>Ga0209048_10006097_pt1 | contig 11323 bp, 7 predicted proteins | sample FrelakmetCRP12CR_FD_187146 | JGI IMG/M metagenome (GOLD analysis project Ga0209048, IMG submission 187146) | Freshwater lake sediment microbial communities from the University of Notre Dame, USA, for methane emissions studies - CRP12 CR (SPAdes)... | ecosystem: Environmental > Aquatic >... | reverse complement strand
CTGAACCGCTCCACCTTTTCATAGGAAGTGCCCAGGTCCTTGTGGAATATGACATTCTTGAGGCGATCTGCATACACCTTCAAGGGCACCTTGAGATCCTCATCAAAGAAATAGCGGGCATCATCCAACCGGGCCTTGAGCACCCGCTCGTTGCCTGCTCTCACAATGGCATCGTCCTTGGGCACGATGTTGCTGAAGGCCCCGAATGATGCATGAAGTTTCGTACTCTCCCCTTCGGCATACATGGGGAAGTATCTCTGGTGGTGCTTCATTACCGTGACAAGGACTTCCTTGGGGAGCCTGAGAAAGGCCTCGTCAAAGGTGCCGATGATGGGGTGCGGGTATTCCAGCAGGTCCGCCACCTCGGCAAGCAGGTCCTTGTCCAGGACCTCGGCACCGATCTTCTTCGCCTGGTCTTCAACTGCCTTCCAGATGGTATTTTTCCGCTTTGCTAGGTCCGGGATGACATAGGCCGTCTCCAGGATCTGCTCATAGGCATCAGGGCTTGTTATCTCGATAGGGTCTTTTGTCATGAACCTGTTGCCATAGGTGAGCCTGCCTGCCTTGATATTGCCGAATTTCACCGGGAGCACGTCCTGGCCGAACATGGCCAGTATCCAATGAACGGGACGGGCAAACCGCACATCAGGGTTTGACCATCGCATAGTCTTGGTGAACGGGATCTTGAGGATCATCTCCTCGAGTATTTCGGGCAGTACGTCGATCGCGGATTTCCCGGGTATATTCCTGGTAACGCTTAAGTACTCACCCTTTGGTGTCTTTGCGATGCTTACCTCCGTGATGTCCACACCGCAGGTCTGGGCAAACCCGAGGCCTGCCTTGGTGGGGTTGCCGTCCTTGTCGAAGGCTATACCCTTGGGCGGGCCCATCTTGGTCTCAGTCGCATCCGACAGGGTCTCGGTCATACCGGCTATCCTGAAGGCGAACCTCCTGGGTGTAGAAAACATCTGAACTTCATCGTGCTCAAACTTCAGAGCGGAAAGCTTCTCGGTGATTGAAGCCTTCATGAAGTTCAGCGCAGGGACGATGAAGCCCGAGGGGATCTCCTCGGTGCCGATCTCAAAGAGCAGTGTCTTGGCCATCACGCCACCTCGCCAATTGCCTGGATGTCTTCCAGGTACAACTTGGCAGCCGTACGCGCCAGCTCGCGGACCCTGAGCACATACGACTGGCGCTCGGTGGTGCTGATGGCGCCCCTGGCGTTCAGCAGGTTGAAGAGGTGCGAGCACTTGAGGCACATATCATAGACCGGCAGGCACAAACCCTGCAGGGCGATACGCTTGCCCTCTTCCTCGTAGAGCCTGAAGAGCTCCAGGAGCATCTGCACGTCGGCGAGCTCGAAGTTGTATTTGGACCACTGTACCTCGCCTTTATGGTGCACATACCCATAGCTCCAGTTATCTTTCCACTTGATGTCATAGACCGAGCCCTTGTTCTGGAGATACATGGCGATGCGCTCCAAGCCATAGGTGATCTCGGCACATACCGGATCGAGGTCAAAGCCTCCAACCTGCTGGAAGTAGGTGAACTGGGTGATCTCCATGCCGTCAAGCCATACCTCCCAGCCAAGACCCCATGCGCCGAGCGTTGGGGATTCCCAGTCGTCCTCCACGAAGCGGATATCGTGCTCGCGTGTATCGATGCCGAGCTGTCTCAGACTGTCCAGGTAGATCTCCTGGACATCGAGTGGTGACGGCTTCAGGATGACCTGGTACTGGTAGTAGTGCTGGAGCCTGTTGGGGTTATCCCCGTAGCGGCCGTCAGTGGGCCTTCTGCTGGGCTCGACATAGGCGACGTTCCATGGCTCCGGCCCCAGTACCCGCAGGAACGTGGAAGGGTTGAAGGTACCGGCGCCGACCTCAAGGTCATAGGGCTGGGCAATGAGGCACCCGTACCGTGACCAGTACTCGTGTAATTTCAATATTAATTCCTGGAAATCCATAGTCTTCTCATCTAGCATTGGTTCATATCCAGGTCAAGCAGCTTTGCCAGGAACATGGCTGTTTTCAAGGGTCTCTCGGAAATCTTGGAGCACAGGCGCAAGAGGTATGAGGTGATCTCCCTCCTGGCCTGATAGCTTACATTGATCCTGACCAGTATATCGGGCTCGAGGCGCGCCCCCTTCTCCAGGAACATGCAGGCCTCTGTAGAAAGGCCTGTCCTGTGTGGTCCGCTGCCATTGCCTGAGTGATCCACGCCCCGGGCAATGGACTCAAAATCGAGTCCGTACCCCAGTGAACGCAGGATATTCACCATGGAGATACTCCACAGGGGAAACCACTGCCTGCATGGGTCCATAACCAAAAGGGCCTTGCGTAAGCATTCATAGGTCACAGGCGATGGATCATAAGGCCCGAGATTCTCCTTAACCACCTCCAGAAGCACGGATGAGTATCCAATAAGGGAGAGGTCCTCACGTATCCCCAGGTTCGCATTGATCAGGGATGCCGATTCTATGCGCTGCAGGCCGGAGCCGCGGCCTTGATGGACCTCCAAGGTCACCTCGCAAAAAGGCTCCAATGTTCCCGGGAACCTTCTCGTGCTCCGGTGTGCGCCCTTGGCAATGGCGGAAATGAGTCCCTGTTCCCTGGTCAGGGCGTGCACGATCTTGTCCGATTCCAGAAAATCAGTTGTGTGCAGGATGATGGCCTCACAAGAGTATCGCGGCATCTTTTGCCTGTTTGTGGCGGCGTCAGCTAAGGTTCAGCCGGTTCATTAAAGGGGGCTTGAGGGTAACCTCAAGGGCCTGTAAAGGCATAGGCCTGGGAGAGGCTGCTGGTCTTCTGGTCACCTAGTGGCTCCTGTCCACATCTTTTAAACGCCACCGCGAAGATGACTACTACGATCAGCACGACCGCAATGATGATCAGGATAACAGGCATTGCAGGTTTATTATGATATGACACCACTTTTGCCTGCTTGTTTTTAAGCTCATGAGATGCCAGTGTCTCTTCCAGGTGCGCCAGGAGTTCCTCCTCATCGAAATGGAACTCTTTGCTGATAACGCGCAGGAACCCCCTCAGAAAGGTCCTGGGCGGGAGCAGGTCAAGCTGGTCTTCCTCGAGAAATATGAGGGTCTGGGCAGAGATCTTCGTCCTTTCCTCAATCTCTTTAAGATCGATGCCCTTGCTTTCCCGTTCCCTCTTGAAATATTCCCCCAAGGTGAGCTTCTCTTCTGACATTGTCTTCTCCTGTATCCCCCCATTATCATGACCTGTACGGCCAGGCAAGGATGAATGCGTCCGTAAGACCCCTGCATATCTCCTAGGGCGTTACGTAACGGGAGAAAAGAACCTAACCCGTTCGGAACATGCTCATTTTAATCCAGAGATTGCGTTTAAGAAGAGTAAAAACTTGATCCGTTAAAATCAGTCATCTCGCAGCCTTTGATGAGTGTTAATTTTCCCGGTTCTTCAAGGCTGCGAGATGACTGATTTTAACGGACCTATTTAAAAACAATTCCATGATCACTATGAGTGCTATGTTTAATCAGAGATGCATGAAGCAATTAAGGGTACATCCAAATGCAAAATCCGGGTTTGAGATATGTTTATCCAAGCCCTTTTTGAAGTTGTGCAAAGGGCTTCCTGTTATGATGCAGGATTGACTCTTGATAGCTTCTGTGGCTACCCTAGGGAACTCTAAAAACCGAACCTCAAGGCAGACATGACTATTCTTGATTTGTATGAATCCATAACCAAGCCTGCCAGGTATATCGGGGGTGAAGTCAACCAGGTCAACAAGTCAGATGATGAGGTTAAGGTCCGCTTTGCGCTGGCCTTTCCGGATGTCTACGAGATCGGTATGTCGCACGCGGGAATCAAGATCCTTTATAACATCCTCAATTCCATGCCTGGCATCTGGGCACAGCGTGTCTTTGCCCCCTGGCATGACCTTGCCGAACAGCTTACCCGGCATGATCTTCCTCTAACAAGTCTTGAAGAAGGCAGGCCTATCTCACAATTCGATATCGTGGGGTTTTCCCTTTTATATGAGCTCTCCTTTACCACCATGCTCGGCATGCTGAAGATGGCAGGCATCCCTCTTTTTGCAGCCGAGCGTGGCGATGCCGACCCCATAGTAATCGCAGGCGGCACCTTCTGCACAAACCCCACCCCGGTTATGGACTTTCTCGACCTTGTGGTGATCGGCGACGGCGAGGAGATCGTACAGGAGATGGCGAGGATATGCCTTGCTACGAGAAACCGTAAGGAGCGGCTCCAGGCCTTTTCTGAGATCCAGGGCGTATATCTCCCCGGAAGTCCGCATAGGCCTCGTCGGCGGGTGTTGCCGGACCTGGACCTCTATCCATTCCCGGGCTCACCGGTGCTGCCACATATCGGGATCGTCCACGACCGCATCGGTGTGGAGGTTGCCAGGGGCTGTACGCGCGGATGCAGGTTCTGCCAGGCAGGCATGATCTACCGTCCCTACCGCGAGCGTTCATATCCATCCGTGCTGGAATCCTATAGAAAAGGCCTTGCAACAACAGGTTGTGACATAGTAGGCATGATGGCCCTTTCCATGACCGACCTGAGCTACATAAATGAGCTCATCGAATCAGTCCATTGCCCGTCCAGAGAGATATCGGTGAGTATCCCCTCTTTGCGGGTGGAAGGCATCACCCGCACGGTGGCCGACCTCATCGCATCGGTCAAGAAACCGGGATTCACCATGGCGCCCGAGGCCGCCACGGAGCGTTTGAGGGCGGTGATTAACAAGGGCAACACGGAAGAAGACCTGTTCAGGAGCGCGTCGCTCATCCGGGAGCTCGGGTGGAGATCGCTCAAGCTCTATTTCATGGTGGGCCTCCCTACAGAACAAGGGGCTGATATCGAGGCCATTAGTGAGCTGTCGCGCAAGCTTTCAAAGGCCTTCAGGGGCAACCTCACTATCAGCATCTCCTGTTTTATTCCCAAGGCATTCTCTCCCTTCCAGTGGGAGGGGCAGATATCGGCTGACCAGTACCAGGTGGTGGTGAACCTCCTCCAGAAACAGCTGCGTCATAGAAGCATCACGCTGAAATGGCATGACTCGAGGCTGTCATCTTTAGAAGGGGTGTTCTCCCGTGGTGATCAGAGGCTTTCGCGCCTTCTCCTTGAGGCACACCGCCGCGGGGCCTATCTGGACGGCTGGGGCGACACGTTGAATATGCAAGCCTGGGACGAGGCCTTTGCTGCAACGGGGATCGATGCAGCCTCATATATTGCGCCAAGGAAAACAGAGCAGGTGTTACCCTGGGACTTCATTGACATGGGCATTGAGAAAGGCTTTCTGCTCGCAGAACGCATGCGCGCCCATAGCGCAAAAACCACCGTCGACTGCAGGGACGGGGACTGCAACAAGTGCGGGGTTTGCTCAGCAGGTCTATCCAACATAATACAAAAAAAACCCGAGCCCATTCACCTCTTTCACGAGCGGTCAGCCCATGGCGCATATTCTTATGTAATAGGACTTTCCAAAGAGGAAGGATTGCGGTTTCTTTCTCCCAGGGAATTCCAGGAGATGTTCAGGAGGGCCATTCGGAGAGCCGGTCTCGATGCGATCTACTCCCAGGGCTTCAGCCCCATCATGAAACTCAGCACCACCCCTCCCACCTCCTACGGAATCGCTTCAAAATGCGAGTATGTATCTATCGAACTCAAGCACCCCGTTAACCCCAAGGAGATCACCGAGCGCCTCAATGCACACCTGCCGGCAGGGTCATCTGTCATCTCCTGTGCTGAGGGTCGGCTGAAGCAGGTTCAGTCCATAATATACAAGACTCTCAAGCCTTTTACTCTATCGCTCACGCCTGAAGCGTGCGTGGTGAAGGAGGACAAATCTCTAAGAGTATCTGATTATCTTGAATATTACGACCCAACGACCCTGCGTCTGGCCTTTAACCAGGGCAGGACCATTTCTCCTGTGTTGCTCCTGGAGACCTTCTCTCCAGACAAGCTCCGTCTGGAGGAAATCATCAAGACCGAAACCCTTTTTGCCGAGGATGAACCGCTGGTCAATGCACCTGAGCGTAAAGATCCCTTCGAGACTTAATCCCAGATTTTGCGTTGAAGAGGTGTAAAAACTTGATCCGTTAAAATCCTTCATCTTGCAGCCTTTGTGGAATGCTAACTTTCACTGTCCTTCAAGGCTGCAAGATGAAGGATTTTAACGGACCTATTTAAAAATAATTCCATGGTCACTATAAGTTTTATGCCTAAGGCCACCTGAAGTGCATAGAGTATTTATGGGTACATTCAATTGCAAAATCTGGGATAGTTACACAATAAAAACTTGATATCCCTTAACTGCGGCCTTATCTTAGAACTGCGACACTTATGTGATAAAACCCAACCCAGGAGGCATTAAATGGACAATCCGCCGGACAAACCTATGAAGATCATGGGTAAAGGTATTCAGATCCAGACTTCTATCAAGAGTTGTCCTCATTGTTCTGCTGCCTCGGGAAGCCCAGAGTACATTGATCCGGTTTGCATGATGCGCACTACCGACAAGGATGCCTACATCTCTCATGAATACAAGGGGTCTACCTATTATTTCTGTAATCCCAAGTGCCTGGATAAGTTCAAAAAGGACCCACTGACATATATTAACCGCTTGGCGGGTTTAAGCCTTTCTGTGGCATATTCACCTGTTATGATGCCGGAATCAGCAGCTGGGAGATATACCTGCCCGATGGACCCTGAGATCATCACCGATGGCCCCGGGGTCTGTCCCAAGTGCGGCATGGCCCTGGAGCCCATGGCGCCTTCTTTGGAGGAAGAGGAAAACCCGGAATACACAGATATGAAGAAGCGGTTCTTTTTCGGGCTCGCGCTCACGATCCCCCTCATGGTTATCGCCATGAGGCATATGCTACCTGGACATCTCTTTGATGATCTTGCATCTGAACAGACCCTTGGGTGGGTTGAGTTCCTGATGGCAACCCCTGTGGTCCTCTGGGCCGGCTGGCCGTTCTTTGTTCGCGCCTGGATGTCTATAAAAACAAGGAACCTTAACATGTTCACCCTCATCGGCATTGGGGTATTGGTCTCCTTTGGCTATAGCCTTGTTGCAACCCTTCTCCCTGACCTCTTTCCGGTAACGCTCAAGGGTAAAGAGGGAACAGTGGGGGTATATTTTGAGGCTTCTGCCATGATCGTGACCCTGGTTCTCTTGGGTCAGGTCCTTGAACTGGGGGCAAGGTCCCGAACAGGCGACGCCATCAGATCACTCTTAAAACTCGCACCCAAAACCGCCAGGATCATCAGGAAGGGCGGCCACGAAGAGGATATCCCCCTGGACATGATCCACCCGGGCGACCTTTTACGGGTGAGGCCTGGCGAAAAAGTCCCAACAGATGGGGTCATCCTGGAAGGAACAAGTTCCATTGATGAATCCATGATCTCGGGCGAGCCCATCCCGGTGGAAAAGGCGATTGGCCACAAGGTTGTGGGGGCTACGGTGAATGGGAACGGATCGTTTATCATGAAGGCCGAGAAGGTTGGAAGCGAGACGCTGTTGTCCCAGATCGTTCGCCTCACCATCGAGGCCGGCAGGAGCAGGGCCCCTATCCAACAGCTTGCAGATGTAGTGGCCTCCTACTTTGTCCCTGCGATATTTGCTGTCTCTTTTATCTCCTTCATCATATGGATGATCTTTGGGCCTGAACCCAGACTTCCTTATGCCATCGTATCGGCTGTGTCGGTGCTCATAATTGCCTGCCCATGCGCGTTAGGTCTCGCAACACCCATGTCCATCCTCGTTGCTACCGGCAAAGGCGCTCATATGGGTGTCCTGTTCAGGGATGCCGAGGCCATCCAGTCCTTTGAAAAGGTAGATACTGTGGTGGTGGATAAGACAGGGACCCTCACAGCGGGTAAACCCACACTTCACGCCATCATACCGAGCGGTGCATTCGATGAGGATAAACTCCTCTATATGGCTGCAAGCATTGAAAAGGGCAGCGAGCACCCATTGTCACAGGCCATTGTACAGGCTGCTCTTAGCCGCGGAATCCAGGCCGCCTCTCATTCGGGGTTTACAGCACATACCGGGAAAGGCATAACAGGCTGTGTGGACAACCACGAGGTCGCGTTAGGAAACGATCGTCTGCTGCAGGACCTTCATATTGAAGCCGGCTGGCTCCAGCCACAAGCGGAGCAGCTATCAAGCCAGGGTGCAACCGTGATGTACATTGCTATTGACAAGAAAGCGCAAGGGGTTATCGCGGTTTCGGATGCCATTAAGGAAACCTCCAAATCCGCGGTACACATGCTTATGAATGACGGACTGCACCTGGTCATGCTTACCGGCGACAGAAAATCCGCAGCAGAGACCATCGCCAAGAAGCTGGGCATCCGTGATGTCATCGCCGGGGTATTGCCTGTGGAAAAGGTTGATGTGATTAAAAAGTTACAAGGCCAAGGCCGCCTGGTTGCCATGGCCGGCGACGGCATCAATGATGCACCGGCCCTTGCTCAAGCAAACGTGGGCATTGCCATGGGAGGCGGGACGGATATTGCCATTGCCAGCGCACATGTTACCCTTATCAAGGGAGACCTACGGGCCATTGCCAGGGCGCGGCTCCTGAGCAAAGCTACCATGCGCAATATCAAACAAAATCTCTTCTTTGCGTTTTTCTATAATATCCTGTGTGTACCCATTGCAGCAGGGATACTCTACCCTTTCTTCGGGATTATCATGTCGCCCATGATAGCAGCAGCAGCCATGAGCTTCAGCTCGGTGTCCGTCATTACCAATGCCATGCGGCTGAGGAACGAAACCTTTTAACCCGGGTTTTGCAATTGAATGTACCCGTAAATACTCTACACACATCAGGTGGACTTAAGCATAAAACTCATAGTGGCCATGGAATTGTTTTTTTAAATAGGTCCGTTCAAATCATTCATCTCGCAGCCTTCAAGACCGATAAAATTATCATTCCACAAAGGCTGCGAGATGAATGATTTGAACGGATCAAGTTTTTACGCCTCTTAAACGCAATATCTTGGGTTAAACAGCCCCGCTTTCAGTGGCATATATGCACATGAGCATAGCCGGAATTCATCCTCTCAAAGGAGAGTCATGCTATGTCTGCTTGTAAGACATAGTATAAAGCATACAAAATATCATATGTTTGATCTATGAATTATTTTATTGTTGACCAGGCATGCATTACGTGTCATGAACGTAAATACAACAAGTGTTGTTCTGACCTCCTTTACGCCAGAAGAGGGGACAAGACATCTCGTGCTTTGTCCTTAAACCTAAACTTCTTCTGGCTATTTTTTTATCTGAAATCCTTCCACTAGACTAACGGATTTATTCAGATGCTGCCAAGAAGCCCTTCCCCATGCAGAGACTTCAGGCTTGGATAGAATACATCCGCGTGATACAATACATTCGATAAAGGAGTTATCCATGGCTGATTTCGAACTGAAAGGCATCCCTGGCGAGGCTGCAATGGTTTTCCAGCCCTTTGCTCAAGAGCTGCTGGCAAAGTTTCCCTCACGCCTCCTGTCACTTTCCGTGACAGGCAGTTGCATTACGGGCGACTTCGTCCCCGGTCAGTCTGATATCAATTCCGTGCTCGTGCTTACCCAAACGGATCAAAGAGAACTTGATATCCTTGCCTCCATGTCCAGGTTCAAAAAAAAGCGCATCAGGAGCCCTCTCGTTATGACCGAGGATTACATAAGGCGTTCTCTGGATGTATTTCCCATAGAGTTCCTGGACATCAAACTCTTTCACAAGACAGTTTATGGCCCTGATCATTTCGGAAAGATCGCCATCAATGAGGCCCAGCTAAGGCTGCAGTGCGAGCGCGACCTCAAGGGCAAACTCATCAACCTGCAAGGTGGCTATGTCTCCTGTGGGGGCAAGACAAGAGAGATCAGGGCGCTGCTCCTGGAGGCTCTGCCCGGATTCTTCGCTCTCCTGAGGTCCATGCTGTTTCTTGTCCAGGCCCCAAAGGAGCCTCCTGCACGAAAGGCAGATGTGTTGATCGAGGCAGAGGCTATCTATCACATTCCTCTGACTGGACTTCGAGAGATCCTTGCATTGAAGGCTGACAAGAGCTTTTTTCTCAATCGCGATCAGATAGTGGGCCTTTTCAAAGAGGTCTGCAGGATTACCAATGAACTTTGTGTGGCGACAGATGCGCTGGCAGTTTAAGCTTCTTCTCCTTGTATGCATGCTCTTTCCCTTGGGTGTTTTCGCGGCAGAAGGCCAGCCCGTCTCCTATGTAGTTGACAATGCCGGCGTCATCGACGAGGGGGCTAGAACCGCTCTGGCCGGGTTACTGCAGGAGTTGGAGCAGAAGACGACCGTTCAGATGATCATCCTTACCGTACCAAGTACCGAAGGTGTTCCCATTGAGCAGTACAGCTTCCAGCAGGCGGAGAAATGGGGGCTGGGCCAGAAGGGCAAGGACAACGGCCTGCTCATGCTCATCGCAGTCAAGGATAGGAAGTACCGGTTCGAGACCGGGTATGGCCTGGAGCAGATTCTACCCGACAGTATGCTGGGGAGCATCGGCAGATCATACCTTGTCCCGGCATTCAAGGCCGGTGAATATACCAAGGGGGTTATGAACACTACCTCTGTGATCGCACGCACCATTGCCGATGCCCAGGGCATAAAGCTCAGCGGATTACCCGAGGTGAGGCAATCAGGTAGACGCGTCCATAGCTCTCCAATAGGCGCCTTTCTCTTTTTTATCATATTCGTAATAATTCTCTCTTCCCTTTCCCGCTCCCGTTCCGGGGGCATCCTTCCGGCAATTCTCCTTGGTACTCTCCTGGGAGGAGCTGGACGTGGGGGTTCAGGAGGGTTCGGCAGCTTTGGCGGGGGAGGGTTCGGCTCCTTCGGTGGTGGTGGAGGCGGCGGATTCGGCGGAGGGGGCTCTTCCGGCGGATGGTAAAATTGCATTTAATATAAAGAGGCCCGGCTTTATGAGGCTGCTACCCTTTAGAGGGCGCTTCATGTATATACGCATTCATGCTCGCAGATAGACAGGAGGTTGTATGAGCAAAACTACTCAGGTAATCATCGGAATTGTTGTAATTATAATCCTGCTTGCAGGATTGGGCATATCCGGCTTCAACAAGTCCCGCCGCATGAATGAGGCGGTGACGGCCCAGTGGGCACAGGTGGAAAACCAGCTAAAACGCCGGTTTGATTTAATCCCGAACCTCATGGAGACCGTCAAGGGTTTTGCCAACCAGGAAAAATCCATATTCTTAGGGATCGCTGAAGCCAGGAAGGCATACTTCTCAGCCCCTGATGTGGCGGGCAAGGCCAAGGCGGCAGGTGGTTT
>Ga0209048_10006096_pt1 | contig 11324 bp, 15 predicted proteins | sample FrelakmetCRP12CR_FD_187146 | JGI IMG/M metagenome (GOLD analysis project Ga0209048, IMG submission 187146) | Freshwater lake sediment microbial communities from the University of Notre Dame, USA, for methane emissions studies - CRP12 CR (SPAdes)... | ecosystem: Environmental > Aquatic >... | reverse complement strand
GCGATTGTTGTCACCTATACTGCCACTTTTCATATCGTTGCAAATAGCCCTGGCGGAACAATACAATTTACATATACTGTGAACAATGGCCGCTCCTCACCAGGTGCAAGCGTTTCAGTCACTCCAGGTCAGTCAACCGCGACATATGCATTTACATGGTCAGGGAATCTGCCTCCTGATCATACGTATCCTGGTCTTGGAGGGGTGATTACGAGTAGCCCGAATGTGGTCCATTCTCCGCTTGTGCAGCCAACGGGAATGTGTAGTTAGGGTTGGGTGTATATTGAAGTGTAGGGCAACAATACGAGTTGTCCTACACCACAGTCAAAGTAACGAACAAAAAGCATTGAAGACCGAATTATTTGAGCTGAAAGAGCAATATGCGATAAATGAAGAATGTCTGCGTCTATCTTTGTAGAAGATTTGTGATGTATCCGATAGACTCAGAAAGACAATGTTATGAAAACCATATTCAAAAACTATAATCGAGGAAGATCCACTCTTTACATTCTTTTCGCACTTGCTATTCTCTCATTTGTGGTCCTCTTTCTCATAGCAAATTTGATCCCTACGAACGTTTTTATTCTTCTACTTTCAATGATGCTCATATGCATTGTGTTTACAGGCGGTCTCATTATTCAGGTCAGAAGTGGCCCTCCATGGTAGGTGGTTGGGTGAGGATTCGTTTGTTCATGTGTAAAGATATATTAAAGAACCCAGGAAATACCTGGGTTCTTTAAGTAGGGCTGGGGAGACTCGAACTCCCGAACTGGCATCTAGAGAAAGAGCTGTAGATTGACCTAGTGTAGTACAATGTGTGTATCATGTCGGTGTAGCTCAGTGGATAGAGCGAGGCTCTCCTAAAGCCTAGGCCGTGGGTTCGATTCCCTCCACCGACGCTAAAACTCGTAATTCTTTGCCCACTTCACACCCTGCTCTTGGTTATTCTTGGATGGTAACAACCTTAGATGCATCTCAGACGCCGCTGGCGCTTCCCATACAGTAACCATGTAAACTTTGCCTGTATCCGGACTATATACCCCGAACCAGTCAGCCCTACCCCGATACCCGCTCTTCTTTTTCTTCCATACTCCAGCACCTCCCATAGAGACTGTAGAGGTGTTAAACACCAAAGACGCATTATCCTTTGCAAGCCGCGCTGTTTTACATTGGATACGTACTAACTGGCTCTCTTTATGGACAAAGAACCCAAATTGCCGTTCCTCCTTCTCGACATAATAGGCCAAGTCATAGCCCAAGTGGGGACTCCAGGGTAAAAGAACTTCAAACCCTAACTGTACTAAGCGGTTCAAAACGGCAGTCTGGCTTATCATTCCTTGTCTTGATGTGTCGCCCATTTGAGTATCCTCCAATATTATCGAAAGACCCGCCTATCTTCCAATAAAGCTTCAATTAAAGCTCCAATCCAACCGGTGCAGTAACCAGCATTGAACAGGTCGGAACACTGCACATCGAGAATGGTGTTGACCAGGAAGGTGTACAGGTTTCGGTCAGAAAGAGATATAACCTGGTATTCATGGAAGTTCGTTAAATAGCCGCTACATACGCCGTCTATGAAGTCCCTTTCTGTCCGAGCAACAACGGTTTTCGGAGTTATGGAAATACCAGATGCTTGTATTGCTTCCATATTGCAACCTTCACTTGTAATGCTATTAGCTAAAATTACTTGTTACGCCGATTATATCAGTGAGTTGATGGATTAAATTCTAGCCTATACTACTTTATGAAAGTAAATACTAGCTTTAATAGTATTATAATCTATAATATTATCTTTTGCAACCCTTTACTTCCCAAAATTGACTAGGGGAAATAAGTGGAGTATAATACAGCCATTAATTTGACATTGAGGGCACATATTATGGCTGAAGACGAGGAATTGCTGACTGTTGAAGAAGTCGCAAGGCGCTTGAAGGTCAATCAGAAGCGTATTTATAAACTCATCCAGAGTGGAGAGCTAGAGGCCACAAATATAGGCGGCGGAGGAAGAAATATTTACAGAATAAGCGTTGCCGACTTTAATCGCTATTTACAATCTCGTAAGGTGAGACGGAACGACAGGGATCAATGAATTTGCGGTTTGAGTTCTTTGATCGGCCTTATAGTGCATCGTCTTTTGACCACTCATACACTACCTACGTGTACAGGAGATAGTTCAATGAATGATGAACAACAAAAAGCTTGGGGTCATTCGCAAATGATATTTGCGATACCAAGAACCGATAAGTATGAATATCGGCAATATAGATTCGACAGGGAAGACCGAGCGAAGCCCGCTACCCATCTTGCCCATCCTAGTACTAAATCGAAATCTCTATGTGGACGAGATATAGAAGACTGGAATACTTTCAGGAAAACTGCTAAAAAATTTAGCATTGAGGAATGGTCCGAGGATGATAATGCCGGAGAGGGGTCCGACCGCTTATGTCAAGGAAAGGCTTAGGTCGTGGGTTCGATTCCCTCAACCGACGCTATAACTTGTAATCCTTCTTCTCCCCTTCCGATGTATTTGGCATAACCAATGCTCCTGGGTGGGAAATCATTACTCTATTTACAGAACTAAAGTCTATTGCTCAGATTTTATCATAAGGAATCAATAACGTTACGAGTTCCGTCTGGAGAGATGTCATTTGGAACGGGTTCATGAGCATATTCATCTCCTTCTGGCTGAACAAGTACGTTCGTATGAATCTCGCCATCCGTTAAAATCTGTGCGTGTAGTCCTCCGCGATGAATAAGTGCCGAAAGAAGTTGGTTCTTCCCCGTCACATCAACTAGCTGTTTGCAAGGCTCGCAGATCTCGACACCGCGCATAAGAACCTGCCCAATTCGAAAGGTTCGCCCAACCAGGTGACCGAGAGGAACACCTTGCGTGATAATATTGCATCGTGTTTCCCAGGAGCAAGTTCAAGGTGATGATCATAAGCCAATCGCTCAAGTACCTCTACTTCAACAAGCGAGACTTCACGCAAAACACCACCTAACCACGAGTAAAATCCTTCACCGAGGAAGTAGCGATCCCTTCCAATCCATGCCCGGCAACGGCACGAATTGAGTTGCGTGATACCATTGGCGCTCCAACGGTAGGAGCAATGTGAATCGAGATTACAATTCCATTCCACATATCTATCCTCTTTCTTGCTCCGCAGAGGATCGGAATTATTGTTCCTCAGTGCGACTGGTAGCTGGCACTCCAAGTTCTTGATCATAGTCAATTTCAATTACCTGTTCTTTGCGAAGATGTACGCGTTTTTGTCCTGGAGGCGGCTCCGTCACCATTGGACCGCGTTTGGAGGTCGGCCATGGCGGGAGAGTTGGTATTTTGGATTTTTGCAGGGCTGTTTCCAGTTGTGGTGCTCCGTTTTCTTGTTCCATCTTACAATGACCTCTTTTTTGCATATTGTATCACGTTGTATAAGACTGGAACATATGGGATTTTACATGCTCATATACCAGTGCTGCCTAGTACTTCAGGGCTGTTCTGTCCTGCTTCATTCACTAGCTCGTTGCATACTAGTGACAAAGGATTCTGGTCTTTTACTATTCGATTTTGGAAGGATGATACATGAAAGTACTGATTACTGGCGCCACAGGGCTGCTGGGGGGACACCTGATTAAGGAGTTGCAGCAGCGAGGCGAAGATATTCGCGCACTGGTACTGCCAGTAGAAAATGCAGATAAGTTGGAAAAACAGGGTGTGGAGGTTGTGCGTGGAGATATTACAGATGCAAGCACTTTGGGACATGCGGTTCAAGATGTTGATCTTATCTTCCACCTGGCAGGGATGATGGGTGTATGGCGCCCGCTATCCGACTATCGACTGGTGAATGTGAATGGTTCAGAGAACTTATACAAAGCTGCTCAGAAAGCTGGAGTACGCCGCTATGTACATACCAGTTCACATACAGTCTATGCACTCGGTTACGGCCGATTTTTGACTGAGAACGATGCCCTACGCCCTGATCCCGATCCATATAGCCTCACCAAGGCTGAGGGAGATCGTTTGATGCGCAGGCTGATGCTGAATAGCGAGGTTGAGACGGTGATCCTGCGTCCCGGAACGTTCTTTGGCCCTGGCGATCGCCTGCACTTTGGGCGCATGGCACAAAAGATGAAAGATGGCAAGGGTGTGATTATTGGACGAGGGGATAATGCTTTGCCGTTTTGTTATGTGACTGATATAGTGCAAGGTTTCATGCTGGCCGCTTATCACGAGAATGCGCCTGGTAACGTGTATAACATTACCAACGATCGTCCGTTGACACAACTTGAGATGTTCAATGCGATTGCTGACGCTGTTCACGGTGTGAGGCCAACACGGCATCTTCCCTATTTGCCAATCTACTATGGTAGTATTGTGGCAGAAAAAGTTGTGGCACGCGTGACACGGACCAAGCCGATTGTGACACAACTCGGGGCGATGATGTTTGGGAGTGATAACAAGCATAGCGTGGAGAAAGCCCGACGCGAATTGGGATATGAGCCAAAGGTCGATTTACGTACCGGGATCACATTAGCAGCGGAGTGGTTTAACGCCGGGGGTATGGATGAAGTTGCTGTGACGCAAGCCAGCCAGGCTGCTCCTCTGGCCGGGGCTGTGAGATAAATAATGAAAGTTAACAAATTAAGCAAAATATTGGAAAAAGCCAGCGAGGGCCGATAAATCGGCGATGTGCCCGATAAATCGGCACCTACTAAAGATCAGGTTAATTTGTTCATAGCATTATTAGCTTATATAAAGCAGGGCTTTAGATCAGTTTTTTGATCTAAAGCCCTGCTTTATATTGGGATGCTTATTCAGAAATAGTACTAACTTTTTTCCCAGCACCCTTAAAGCCAAATTTCTTGATTGTTTTGTGTAGCCAATCAGCGGTTGGGCCATCATCAATTTTTTTGCTTGTTTCGACCAGAAATGAAGCTGATTGAGGACTCGGCGGCAGTTGATTGTTTTGGCGTAGGGAAGCGAGTTCCAGATAGTGCTGGAAAGCCCAGTATAAGTTGATGCGGCATGCCTTGCAATTTTTAACGTCATCCTCATTCATAGTTCCACATTGTGGACATTCGGTCATTTTTTCCTCCTTATTTGATTAAATCAGACCCATCCGCATGGCTTCGGCTACAGCTTGCGCACGATCTGTGACTTGTAATTTGCGATAGATGTCTTGCATTTTGCGTTTTACTGTAACTTCGCTCCAAAACTGACGTGCAGCAATTTCTTTGTTGCTGCAACCTTGAGCTGCTAACCGCAGTAACTCGATATCAAGATCGCTAAGCCCCGAACGCACTCGCTCCTGTTCTTTTGTGAGCTTTACGAACTCACTTAAGATCTGTGTCATGGCACGAGGCTCGCCGATCACTCGCTCACCACGATACACCGCGTGCAAAGCATGGAGCAATTCGCTAATTGGCAATGCTTTTTGAAGGTAGCCATGCACTCCTATGCGCATAGCACGAAAGAGATGGCCCTCCTCTGTATGCCCTGTGAGTATCACAATACGTGTTTCTGGACAGCCTCGTTGCAATTGTTGCGCTATATCCAGCCCGTTACTTGAACCAAGGAATATGTCGAGTAAAACGATGTCTGGTTGTAACTGCCTGGCTAGAGTTACTGCGAGATTACCAGAGCCAGTTTGTCCAACAACTTCGAAATCTTCTTCTTCGCTCAGCATTGAGCAAATTCCTTTGCGTACGATTTCGTGGTCATCTACAATAAGAACGCGAATGGTTGCTCGTGTTAGCTGTTTTGTTGAATCTGACATCTCCACCTACTCCAGGCGATTACCTCGCTTACATGCTTTTAACGAAATAGTAGTCAGTAGTATCCTCTAAGTAGGATAAACTTCCTACGGTGATAGTTTTTGTAGGGATAACTTTCAGGGCTGAACTTCTAACTGTTAACATTCGTTGAGGTTTGATACGAATGCACATATTTGATTATACCTTAGTTATTGATCGGTAAACCTGCGATAGAAGATACTATGATTTGGATATAAAGGGGAGATTTTAACAGGAGAGACAATCTATGAATAATCAACAGCATGGGGATTATCAAGCAAAAACTGATACTGGTGGTTTCAACCAGAAGCCATTAGTCGGAACACAAATAGCGGAGATGAAGAAAGGAATAGATGTGCATGGAACTGAAACTTTATCGTTGGAAGGAGAGTCTCAGATTCCTATCATATTACAGTCAGGCGAGGGAAGCATTGCATATGAGCTTTTGTTGTTACAACAACGCTTAGATGCTTATGAGCAATTACATATTGAAGAGATGGCGGAATTGCGCGAGAAAATTGAGATATTGAGACGCGCTTTCTTACAAGAAACCAATCCCCAGATACGTATTCTGACTCCTTCTCATAATCTATATAGAGATAAAGACGCATAAATAGACATTCCCATCAACCAGAGGTGGTAACCAGCAAGATCAATATTGCAAGAATTGAAATGTGGTGCCGCTGAAGTTATTTGAGATATTGCGCTATTTTGTTCAAGAGTAGATCAATTTCAACAAGAATAACAGGGCGATGGTGGGCTAAGGGCAGAATAGGTGAACCAGGATGGCCCAAGAGCAATTGTCTCCAACATATTGCTCCATCAGCCTACCAGGTGAGGAGAGACAAATTGGCTATCCAGTGTCATCCTTCGCTAACGCTCAGGATGACAAGACAAGCGGGTGCTTTCCACTACAGCCGCTTTCTGGCCAAAACGTTCTGGACTTCTGAACAAATAAGTTGGAGTCAAAAAGCCCAAGGGCATGCCCCTCCAATTCAAGAAGAAGCATGCCCTTGTACTCGAAAAGGTCGTGTACTTAGACGTTGATTTCTATCTGAGAATCAGCTTTGTGTCCATTGCTCTGGTTGCTCTGGCCATTCGAACTATGACCATTCGTGAGACGCGCTTCATCAGCGGCATTGATCACAGGTAGACTTCGCAGTCTGGCTGATTTGCCGCCTGGCTTGTTGGATGACAGTGTGGACGTCACCGTCCCTTTGGCCACATCCAGCGCGACACTGCTCAGCGTCGGTGTATGGCAGAGCATGTTGGTGTAGGATGCATTGGCCAACGGACAATAGCACTCGCCCGCTTTGATACTCCTACGTAGTTCATCAGCATGGGTGGTCGTCCAGACTGAGCGAAAATCGTAATCGTGCTCACGCAGATTGCCGACTGACTCCGCACGAATACAGCACGTCCACACATCACCATTGGGGGCGATTTGCGCAGAGGCCACTCCAGCCAGGCAGGGAATCACTTGCCGTTTCTCCACCAGCGTGCGCTTCACAATGTCATAGTAGCGATCGCGGAAGGCCTGGGTGATGCGAGACACCCCGTTGAACTCAGCGTTGCGAATGCCTTCTTGCAGGCGTTCGATCACGGGCTGGTATTTCTGGATTGGTGGAGTGATGCCCATGCCGACGGTATCAAGCTCGACTCGTTCCTCGGCAATTTCACTGATAAAGGAGTCGGGCTTGAGTTCATCGCGTACGAAGGCATAGATGTTCTCAAACTCATCGACATTGAAGTTGGAAATGACGGTGTGCACTCCCAACGTGAAGTTCTTATAGCGGCCTTTAAGCGCCTTCAGGCCAGCATAGGTGCGCATCGCTCGCTCAAAATTGCCTTTGACTCCGCGTACGATATCATGCTTTTCACCAATCCCGTCTAAGGACAGATTGATAATCACATCACTGGTCGGAGCTGCCTGCAAGACCTGCTCGATCCGCGCTGGGATAATTTTGTCCTGAATGCCGTTGGTCGGAATATTGATAATACCTGGTCGGCAATGCCGGTAGGCGGCTGCTACCATCTCCGGCAGGTCTTTGCGCAATGTCGGCTCACCACCACTAAAGGTGAACCAGTAGGCATCCCTGCCAATGGACGCAAACGTTTTGTCATACTCTTCTATCGTGAAGTCATCGTTGGGTCGCTGCCACACATTGCAGGTTTTGCAGCGGGAGTTACAGCGATAACTGACACTGATGGTGAGATTCATCGGAAGCGCAAGCGGCTTGCCTATGGCATACGAGGCTTGCATTTTCGCGATCTTCGGTAATACTTCTAACATGACTCGTACAATCCTTTCAGGCGAATAATCTGGTTGAGACATCAGAGGGTCATCTATAATTCAGTAAAAAACGTTCAGGCTTTGAGAGCATTGGGATTCAGAGTGCATATCAACGCAGTATTGAACGAACTATACACCCATGACTAGCATAAAGTAGTCTAGCGATTGAAGGCAAGTTACAAACGTACAGGGGAAAGATACTATTGTATCCTTTCCTAATAGAGGACAGGTGTTTCTTCTATCTCAGGGAGCAGCGGCTCTTCCATTTCTTCAGCTTGCCCATGCATAGCAGTAGAAATCGTTAAGCCCAGTGCTTTGAGACTTATGATGCCCGCTGTACACATCAGCAGCGCCGCCCATGGGTGTGAGAAAACGATCATAGCGGTCACTTTGCTGGCTGGCAAGCGGAGCAACCCTGTGAAGACAAGCAGGCCTACAACTTCATTGCTGCCCAACTGCCCTGGAGGAGTTGGGAGGATGAAGAACATGTTAAAGATCATATATCCGAAGATGGCAGTCCAGAATGAGATGGGAAATCCAATTGTCCAGAAAGCTAGCAACGCGAAAAGACTGTCGAGAGTCACTGCTAAGCAGGTGAGCAATATGGCAAATATGAAAGTTCTTGGGCGTCTTGCACAGGTAATAAGGGAATCGACAAAGGTGGTGGCGAAGATTGTGATTTTGCTGGCGTAAGCCTTAGGGAGTATTCCGGTTGTTTTAGAGAGGAGAGTAATGGCCGCATCGCGTTTCCAGGCTGCCAGGATGACAAAGAAGATCAGCGCGACGAATAACCCGGCAACTATGCATAATACTAACCAGAGCTTGATATCCATGTGGATGCCAAGCAGAGGCACGAGAACTATAATAAAGAAGGCAGGTAACAGGTCCATCGATCTGTCCATAGCTACTGTGGGTAGAGTTTGACTGACGGGTATGGTAGTAATGCGTTTTAGCATCAAGGGCTTTGCGATTTCTCCACTACTGATTGGTAGGAGAAAGTTGATAAAGATGCTAATAAGGAAGATCCTGATAGCCGTAAAGGTGCTAACATTGCAGATAGGATTTAAGAAGAGCTTCCAGCGAACGCCACGGATAGAAAATGCAGCAAGAAAAGCAATGCCTGAAAGGAGAGCGAGGATAAGCCCTCTGGGTGTTGCCAGATTTTGCAGCAGTACGTGAAACGTAAAAGCAAGATTTACGAAACGTGAAACGAGGAATAGCAGACCTATACCTACCATCAGGCCTATCATCACCTTTGCTTTAGGCATGCCGCGTAAGCTTTTCATGACTTTCGTGCTCCACTCAGTGGAGTATCCTGGCTGATTTGAACGACTGGCTGATCCATCTCCCCAGCATTGAACCATGCCGCTGCTAGTCTGATTCCTTCGCGTATTTCAACTTTTGGTTCATAGCCCAACTCACTCCGTGCCTTCTCCACGCTATGCCTGTTGTCAGTGCCGAACATCATAACGCCAAGCCGCGTCACTATTGGTCTGGTATGTGTGATATGAGCGACCCGCTCTGCCACAATGCTGCCATAGTAAAGTGGCAGATAGGGCAGACGTCTTCTGGGGCGCTCACCGGAGATATCATCTGCAACTGCATTGAATAGTTCTTGTTGTGTAAGAGGGCGGTCATTTGAGATGTTATAGACATTACCAGGGGCTTTCTCATGATAGGCGGCCAGCAGGAAGCCCTGCACCACATCGGTTACATAGCAAAATGGCAGCGCATTGTCTCCATGCCCGATAAGTACCCCTTTGCCATTCTTTATACGTTGAGCAATACGGCCAAAGTGTAATCGATCCCCGGGCCCGAAGAAGGTACCTGGCCTCAGGATCACAGTTTCCATACTACTTGTGAGCATCAGTCGTCGGATCAGGCGATCACCCTCTGCCTTGGTCAAGCTGTAGGGATCGGGATCAGGTCGAAGTGCATCCTTTTCAGTTAGGAATCGACCGTACCCAAGTCCATAGACCGTATGTGAGCTTGTTTGCACGAAACGCCGTACTCCTGCTGCTTGAGCTGCTCGATAGAGATTCTCAGAGCCAGTGACATTCACAAGGCGATAATCTGCAAGTGGGCGATCTACGCCCATCATGCCTGCCAAGTGAATGATAAGTTCTCTATCCTTGACAGCCGGGGCTAAGGTGCTGGCGTCCGTCACATCCCCTCGAACCACTTCCACTCCCTGCGCCACAAGCTTTTCTGCATTCTCTGCTGGTAAGACCAGCGCGCGAATCTGTTCACCGCGTTGCTGTAATGCTTGAAGCAAGTGCCCTCCCAGCAACCCGGTGGCTCCAGTAATGAGTATTTTCATAAAACCGTTCTCCTATTTCTAGATGGATCAGCTAGATAATGATGCTTGTAGTACCATGCCGCTGTCTGTTTCATTCCCTCATCCAGTGAGACTTTGGGAGCGAAACCTAAATCGGATTTGGCTCGACTAATATCGTAGAGGCGACTATGTGTCAGGAATTGAACACGACTGCGTGTGAGAGGGGCATGCTCACCCCTTATACCTGGCGTTATGGCAAAGATATCTGAAGCAAAATTTGCCAACCACAGCGGGATGCTGCCTTGGGGAAGTTCCCTACCCAGGGAATGTGCGATGGCAATCGCGAGTTCGCGAACGCTAGCAGGACGCTCTCCCGCAATGTTATAGCTACGACCAGGAGCCCGGGTTTGCTCGGCGCAGAGTAGAGATGCGTCGACCAGGTCATCGATGTAGATCGGGTGCAGCAAGGCTTTCCCACCATCAATGACACGAAAAAGGCCTTTTTTTATCGATATAAAGAAACTCAGCAGGTGCAAGTCGCCTGGTCCATAGACAAGCCCTGGTCGTACTACGGTCACGGGAAGTCCTTGCTCCTGATAGGCTTTGAGGGCGAGTTGCTCTCCTTTCAATTTTGTGGCTTCGTAGGGATTGGTTGGCGCGAAGGGAGCATTTTCAGCTGCAGGCCTCTCGCCAGTGACACCAAACACTCCAGTTGTACTCACATGCACAATGCGTTGTAGCTGGGTTTGATTCTGACACGCTCTGAGCAGGATGCGTGTGCCTTCTACGTGTGTCTGCCGATAAAGCTCTGCAGGAACACAGGGATGATAAAGACGCCCGGCGAGGTGGTAGATGGTCGTTGCGCAATCAACTGCCTGCTGGACCTGCGCCGCATCTATGATATCTCCAGGGATGATCGTTACTGCATCACCAAATTGCTGACGCGCTTTTTTCTCGTCA
>Ga0209048_10006095_pt1 | contig 11324 bp, 9 predicted proteins | sample FrelakmetCRP12CR_FD_187146 | JGI IMG/M metagenome (GOLD analysis project Ga0209048, IMG submission 187146) | Freshwater lake sediment microbial communities from the University of Notre Dame, USA, for methane emissions studies - CRP12 CR (SPAdes)... | ecosystem: Environmental > Aquatic >... | reverse complement strand
CCTGACGCCGTGGATTGTTGGCGCGCCCGGCAGGAATCGAACCCACGACCCCCTGGTTCGTAGCCAGGTACTCTATCCAGCTGAGCTACGGGCGCGCGAGCCGCAAGTATATCAAGCTAGGCCCCGTCGTCGCCACCTCGCGGGGCTTCCGCCGACGCAGAGGCATCCTGCCGCCGCGCCTGGCGGCGCAGCGCCCAGGCCTTGAAGAGCCACGCGATGCCCAGCCACGTTCCAAGCAGCGCGAGCGGCCACGCGACCACGCGGGGCCACAGGGCCGCGACGACTGCAAAGCCGAGCACCGCCACGCTCACCTTGGCGAGCAACCCCGATTCGGCAGCCCCGAGCGCGCGGCGACTGGTGAGGGCCGCACCGAGTGCACTGCCGACGCTGACGGCGCCCGCAGCAACGCGCCCCGCGCTGCCGGAGTGCGCCCGGCGCGCCGCCGGGCCCGTCCTCGCTTCCGCGGGCCGCACCCGGTTGCGGTGCGTCAGCACGATCTCGGTCGCCTGCGCGAGGTCGTTTTCGTATTGCGCCGCCATTGCTTCGCCGATACCGCGATCCTCGATCGCGACGTCGAGCTCGTAGTTGCCCATCCAGCTCGCGATGTTGAGATTCGTCGAGCCTATGCGCGTCCAGAAGGCGTCGGCAACGGCGGTCTTCGCGTGCAGCATCGTACCCTTCCACTCGAAGACGCGAACGCCCGCCTCGAGCAGCGGCCGGTAGCCCGCGCGTGATATCGGCGACAGTGCCGGGATGTCGCTTGCGCCGGGGACGAGCAGCCGTACGTCGACACCGTCGCGCGCGGCGGCCGCGAGCGCCTGCACGTAGGCCGACGTGCCGACGAAATACGCGTCGGACAGCCAGAGTTGGTGCCGCGCCAGCGACGCAATCACGAGGTCCAGGCGATACGTGCCGGTCTCGTTGGGCGCTCCGGATATCACGCGCAGGCGCACGTCGCCCGCGCGCGCGCTGCCGGCATCCGCCGCAGCAAACGTCTCCGCGGGCAATGCGTCCCCGCCGACGGCATGCCACACGTCGGCGAACGCACGCGTCAACTCGGCGACGGCCGGGCCCTGGATTTCGACGCCGGTGTCGCGCCAAGGATCCATCCGCCGCGCCGCGTTGCCCAGCCATTTCGCGCTGACGCAGAGCCCGGAGACGAATCCGGTCCGCCCGTCGACGACGATGGTCTTGCGGTGGTCCCGCGACAGCCAGCCCAGCGGACTGTCGAGGCGCGGGCGGTTGAACGCCCTGACATGTGCGCCGGCATCAGCCAGCGGCGACCAAAGCGAGCCGGCGCCATGCGAGCCGAACCAGTCGTAGATGACGCGCACGTCGATCCCGGCCTTCGCCTTCGCCGCCAGCGCCGCCGCGAACTCGCGCCCGACCTCGTCATCGCGCACGATGTAGTTCTCGAACAGGATCGAGCATTGGGCGCCGCGGATGGCGTCGAGCCAGGCCGGGAAGTTCGCCGCGGCGTCCTGCAGCAGGCGGACGGCATTGCCTTCGATCGGCGCCGATCCCGCAGCCCGCGCAAAAGCGCGGTCGGCGAGCCCGAGGAGCGGCGACTCCCTCCCCGCCAGTGCGGGATTCGCGCCATGCTCCGCCACGACCGCTGTGGTGGGACGTTCGCTGCGGGTCAACATCGGATTCGATTCGAGTTTCGCAGACGCCGCCCGGCTCCATGCTGCTCGAGCGGCGCGTGGATTGCGCGGCTCGCGGGCGTACCCGAAGCCCGGCTACCGCGACATGGGGTACTTTACAGGCAAAGTCGATCCGTGACGCAGGCGGCGCCACGGTGCGAGAACGCGCGCGCAAAGGCGAGCGTTTGCGACGATCATCGCTGCGAATGCTCGGAGGCAGGTGCCTCGCGTTGCGGCTATTCGAGCAGCGAGTCCCGCGCCGCCGTCTTGCGCGCGACGACCACTACCGCAAGGAGCAGCATGCCTGCGTAGCCGCCGGCAACGAACGCCCAAAGTAGCCACCAGGCAGAGAACATGATTCGGATCGAGTTCGAGCAATGGATAATGGAGTGGAACGCAGCGCATCCATTGCAAGACCCGTGCCCTCGCGACCTACCTTGGCAACAGCTTGTTTCGTATGGGGAAAAAATCAGGCATTCCCGGAGCGGATCCGGCCGGAGGCGCGGCCTGTAAATCGACCCGACAATTGCGCGATGCTGCAGGAACGGAGCCGGGGAGCGCACGCTCGCGTTGCCTCGAACGCCGCGTTACCATTGCCGGAAAGCGAATCGGGGCGCCCGCCCGAATACCGAACGGCCGAGAGATCGCGGAGGAAAGACGATGGAAAACGTGTTGCTTTGGACAGGTCGTGTCGCGGTGCTCGCGGGGGTGCTGACCTGCGCGTGGGCCGTCTACGGGCGACTGACGGGTAACTACTATCTCGGCGGCTTCCAGGTCGGCACGCTGCTCCAGGCCGGTACTGTGGCCCTGCTCGTCGCCTGCGTCAGCTTCCTGCTGGTTCTTACCAACCGCCCGCGACGGTAGGCTCTCGCGCCGCTGACCGCGCCTTCGTTCGATCGAGCCCGAGGGGTTCACGCGACGGCATTCGCGGGGCGCTTCCCGAACTTCTCCATTGCCGCGACGAAGATCTGGTACTTGGCGGTGTTGACCATCATGTCCTGATACCAGTTCACCAGATCGCCCCACGGGTCGGTGATGTTGTTGAGCCCCGAGACGAAGGCGACCACGGTTCCCACCTCGGTATCGCCGTTGATCACGTACCAGCCACCGACGGCGAGAATGATCACCTTGCCGAAGTTCTGCGTGAGGTTCATGAAGAACTTCATCGAGTACTTCAGCTTGAAGATGCCGAGGTTGATCTGGAAGATCTCCGCGAACCGCATCTCCTGTTTCAACGCCTTCTCGGTTTCGTGCGTGGAATTCAAGAGCACGCCGACGCTGGCTTCGCGCAGGATCGCGATGCGGGCCTGGACGCGCCGGTTGATGGCGCGCTGCATCAGCGGCACGAAGACGAACTGCGGCGAGAACACGGCAAGGCTCACGATCGCCAGCGGCGGCTGAATGTAGAACATGTAGCCGAACACGCCCAGCAGGATGCCGACCTGAAGCACGAACTCGGACACGGAGATCCCGACGAAGGCGCCGATGGGCTCCGGTTCGGCGAGGATCAGCGAGATCTCGACACCGTGCACGGCCGCCTCCTTGTGCACGTGCGGCAGCGAGTCGACGAGCGCGCTGGTCGACAGGCGCAGGGCGCGCACGGCCTTCTCCCCGACCCATCCCCGATAGACGTTCATCAGGAGCTTGACCAGTCCCTCGCACAACACCACGCCCGCATAGGCGAGGGCCAGGGCAACAATGAGCTCGATGCTGCCGCCGACGACCATCGTATTGAGCAGGCGCCGCTGCAGCTCGAGCGGCGGCACGGTGTTCAGCACGAAGACGCCGATCGCAAGGAGCGCGATCCAAAACTGGCTCCAGGCGCTCACACGCAGGATGAAGCTGAGGAGCGATCGCGGCATGCCGCCGAACGCGAGCGACCGGGAGAGATCGTCGACGGGCGGCGCCCACCAGTCCTTGTGCCGGGAATCCGTCATGGCAGCCGACCTGCCAGGATCGGCGCTCCAATGTGCGCCAGGTGCCGGCCTCGACCTCTCCGCCAGCCGGAAGCGAATCGCGCCGGCCGTGCAGAAAATCGGGGGAATTTCCCGCCGCGATTCGTCATCACATTGGCCGCATGAACGACGGCATGCACCACATCGGCCGAGTTTCGCCGATGCGGCGATCGCTATTCGTCACTGGATTATAGCGCGGGCGCGGTGCGCCACGCCGCCGCCGACACGGACCGAGGCAGCGACGCGCCGCCGGACTACAGTGTGTATGACTGGCGTCCCCAGGGGGATTCGAACCCCCGTACTCACCGTGAAAGGGTGATGTCCTAGGCCTCTAGACGATGGGGACCTGGAGCGAACGCAATCTCGTGCTGACGAAAGATTGCGGTTGATTCGTTGGTGGAGGTAAGCGGGATCGAACCGCTGACCTCTTGCATGCCATGCAAGCGCTCTCCCAGCTGAGCTATACCCCCGCGGCGAACGGAAAATTATACGTTGCCCCGCGTTCCCGCGCAATCCTCGGCGCCCCTGCGGCCGGCGCGCGCGGCTCCCCTCGGCTATCATCGTGCACGCGGCATGTGCGAGTTTCGAACGCCGCGCTTCCGACCCATGCCGCTTCCCGTTCCCGGCCGCGAGCCCGACGTCGACCTCTCCGGACGCGTGATCCTGATCACGGGCGCGACGGGCGGGCTCGGCCGGCCGCTCGCGTGCGCCTGCGCCGCCCGCGGCGCCACCGCCGTCCTCCAGGGGCGCACCGTGCGCAAGCTGGAAGCCTTGTACGACGAGATCGTCGCGGGCGGGAACCCGCAGCCGACGATCCTTCCCCTCGACCTGGCCACCGCGACGGCCGACGACTTCGGCAACGTCGCGGGTGCGATCCATGCGCAGCTCGGCCGGCTCGACGGCGTCGTGCACACGGCGGCGATGCTGGGCTCGCTCGGCCCGATCGAGCACCAGTCCTTCGATGTCTGGCTCAAGGTTCTGCGCGTGAACCTGGCTGCCGCGATGGCGCTGACCCGATCGGCGCTGCCGCTGCTCGCGGCCGCTCCCGACGCCTGCGTCGTGTTCACGCTCGACGCGCGCGGCGAGGATCCGCGCGCGTACTGGGGCGGTTACGCAGCCGCCAAGGCCGGGCTCTCGGCCCTCGCTTCGACGCTGGCCGACGAGTGGGAGGCGCGGGCGAATCTTCGCATCGATGCCGTCGTGCCCGGGCCGATACGCTCCCCGCTGCGCATGCTGACGCATCCCGGCGAGGACCGGTCGGCGCTGCCGGTGGCGGAAGCGCTCGTTCCCCTCTACCTGTATCTGCTCGGCGCGCAGCCGAAGGCGGAAAGCGGAGCGCGCATCGACGCGCGCGCGTGGCTCGCGGGTCAGCCGGCTGCAACGCCGCTCGTCTCGTCGGACCCCGGCGGACGCCCGTAGCGCAATGCCACGCGCAACCGCCTGAAATCATCGGGCGGCAGCGTGTCGGGAAGGACGAGTATGGCGCGTGCCGGGCGCCACCACGGATCGCCATCGGCACGCCAGACGATCGTCGTGAGCCGGGCGCCGACGTACGAATCGTCCAGGATCGCGCCGTCGCGCGAACGGCCGTCGCGGTCGGTGACGGTGACGCGTCGATCGATGCCGACGTGCACCAGCGCGGGCACGCCGCGACCGGTGCAGCGCCACAGGCCCGAGACCAGGACCGCGAGGACGGCAACGGCACCGGCAAGCTGGCCCACGATCGGCACCGGCAGCCACGCGAGCAGGATCGACGTCACCGCGCACGCCGCCGCGAGCGCCGCGCAACCGATGCGGGACGGCCGGGGCAGGAGGCGCAGGCGCGGCGTGGGTTTCATCGCCGTGCATTGCACGCGGCGGGGAGCGCCGCGTCAATCGACCCGACGGCTTAGGCGCCTCGGCGCGCAGCGGCCCGTGCGTCAGGTCGACTTGCCGGCAAGCAGCAGCCAGGTGGCGACGACCGTGTCGGGATTGAGCGAAATGCTCTCGATTCCCTGCGCGACCAGCCACTGCGCGAGATCGGGATGGTCCGACGGGCCCTGCCCGCAGATTCCCGCGTACTTGCCGGCCTTCCGGCACGCGGCGATCGACATCGCGAGCATCGCCTTCACCGCGTCGTCGCGCTCGTCGAACGACTTGGCGATCGGTCCTCCCGCGTCGCGATCGACCGCGAGCGTCAGCTGCGTCATGTCGTTCGAGCCGATCGAGAATCCGTCGAAGTGCTCGAGGAAGCGATCCGCGAGAATCGCGTTCGACGGGATCTCGCACATCATGATCACGCGCAGTCCGTTCTCCCCGCGCGCGAGCCCCTGGGCCTCGAGCAGCGCAATGACCTCCTTCGCCTCGGCCAGCGTGCGCACGAACGGGATCATCAGCTCGACGTTGGTCAATCCCATTTCGTCGCGCACGCGCTTCATCGCTGCGCATTCGAGCGCGAAGCAGTCGTGGAACTCGCGCGCGATGTACCGCGACGCGCCGCGGAAGCCGAGCATCGGGTTCTCCTCGTGCGGCTCGTAGCGCTGGCCGCCGATCAGGTTCGAATACTCGTTCGACTTGAAGTCGGACAGCCGCACGATCACCTTCTTCGGCCAGAACGCGGCGGCGATCGTCGCCACACCCTCGGCGATCTTGCCGACGTAGAACTCCGTGGGATTCGCGTACCCGCCGATCCGCGCGCGGATCTCGCGCTGCAGCTCCGCGGGCTGGCGGTCCAGCTCGATCAGCGCCTTGGGATGGATGCCGACATTCTTGTTGATGATGAACTCCAGCCGCGCGAGGCCGACGCCCTCGTTCGGCAGCCGGCGGAACTCGAACGCGAGCTCGGGGTTGCCGACGTTCATCATGATCTTGGTCGGCGACGCCGGCATCCGGTCGAGGGCGACGTCGACGACCTCGACGTCGAGAATTCCCGTGTAGACATGTCCCGTGTCGCCTTCGGCGCAGGAAACCGTGACCTGCGCGCCGTCGGCCAGCACGCGGGTCGCGTCGCCGCAGCCGACCACCGCGGGAATCCCGAGCTCGCGTGCGATGATGGCCGCGTGGCACGTCCGACCGCCGCGGTTCGTGACGATCGCCGCGGCCCGTTTCATCACCGGCTCCCAGTCGGGGTCGGTCATGTCCGCCACCAGCACGTCGCCCGCCCTGACCGTGTCCATTTCCGCCGGCGATTTGACCACGCGCACGACCCCCTGGCCGATACGCTGCCCGATCGCGCGGCCGCTCGCGAGCACGGCGGACGTCGACTTCAGCCGGTAGCGGCGCAGGTTGCTGGCGCTCTCGCGCGACTTCACCGTCTCGGGTCGCGCCTGCAGGATGTAGATGCGGCCGTCGACGCCGTCCCGGCCCCATTCGATGTCCATCGGCCGGCAGTAGTGCTTTTCGATGGCCACGGCGAAGCGCGCCAGCTCGTGCGCCTCCGCGTCGGTGATCGAGAAGCGATGCCGCTCGTCCTCGGGGACATCGACGGTGGCCGTCGAGCTGCCCGCCTTCCGACCGTCGGCGAAGACCATCCGGATGGCCTTCGCGCCGACCGTCTTGCGCAGGATCGCGGGCCGACCGGCCTCGAGGTTGCGCTTGTACAGATAGAACTCGTCCGGGTTCACCGCACCCTGCACGACGGTCTCGCCGAGCCCGTACGACGACGTGATGAGCACGACCTCATCGAAGCCCGACTCGGTGTCGAGCGTGAACATGACGCCGGCGGCGCCAAGGTCGCTGCGCACCATGCGCTGCACGCCGGCGGAGAGCGCGACGTCTTCGTGCGCGAATCCCTGGTGGACGCGGTAGGCGATCGCCCGGTCGTTGTAGAGGCTGGCAAATACCTCATGTATAGAATGAAGTATATTCTCCAAGCCATGGATATTAAGGTATGTTTCCTGCTGGCCAGCAAACGATGCCTCGGGCAGGTCCTCCGCCGTGGCCGACGAGCGCACCGCCCACGTCGCCTCGGGCGAGGCCGCCGCAAGCACCCGATACGCGTCGGCGAGATCGGCGTTCAGCGCGGGCGGGAACGGGGCCTGCGCCACCCAGCCCCGGATTTCCGCCCCCGCCCTCGCCAGTTCGGCGACGTCGTCGATGTCGAGCGCCCGCAGACGGTCCGCAATGCGGGCGTCGAGGCGGTTATGGGCCAGGAATTCGCGAAACGCGAACGCCGTCGTCGCGAAGCCGCCCGGAACCCGGATGCCCGCGCCCGCGAGCTGGCTGATCATCTCGCCCAGCGACGCATTCTTGCCGCCCACCCGCTCCACATCCCCCATGCGAAGACGCTCGAAGGGGATTACGCGCTGTTCCTGGCTCATTCTTGTTCGAGTCCCGATTGCGGGCCGGCCCGGATGCTGCGGCGCGCCAAACCCTGTTGGAAGCAGGTGATTTTAGCGCGCTTCGGCACCGGCCTGCGAGGCGTGCTGCGACGCAAAAAAAAGCCCGCCGGAGCGGGTTCGGAACTTTACTGAAACGGGAGCGCGGGATTCCCGCGCCCGCATCAGGAGTTGTGCGTTCCGCCCGGGAGCGTGTCACCGTGCGAAGGCAGATCGATCCGATCGGCGACCGCCGGCGCGGGCTCCGTGCTTCGCGAAACGGATTGCTGCGGATGGCCCTTCACCGCTCGCCGCAGAGTCCGATAGAGATCCGGGTGCGAGGTCTTCAGGTAGCTGATGATCTCGAAGTCCACCCGCTTGACCTGCGAGAGGTCGATCTGCTCGACGTGCACGAGCCGCAGCAGCTCGCGCACGGGCTTCGGCATGTCGCGGCCGCTCTCGTACCGGGAACCGCCGCTCTGTGTCACGCCGATCTGCGTCCAGAACTCTTCCTGGTTGAGCCCCAGCCGCCGCCGGATTTCGCGCGGATTGAGGACGCGGTCGAAGAGTTTCATGGGATCGGGTGTCCTGTGTAGCGGCCACGCGCCGTCGCGCACTCATGGCCATGCTATACCAATGGCATATTCTTGACAGATTGTCGCCGCGAAAGCAAGCGCCACCCGTCCGCCAGGCCCTGCCGCTCCTCCGATTGTTGCAGATTGGTGTCGATCCGCATGCGGCCCCGGGGCAGCGCACCTGCGGCCGGGCGTTGCGACCGCTTTGCTAGAATCGCTCTTTCAGTCCGAGATCCGCGTCTGCGTTCGGGCCGGCCATCGGATTCTCCCGCCCCCGGTCCGCGTTGCCCCGCTACGATCTGCACTGTCACTCGACGCACTCCGACGGCCTGCTGGCGCCGGCGGCGGTCGTCGCCCGCGCCGCTCTGCGCGGCGTGGATGTCCTCGCGCTCACCGACCACGACGAGGTGAGCGGCCTGGCCGAAGCCCTGGAGGCCGCCGCCGGCAGCGGCATCACGTTCGTCTGCGGCGCAGAGCTCTCGGTCAGCTGGGAGGGCGTCACGATTCACGTCGTGGGCCTCGGCATCGACCCGGAGAACGCGGCACTCGCGACCGGTCTCGAAACGGTGCGGTCGGGGCGCACCAAGCGTGCCCGGCGCATCGCCGACGCCCTCGCTGCCGCGGGGATCCGCGGCGCCTACGAAGGCGCGATGAAGTACGTGACGAGCGAGCGGCTCGTCTCGCGCACGCACTTCGCGCGCTATCTCGTCGAAGCGGGCCATGCCGGCGCCGTCAAGGACGTCTTCAAGCGTTACCTCACCCGTGGAAAGCCGGGCTACGTGGCGCACGAATGGGCGACGCTGACGCAGGCGGTCGGCTGGATCCATGCGGCCGGCGGCCAGGCGGTGATCGCGCACCCGGGCCGGTACGACGTCACCGCCACCCGCATGCGCCGGCTTCTTGCCGAGTTCCGGGACGAAGGCGGCGACGCGATCGAGGTCCTGTCGTCGTCGCACACGCCGGCGCAGTCCGTCGAGTTCGCCGCGCACGCCCGCGCCTTCGGGCTGCGAGCGTCGTGCGGCTCGGACTGGCACGGCCCCGACGAGAGCTGGCTGGACCTGGGCTCGATGCCGGATCTGCCTGCGGGCGTCGTTCCCGTGTGGAAGGACTGGTAGCACGGCTTCCGGCGCGCCCGATGGCGCTTTCGCTCGGCCTCACGTTCCCCCTCCCCGCATGCCGAACCGCCGCACCGTCTTCTTCGTTTCCGACCGCACCGGCATCACCGCCGAGATGCTGGGCAACAGCCTGCTGTCGCAGTTCGAAGAGGTCGACTTCCAGCGGGTGACGATCCCCTTCGTCGACGCGACCGAGAAGATCGACGCGGTGATCGAGCAGGTCAACGAGACCGCCCTGCGCGAAGGCCGGAGGCCGATCGTGTTCAGCTCGATCGTCGACGAGGCGATGAGCGAAAGGCTCACGCGTGGCACGGACGCGCTGACGCTCGATCTCTTCCAGGCGTTCGTCGCCCCGCTCGAATCCGAGCTGGCCATCCGAAGCTCGCACGCCGCCGGACGCTCGCACGGCATCGCCAACAGCCACGAGTATTTCGCGCGCATGGACGCCATCAACTTCTCGCAGACGCACGACGACGGCGCCGCGACGCGCGACCTCGCGAAGGCGCAGGTCATCCTGGTCGGGGTCTCGCGGTGCGGCAAGACGCCGACTTCGCTCTACCTCGCGCTGCAGTTCGGAATCCGCGCCGCGAATTTTCCGCTGACGCCCGACGATTTCGCCGATCGCGTGCTGCCGGGTTCGCTGCTGCCCCACAGGGAGCGGCTGTTCGGGCTCACGATCAACCCGGACCGGCTGCACAAGATCCGCGAGGAGCGGCGCCCGGGCAGCAAATACGCGGCGCTCGAGAACTGCCGCTACGAGGTGCGCGAGTGCGAGCACCTGCTGGAGCGCGAGGGGATTCCGATGCTCGACACGACGGCGAAGTCGATCGAGGAGATCGCGACCACGATCTCCTACCGCGCCAAGCTGCGGCGGCACGTCTACTGACGCTCAGCCGAGCCCGTAGAACCGGCGCGCATTCGCACCCAGGATCGCGATGCGATCGCCCGACGACAGGCCCGACAGCAGCGCGTCCGTCGCACCGACCCACCGGCGATAGCCTCCGGCCAGGTCGACCACGGGCCAGTCGCTGCCCCACAGCACGCGGCCGGGCCCGAAGCAGTCGAGCAGGTGGTCGACGTAGCGGCGCAGCGCATCGGCGGTCCAGCCCGCTGCCGCTTCGGTGACGAGCCCGGAGAGCTTGCAGTGCAGGCGCGGATTGCGCGCCGCCGCGGCGATCAGGTCCGCCCAGGGCTGCCATCCGCCCGCGGCGATGGGCGGCTTCGCGCCGTGATCGACGACGACGTCGAGATCGGGAATGCGCTCCTGCAAACGGAGCAGCGCGGGCAGCTGCGGCGGCTTCACCAGCGCGTCGAAGCGCAAACCAAGCCGCGGCAGCGCGCGCAGCGCCCGCACGACGTCGTCGCGCAGGACCCAGTCCGGATCCGGAAGATCCTGCAGCATCGGCCGGATCGACTTCAGCAGCGGATTGCGCGCAAGCCGTTCGAGCTCGCCGGTCGCCTCCCGCGTCGCGAGATCCACCCAGCCGACCACGCCCCGGACGACGCCGTCGCTCGCGCCGGCGACCTGCAGCAGAAACCCGGTTTCGGCGGAGGTCGGCGCCGCCTGGACGAGCACGGTGGCCGCGATGCCCGCGTCCGCGAGCAGCGGCCGCAGATCGGCGAGCGTGAAGTCGCGGTAGATCGCGGCCAGCGCGGGGGTCGGTTGCAACCAGCCGTAGTCGCCGCGCGCAAGCCGCCAGACGTGGTGATGGGCGTCGACGCCGTTCATGTCAGCCTTGCG
>Ga0209048_10006094_pt1 | contig 11325 bp, 6 predicted proteins | sample FrelakmetCRP12CR_FD_187146 | JGI IMG/M metagenome (GOLD analysis project Ga0209048, IMG submission 187146) | Freshwater lake sediment microbial communities from the University of Notre Dame, USA, for methane emissions studies - CRP12 CR (SPAdes)... | ecosystem: Environmental > Aquatic >... | reverse complement strand
GGAACACACCCCATTGGGTCAGGTAAGTAGACAGGGGTGTACGCGGGCCCTTCCACGACTGGACAGACGTGTACGCTTGCCCAAACCAATGCGAGAAAGGCTGATATAACAATACAGACAGCGCCGTCAGAGCCGCCAGTGCGCCGCCAGCCAATAGGAGCCGCTTCCCCCATCCCGGTAACGGCAGTCGCAGTTGTTCCTGGCTGCTGTACTGCCAAACTGTGTATACCAGGACAACCGCCCCGAAAACAAAGTAAGTGTAGAAATCCCAGGTATTGGTCGGCTTTAACGACCCGATGATCAGCCCACCCATGAAAAAACCGATCACGGCATTAGTGGGGGTATCCCATCTGGCTTTCGCCAGCAGCACGGACAGCGCCCAGGAAATGACCAGCACTGTCAACATGAGAGCAATCATGTGGGCATGCAGGTCCGAATAAATAAAGGTGAACACAGGAAATTCATAGAAATCGCTATACCCAGGCGGGAAGATCCGGCTGGAGAACCAGTACCAGTCTCCGGGTCCGTAGGGCAGGTTCAACCCGCCAAGTACCATAATGAAACCCTTGAGGGACCACCAGATGCGCTGGATAAGATTGGCTCCCTCTACTACCCCCCCGGGAGCTGCCACTCGCTGGAACCCCTGGTTCAACATTCGGACGATGCCCAGGTTTCCAAGTAAAACCATCGCAGAAGAGGCCGAGATACCGGCAATAAAGCGAGAGTCAAAAAGCCGATTTCTGGATTCAACGCTGCTTTCGGGTTTTGCGTTCCGGATTCCGAGCAGGATATTCCAGCCCACTGAGAATGCACCCACCGCCAGGCATGCAAATAGCGTCGGCAGGACGAAATTGTAAGCGATAGAGGGCACGATGCCGAGAAGTTTGACCGGCGTACCGACGATCACGTAGCCGTAATAATAATAGTTGATGTAACCGCCCGCAAACCAGGGGTCATAGGGTGGGAAGGTGGTGCTTTTCAAAATGGCGTTGAAATAAGCGAAATCCATCGGGCGTTCCCCACCCTTGGACGAATGCCAGAGGTCCGGGTTGCCGAGACGAATAAAAAAATCAACAAGGAAGAAACCAAGGAATATAACTTCCACCATCAGAAAGTATTTCCAGCGTTCGCGGAATTCCTGTACCAGTTCGTGGCGTTGGCGCCAGGCCTGCCACAGTCCGATCAATACTACAATCCCAAGGGTGATCCCGATGGTCAGCTTGCTGTAAGAGAGTCCAACCGACCCAGCCATCCAGGCCAGCCACGCCCAGAGCAGAAGGCCAACGATGCGGGCCAGCGGGTAGCCGTGATCGGCAAGACCTGGGAATGCTGCCCGCACCAACGGGTAGACTATTATTCCAAGGGCGAAGATGACCAGGTACCAAAGCACCAGGCCAAGAGCCGGGTAACGATTATAGAAGGCCTCCCGATTGAAAAGCTCCGACCACGTCCCGCCCGCTTGCTGGATCGCCAGCTTATCTGCTGGGAGCATCAGGCTTTTATAGGTATCGGCTTGTCCGGGTGTCAGGTGGATGGCCTGGCTGTAATCAACTTTTCCGAGTAAAGACTGAACAATGGCTGGGTTGTAATCAGCGTTCTTCTTGAATATCAATACTTTCGGATGGTCATAAAAGGTAAAGGCTTCTTCCGCGGACTGGTCGTTGATGACCAGGGAGCCGATGGTCGGGTAGGATTCGAAAGTGGCGACCAGGTCAAAGCCCAGGTTACCGTGGAACATGCCTGGCTCGGCCATGCGGTAGCACCAGATGATATTCTTATCCTCCGGGCAACCGATCAATTGGCGGTAATACTCGGTCGTCAACGGAAAGCGTTCGGGAATGCGTGTGATTTGGGCATACTGGTGGTTGGTGGGGATAAAGATGTAATCGGCCTGGTCCAGTACATTCTGAAAGCGGATCATTTTATCCGCGTTATCGTCCCAGTAGACCTGCAAGTTCAGGCCACCAGGGTAGATGCCGCCGAAAGCATCGTACGACGCGGTGCGAAATGGAAGAGGGTAATCGTAGTCTGTTTCGTTGGCGACTGCGGAACCGACAAGTGCCATTACCCCGCCGGTTGTTTGAATTTGCAGATAATACGTAATGCCGCGCTGAAGGCTGACAGGATGATCGAGCACCAACGTGACCGGGTTACCCCGCAGATCGACGTTGGGAGTAAAGTCCGCTGTCAAGGACAGGTTGGTTAGCACCTGCTCTGGTTGCGGGTCGGATGTAGTGGAGAGGATTATTCGCAAGGTTTCCTCGCCAGAAGCGGACGAATCAGCAACGTGCGCGAGCAGGATCGATGTCAACACCCCATCGCTCTGGGAGACAAAGACCGTTTGGTAGGGCATGTTGGATTGGATGACCCCGCCTATGGAAAATGGCAGTGGTTGCTGATGGATTGTCCCGTCAGCTGTCTGGACGCGCAAATTGATTGGACCAGGAGCATTCTGGTAGATCCATTCCGAAGCAGCAATGCGCGTCTCCGGGCGCACATAGATGCGGCTGAAGGCATATGCATAGACAGCGGTAACGGCAAAGACCAGCACGCCAACCGTCCCAGCAAGGATGGCCCTCCCGTTTAGGCGCTTCAATAGCGACAGGCGAGGTTGTGCCCAATCGAATATCACCCAGGCTGCCATCATTGCCAGCAACGGATAGATGGGCAGTTGATATCGCATGGTTGGGTTGTATTGAAGCGACTGCCAGATAAAATAGATCGCCGTCCAACTCCAGAGCAGGATGTGCTGCTGCCACTCGCCTTTCAACATACGCCAGCCCATCCATAGGAACCCAGCCCAGGCCAGGATGCCGAGTGGCAGGCCAAAACCCCAAACCGTCAGGTTCTGAAAGGAGTAAAGGTGGTTACGCCGCGCCCACTGCAGGGCCCAGTTCAAGTCTGCGTTGGGGCTGGCCTGGAGGAGTTGCTCATGGACTTTTTGGATCCATCCTGGGTTGAGCTTTAAGCCGAAGAATCCCGGGCCGCTAAAGGCATATGGTTGGAAAACCCGGAAAGAAAGCACGGAAACAACTGCACCGATCACTAGGAAGATAATGGCTTTGGCGATGAAATTTTCAATCGGCGTCTGCTCCGCCCGCTCTTTTTCTGGAATGGGTATCTGGGAGGATTTCCGTGGGTGCGATTTGAAATACCGGACCACCAGTGCAATCGGAAGCACCACCGCTATGGCAGCCGCATTTAGCTTGGAGGCAGCTGCCATGCCCAGCGCAATCCCAAAAGCAATTGTTAAATATATAAGCGGATCATTCATAAAGCCCAATAAAGAGAGCCATAAATGCGAACCAAATGAGGCTTCTTTTGTATTTGTCTCTGCCTCGCCCCCCGGTCTTTTCCATTCTCCAGTGGCGATCACCGCCGCGACGGACAAGGTCAGGAACATAAAGAAAGTAGAGAAGTTATCAGTGGTATAGAAGTGTGACTGCTGGATCTGCATGACTGTCAATGCCGAGAATGCCGCCGACAGCAGGGCTACGCGTGCCTTATAAAAACGCTTCACGATAAAATATAAAAGCGCAATAGTGCCCAGATCCGCCACTGCTGAAAGCTGACGTCCGAATAATGTCACCGCGTTAAGTTTTCCAAACGACTGGGCCAGGTAGTGGACTATAAAAAGGGGCAGTGTGCCATACACATAAGCTGGGTAACCGACAACCGATGGATTGAGTGTTGACTTGGCGGTATTGAAATAATCAGCAAGGCTGTGCACTGACTGGATGCCAAGGGTGACCGAGGTCATGAAGTTTTCATCCGGGTGCTGAATGTTAAGCTGGCCCCAGTCACTGCCGGTCAGCCGGAAATACGCCCCCCCCAGCAGGACAACGATCAGTAATACATCATACAGCCATGTGAAGTCCTTTTTGGGATGGGGAACGGCAGCATCAATCATACAACCTCAATCATTGCACCGGTGGGACAAAGAAAATCATAAAGTCTTTGCCCTCCAACTTGGTCTTGGAAACAAAACGGCTCCAGACGCCTTGCGGGTACAACGTTTTTAATTGGTCCATTGCTGCTGCATCTTCCAAATTGACAATAAATAGTTTCGGTCCCAGCACATCTAGAGTGCTATTGAAGGTTTCCGGCCATATGGCAAAGTCGCGGTTCGGGATTCCCGCCCAAACACCCGGCAGGCGCGTGTCCACCCAGTAGGGATATGGCACGATCCAGGCATTATCAGTCGAGCCGTAGGTCTGTCCAAATTGCTTGATGACCGAGCCCATCTCGGATGAATTCCAGGCTCCCGCGGAATACTGGCTGGCAAATTGGTTGAAGACTAGGTCAAAATTCTGGGAGGCTGACCAGCCCGCCAGGACGAGCACCAGCACCCAGATCAGTGCGGTCCCAGTCCACCGCCTCTTCCAGGACCCTGCTCTTGTCAGGGAAGAAGTAGCAGGTTCAAGGCGGCGCTCGATGCCTGCCAGCAATCCATCCAGCGCGACTGCCACAAGTATGAAGGTAGGGACCATAGCTCCAGCTGCCCGGTTCAGGGCGGGGTTCTCCGCTGGAAAAGCCAGGGAAAGAATCGAGGGGAGTTGCAGGAGGGGAACAGCCAGCAGCAGGAACAGATCCTGCCAGTGGCGCTGGCGCAGGTAGCGGATTAGCACTAGCACCACCCCTATCAGGAATAGCGCCCCTGAGACCACGTCCAACGCTGGTCGATGCGGCACTGAGTGGACCCAGATTTCCCCGTTATCCCAGTTGAACATCCGCAGAGCGTTCCAGGTATTCGAGATAAGGAGTTGCCACCATGGGGCAGGGAGGGGCGTCTCAATGGAGCCAAGTCGCGAAAAAGCCCTGTAGCTAAATGTGTTTGGGTTGTCAAACCAATAGCGCGCCAGCGGCAGAAAAACGATCAGCGATATTAAAGCCAGGATGGACAGCCAGATAATGGCCTGCTTGCGGCTGCCTTTGGACTGGGCATGTAAAAGGTATAACCCGACGGCAATCACCACCACAAACGGCATGATTCGGAATGGACTGTAACCGTGCAACCCCAAGCCAAGGAACAAGCCTGAGATAATAAAGTCGTTGCGGTTGCGTGTCCGCAGGCCGCGCAGGAGATAGTAAAGGGTGGGAGCAGCAAATAATGGATAAAGTGGGAAGCGCAATCCTGCCCGGCTGATGACATTTGGCCAGTAGGCAATCCCGGCAAAGAACACTGCCAGCATACCAATTCGCTTGCCTCCGAACTCCTTTCCGAGCAGGTACATGTAAGGCAGCGTCACCAGCCCGCAGAAGACCGTTCCAATCTTCAGGCTCAGGAAAGACAGCCCCGTGCCAAAGATCCACGAGACAACCAGGGTGAGATACATCTGGATGGCTTCGCGGCCAGTATTGCGTGGAAAGAAGATGTGCGTCTGGCCCTGTGAGACATCGTACACATCCAGAATTTTCTCAGCATGGTCGCTGAAGGGTTCAGACGGGACTCCCCCAACGTTGTAAATGCGAAAGAAGACAACCACGGCTGCCACAGCCAACGCAAGCAGAGTCCAGCGCGTGACTTTTATCTGCCAGCTATCGCGAGTGAAAAAGTCCTTAACCCGCGGCCATATTGGTTTCCGGTTTTCGCGTGGCAGCCAGAATGCCCATGCGAAGAATATTATCGCAAAAACCCATAATGTTACATTCAACCGCGTGAACAGATTGTCCCCCAGGGTCAGGAAAGCCGCCGCTGACAATGCGATCCCCAGTATAAGCGGCAGCCGCCGCACCCGGAGTGTATCGGACCCGGTACCTGTTTCCGGGTAAGGAGCAAGAGTCCACTCTTTGCGCAGATAAGCCAGGATAAGCCAGGCGAGGCCGAACCCATACAGCACAAGTCCAATAATGACGGGCCGGTTGGGAGAAGGCTCAAATGCTCTCTGTCCAATAAGAGCAAAGAAAAGGGCGAGTAGAGAACGCCACGGCCAGTGTCCCAATTGAGCAGTCTTTTCAAGCGGTTTTCCAGCAATCTCCAGCATCTCTGGTTGCGTTACCGGAGACTCTCCTTCGACAGACTGAAGCGAAGTCGGTTCTGGTGCAATTAGCTCAACCTTCTGGCCGCGTTCCCAGAACTTCAACCTCGATTTTAAGTAATCAAGGAGGCTGGGTTCTTCGTTAGGATGGCCCTTATCTGTATTATTCATTTATTTTTATCCGGAGATATTTTTTTGGCAATCACCATGATACTCTCACCCCAGCGCATTGGCAAGAATGGTAAACCAACGATTGCCTGGAAACCGCCAAGGGAACCGAAGAATAATTTCTGCACAGCTTTTGGCACTATCTTGATATAGGGTACATCCCAGAAACCATCTGAAAATACCTTTTGCAGGCTGAAGCCCGCCTTCCGGATCATGTCCAGCCAGACAGCAGGTGGCTTGAGCGAAATGTGCGTAGGGTCCTGGTAACCGATCCATTTCTCGCCTTTCCAGGGTACTAATAGAGAAGCAAGATTGGGCGTAGCAAATATCAGCACCCCGCCGGGAACGATGACACGTCCCAGTTCGGAGATCGCTTTTTCAGGGTGTGGGAGGTGTTCGACGACATGTTTGATGATGATCACCCCGAAGACACTTTCGGCAAAAGGCAATTCCTCTGCGCTTGCAGCCTGCGACCAGGTTCTCGGCGCAATCGATTTCGACTGAACCAGCGCCCAGTGGTTAATGTCAGCAGCGTAAGTCTCGAACGATCCTTCCAATTGACCGGCAAGATGCCCCAATCCGGAACCAATTTCCAGCAGCCGTGCGCCTGGTTTACCGTAGCGGCGGGCTAGAATGGCGTAAAATCGGTTCGACCACCAGTACTGGTGGTACCTGGCGAATGAAACGTCCTTGTAGGTGTGGGTGCTGAAATATTTATCGTCGAAGGACATGTTATTTGTTTTTACGCGAATATTTGAATCAATATTACCGGGATTGCTCGTAATTCGATAATAGCGGCGTAACACTTTTGTTCGGGAAGCAGTAATATTGCTGGAATTTCCCGTTTTGTGGTCAACTATTGATCTCGGTTATATTCAAGAAGCTGTATGTACGCAGGAACGATGTGGTCCTTCCTACATCTTCCTGGCGACGTAAAATGTGAATGTGCCATCTCCGATTGGCTCGCTGGAGGCAAACCGTCGCACGTATTTCTCCGTCAGCCAGAGATTCCATTTGGCGGGAGTAATCACCCATTTGCCGGTTAGTTTGCGAGCCAACAGCGATGGCAGGCCGAAATAATGACCCCATTCTAACACGCGCATGGCAGTCGGGGAAAAATAGTTCCACCAACGCTCCAGCTGGAACCCGGCCTGTTGCAGCCGCTCCTGCCAAACTTGCTGCCCGTCGGCGTGCTGGACTCGCGATATGCGCCGGAACCATTCGGTGTAACCCTTCCCAAGCAACCGGGAGATTGACAATTCGGAAAGATAGCGTTCGTTCGGCACACAGAAGTAGAATGGCGCACCGGGCTTGAGCACCCGGGCGGTTTCTGCCAGCACAGCCTCAATATGCCGGATATGTTCCAGCACAGAGTTGCTGAATGCACTGGCAAAGTAAGCCTCCGGGAAAGGTGATTGCGCTCCGTCAGCCTGGACCAACAATTGATAGCAGTCCCGCCCTCTTGCCTCGCGGATGGGACCGGCCCAAGGGTCGAGACCAACATCAATTTTATAGTCGAAAGTCAGCGAGGTAAAATGCCCATCGCCGCAGCCTACATCAAGGATCGGCGCGGGCAGATCGAAGGTCTGGTAATAACCCGCTTCCACGCCCCGCACCAGAGCGCGGAAGTAAGGCAGGTCACGCAGATGGAGGGAAAGGTAATCTTTCATTAATCCTTAATTGTGTGACTCTAAGTCTGCTTGCAAACCGCTGTCACTACTTATCATTTTTTATTCAAGAGCTGTTCGAATAATCTTTCATACTCAGCAGCAACCGTATCTGGATCATACTGGTGGGCCAGCGATGCAGTGTCACACTTGAATTTATCTTTCTCGCTAAATACCCCCAATAGCGCCTCGGCTAGTGCCGACGAGTTGCCGATCGGCACCACTTTGCCCATCGCGTGCATCTGCACCGGACGACGAACACCCGGCAGTGCCGTTGCCACGCACGGGATGTTGCTCAACATCGCCTCCACCTGCACCAATCCAAAAGATTCAGTCGAGTTTAAGGATGGAACAACCAGCACATCCAGATTGGGATAAAAAGCAGCCAGTTGCTGCTGGCTGAGGTTGCCCAGGAACTTCCAGCAGTCCATCTCTTGGTATTTCTTGATGCGCGGCATAAGCCGGTCAGCATACGCCTGTTCGCCCATTACATTTTGATACTGACCGGCGAACAGCACCTGCGCCTGCGGATATTTCTCCAGCACGGCAGGCAGAGCCTCGAGCAGAACTTCGACCCCTTTTTCCGCGGCGAAGCGCGTTACCATCCCGATCACGGGCCGTCGCAGACGGATCTGATAAATCCCGGCGAAGGTTTCGATGGCACTTGGTTCGGCAGGCGGGAGCACCACTGGTGGGAGGAAAGGTGTCAGTTTGCGACGATAGCGGGAAAGGAAGGCGGAGTTGTCAGCATAATCTTGGGTGTATGTGATGATCTGGTCTGCCAGCAGCGCTGCCATGTTGTTCTGGAACTGTACCACCAGGTTAACGAAGCGGTTGAAAAGGCCGGGCGGCAGGAAAAGGTCGCAGTGATAGGTCAGGACAACTGGCTTGCCAAACAGACGGGCACGCAGGGCCACTCCGGGGGCGTCGAATTGCGGCAGGTGTAGCTGGACCACGTCGTGCTGTAATACTTGTTCAGTGGCAACCAGGCCGAATGTTGGCGCAATAACGCCTTTGCTGATGCGCAGCGCCACTGGGACACGCATTACCCGCACACCATCCATCATTTCATCCCGCGGCAGCGCCTTGTCGTAGCGGGTGGTCATCACAGTTACCTGGTGGCCGCGTTTGGAAAAAGCCCGCGCCAGCCGTTCGGCATAGATGGTCAGTCCTGAAGTGTGGGGACGGTAGTAAGTGAGGACGGTAAGAATACGCATGGCTAGTGGATGTGGTTGTTGACGGTGATATTGCAATACAGTCCCATCGGAGCACAGTCCATGCACTCCAACTGGAGTGTAGCGTGGGTGATACCATAGTTATGCGCCAGCATCTCCTGTACCGCCACCTGAACTTTCGCTCCCACACTTATCGGCACATCGTCAGTGACCAAATGCGCTGAGAGAGTTCGCAGCGAACGGGTGATACTCCAGGCGTGCAAGTCGTGGACACCGCGTACGCCTTCTACAGCCAGTACATCCCGCCGGAGCGCGTCAATGTCTATGTCGGCGGGGGTGGATTCCATCAGGATTTCCAGCGATTCGCGCAGGATACCCCAGGCATTCCACAGGATGAGAAAACCGATCAGCACGCTGACGAGCGCGTCGAGCCAGTTCCAGCCGGTGATGCGGATGACAACTCCGGCGATGACCGCTCCCACGGTGGACAGCACATCGCCCATTAAGTGCAGGAAGGCGCTGTGCAGGTTCAGATCATGTTCACTGCCGCGTCTGACCAGTAGGGCTGTCACCAGGTTGACAACAACGGCCGCCGCCCCCACCCCGATAAGAATGTCCGCCTGCACTTCCTGTGGTGCGATGAAGCGCTTCCAGGCTTCATAAAAAACCCCCAGGGCAATCAGCACCAGCGTGGTCGAGTTGGCCAGCGCGACCAGGATCCCGGCTCGGTGATAGCCGTAGGTCTTGCTTGAATCCGCTGGTTTGGTGGTAATCCACAGTGCCCACCAGGTCAGCGCCAGGACCAGCACGTCAGTTAGGTTGTGTGCCGCGTCGGTCAGAAGGGCTAGGGAGTTGGCAAATACCCCCGCCAGGATTTCGACAACCACAAAAACCAGCGTGATACCCAGCGAGAGTGCCAATCGGCGCACTGTGGATCGGGAAAGGTTGGGAATGTGTTCGTGTGCCATAGGTCAGGACGGCCCGATTATAACCCAAGGCGAATAAAAACTTCCGAAGCTGAACACTTCGGAAGTCCGGTTCCTAGAACAAATCCTTGTTATTCCTCACCCACTCAAATAGCCTTCCCACGCCCTCATCCACGCCCACCTTCGGCTTCCAGCCCAGTTCCTTTTCCGCCTTGCGGATGTCGGCCACGAAAACCTTCTGGTCACCGGGACGCCAGTCATCGCGCTTCACCAAGACGGTCTTGCCCAGCAGTTTTTCCAGCAGCGGTCCGAACTCGGTCCAGATGGACATTGTTTTCTCCGGCCCGCCGCCCAGATTGTAGACCTCACCCTTGACCACCTCTATCTTCGCAATAGCTGCGTCATAAGCATCCAGCAAATCCTCCACATAGAGTATGTCCCGGATCTGTTTGCCGTCGCCATAAATCGTAAGTGGACGGCCGGTAACCGCCGCGATGATCATCCAAGCCACCCAACCCTGGTCCTCCACTCCAAACTGGCGCGGTCCATAGATGCAGGATTGCCGGAGCACGACCGTCGGTAGACCATATATTCTTGCATAATCCCGAACATATTGGTCGCCGGTGCCCTTCGAGCATCCATAGGGCGAGTGAAAGTCGAGCGGCTGGGTTTCCGGGCAGCCCAACGGTAGGTTTGCATAGCGCCAGCGGGTGGTGTCCTCCACCACTTTCACCCCTTCCATCTCTCCATAGACCTTGTTTGTAGAGGCGTATAGGATGACCGGCATGCGTTCGTTGAGACGCGCCGCTTCCAGCACATTGAACGTCCCCTGGGCATTGATCTCGAAATCCTCGCGTGGATTGATGACCGATGTGGTTACCGCCACCTGCGCCGCCAGATGGACAATGACATCCGCTGTGCGGCTGGAACCCGTCAACAGGGCTTCCTCGCGCACGTCCCCCACCACACACTGGAACGCTTTTTCTCCGAATTTCCCCTGTAACCAGGCCAGGTTACGCGGTGCGCCTGCCCGGCTGAAATTGTCATAGATTGTAACTTTTTCGCCGCGTTCAAGCAGGCGGTTGACAAAATTCGAGCCGATAAAGCCGGCTCCTCCAGTGATGAAATAATTTTTTGACATGCTTCCTCCTACGGTCTAACATGCAGGTTCTCCCTACCCATTAACTTCCTGACGGTGGCGCAACTGATGGTAAACTCTCATCAAAGTTTCGCCTTCGGTGGACAACGCGTACCCCCCAATGATACCGGTGATAACATAGTTTAATAAATGGCCAACTAATGCAAAAGCCAGCGAGGTAGCCTGGTTTCCACTGACTAGGGAAAGGGCTCCGCCCACCGCTGCTTCGTAGGTCCCGATGGCCCCCGGCATGGATGGGATCGCATTCCCGAA
>Ga0209048_10006093_pt1 | contig 11326 bp, 11 predicted proteins | sample FrelakmetCRP12CR_FD_187146 | JGI IMG/M metagenome (GOLD analysis project Ga0209048, IMG submission 187146) | Freshwater lake sediment microbial communities from the University of Notre Dame, USA, for methane emissions studies - CRP12 CR (SPAdes)... | ecosystem: Environmental > Aquatic >... | reverse complement strand
GACCAGACAGACGTTCTATGATATAATGCCGAAAAATAAGAGCTGTTCCAGCAATGGCTTCTAAAGCGTTTAACTTTATAGCGTATGATGAACCAGGTCACCAGCAGGTGCCGATTTATCGCGCACACCGCCGATTCATCGGCTATCTTGATACAGGTTCTCATGTTCGCATGATAAAGTAATTGTGCATTGGAATAGCGCAATAAACAGTATCTCATGTTCCGCTTATAACCTGGCGCACAGTATTTGAGATGTGAGAGAGCGCATACTTTATTTGGGACATCGGGAGAGGCACGGAAAAGATGTATATTGGCAAAATTGTCAAATCGGACTCGCACATCAACTACGTCTGTCAAATTTATGGGCCTCGCGAGGTTGAACAGGAGCCAGCGCCTGCGGACTATGCCTTTGGCCGTTTTGTGCGCATCGCCGTACGTTCCGAGCAGCCCGATGATCATGATGCACAGGTGATCATGGCCCTTGGGAAGAGCACTGAACCTCGAACCTATGCTATCGGTGTGATCTACGATACCATCCTGCTTAATCCCGCCTTCGGTTCGTTGGGGCCGCGCCTATCGAATGAAACGCAAGTAGAACTCTTTTCCCCAGATTATATTTCTGAGAAAGCCGTGCTGATTTATGTTATGGTTCTTGGCATGATGGAGCAGCGTCCGGTGCCCGGTAACCAGCCCGAAATACTCTCTGTCATGCATGGTGTACCACTCTTATCGTTGGAATTGGGAAGCGAAATCGAAACTATGACTGATGAAGAAGTACAAGCATTTCACTTCTTCATGGACTCTGATAACCCTGAAAAAGGGACATACTTGCATATGGGTTATATTCCGCACATTATTGGCCAGCGAAATAGTCTGCTTCCAATGGTCACACTCCGTATCATCGACCAGTTGGAGTGTTTATTTCCCGAAAATCTCTCGGTACTTTCAATTGTGAAACGTAACTTTGCCTGGAAACTCAAAGTGGAAACTACCGGTTAATGGAGGCTCTCATCTATGCTTGACCCAACTCTTGCCCGCCCGCGCTTCAAACCTGTAGGTATCACCAAAGGACCAGGCGAAAACGCACATGAATATACCTTTGTCTCGCGTGACGATGAACAGGTACTAAAAAACGGCGAATATGTCTACTACGAGCTTACCGAACCCGGAAATGTTGCGGGCATCCAATCTTCTCGACGTGTGCTAGGGCGTATCATCAAACGTCTCCCATTGCAACTGTATCCTGATACGTTTTTGGCTGAACCAGAGATATCCCCCGAGCAGGTGGCTGCGATGGTAGGCTACGACTCCCATGCAAACGAATTATTTGAACTACATGTCGCCATTATGGGTTACTATGATGATCCAACTAATTCCTTCATTAATCCCTGGATTCCCCCACAATCGGGTAAGAAGATCTTTCTAGCTGATGATGAGATGCTTGGACATATTCTCAGTCGCAAACGTACAGGTGAAGCAGGTTCCGCTACTATTGGATCACTGCTGACTCGTGCACCTGATGCTGTGCCGGTAGTCCTCTCGGTGAAAGATGTTGTAAGTACCCATCTCGCTATCATCGCCAGCACTGGCGCGGGTAAGAGTTACCTTGCCAGCGTGTTGGTTGAAGAATTGATGCAAGCACACAATAAAGCCTGTGTGCTGATTATTGACCCGCATGGCGAATATGGCACGCTCGATCAAATCGCCAATTTCTCACAGTTTACCGAGCAGAGTGATGGGAGACGAAGTGGCTATCAGGCAAAGGTTCGTGTTTACAAACCTGAGCAGGTGAAGGTGCGTATTTCGACGTTAACCATGGGTGATATGCGTCATCTTTTACCAGAAATGACTGAGAAACAACAATACCTCTTAAGCCGCGGTTTGCGTAAAGTCAATGAAATCAAAAGAGGCACGCCCTGGACTGTAGCTGATTTAAAATTGGCCATAAAAAATGTCTCAAAGCAGAAAAGCGATGATGACAGCGAAGGCGCTGACGATTCTAGCACTGTTCATGCTCTGACCTGGCGTATTGACCAGCGTTTTGTGGATAGCTTTACCTTTGACGATATGGAGCATCTCGATCTGCCAGAGATATTCAAACCCGGACAGTGTACTATTTTACAGCTAAACGAGGTTGATGAGCGGGATCAGCAGGTGGTTGTTGCTACACTTCTGCGCCGTTTAAATAAAGCGCGTATGGATACAGAGCGTGGCAAGGTGCATTCGGGCGAATTTTATCTGCCTTATCCAGTTTTTGTGCTCATCGAAGAGGCGCACCACTTTGCTCCCGGTGGGACCGAAGTTGTCTCGACAGCTATTCTCAAACAGGTGCTGGCTGAAGGGAGAAAATTTGGTATCGGTGTTGGTTTAATTAGCCAGCGCCCTGGCAAACTCGATGCCGATGTACTTAGCCAGTGCCAGACACAATGCATTATGCGTATCGTAAACGAAATAGACCAGAAAAGTGTTGCCTCGGCGATAGAGGGTGTTGGACGCGATCTGCTGGATAATCTGCCAGCGCTTTCAAAGGGCCAGGTAATTATTGCTGGTGCGGCAGTCAATACGCCCATGATTTGTCGCGTACGCCAGCGTATCACCAGGCATGGTGGTGAGAGTAAAGATGCACCCGATATGTGGCAAAAGTACTTCAGTCCAGAAGCCCTCGAGAGCCGCCGTCGTAACGAGGCTCCTTTAAATGGAAATAAGGGTTTTAATTTACTGAAATGACAAATCGCACTGCACTCAATATGTTAATGCTACTGGCGCCACTTGCGTGGGCTGCGTTGCTCGTATTTACGCACTTCATACCACCCCAAGCTGTGCTGGCTTATGTTACATTTTTTGTACTCCTTGACGTTGCTCTCACCAGCACCCTCTCCCCAATTGCATATTTTATCAGCCTGCGCTTCACCTCTTCACGACTCCATAGAGCGACAATGCGCCATGCTCTACGTGAGGGGGCATTGGTATCGTTCTGGGTCGTATTCAACCTTCTGTTACGCGCGTTGCATAGCTGGAGTCTCTTTGTCGCAATTGTGAGCCTGGGTATTATCATTGTCATTGAAGTGTTATCCCTGGGCCGGAAATGAAAAGCATTCTTGTTTTCCGTCCAGGTGCTATAGGAGATGCATTACTTGCCTTCCCGGTTTTGAAAGCACTGAGAGAGCAGTATAATGGTACGCATATCACGCTGGTGGGCAATGCACAGGTGTTGCCTCTAGCACAGGCATTTGGTGTCGCTGAACAGACCTTTGACTTTCAAGATATCCAGTGGAGCGAGTTATTTTCTTCTAACGGCATTCGCACTTCTTCCCTGCGTAATCTTCTGGCGCAAACCGATCTTGCTATTTGTTGGATGCGTGATCCCGACGGCATCATTGAACACAATTTAAAGATCTCAGGCGTCAAACATAGTATTATCGCTCCAGGTAGACCTTCTGCTGGTACAGACCTCCATATCATTGATTATCTGGCACGAACCATCGGGTTGCCAGATGTAGAGGAACAATTCGTTGCCCCCTCATCCTGGAGCCCTCTCAACCCCTCTATCAAAGACACAACAGCAAATCGTTTCGTCGCCATTCATTCGGGAAGTGGAGCAGTAGAGAAGTGCTGGCCAACTTCCCGCTTTGCAGAAGTCACCAGGCGAATATGGGAGCAGAACTACTCTGTACTTTTGCTCGCAGGACCAGCCGATACTGAGCGTATGGATGATCTACTGCAACAGCTACCGCTCCCTCCCAAACCAGAAATGTTAATGGTGCTTGCACATGCACCACTTTTGGAAGTAGCACGCCAACTACGACAATGCAGTTGCTATCTTGGCAACGATTCAGGTATCACTCACCTGGCAGCGATGCTTGGTGTTCCCACTGTAGCAATTTTTGGCCCGACCGATCCGAAAATCTGGCGGCCTGTAGGACCTTTTGTCAACGTGATACATGAGCCGAGGTTGGAAGCTCTTTCTGAGGATGATGTATTCGAAGCAATCCTTTCCTAATTCTCACTTTTTATGATTTATATAGCCAAATATTCCTATTCTTCAACATGAAGCAATAATTCCTCGAAACTTTACATAATTGCTGTGAGCATAGCTCTCCACTAATCTCACGACTGTTTTATATACCAAATTGTGTCATAATGACTCATTTTGTATGTGATATGCTATGTAAACGTTGCCTTAGTTACATAGGTAGTGTCTGTAATTATACGACCGCAATTTATGTAACTACAGAGCAATACTTGCGAGTGCCGCAAGTCGTAAACTAGAGGAAAGGTAATTTTGCGAAAACACCATCAAGCCTGGGAGTCCTTCTTTGAGTCATTGCAGGAACGCAGTGCCGATGCACTAACGTCAATACAGTGGCAAGGATCAAGGATCTTCCAGAAAAATAGTGCAGGAAGTTTTGTAGGAAAGTTAAGTGTGGTAGCGATGCTCGGAGTGCTTTTTGTCTGTATCACTCTGGGACTAAATGTGGGGAGCGCGCATGCTCAATCACAAACCGTCTGCTCTAGCGGTGACCGCACATATGTAGTTGTTAGTGGTGATACACTCAGTGGGATAGCGTACCGTTTTGGTACAAATTGGGGAAGTCTGGCATCCCACAATCACATCGCGAACCCCAGTCTCATCTATGCAAATCAGGTTATTTGCATTCCCAGTGCGAGGACTGTAAATAGCGTCGTTCACACGAGTACATCGAAAACGAATGTACCGCTGAATAACATATCAGCCCCCAGGAGCACGGCAGCAACAGCCGTTTCCGCAAGTTCACCGGTTGGTTCCGTGAATGTTTTCCCCTATGGGCCATGTACGTGGTGGGCCAATCAACGTTACTTCCAACTTCATGGCGTATTTGTGCCATGGCGGACGCAATCCGATGCCTGGGAGTGGACAGCTCGCGCGTATCAATTTGGCTGGCATGTTTCCAGTTCACCTACAGTCGGGTCCATTATAGATCTGCAACCGTGGGTGCAAGGCGCTTATAGTTTGGGGCATGTAGCTGTGGTAGAACAGGTTCTTAGTAACGGTCATGTGATTGCAAGCAACATGAGTTGGGGTGCATATCCATGGCAGGTCACCTATGTCCAGTTTACTCCTGGTCCAGGAGTGACGTTCATTAGTCGATAGTTTGATGCGACTGGCTCAGCCAGTTTTATATATCGAGAAGTGACATAAGGTAACCAGGCACTCGCAAGACAAGGGCCAGCTTTTCACAAAGAAAGCTGGCCTCTTTGTTTCTAAGAATACCCATCTGACCCTGACTTCTGGCCCATCGAATTGCAAGCGAGATATAAGATCACATATACTAAAATATGTTGAATGAGACAATATCGCTAGTAATAGTATTTTGTATTTGACAGGAGATGATGCCCATGATCAACCAACCAGATACACAAGAGCAGAAATCCCAGCCGGAAAAGCTGGTTTTACCGGCTCCTCCTGCTGAGGAACAGCAGATGTATTATGGCGGTCAGAAGGCACAATTACGACCCGAACAGCTTATCCGCCGCCAGGTTCAACCTGTCCCTAAGGGTGTAAAAGCCAGCCTGGCATTTTATTGGCACAAAGATCCCGCTTATAAAGTACTCATGATTGCAATGGCAATGGTTCTTGTTGCGGGAGTTATATTTGTATCACTGGCAAGCGCTGCATTTCTAGGTAATTCCAACCTTTTTGCTACTGGCTATACTCCTCAAGCTGTCCCGAAAGGAGCTAATCCAACAGGGACAGTTGATCTCCGTCCAACCTTTACTGCTCCTGGCGGCGGAATCGGGACTAACCAACAAAGTAGCCAGCCGCCAATGGGGCCAACTCCGGCGCTTCAGCCAACGAATCCAACAGGTCAGCCAAGTCCTACGCCTGGTGGAGGTGGTACGCTAAACGTTCAGTTCACAAGCATACCGCAACAAGTCAGGAATGGGAGCTACGTGGGTGTTGGTGTGAATACCGGTGAACCAGGTGTAAGCGTCGAACTTGTAATACGCTATACTAATCAGGGTGGTCGCTCTACTGCTGGCCCGCAAACGACTGATAGCAACGGTAATGCAACTATACCATGGTTCGTCTATACCTTTGGCTTTGGGCAAAAAAATGTACAGGCCTTTGTATATGCTTATGCTACGGATCAGAATGGACAAACGGCAAGGTCTCAAACTGTAACAGTGCAAATACAAACCAGGTGAGAAGTCAACTTCTCACCTGACAAGACCATACCTGTGGTAGAATGTTGTGAAATTTGTCATCTGATCGGTGTATAATTCATAAAGGCTTCATAGATCTGACCATGTCGCCGTTCCCAATGACTTCACCCTAATACGCCTTTTTAAGGAATTATATGACACAGATTGACGAAATCCGTCAGGTTCAAGAGGCCACGCGAGTTGTTCGCCAGAATGTCAGCCGCGTGATGATCGGTAAAGAGGAAGTAATAGATCTCCTGATGGTCGTAATGCTCTGCGAGGGGCATGTGCTCTTCGAAGATGTGCCGGGGATTGGTAAAACCACTCTGGCAAAAGCACTCGCGAAATCTCTTGGATGCACATTTCAGCGTATTCAATTCACTCCTGATCTGTTACCCTCAGATATTACCGGAATTACGTTTTTCAATCAGAAAAAAAGTGAATTCGAATTTCGACCTGGACCACTGCTCGCGCAGATTGTGCTTGCTGACGAAATCAATCGTGCGACGCCACGTACTCAATCAGCTTTGTTGGAGGCAATGGAAGAGCGTCAAATCAGTGTAGAACGTGAAACAGTCATGTTACCTCGCCCCTTTACTGTCATTGCCACGCAAAACCCCATTGAATTGGAAGGCACCTTTCCCTTGCCAGAAGCACAAATCGATCGGTTCCTCATGCGCATCCGTCTTGATTATCCCAGTCATTCGGAAGAACGATTGATCCTACAACGTTTCAAAGAAATACAGCCGTTAGATGATCTACAGGCTGTACTTACTGGAGAACGTCTACAAGAATTGCAACACATGATTCGTAGGGTGCGAGTTGAGCCAGCCGTTGAAAATTACATCGTTGAGCTTGTGCGAGCTACCCGCAATCACAATGGGGTTGAGTTGGGGGTTAGTCCGCGAGGTACCCTCGCACTTTACCGGTCTTCACAGGCCTACGCTGCCATTCACGGCCGATTCTTTGTCATACCTGATGATGTAAAGCGAGTAGCGCGTCCTGTTCTGTCTCATCGTATGATTGCCACAAGCCAGACACGCCTGCATGGGCGTGTCATGGAGCAAATCATAGAGGAAGTACTGCATAACGTTCCTGTACCGGTCGAATCATGAAAAAGCAATGGTATTATCTGTGCATAGCTATTATTCTCTTTGGCCTGCTTATCCGCCAACCATTATTGTTGGTAATTGGATTCCTGGGAATTGTAGTACTGGCCTCTACAGATATCTGGGCGAAATATTGCCTGCAAGATTTGCGCTATCAACGACAATTTAACGAACAGCGTGTTTTGTTTGGAGAAGAGATACGTCTCTCTCTTGCGATCGAGAATGCCAAGCTCTTACCGCTTCCATGGCTTGAGATTGAGGATAGCGTCCCAAGGGAGTTAACCATTAAGGGACGTCAGATGCGTATTAGCACTGCCAGAAATAAGGTGATTCTCGAGAATCTGTTTAGCCTCCGCTGGTATGAACGTGTGACTCGACCATATACTGTTCTTTGCAATGCACGAGGCGTGCATATGTTCGGGCCAACGGTATTACGCAGCGGTGATGTGTTTGGATTTCTCAGTCATCAAGAAGCACTCTCTAACAGGCAATACCTGCTTGTCTATCCCTTAGTAGTTCCCATTACCCGCTTTGGTTTGCCATCGCATCATCCCTTTGGAGATAATCGAGCCCCTCGCCGCATGTTAGAAGATCCTTCTCGTGTGGTAGGTGTACGTGACTATATGTATGGAGATGACCTGAGACGCGTACATTGGAAAGCCACAGCACGCATGATGCAACTGCAAAGCAAAGTTTACCAGGCAACCACAACGTATACGCTCGTACTATTTCTAAACGTTGTCTCGCAGCTTGACGCGTGGTATGGTATTCGACCGGAGCTTCAGGAACTGGCAATTTGTGCAACTGCTTCAGTTGCTGATTGGGCGCTCGACCAGGGATACGCTGTAGGACTCTATGCAAACACCATAATGTATATGCCAGAAATGGGTATGTCTATTTCCACTTCGCAAACCCCATATTCTCTTAATGAGTCGAGTGAGCTTTCTCCTGCATTGCATCAGGAGATAGATGAAAAAGAAAAGGACCATCACATAGAGGTAGTGCTGGCTGACCAATTGAATCGCCGCCGCATTCATTTGCCGCCAGCCAGCAACGAAGAACAGCGCAAACGTATTATGGAAGTGTTGGCGCGCATTCAATCGTACTTTGGCAGTTCGATTGAGGAACTGATACAGACTGAGCGCACTCGTCTTCCGGCTGGTGCGACCGTCGTAGTTGTTACGAGTACGATCAGTGATCCTTTATTGGACGCGTTATCGCGAGTGAAACGATCAGGACATGCTGTAACCATATTACACATAGGGGATTCGCCTTTGTCGATGACACTTGGAGGCGTTGCCGTTTATCATATTGGAGGTGAGGAAACCTGGAAGGATCTGCTTGCTAACAATAGTGCGGTTGAAACTGCTTCCTCTCAAGTAGTCGAAGCTCCTTATCTCGAAGCGACACCAACAAGCTTCAGCCTGTAAAAGAAGGTACCAATGAATGAATTTGAGAATGATATATCAAAAGACGATCACATAGTAGAAATAACTGACCTGGATCCGATCGAAAGGACCTCACGCTTCTCAAGAATGTTCGTAGAGTTGGAAAAGCGTCCTTCACTCCGTAAGCGGTTCTTGCGAATAACTACAGCAAGCTGTACTGTTCTATTCATTTTGCTGGTGCTCTTCAGCACTTTTTCATCCGTAAAGGGACTGGCTTTTAGTTTTTTATCGCGACTGGTACCCACTCATTCCACTACTTTGGCCACAACGACTGCCACTCCTACTCCTGTTGATGCGTTTGGATATAACGCACAAGAAGAGACCGTATGGACTCTCGCTAACTCTTCACCATTCATTCCGAGCGCCACTCTAGGTCCTGCTCCTGATGACTGTCCCGCGATTTCTCAAACGTATCCTTTTGAATTTAATGGCGCGCCTCGTGCAACAGGTAGCACTCCGGTGCTGGTTACAGGTTTTGGAGGCCCTGATGCAGTCTTAACGAACTTCAAACATGCTCAACCTCCAGAAATTGGCTGGTATAGGCGTGTCATCCTGCTTACAAAAACCAATTATTCAGGCACAGTGACGTTTCATGGCGGTGAGTTGCGTGATGGTACTCCAATCTGGTTCGGAATGAAGCAACATAACCAGGTACCAATAACCACATACACTCTAAGACCTCTGAATTCCAGCGTCTCAAATCATACTGGAAGTGATGAAGAATGGGGACTTTCGACTGTTTCATTGTATATACCCAGGGCAGGTTGCTACTTCCTCATGGCGTCGTGGCCTGAAGGAAGATGGGTAGTTTTCTTTTCCGCAGGGCGATAATAAAGAATACTACGTTTATAGCTGCTAAGTTAGCAAGCAAGCACTAATTTTGCTTGACTTTTCACCATAAATATGTTAATATTGTTGAGTATTCAGAAATTTGAGCGTTCTCCTTCGGGAGTGCGCAATTTTTATGCCAATTTTTAGCGCAATTCTAACACATTCATCGCGAAATCCGTGATGAATGTGTTAGAATTGCGCTATTGATTTGGTGATCTCAATTCACCCAAACCTGGAAAGTAGGCGCTGTGGGTACTAATGAGATAATCCCCAGGCGACCAAAGGCGCTATGGCTAAACCGCGACTACATGCTTTTGTGGAGCGGCCAGATAGTCTCAAATATCGGTACTCAAGTCTCACAGCTTGCATTTCCCTTGTTCATTCTGGCATTGACCGGCTCTGCTGCCCAGGCAGGTTTCGCCGGAGCTCTTCGCGCTCTGCCCTACGTCATTTTTAGTCTGCCTGCTGGGGCACTTGTTGATCGTTGGGATCGCAAGCGTACAATGATTATCTGCGATGCCGGGCGGGCGATTAGTTTAGCCAGCATTCCGGTTGCGTACGCCCTTGGTGATTTGACGATAGTACAACTTTATCTTGTCTCGGCCATCGAGGGCACACTCTTTGTATTCTTTAATATCGCCGAAGCTGCCTGTCTTCCTCGAGTAGTGCCTAAAGTACAATTGCCTGCTGCCACAGCTCAGAATATGGCCACCGACGGTATCACAAGTTTGATAGGTCCTCCACTTGCTGGTGCACTTTATACAGTCGGAAAATTTTTGCCATTCATTGCTGACGCAATTTCATATGCAGTTTCCGTCATCTCGCTCTTATTTATTAAGGTCAAATTTCAGAAGGAGAGAGTAACAGAGCCGCGCAAGTTGTGGGTTGAGATTCATGAAGGCCTTGCGTGGCTCTGGCATCATCCACTCATTCGTTTTATGGCGATACTCACGGGTGGTTACAATCTAATTTACGCGGGATTTACACTGATTATCATTGTGCTTGCTCAACAGCAACATGCTTCGTCGTTTACAATAGGCTTGATCTTCTCCATAGGTGGTATAGGAGCCGTGATTGGCTCTGTAGCTGCGACTTCAATTCAAAAGCGGTTCAGTTTTGGGCAGGTAATCATTGGTACAACCTGGTTCAGCGCACTCATTTTGCCTCTTTATGCAATAGCCCCAAACCCACTTGAATTGGGCATCCTTACGGCTGCTTCTTTCTTCCTGGGACCGATATACAATGTAGTGCAGTTCAGCTATCGAAGCGCTATTATTCCAGATGAGTTACAGGGCCGTGTCAACAGCGTATTCAGATTGATCGCATTTGGCGGCCAACCACTAGGGTTAGCATTGACAGGCGTACTGATCCAGAATGTTGGCGTTGTCCAAACGGTTTTCATTTGCACTCTCGGTATGGTCGCTTTCGCTCTAGCCGCAAATCTAAATAGGCATGTTCGCAATGCTCAGCCACTGAAAGAAGTGGGGAACGTGTAATTGTATCCCTGGCTTCGCAATTTTCAATACAAAGATTATGCTGACATAGAGTTCAAATAATGCTCTGATCTGCATCACGGTCAGAACAGGAGCTGTTCAATAGCAGTGCTGTAGGGGTCGAACTCGTCATCCACGATACCGTCCTGCTTTTGCTTTCTGAGCTTGTCGGCAACATCGAGGATTTCTACTCAAAAATCTCGTGCTTCAAAAATTTTGAGAAAATAATCCCGCTTCAAAACAGGATTTACTTTATTGCCTCC
>Ga0209048_10006092_pt1 | contig 11326 bp, 7 predicted proteins | sample FrelakmetCRP12CR_FD_187146 | JGI IMG/M metagenome (GOLD analysis project Ga0209048, IMG submission 187146) | Freshwater lake sediment microbial communities from the University of Notre Dame, USA, for methane emissions studies - CRP12 CR (SPAdes)... | ecosystem: Environmental > Aquatic >... | reverse complement strand
TTTTTATTCCTAATGATCCCGACCTTGTTCCACATGAGTTTTTTCAGTGATGATCGGAGCGTATTCATGTTCGGTGACGAACAATCGGCATTTTTTTTTCGCCCCTGGAGCGTCGGGCTGTAAGGCGAAAGATCGTTTTGGCGCAATCGCTTCTTCGCATAGCGGGCAGCCGCGCGGCCTGAGCGCGCTCCGAATACCAGCCCTTCGAGCAAAGAATTACTCGCGAGTCGGTTCGCGCCGTGCACGCCGGTGCAGGCGGTCTCCCCGGCAGCGAAGAGGCCGGGAACGTTCGCGGCGCCCCAGAGGTCGGTCTTCACACCACCCATGATATAGTGCGCTGCAGGAGAGACCGGGATTGGTTCGCGGGTAATGTCGATGCCGAGGTCTTTGCAGGTGGAAAAAATACGGGGGAACCGTCGCATGAGGTACTCGGCGCTCAAATGTGTCATGTCGAGATACACATAGCTCGATTGCGTGGCAATGATTTCCGCATGGATAGCGCGGGTAACCACATCGCGGGGAGCGAGCTCCCGTGCCGGGTGGTAGCTGTCCATGAATCGCTCACCGTGGATGTTTTTAAGCATGCCGCCTTCGCCCCGCATGGCCTCGGACAGCAGGAACTGCGGCGCGCCCGGGAGGTAGAGTGCGGTGGGATGGAACTGGACAAACTCCATGTCCATGAGCGCCGCGCCTGCGCGATAGGCCATTGCCATGCCGTCACCGGTCGCGACCAGCGGGTTGGTGGTGCGTTCATAGAGATGGCCTGCCCCGCCCGTTGCGAGGAGCACAGCCCGCGCAGAAATGACCAGCACTTGCTTCAGCGCTTGCCGGCAGACCACGGCGCCCACGCACCTTCCGTCCTGCACGATCAAGTCTCTGGTGAACGCAAAATCTATTTTCGTGACCGCGCCTGCGGAGCGGACCTTATCGGTCAAAGCGCGGATGATCTCGTGACCGGTGGAATCACCCTGTGCATGGAGGATCCTGCGCTTTGAGTGTGCCGCCTCCTGCGTGAAGGCGAGCTTCGTGCCTTCCTTGTCGAACTCGGCGCCCCACAGGATGAGTTCCCGGATCCGCGCAGGCCCTTCCTCAACAAGCGCGCCTACGGCGTTGCGAAGGCAGAGACCATCGCCCGCTTTGATCGTGTCCGCTAAATGGATGGAAATTTCGTCCTCGTCCGATAAGGCCACGGCCACGCCGCCTTGTGCATACTCGGAACTGCTCTCAGACGGCGCGTCTTTGGTCACGACGAGGACCTCGCCGCTCTGCGCGAGCTCGATGGCCGCGCGGAGACCAGCCACTCCCCCGCCGATGATGAGGAAGTCGGTTGTAATATGTTCGGTAGTGTAGGACATATCAATTGTGGAATGCGGATTATAAGGAGAAAACTCTTAAAATCCGTTCAATCCGAAATGCAAGCTACTGTTTCCCCGTGCTCGCTACCGGGACAAAGGGGTTCTTTCCATCTATGGCGACGAGCTTGAAACTGCCGGGGTCAAAGACCAGAGTGACCCTGCCGCCGTTCTTTTGGGATGTCCCTCCTGCAGCAAGCCACTCCGCATCCCAGTTAAACGATGCCCTGGTCTGGCCCCCTTCTTTGACCATGATGACCATTTTTGTGTATTGGATATTGAAATGAATGGTTTCGTATTTAGCGAATATTGACGTGAGAGAATCGGAAAACGCCGCCCTGTCCCCGTAATCGGAGGACACATCGGACATAAACGAATTGAGACTTTTCTGCTCGTAGGACCGGCTCATGTCCTTGAGAACCGAGAGGATGTTCTTTCCTTGGATAGCGGCCGGTTCAGGAGTTTTTTTTGCACTGCAGGCGCCTGTAGTGAACAAAAACGCCGTTATAACAAGAAAGGAAAGCGTGCGCTTCATAAGACCTCCATATTTTGAAATTCCAATAACCAAATACCAAGCTCCAAATAATATCCAAACACCAAGTTCCAATAACCCTAAAAACGGCAGTTGTAACCACAGATGACCAAAAGTAGGCGCCTCTAGGCGACACGGTTTAAAACAATAACATAAAAACTTAGGAGAAGTAAAAATTTCATCCAATGAGTGACGCTTTGTAACAGATTGTTTTTCGCTTTAATCCGTCTTTACCTGTATTTATCCGGTTTTTCCGTGTTTCAATTGCTCTTTTCAGGATAACCGAACGTTTGGACCGTGATGATTGGTTATTAGTGTTTATTTGGAAATTGATATTTGATCATTGGGCTTTCTTAATAATATCTTCCACAAAAATTGACCCGTATACGACTCCTTTTCCTTTGCCACATCCTCAGGTGTGCCTTCAGCGATGATCAGGCCGCCCCGGTCTCCGCCTTCGGGCCCGAGATCGATGATCCAATCGGCGGTCTTGATCACATCAAGGTTGTGTTCGATCACCACCACGGTGTTACCCGACTCCACGAGCTGGTTCAGCATGTCGAGCAGTTTCTGCGTGTCTGCAAAATGGAGCCCCGTCGTCGGCTCATCCAATATATAGAGCGTGCGGCCCGTGGCCCGGCGGGAAAGCTCCTTCGATAGTTTCACGCGCTGAGACTCGCCGCCCGAGAGCGTGGTCGCGGACTGGCCCAGGGTGATGTAGCCGAGGCCCACGTCCATGAGCGTCCGGAGTTTGGACCTGATGGGAGGGACGTTCTGGAAAAAATCAAAGGCCTGCTCTACGGTCATGGCGAGCACATCGGCGATGTTCCTGCCTTTGTACCGGATGTCGAGGGTCTCGCGGTTGTACCGGCTGCCGTGGCATACGTCGCAGGTCACGTACACATCAGGGAGAAAGTGCATCTCGATCTTGATCAACCCGTCGCCCTCACAGGCCTCACACCTGCCGCCTTTTACATTAAAGCTGTAGCGGCCGGGCTTGTATCCGCGCATGCGTGATTCCGGGAGCTGGGCAAAAAGATCGCGTGTGGGGCTGAACACGCCGGTATAGGTGGCGGGATTGGAGCGCGGCGTCCTGCCGATCGGAGACTGGTCGATATCGATCACCTTGTCGATGTGCTCCAGCCCTATTATGTCTTTGTGCTTTCCCGCGCGTTCCGTGGAGCGATAGAGCCTTTGCGCGAGTGCACGGTATAAAATGTCCACCACGAGCGTGCTCTTACCCGAGCCCGAGACGCCGGTCACGCAGGTGAATACCCCGAGAGGGAACCGAACATCGATGTTCTTCAGATTGTTCTCAGTCGCGCCGATGACGCCGATGGACCTCTCGAATTTTCTTCGGTCCGACGGAACCGTGATGAACACCTTGCCCGAGAGGTACTGTCCGGTGAGCGATTGTTCCACCTTCTGAATATCGGCCGGCGCGCCTTGGGCCACGATTTCGCCGCCGTGCACGCCGGCACCGGGACCCATATCAATGACATGGTCGGCTGAGCGGATGGTCTCCTCATCGTGCTCCACTACCATCACCGTGTTCCCGAGGTCGCGGAGACGGACCAGCGTATCGAGGAGCCGTCTATTGTCTCGCTGGTGTAGTCCGATGCTCGGTTCATCCAGGATATAGAGAACGCCAACGAGGGATGAGCCGATCTGGGTGGCGAGCCGGATGCGCTGGCCCTCGCCTCCCGAAAGCGTTGCCGAGCCCCGGTCGAGGGTGAGGTAATCGAGGCCCACGTGCGCCATGAATCCGAGGCGCTCGCGGATTTCTTTCAATATCCGCTGGGCGATGGCGGTTTCTTTTTCCGAGAGCGTGAGGCTGGAAAAGAACGCCAGCGCCTGCGTGATGCTCATACGCGTCACCTCGTGGATGCTCATCCCGGCTACCTTGATGGCGAGGGACTCTTTGCGCAGCCTGCTGCCGTTGCAGTCAGGACAGGTCTGGTAACTCATATACTGCTCGAGCTCCCACTGAGTCGCGAAGGAGTCGGTCTCGTCATATCGACGCTTGAGGATCGACAGGATTCCCTCAAAAGGCTTGCACGCAGCAGCGCGCGCAGACAAAAGCTTAACCCCATTCTCAGTGGTTCCGTGCAGCAGCATCTTCTGCTGGTATGCCTTCAGGTCCTTGAAGGGCGTATTGACGTCGAAGTCGCAGCCGCGGGCGATCGCTTCAAGCATCTGGAAGTATTGGAACGAGGTGCGCTTGGCCCAGGGCTTGATAGCGCCCTCGCGGAGCGAGAGATTGGCGTTCGGTACAATAAGGTCCGGGTCGAATTCGAGCAGGCCGCCGAGGCCGTCGCAGGTGGGACAGGCACCCTGGGGACTGTTGAAGGAGAAGACCTGGGGCGTCATTTCAGGATAGCTGATGCCGTCGATGATGCAAGCGAGTTTTTCGCTGTACAGGAGGTCTCTCTTCTGGTCCACGAGGTTGACAAGCACGATCCCGTCCGCCTGGCGGAGCGCCGTTTCAATAGATTCCGCGAGCCGCCTCTCGATGCCGGGCTTTATCACCAGGCGATCGATAACGATCTCGATATCATGTTTCTTTTTTTTGTCCATGGCGATGGACTCGCCGAGTTCCCGGATAACGCCGTCGACCCGCGCACGCACGAAGCCCGAAGCCCCGGCGGCCATGAGCTCTTTTTTGTATTCGCCCTTCCTGCTACGCACGATCGGAGCCAGAATCTGGATACGCGTTTCTTTGGGCAACGCCATAACCGCATCCGTGATCTGCTGCACCGTCTGGGCCGCGATCTCTCTGCCGCACTTATAGCAATAGGGCCTGCCGATGCGCGCAAAAAGCAGGCGCAGATAATCGTAGATTTCGGTCACCGTGCCCACGGTGGATCGGGGATTCTTGCTCGTTGTCTTCTGCTCGATGGCGATGGCGGGTGAGAGCCCGTCGATGGAGTCCACATCGGGCTTGTCCATCTGGCCGAGAAACTGGCGGGCATAGGCAGAGAGGCTCTCAACATACCGCCGTTGTCCTTCGGCGTAGATCGTGTCGAAGGCGAGAGACGATTTTCCTGATCCCGACAGACCCGTGATGACCACGAGTTTGTCCCGGGGGATCTCGAGATCGATGTTTTTCAGATTATGCTGGCGGCAGCCTTTTATGACGATCTTGTCCATATCGATGGGTAAAACGGAATTGTACCACCTCGGTATTCCGGAGTAAAGTAATTTATGCTTGTAAAGAGGAGCCGGGAGACCGAAGCCGGAAGCCGGGAGAACAACTATTAAGAAAGATTCTGTCTTCCAGCTCCTGACTCCTCGATAGTATGAAGGCGGAAGAGTAAGGAATATCTATGGATGCCCCTGGTTTCCCGTTCGTTTTTTCTATAATCAAAAACTGTACGCTCATTTATATAATTTATAGATAAAACTCTTGACAATGATTATACGTCATGTTAACTTTTTAAGGCTGGAAGGCTTTTCAGACGGTCGATAGTCGTTTCTCTTTCCCTATAAGAGGCAGTCGCGATTATGACAGACAGTAAGGTCTCACGCTTATCCAGCTCGCTCAGCTCATCATGTTGTTCATCCTGTTTAGTTTCATTCTCTTCAAACCGATCATACAGATCATGCAGGAACATGAGCAGAGCATTAACACAGTCAATCAACATAATCCCCATTATGGCAGGACGCGCGCAGTGATATGCCGACACGGACTGCCGCAGAAGGAACGACGCAAGTATGACCAAAATTCTCGAAAAGAAACTGCTCCGAAAGCCGGATGTATTTTATTTCAAGCTTGATGCGCCGCTTATATCGAAGAAAGCGTTGCCCGGCCAGTTTGTCATCCTGAGGCTCCACGCAAAAGGCGAGCGCATTCCGATCTCGCTGGCGGACATCAATCCCGCCGAAGGCACCATCAGCTTGATTGTGATGGCCGTCGGCAAGACGACCACGGAAATGACGGTCATGAAAGCGGGCGATGATATCCTCGATCTCTGCGGTCCCCTCGGCAATCCCACTCATATAGAACAGGTCGGCAAGGTCATTGTCGTGGGCGGCGGTTTCGGCGTTGCGCCGCTCTATCCCATTGCTCGCGCCTTCAAGGCCGCAGGCAGCGAAGTCGTTTGCGTTATGGGCGCGCGGTCCAAAGACCTCCTGATCTATGAGAAAGAAATGGAAGAGGTCTGTAACCGGGTGCTTGTTACCACCGATGACGGGAGCAAGGGGATGAAGGGCGTTGTGACGCAGGCCCTTCGCCAGGAACTGGAAAAGGGCGGTACCGACCTGGTGTTGACCGTGGGACCTGCGATCATGATGAAGTTCGTCGCGGATACGACGCGTCCCTTCGGCGTGAAGACCATCGTGAGTCTCAACCCCATCATGGTGGACGGCACCGGTATGTGCGGAGGGTGCCGCGTGACCGTCGGAGGGAAAACCCTTTTCGCCTGCACCGATGGACCTGAATTCGATGGACACCAGGTGGACTGGGACATCCTCATGACCCGGCAGAAAACATACACCCCGGAACAGCGGGAATCCTTTGAAACATGGAAGCAGCGCCACGCAGGCGTGCTCTGCGAGTAAAAATACTCCAAAAGGCGGTAATCGTTCAAAGGCAACGACACCTGTATCGGATGACGGTAATCGGCAACGAAGAAACCGTACACTGTAACCGCTCGACGAAACAGGCTGTGTCACCGTAAGACGATTTTTCACAGCAATGGAAGAGAAAAAAGCGAAAAAGAAGGTTGTACCGAAAAAAACTCCTATCCCCGAACAGCCCCCCGAGGTGAGACGGTCCAATTTTAAGGAGGTCTCCCTTGGATATACGCCGGAACTGGCAAAGCAGGAGGCGGAACGGTGCCTCGAATGCAAGAAGCCTACGTGCGTGAGCGGCTGCCCCGTCGGCGTTCCGATCCCCCAATTCATCAAAGCGATCAAGGAAGGCGACTTCACTAAGGCGATCGGCATAGTAAAAGAAACGAATCTCCTGCCTGCGGTCTGCGGCAGGGTCTGCCCTCAGGAAGTCCAGTGCGAGAAGGTCTGCGTCCTGGCAAAGAAATTCGATCCCGTGGGCATCGGCCGTCTCGAACGGTTTGTTGCAGACCAGGCAATGAAGAACGGCGGACTCGAAGCGCCACAGGTTGCTCCTCCAACGGGCAAAAAAGTCGCCATCGTCGGCAGCGGGCCTTCGGGCCTGACTTGCGCGTACGAGCTGGCGCGGCTCGGACACAGCGTAATCGTCTACGAGGCGCTCCATGAGCTGGGAGGCGTTCTGGTCTACGGCATCCCGGAATTCCGTCTGCCGAAGAAAATCGTGTACAATGAAATCGACGTGCTTAAAAAAATGGGCGTCAAGCTCATGACCAACGCCGTCGTGGGCAAACTCATCACCATTGATGAAATAATGAGCGAGAACGACGCCTGTTTTATCGGGAGCGGGGCGGGCCTGCCGAAGTTCATGAACATCGAAGGCGAGAACCTGAACGGCGTCTATTCCGCCAACGAGTTTCTGACCCGGGTCAACCTGATGAGGGCCTATCAGTTCCCGGAGTATGACACGCCTATCATGCATGGAGACCGCGTCGCCGTCTTCGGCGGCGGGAATGTTGCCATGGACTCTGCGCGGACCGCCCTCCGCATCGGCGCCTCGGAAGTCTATCTTGTCTATCGCCGCTCTCTTACGGAGCTGCCGGCGCGGAAGGAAGAGGTCCATCATGCCCAGGAGGAAGGGATCAAGTTTGAACTCTGCACAAATCCCGTAAGGATTCTCGGAGACGATCAGGGTCAGGTGAAGGCCATCGAATGCGTCAGGATGGACCTGTGCGAGCTCGATGAGTCCGGCAGGCGGTCTCCGAAGCCGATCATGGGATCGGAATTCACGATTCCCGTGAATGTCGCCATTGTCGCTCTCGGCACAGGGGCCAATCCCTTGATACCGCAGAGCACGAAAAATCTTCAGGTCAACAAAAGGCTCTATATCATCGCTGACGAAGAAACGGGCCGCACGAGCATGGAAGGCGTATATGCCGGAGGGGACATCGTCACCGGTTCCGCCACCGTCATATCCGCCATGGGCGCCGGGAGGAAGGCTGCAAAGGCGATGCATGAGTATCTCGCGCAGAAGAAACCGGTATCACAAACGTAGTCGCCGGCTTCGGCTGTTCACTTTCCGTACAGTTTTTTTGCATCTCACTGGTTTCCGAGACCTTGTTTTTGTTATGCCGATGTTCCCATAATTAAAAACGCTGGCGCCATTTATAATATTTATAGCCAAACTGCTTGACATTGTTTTTGCATTATGCTAATTTTCTGAAACTTTTTTATGACCAATAATCGTTATTCTTTTCTGAGAGGCAATCGCGGTTATGATAGATATTAACCACAATCTTCTTATCCAGCTCGCCAATTTTATTTTCTTGGTCATCACGCTCAATTTTATTCTCTTCAAGCCTATCAGAAAGATCATGCAAGAACGCGAGCAGGGCATCAGCTCGGCGTTGGGTGACGCAAAAACCGCGCAGAACCAAATGCAGACGCTGCTGGAACAGTATAATGCCTCGCTGGCTGAAGCCAAACAGAAGGCGGCAACAACCTTTAATACGCTTTACCAGCAGGGCCTTGACGCCCAGAGGGACATCATCACCGCAGAACGCGCAAAGGCCGGTGAATTGCTGGACAAGGCGCGCGCCGAAATTGTTGCAGCGTCGAGCGCCGCCAGGGCTGAGCTTAAGAAAGACGCTGAGAGGCTGTCGTTGGAAATTACCTCCAAGCTGCTCGGAAGGGCGGTGTAGAAGTGAGACGTTTGATCCTGAAAAAGATTCTCCCGGTTTTTTCCGGCTTGCTCGGCATTGTGTACGCCTTCCTGGTGTTTGCGGAAGAGGAGGCGGGCCATGGTGGTCATGAGCAGATAACGTTTGTAGGCGACTGGCTGCCGAGGCTGGTCAATTTCGCCATCATTGCGACGATCGTCGTTTATGTCATGAGAAAGCCCGCCCGCGATTTTTTCAAGAACCGCACCGTCGATATCGCCAAGGCCATGCAGGAGTCGAAGGAGGCCAAGGAGCGGGCCGCGGCCGCCCTCGCGGAAATGGAGCAGAAGATCAAGGAGCTCGCAGCTGAAACGAACAAAATGATCGCCGAGGCCCATACCCGCGGTGAGAAGGACAAGCAGGCATTGGTCGAAGAGGGGAAAAAAATGATTCTGGATATTCAAGGCCAGGTCAAGCAGGGCATTGATATCGAAGTCCAGAAGGCCAAGACCGCGCTGGCGGTAGAGGCGTCGCTCCTCTCCCTCGATCTTGCAGAAGGCAGGATCAAAGAGAAGATAACCAGTCAGGACCATGAACGCATCGTGAAAGAATACATATCCAAAGTAGGAGGCCGGGGTTGATCAGAGTAATCGCAAAGAGATATGCCAAGGCCCTCGTGGAACTCTCCGAGGAAAATAAGACCGTGGATGCGACCAAGGCCGACCTCGCCGCGTTCGTCGGCGCCGTCGAGGCGCACACGAATGTCCAGAAGCTCTTTTCAAGCCCGGTGTTTACGCCGAACGATAAGAAGGCGGTGATCAAAGAGATTGCCGAGAAGCTCGGCATGCAGCAGAGCACCCAACGGTTTGTCGAGCACCTGGCGGAGACCGGCAGGATCCGATATGTGCGCGACGTGTTCGTTGCGTTCGAGGACCTACTTGCGGAGAAGCAGAATCGCGCTATGGCGCAACTCACCACCGCCGTGCCTCTGAGCGGGGGCGACCTCGACGATATCAAAAAGAGGCTCGAGGCAGTCACCGGCAAGCAGGTGGATATCAGTTCTCAGGTGGATCCCTCGCTCATCGGCGGGGCAAAGGCCCGGATCGGGAGCATTATTTTCGACGGATCGGTAAAAAACCAGCTTAGCAAGATGCGCAATCAATTGATGAACTAAACAGATTATCCTCTGAATATAGAAGGAGCGCAGCAATGCAGATCAAGGCACAGGAAATCAGTGAGATCATAAAAAAGAAAATATCCGATTTTGAGAAGACCGTGGAGGTCGCCGAAGTCGGAACCGTGACCATGGTGGGCGACGGTATCGCCAAGGTCTTCGGACTCGACCGCGCGATGTCGGGCGAACTCCTGGAGTTCCCCGGCGGCGTCATGGGCATCGCACTCAATCTCGAAGAAGAGAGCGTGGGCGTGGTGCTCATGGGTGACGATTCCAAGATCCGGGAAGGCGACCTGGTCAAGCGGACCAAGAGGATCGCCGAAGTTCCGGTCGGTGACGCCATCTTCGGCCGCGTGGTGGACGGTATAGGCCAGCCCATCGACGGGAAAGGCCCCATCGCATCCAAAGAGTTCAGAAAAGTCGAGGTTATCGCCCCGGGCATCGTGAAGCGCCAACCGGTGCGCGAGTCGCTTCAGACCGGCCTCAAGGCCATCGACGCCATGATCCCCATCGGCCGAGGTCAGCGCGAGCTCATCATCGGCGACCGCCAGACGGGCAAGACCGCCGTGGCCGTAGACACTATCATCAACCAGAAGGGCCTGAACGTGGTATGTATCTACGTGGCCATCGGACAGAAGCGGTCCACCGTGGCGCAAGTGATCAAGACCCTTGAAGAGCACGGCGCCATGGAGTACACGATCATTGTTGCAGCCACCGCGTCGGACCCCGCTCCGCTCCAGTTCATCGCCCCCTATACGGGATGCACCATCGGCGAATATTTCCGCGACAGCGGCAAGCACGCGCTCATCATTTACGATGATCTCTCAAAACAGGCAACCGCCTACCGCCAGCTTTCGCTCCTGCTCCGCAGGCCTCCGGGCCGCGAGGCGTATCCCGGCGACGTGTTCTATCTCCACTCTCGTCTCCTGGAGCGCGCGGCAAAGTTGTCCGATAAGCTCGGCGGCGGATCGCTCACCGCGCTTCCGATCATCGAGACACAGGCGGGCGACGTGTCCGCCTACATCCCGACAAACGTGATATCCATCACCGACGGACAAATATTTCTCGAATCCGATCTCTTCTACTCCGGCGTACGGCCCGCCATCAACGTCGGTATCTCCGTGTCACGCGTGGGCGGCAGCGCCCAGATCAAGGCCATGAAGCAGGTGGCCGGCACGCTCCGCCTCGACTTGGCGCAATACCGCGAACTCGCCGCTTTTGCCCAGTTTGGAAGCGACCTTGATAAAACCACGCTGGCACAGCTGAACCGCGGTCAGCGCATGGTGGAGCTCCTGAAACAGGACCAGTACGTTCCGATGCCGGTGGACCAGCAGATCCTCGTCATCTTCGCGGGTACGAACGGCTATGTGGATGATGTCCCGGTCCCCGAGGTGAAAAAATTCGAGGAAGAGCTTCTGCGGTTCATAACGAGCAAGTATCAGTCGCTGTTGACCGATATTTCCACCAAAAAACAGTTGGACGACGACTTGAAGGCGCGGATCAAAGCCGCCATCGAGGAGTTCAAGAAGACATTCAACGC
>Ga0209048_10006091_pt1 | contig 11327 bp, 12 predicted proteins | sample FrelakmetCRP12CR_FD_187146 | JGI IMG/M metagenome (GOLD analysis project Ga0209048, IMG submission 187146) | Freshwater lake sediment microbial communities from the University of Notre Dame, USA, for methane emissions studies - CRP12 CR (SPAdes)... | ecosystem: Environmental > Aquatic >... | reverse complement strand
TCAAATGGTGGAGCCGGGGGGAATCGAACCCCCGTCCATAAGTCCTACGTTTCAAGATCTACGTACGTAGCCCAGTCTATTGTTCTCGCCGCGCACTAACCCGACGGGCAGGGAAAGCGTGCAGCCAGCCCGGTGGCGATTCGCAAGATACACCCCAGACACGTGTATCCCACTAGCTGATGAGCGCTACCCCTGAACCGTTCGCATCAGCACAGGCCGGTCAGGGTTCAGCTGCGATTAGGCAGCTAGAGCGTAGTTGTCTTCGTTGGCAACTATGAGTTTGCAAGTAGTTTTACGAGGTAACTCGCACCTCGGTACGCACCTGAAGTTTCGCAACCCATGTCGAAACCGGTCGGCCCCAAGTGAGCGCTTAGTCTACGCGTTTTGGCGGCGAGTATCCAAATTCGCTCGCGACAGGGCCGCCGCGCCCCTCAGCGGCGGCTGGCCTTCATGATGCGGCCCTTATCGCGCTGCCAGTCACGGTCCTTATCGGTGGCCCGCTTGTCGTGCTGCTTCTTGCCCTTGGCGAGACCGATCGCGAGCTTGGCACGCCCCTGTTTCCAATACAGCTCGAGGGGCACAAGCGTGTAGCCGCGCCGTTCGACGGCGCCGACCAGATGGTCGAGCTCGCGCCGGTTCAGCAGCAACTTGCGGGTGCGCGTGGGGTCGGTGTCGACATGCGTCGATGCCGAATTCAAGGCGCTGATGTGAGCGCCGAACAGGTACGCCTCGCCATCCTTCAAATACACGTACGATTCGGCGATCTGCGCCTTGCCGGCGCGCATGCTCTTGACCTCCCAACCCATGAGCGAGATACCCGCCTCGTAGCGATCCTCGATGAAATAATCGAAGCGCGCTTTGCGGTTGACGGCGATCGGCGGCAGTTTGTCCGGGGTCTTCACTAGGCAGGCTCCTGGGTGCCAGGAGTCTACCGATTCGCCGATGGCGGCGCGCGCGCTTTTGCCGGAGAATCGCAATCCTGCGGCATCGTGCCGCCCGGGAGGCCAGAGCTTGCAGGTCGTCGAACGCAGCGCCATCGTGAGCTTTGCGCCCGCCCAAATGTTCGCCGTGGTGAACGATGTGGCCCGCTACCCGGATTTCCTGCCCTGGTGCGTCGGCGCCCGAGTCGAATCTCAGTCGGCGACCGAGATGCTTGCCAGCGTGAAGATCGCGAGAGGCGTGCTGCGCACGGAGTTCACGACGCGCAACACCCTGCAACAGGATGCACAGATTCTCATGCGACTCGCGGACGGGCCATTTCGCCACCTGCTGGGACAATGGCGCTTCGAAGCCATCGGCGAGCGCGGTTCGCAAGTGCATTTTCGGGTCGAGTTCGAATTCAAGAACCGCTTGACCGCCGCGGCGTTCAATCACACATTCGAGGCCCTTTGCGGCACGATCGTCGATGCTTTCGCGCGGCGCGCGCAATCGATATACGGCGCCGGCAAAGGCTAGGGTTCGGCGTTGGCGCAGCCCGAGAGTCCGGTCGTCGAGGTCGAAGTGGTCTATGCCGAGCCGCGGAGAGCCATTGCCAAGCTGTTTCGTTTGGCATCCCCGGCGACGGTTGCCCATGCCCTAGAGGCCGCGGCGGCGGCCGTTGAATTTTCCGGAATCGATATCGCCCATGCCGCCGTGGGGGTGTTCGGCAAGCTGGTTGGCCCGGAGAGGATTCTCGATGAGGGCGATCGTGTCGAAATCTATCGAGCGCTCGCCGCCGATCCGAAGGCCGCTCGCCGCGCTCGGGCCAATCAGGCGCGCCGGGTGCGGTCGCACCCGCAGCAATCGCCGGCGAAGCGATGAACCCGGACGGCCATCAATAGACCCGGCCGTTCTTGATTTTGGCGGCCGAAGCGTCTTGCGCAGCGGTCTCGGCCGCCGTCGGCTTGTCGAGCCGATCCACCTTGTCGCCGTCGAAGTATACCGTGACGCGGCGCGAGTCGACGTGCTCGGTGCGCCCGTTCTTCAAATAGTAGATATAATCCCAACGTTCCTTATTGAAGGGGTCGGCCACCATGGGTGTCCCGAGCAAGTAGCGCACCTGACTTCGGGTCATGCCCGCCTTGACCTGATCGACCGCTGCCTGATCCAAGAAATTGCCCTGCTGAATGTTAATGCGATAGACGCAGGCGGATGCGACGAGACTCAAACCCACGAGCAAAGGTCGAAATATTTTCGTCAAAATGGTGCGCAACCTTGAAAATGATTGATAATCAGCCGTCTATCATACCGGATGCCATTGCATGCCGCAGCGCCTGAAACCGCCCCCGACCGCCGAAACCAATGACCTGCGCAATGCGGGACTCAAAGTCACGTTGCCGCGACTGAAGATTCTGGACATTCTCGCCGCCGGCTCCGCCCGACACATGAGCGCGGAGGACATCTACAAGAAGCTCCTGGTCTCCAATCAGGACATTGGATTGGCGACGGTATATCGCGTACTCACCCAGTTCGAAGCCGCCGGGTTGGTTACGCGCCATCATTTCGAAGGTGGCATGGCGGTGTTCGAGCTCAATCACGGCGCGCATCACGATCATATCGTCTGCGTTGACTGCGGCCGCGTGGAAGAGTTCATGGACGGCGGCATCGAGGAGCGCCAGCAGGCGGTGGCGCAACGGCTGGGCTTCGAGATCAGCGATCACGCGCTCATCTTATACGGCCACTGCCGCAAACCGAATTGCCCGAATCAAAAACGACCGAAGTAGCAGCGCGCTAGTTGCGCAGGGCCTGTGAGCGCCTTTTCTTCGCCGGTTCCGCGGCGGGGGAGCGCGACAGCATTTCGCGCGCATGGGCGCGCGCCTGCTCGGTGACATCGATGCCCCCCAGCATGCGCGCGATTTCATCGACGCGCTCGGCGGCAGACAAAGGCGTGACCGCCGTGCGGGTGGCTTGCCCGTCGGTCTGCTTGGTCACTCGGAACTGGCAGTGGGCCTGCGATGCGACCTGGGCAAGATGCGTGACGCACAGGACCTGCGCGCGCTCGCCGAGCGCACGCAATTGCCGACCCACGATCTCGGCAACAGCGCCGCCGATTCCCGCATCGACCTCGTCGAACACCATGCACAGCGATCCGCTGTTGGCCGCCGCGGCCACCTGCACCGCGAGACTGATCCGCGACAACTCGCCGCCGGAGGCCACCTTCGCCAGACTCTTGAGCGGCAACCCCGGGTTTGCACTCACCAAAAACTCGATTTCATCGCGTCCGTTCGGACCGAACTGATCCTCGGCGGGGCTGACGCTCACGTCAAACCGGCCGCCCGCCATGCCGAGCGCCTGCATGAGTTCGGTGATCTGCGCTCTCAAGGCGCCGGCTGCGCGCCGCCGCGCCTCGGTCAGGCGTCCCGCCGCGGCGCCGTAGTCGCGCTCCAACTCCTTAAGCTGCCGCTCGAAATCCGCCAAACTGAGCTCGGCGCTCGCGAGCGTTTCGATTTCCCGCTCGATGCGCGCCAATTGCTCGGGCAGTTCGAGCACGCCGCAGCGGTGCTTGCGGGCGAGCGCCTCGAGTGCCGCGGCCTGCCGTTCGATCTCTTCTTGGCGCGCCGGGTCGATATCGAGCGCATCGAGATAGCGCCGCAAGGTGTCGGCGGCCTCGCAGGCGTTAATGGTCGCTTCCGACAGAAGCTGAGTCGCTTGCGCGAGTTCGGGGTCCGTGTCCGCCGCGGCGCGTAGCGCCGATGAGGCCTTCGCCAGCAAATTGTGCGCGCTGGCGCCATCGTCGTCATCTACGCAGGTGAGGGCGGTGCGGGCGGCCGCCGCCAGCCGGTCGCGGCCGGCGATGCGCTTTCGGTCCACGAACAATTCTTCGATCGCGGCCGCCGTCGTGACCTCGGCCTTGAGTTCCGTCAACTGATGGCGCAACAGATCGAGGCGCTCCTCGCGGTTCGCGGCTGCCGACGTGAGCGCCTCGTAATCGCGGCGGCAGGTTCGATAGCGCCGGTAAATGTCCGACACGGCGGTGATCAGATCCTCACCGCGCAAATGCTCATCGAGCATCTCGCGTTGCACGCTGCGTTTGACCAAATGCTGAAATTCCTGTTGACCATGGATTTCTATGAGGAATTCGGCGAATTCGCGCAGCGCCTGAATCGATACCAGTTGGCCGTTGATGTAGGCACGCGAGCGGCCGTCCGCACCGGTCACCCGGCGAACCGTGACCTCGCCGTCGTGTTCAATGGCCTGCTCCTCGAGCCAGCGCAACGCGGGGGCGGACAAGCGGTCAAATGTCGCCGCGACTTCGGCGCGCTCGGCGCCGTGGCGTACGACATCGCCTGCTCCGCGGCCTCCGGCAAGCAGCAGCAGGGCGTCCACCACGATGGATTTGCCGGCGCCGGTTTCCCCGGTCAGGGCGGTCAGGCCCGGTCCGATTGCCAGCTCCGCTTGATCGACGATGACCAGATCGCGTAATTGAAGACGGGTGAGCATGGTGGATCAATCGCCGTTGGCGCCGCCGTGGCCGCCGCGGCCCCAGTGCAGTTTAGAGCGCAACAGGCGGTAATAGTCATAGCCCGGCGGGTGCAATAGGGTGATTTGCGCATCGGCGCCTTCCACATAAAGATCATCGCCCAGTTCGAGATCGCCGAGGGCGGTCCCGTCGCAGGTGACCTGAGCGCGCGATTCCGGGCGCTCCGCCAGGCGCAGCTGAATCTTGCTGCCGGCGTGCACGACGATCGGCCGGTCGCTTAAGGTGTGCGGGCTTATCGGCGCCAGCACCCACACGTCGAGGTGCGGTTCGACAATCGGACCGCCGCATGACAAGGCATAGGCGGTCGACCCGGTCGCGGTGGCAATGACGATGCCGTCGCCGCCGTGCGAGTTGACGTAACGGCCGTTGATCAAGGTTTCAAAGTCCATGGTGCGGCCGGTTTCCCGCTTGTTGATCACCACATCGTTGAGGGCGAGCGCCCGCACGGTGGGCTGGCCGCGCCGCTCCAGCCGTGCCGCCAAGAGCGAGCGCCGGTCCTCGGTAAAGCGCCCGGCGAGTACCGCATCGATGTCTTCCAGCATCGAATTGGGGCTGACGTCGGTCAAAAATCCCAGCCGCCCGCGATTGATACCGAGCAGCGGAACCGCGTGGCCGGCCACCAGGCGCGCCGCATAGAGCAGCGTGCCGTCCCCGCCGATCGCGACCACGAGATCCGCGCGGGTCGCGAAAGCGGCCTCCGGGCAGGCCAATATGCTGCCCTGCGGGAACGCCAGATCGACCCCCGGATCGACGAGGGTGCGCTGGCCGTGAGCGGAAAAATGGCTCACGAGGCTCAACATGCAATCGGCGACGCGCGAATCCTTGGCATTGCCGATGAGTGCGATGGACTTAAAAGACTGGGGCATGGTCGGTGAGTCCTTGTAGCACGATCTCACCGAACAGGTCACTTGCCGAAACTCGGCAGATGCGGCCTATACGACGGGCTTGACTTCGTTTGGACACGCTAGGTAGCTTCAAACATGTTATATGGACCGTACTATGACAGAAGGTGCCGAAGAGTCCCTCAGTGGACGAGCGCAATTGCTGCTCAAGGCCCTGATCGAGAATTATATTCGAGAGGGGCAACCGGTCGGATCGCGCACGCTGTCGCGCGATTCGGGCTTGAGCCTGTCCTCGGCGACCATACGCAATGTCATGGCGGACCTCGAGGATTTGGGGTTCGTCGCCTCGCCGCACACGTCGGCCGGCCGCGTGCCCACCGATAAGGGCTACCGGTTTTTCGTCGATACCCTGCTCAAGCTCAAACCCCTCAATCAAGAAGAGGCCGGGGAAATCGAACGCCGATTGGGCGGCGAGGTCTCGAACGGCCGCTCGTTGGTGCAGACCGTGTCTCAAATGCTCTCGAGTGTGACGCATATGGCGGGGCTGGTGACGCTGCCGAACCCGCACTACGTCGCGCTCTCGCAGATCGAGTTCGTGGCGCTCTCGGAGAATCGCGCGCTCGCGATCATGGTCATGAACAACCGGGAGGTGCAGAACCGGGTGGTGCAGCTCGACCGCTATTACTCGGCGGAGGAGCTGCGAAGGGCCGCAAATTACCTGAACGAGGCGTTTGCCGGCCACTCGCTACCGGATGTCCGGGCGAAGCTGCTCGGGCAGCTGCAGGAGACGCGCCAGCACATGAATCAACTCATGCAGGACGCGATCCAGGTGGCCCAGAAGGTCTTTGACAGCAAGTCCGAAGAGCAGGTGGAATACGTCATCGCCGGGGAGACCAATCTGATGGGTTTCGCCGAGCTGTCGAACGTCGAACGGTTGCGCCGGCTGTTCGAGGCATTCAACGAAAAGCACGATATCTTGCGCCTCCTGGACAGCTGTTTGCGGGCCGAGGGCATTCAAATCTTCATCGGCCACGAGTCCGGATACCAGATCCTGGACGACATCAGCGTGGTTGCGGCGCCCTATTCGATCGATAACCAGGTGGTGGGGGTATTGGGCATCATCGGTCCGACCCGCATGGCCTACGAGCGCGTGATCCCGATCGTGGACCTCACGGCAAAACTGCTCGGTTCGGCCTTGAACGCCCGCAAATAGCCCCCAAATCAGCGCCAAAGCCGGGATTTAACCCGCCGTCTTTTTGAGGGTGTTGCAAGAGTGAATGAAACCAACCAGCCGGTGGGCGAGACCGCCGAACAGATCGACCCGGAGAGCATCGGCGCGGCGACTACCGACGCTTTGTCGGCGGCGGAGGCCCGAGCGGTGGAGAACCGCAACAACTATCTGCGGGCGGTTGCCGAGATGGAGAATTTTCGCAAGCGCACCGACCGTGAGATCGACAACGCCCGCAAATTCGCCATCGAGCGCTTTGCTCAAGAACTGGTGCCGGTGAGCGACGCGCTCGAGGCCGGCATCGAGGCCGGTACCGCGAATCCCGCCGGGCCGGCTCTGCTGGAAGGCGCGAAGGCCACATTGCGGGAACTGCACCGTGCTTTCGACAAAGCGGGAATCAAAATCATCGATCCGGCCGGACAACCCTTCGATCCGGCTTGGCATGAGGCCATGGTGGCGCAGGAGAGCACCGAGCATCCCGCCAACACGGTGGTAGCGGTAATCCAGAAGGGATACTCCCTGAACGGCCGATTGCTGCGCCCGGCCCGGGTAGTCGTCAGCAAGGCGGCCAATTGAAATTGCGCGAGCGCCCCCAAGGTAGCGGTCACAGAGTTCGAATTTTTTAGAGGAATTTAATCATGGGTAAGATGATTGGCATCGATCTGGGCACGACCAATTCCTGTGTCGCGATCATGGAGGGCGGCAAGCCCAAGGTTATCGAGAACAGCGAAGGTGACCGTACGACGCCGTCGATCGTTGCCTTCACCAAGGACGGCGAGGTGTTGGTGGGTCAGTCCGCCAAACGCCAGGCCGTCACGAATCCCCAGAACACCGTCGCGGCGGCGAAGCGCCTGATCGGACGCAAGTTCACCGACGATGTGGTCAAGAAAGACGTGAGCATGGTCTCCTACAAGATCGTCAAGGCCGACAACGGCGACGCCTGGGTGGAAGCCCAGGGTAAGAAGATGGCCCCGCCCGAGATATCCGCGCGGGTACTCATGAAAATGAAGAAGACCGCCGAAGATTACCTGGGCGAGCCGGTCAGCGAGGCGGTGATCACGGTACCGGCATATTTCAATGATTCGCAGCGCCAGGCCACCAAGGACGCGGGACGCATCGCCGGCTTGAACGTCAAGCGCATCATCAACGAACCGACGGCGGCGGCGCTGGCCTACGGACTCGACAAGGACGGCGGCGACCGCAAGATCGCGGTCTACGACTTGGGCGGCGGCACGTTCGACATCTCGGTGATCGAAATCGCGGAGGTGGACGGCGAGCGCCAGTTCGAAGTGTTGTCGACCAACGGCGATACGTTCCTGGGCGGCGAGGACTTCGACCTTCGCGTCATCAATTACCTGGCGGACGAATTCAAGAAGGAGAGCGGCATCGACGTGCGCAAGGATCCGCTCGCGATGCAGCGGCTGAAGGAGGCGTCGGAGAAGGCGAAGATCGAGCTTTCCTCGAGCCAGCAGACGGAAATCAACCTGCCGTACATCACGGCCGATGCGGCCGGCCCGAAGCATCTCAACATGAAGCTTACGCGGGCCAAATTGGAATCGCTGGTTGAGGATTTGGTGCAGAAGACGATCGAACCCTGCCGCATCGCATTGAAGGACGCCGGCTTGTCCATGAAGGATGTGGGCGAGGTCATTCTGGTCGGCGGCCAAACGCGCATGCCGCTCGTTCAAAAGGCGGTAAAGGATTTGTTCGGCCGCGAGCCGCGCAAGGACGTGAATCCCGACGAAGCGGTGGCGGTGGGCGCCGCGATTCAAGGCGGCGTGCTCTCGGGCGACGTGAAGGACGTGCTGCTGCTCGACGTGACGCCATTGTCGCTCGGCATAGAGACCTTGGGCGGCATCATGACCAAGGTGATCGAAAAGAACACCACTATACCGACCAAGGCGGCGCAGACGTTCTCGACCGCGGACGACAACCAGACCGGAGTGACGATTCACGTGCTGCAGGGCGAGCGCGATCGAGCCACCGACAACAAGTCTTTGGGACGATTCGATCTGACGGACATCCCGCCGGCGCCGCGCGGCATGCCGCAAATCGAAGTGGCCTTCGACATCGATGCCAACGGCATCTTGAACGTCTCGGCCAAGGACGTGAAGACCGGTAAGGAGCAGCGCATCGTGATCAAGGCCTCGAGCGGTCTGTCCGAGTCGGAGATCAAACGCATGGTCTCGGACGCCGAGGCGCATGCCGAGGAGGACAAGAAGTTCCGCGAATTGGTCGGCGCGCGCAACAAGGCGGATGCAACGGTGCATACGGTGGAAAAAGCGCTCGCGGATTCCGGCGACAAGGTGTCCGAGGACGTGAAGAAAGCCGCTGTCGAATCGATCGCCGCGGTCAAGGCGGCGATGAGCGGCGATGACCAGGAGGATATCGAGCGCAAGACGCAGGCGCTCGAGCAGGCATCCGCCGCCATCATGCAAAAGATGTACGAGCAATCGGCCGGCAGCGCCGCCGGGGGGGCTTCCGGATCCGCGGGCGGCGACAAGGAAGCGAAGAAAGAGGATGTGCTCGATGCCGAGTTCGAAGAGGTCAAGGAAAGCGATCGCAAGAAGGCCTGAAGCGCCGGCTGCGGCGGCAAAGACCGTGTGAATGAGCCGCCGGTGCGCTAAGGTACCGGCGGTTCGTTTTTGTGGGCGTTGGTTTAGGTGAGCAATGGCGAAGCACGATTACTACAAGCTGCTCGAGCTGCCTAGAAGCGCGACAGAGGCGGACATCAAAAAAGCCTATCGCCGGCTGGCCATGAAGTTTCATCCGGATAGAAACCCCGACGACCCGGAGGCCGAACACAAATTCAAGGAGGCGAAGGAGGCCTACGAGGTGCTCACCGACGCGCAAAAGCGCGCCGTGTACGATCAGTTCGGCCACGCCGGCCTCGAAGGCGGCCGCGGCGGCGGCTTCAGCGCCGGCGATGCGTTCGGCGATATCTTCGGCGAGATGTTCGGCGATATCTTCTCCGGCGGGCAACGCGGGCGCTCGCAGGTTTTTCGCGGAGCCGATCTGCGCTACGAGCTCGAGCTCGATCTGGAACGTGCGGTGTTCGGCACCGAGACCGAAATCAGGATTCCCTCCCTGGCCGAATGCAAAGTCTGCAAGGGCACGGGCGCGGCCAAGGGCTCGACGCCGAAGACCTGCGATACCTGCCACGGGCAGGGTCAGGTGCGCATGCAGCAGTCCATTTTCACCATCCAGCAACCCTGTCCGCGCTGTAAGGGCCGCGGCAAGATCATCAGCAATCCCTGCGATACCTGCTACGGGCAGGGACGCGTACGCCAGGAGAAGACGATTCCGGTGAGCGTGCCGGCCGGGGTCGATACGGGCGATAGAATCCGTTTGAACGGCGAAGGCGAGGCGGGGCGCAACGGCGGCCCCCCGGGTGATCTATACGTCGAAATCCGCGTGCGCGAGCACGCCATATTCGAGCGTGACGGCAGTAACCTGTCCTGCGAAGTGCCGGTCAGCTTCACCACGGCGGCCCTTGGCGGTTCGGTGGAGGTGCCGACGCTCGATGGCGAGGTGGTCATCAAAATTCCCAACGAGACGCAATCCGGCCGCGTGTTTCGCATCCGCGAGAAAGGAGTCCGCCCGGTGCGCGGCGGGGCGCCCGGGGATCTGTTTTGCCGGGTGGTGGTCGAAACGCCGGTGAGCCTCGACGCCGAACAAAGGGAACTGCTCAGGAAATTCGAGGCCTCGCTGCAGGAGGGCGGCCACAAGCCGCGCGAACAGTCGTTTTTCGCGGGCGTGAAGAAATTCTTTACCGGCGCGGTCGAGTAGGTTGCCGATGCCCGGAGTCGCGGTATTCGGCATCACGGGACGCATGGGTCAGTCCGTGGTGCGGGCGCTGCGAGAGGAGGAGTCGGCGGCCCTGAAGGGGGCGGCGCGGCCCGAGGTCGCTCTACACCTGAGCGGCGCTCTCGCATCGGCCGACAACCCCCGTTTGGGCGAGGACGCGGTCCTGGAGGGGCCCGCATCCGGAGTGAGGGTCACCGCGGACCCGAAAGCGGCGCTTGCGGCCGCGGCGGTGGCAATCGACTTCAGCCTGCCGCAGTGCGTGGCGGACCACGCCCGGGCGTGCGAGCTCGCGCGAGTACCGCTTCTGGTCGGCACCACCGGCTTCGATGCGGCAACCCGGGAGGTGCTCGAGGCGACTGCCAAGGCGGTTCCGGTGCTGATTGCACCGAACACCAGCATCGGCGTGACCGTCATGGCGCGCCTGCTCGAGTTGGCGAGCGCAGCCCTCGGCGCGCACTACGACGTGGAAATCAGCGAGGCGCATCACCGGATGAAGCGCGACGCGCCTTCGGGCACGGCGCTCGCCTTGGGCGAGGTGGTCGCCGGAGCGCGGGGCGAGAGCTTGGAAAGCCTCGCCGTCTTCGACCGGCACGGCACACTCAAACCGCGTAGGCGGGGCAGCATCGGCTTTTCGGTGGTGCGAGCCGGGGACATCGTCGGCGAGCACACGGTGACCTTCGCCGCGGCCGGCGAGCGCATTGAATTGACCCATCGCGCCACCGACCGGATGATCTTCGCGCGCGGCGCGCTGCGCGCCGCGCTGTGGCTGATCGGACGGCCGGCGGGTCTTTACGGCATGCAGAACGTCCTCGGGCTTTGACAAGGGCATGGACAGTCAGCGCGCTCATCGTTAATATTCGCGCCCGGAAACGATTCGCGATCTTAATCTTACAAGCGGGAGGACGTTCTTGAGCGGACGCCTCCCGCTTTGCGCATCTGCGGAACGCGCGTAGCGCAAAGCGAGGAACCGGAGTGTCGACACCTGCAGTGC
>Ga0209048_10006090_pt1 | contig 11328 bp, 11 predicted proteins | sample FrelakmetCRP12CR_FD_187146 | JGI IMG/M metagenome (GOLD analysis project Ga0209048, IMG submission 187146) | Freshwater lake sediment microbial communities from the University of Notre Dame, USA, for methane emissions studies - CRP12 CR (SPAdes)... | ecosystem: Environmental > Aquatic >... | reverse complement strand
ACCGGGTCGGAAGGGAGGGCGCGTGGCCGCGGCGGGTGGCGACGCACCGGGTCGGAAGGGAGGGCGCGTGGCCGCGGCGGGTGGCGACGCACCGGGTCGCGCCAGTACGAAGCGACCTCTGGGCGTACTTATCACTGGCACGCCGCGCTTCGCCGGGTCTCGCGGGGTCGTCCGACTCGACCGGCCCCGACCCCCGCCGCTCCCGAGCTAGTTGCCTTCCTTGCGGGCTTTGAGGATCAGGATCCGGGGCACGTGTGCGAAGGCGTCCCGCCAGAAGGCGCTGCGCGGGCCGCCGGCCGGGGGTCCGGGCTCGATCACGGTCTCCACCTTGTAGCTGGCCCGGACCAGGCCCATGTACACGTCGGCGAAGTTGTGCGGATAGACCGTGAAGTCCACCTCGTCCCGGCGGTAGGCGAGCGGTGAGCGGTCGAAGTACGAGCGGCGGATCAGGAGCGGTTGCTCGGCCTCCTCGTCGATGAGCTGGGCGACCGGGTGCTGGATGCTGAAGACGAACGGCGCCCCGACCTTGAGCACCCGGTGAACCTGGCGGAACACGCGGCCGAGGTCCTCCACGAAGCCGAAGGCGTTCGCCGAGAACACCAGGTCCACGGAGTCGCTGCGCAGGAAGGCCAGGTCGGCGAGGTCACCGAGGCGGAACTCGACCTTGACCGCCTCCGCTTCGGCGAGGTGCCGGGCGTGGCCGAGCTGGCCCGCCGAGAAGTCGACCCCGGTGACGATGGCACCCTGGCGGGCGAAGGCGATGGACGCCTGCGCCCCGCCGCATCCCAGATCGAGGACCCGCTTTCCCCGGAGGCTGCCCAGGAGGTGGAGGTCGGTCTCGGTGGGCGCGTCCGGCCCGTAGTGGGCCACGTCGGTCGGGAGCGCGGCCTGCTCCTGATAGGCGGTCGCGTAGCGGTCCCAGGCGGCTGCGTTGTCGGTCACGACCCCGAGTGTGCATCACGGGCGGGTGCTCGCAGCGCACCTCCCCGTCGGGAGCCCCTGTGTCGGGCGCGCCGAGCCCGGCGTCGCCCGAGGTGCGCGGCGGGCTCGCGCCGCGGTGTGCAGACGTCGGTGGAGCGGTGGGCAGGAGTTTCGGACGGATCCGCCCGGACGGCGCCAACGGGCGGGGCTCAGGCGAAGCCAGCCCGTCCCGTCCCCACCAGTCCCGGGGTTGGCTCAGATCTCGGGCGTCGCTCCGGCCGCGAACTCCTCGACCATCCGGCGGGCGTCCTCGTCGTGGTACTGCACGGGCGGCGACTTCATGAAGTACGCCGACGGGCCGAGCAGCGCGCCGCCCACGCCGCGGTCGAGGGCGATCTTCGCGCACCGGACCGCGTCGATGATCACGCCCGCCGAGTTGGGGGAGTCCCACACCTCGAGCTTGAGCTCGAGGTTGAGCGGCACGTCCCCGAAGTTGCGGCCCTCGAGCCGGATGTAGGCCCACTTGCGGTCCTCGAGCCAGGGCACGTGGTCCGACGGCCCGATGTGGACGTCGTCCGCTGCGATGCCGTGCTCGAGCTGCGACGTCACCGACTGGGTCTTGGAGATCTTCTTGGACTCCAGACGCTCGCGCTCGAGCATGTTCTTGAAGTCCATGTTGCCGCCGACGTTGAGCTGGTAGGTCCGGTCCAGCGTCATGCCGCGATCCTCGAACAGCCGGGCGAGGATGCGGTGGACGATGGTGGCCCCCACCTGGGACTTGATGTCGTCGCCGACGATCGGCACGCCGGCCTCCTCGAACTTCGCGGCCCACGCCGGGTCGGAGGCGATGAACACCGGGATGGCGTTGACGAACGCCACGCCCGCGTCGAGCGCGCACTGCGCGTAGTGCTTCTGGGCCTCTTCCGAGCCGACCGGCAGGTAGCTCACGAGGACGTCCACCTTGCGTTCCCGGAGCACCGCCACCACGTCGACGGCTTCGGCGGGGGACTCCTCGATGGTCTGGCGGTAGTACTTGCCCAGCCCGTCGAAGGTCGGGCCTCGCTGGACCGTCACGCCGAGCTCGCCAACCGGGGCGAAGCGGATGGTGTTGTTCTGGCCCGAGAAGATGGCCTTGCCGAGGTCGAGGCCGACCTTGGCGGCATCGACCTCGAAGGCAGCGACGAAGTCGACGTCGCGGACGTGGTAGCCGCCGAGCTGGACGTGCATCAGGCCGGGCACCGTCTCGGTTGGATCGGCGTCCCGGTAGTACGACACGCCCTGCACGAGCGAGCTCGCGCAGTTCCCCACGCCGGCGATGGCGACACGGATGGTTCGGCTCACTGGTCTTGCTCCTTCTGCCGCTCTGCGGCGGTGTGTTCTGCAGCGATCAGGCGGTCCAGCCATGAGATGTCGCGCTCGGTGGCCTCGGTCCCGTGCTCCATGAGCGACCGGGTGTAGGAGTCGAACCGCCCGCGTCCGGACCGCATCCGGGTCCGGGCAGAGGCCAGGCGCTCGACCAGCGCGGCTCGGCGCCGCTCGAGCATGCCGAGGCGGGCCTCGGGCGGCAGGTAGCGGGCGAAGGCGAGCCGGAGGTTGAACAGCCGGTCGTCGTCGGTCGACGCGTCGTCGGCGGCCAGCAGCTCGGCGAAGAGCTCATGGCCCCGGGGCGTGATCCCGTAGACTTTCCGGGCTCTCCCGCTGCGCCCGCCGCGGGCCGCGGTCCGCAGGTTGCGGAAGGCGGCCAGCTCTGCGCCGAGGGACCCGGTCATCGGGACCGGTGCCAGCTCGTTGGCCTCGACGGCCTTCACGGCGCCGGCCGACTCGAGCCTGCCCAGCGCCGGGTACAGCGACCCGAAGGACACCGTCGAGAAGGGGCCGAGCGTGTCCGCCAGCCGCTTCTTCAACTCGTAGCCATGGAGATCGGACTCCTTCAGAAGCCCGAGGATGGCCAGCTCCAGCACGACGTAGGTCCTTTCCGATATATCGGACCGATATATCGTTCCCACCCAGTATGGCAGGCGCGGCGGGTCTGTCAACAACGGTGAGGCCCGGTCGCCGTCCTCCGTCACCCCCCCTGAACGGGGCGAACGGGGCGTCGACCGGACGGTGGGCGGTAGCGTTGGCCGCGTGAGCTTCCGTCCCGAAGCCCTGCGCGGCGCCCCCACCGGGGGACTCCCCGTGGCCGGCCAGGTGACCTACCGCCTGGCGCGCAACGCGATCGTGAGCGAGTTCCACAAGGGGCGCCTCTCGCGCCTGGACGTCTGCGACGCCCATCCCGAGCTGATCCGAGCCGCCCGTGGCGTCGGTGAGGAGACCGCCGAACCGTGCCCGATCTGCGAGGACGCCAACGTGGTCCTGGTCTCCTACGCCTTCGGTCCCGGGCTTCCGGCCAGTGGCCGCTGCATCACCAGCAAGGCGGATCTGTCGCGGGCCAGCCGAACCTCGAACGGTGACCTTGCCTGCTACGTGGTCGAGGTGTGCCCCGCGTGCTCCTGGAACCACCTGGCCCAGACGTTCGTGCTGGCCGGCCGCCGACGGGCCCGCGCCTAGCTCGCGGACCTGACCGTGCAATCCGGACACGCGTTGCTAGCGTCTTCGGACCGTGCCCTTCCCGAACGTGCCGCGCCGCCCGCCCGCGGCGGTGGCCGGGAGCCGGACGCCCACGGGTGCTGAACGCACGGAGCCGGAGCGCCTGGAGCCGGAGCCCGCGGGGCAGAAGCGCGCTGACGCGGATCCGGAGTCGCCGCCGGCGGGTCCGGAGACCGGGCCACCGACCGACGATCGCCGGCGTGGGGCCCGCGGGTCGGGGTCCGAGGGGGGCCGTCACGGCCTGTTGTGGCGCGCCCGCAGGGTGCTCTTCCTCGTGGCCTTCCTGCTCTTCACCGGGCTCGCCGGCACCGCCTACGCCCTGAGCAGGATCTCCCTGCCCCCAGCCCTGCCCCAGCAGTTCACGACCACGCTGGCGGACGCCAACGACAAGCCGCTCGCCCAGCTCTCCAGCGGCGTCAACCGGACCCCTGTCACCATCGACCAGGTGCCCCAGGTGGTCGTCGACGCCGTCGTGGCCACCGAGGATCGCAAGTTCTTCCACCACCACGGCGTCGACCCGGTCGGCGTGACCAGGGCCTTCATCGCCGACGTGATGGGGCGCGGAAGCCTCCAGGGGGGCTCGACCCTCACGCAGCAGTACATCAAGAACGCCTACCTCGGCCAGCAGCGGACGTTCTCGCGCAAGGTCAAGGAGGCGATGTTGGCCCTGAAGGTGGAGCGTCAGCTGACCAAGCGCCAGATCCTCGAGCGCTACCTCAACACGATCTACTTCGGCCGAGGCGCCTACGGCATCCAGGCCGCGTCCGGGGCCTACTTCGGCAAGGACGTCTCCCAGCTGGATCTGAACGAGGCAGCGTTCCTCGCCGGCGCCATCCGCGCTCCCGAGTACGCCGACCCCCAACGGGATCCGGTGACGGCCAAGGCCCGTCGGGACCGCACCCTCCAGGACCTCGCCGCCACCCACAAGATCACCGCCGCCCAGGCGGCGGCCGTCCAGGCCGTTCCCATCGGGGCCCTCCCGTTCGTGCCGGCGGACCAGAAGGTCCTCGCCGACCCCGCCGACCACGCCGAGTACTTCGTGGACTACGTCACCCAGCTCCTGATCCGCGCCTACGGCGAGAAGGTCGTCTACGGCGGCGGTCTCCGGGTCAAGACCAGCCTGGACCTGAACATGCAGCGGCAGGCCTACGACGCCGTCTACAACCAGGTGCTGAAGAGCACGGCCGGGCCCGCAGGGGCGCTCATCAGCCTCGACAACTCCGGGGCCGTGAAAGCCATGGTCGGAGGTCGGGACTACACGACGTCGAAGGTGAACCTGGCGGTGGGACAGGGGGGAGGAGGCACCGGCCGCCAGCCGGGGTCGACGATGAAGGGCGTCCTCCTGGCCGAGCTCGTGCGCGAGAACTACTCGGTGCTGTCGTCGTTCCGGGCCCCGGCCCAGGTCACGATCCCCAAGGCCGACGCCGGGAAGGACTGGACCGTCTCGAACTTCAACAACGAGGACTTCAGCGGCCCCGATGGCACCGGGACGCTGAACATGATCGACGCCACCAAGGACTCGGTGAACACGGTCTACGCCCAGGCGGTGATGGCCATCGGTCCGAAGAACATGGCCCAGATGGGCGACGCGCTGGGACTCGGCCCGCGACTGCCCGCCAACCCGTCGCTCGTGCTGGGCACGTCCGACGAGTCGGTGCTGCAGATGGCCGGCGCGTACTCGGTCTTCGCCGACAACGGCAGCTACATGGAGCCCCACACCATCCTCGGGGTGAAGGACAGCAACGGCTCCACCTACCCGCTCCAGCTCCAGAACAAGGCCAGCGTCCTCACCCCCGGCGAGACCGACATCATCAGCCACTGCCTCCGCCAGGTCGTGCTGGGCGGGACGGGGACCCTGGCCGGGTTCGGCCATCCGGTCGCGGGGAAGACGGGCACGACGTCGTCCAACACCGACGCCTGGTTCGTCGGCTACACGGCACCCGGCGGTCCCCAGCTCACGACGGCGGTGTGGATCGGCTACCCCAACAAGGCCATCCCCATGGTCAACGTCTACGGGGTCAAGGCCGTGACGGGCGGCACGCTGCCGGCCGACATCTTCCGGCGCTTCATGTCGGCCGCGCTCCCCCCCCAGATCGTGCAGTTCCACGAGCCGTCGACGTTCCCCGGCAAGGCCCTCGGCCAGGTGCCCGCGGTCTTCCCGACGACGACGACCTCGTCGACCTCCTCCACCACCTCGACGACGACGCCGGCGCCGTCCACGACGGTGACCACGGCGCCCCCGCGGCCCCCGACCGCCCCCGCCCCTCCGCCGACCGCGCCGCCGACGGCTCCCCCGACGTCGTCGCCACCAACGACCGCCAAGGGTCCCGTCCCGCCTTAGCGGGAGCGCCGTCCGCTCAGGGTGCCCCGAGACGGTGGGGGTACATCGACCGGCAGCTGAAGCACCACCACTCGAGCTCGTCGAGGGTCGTGGCGGACCCGGGCGTGTCCCACGCCTCAGGCGTCAGGTAGATCCGGTGGACGGCGACGAGCTCCGCGTCGTGGCGGGCGCAGTTCTCGCACAGCCCCTCGCGCGTCTCGACCTCTCCGTCGCCCTCGCCGGCCACGGACGGCGACGATACACTCGAGGTCACCGCCGGCAGCCGAGTGGCGCTGGACGGGTGAGGAGGCCGCCATGGCTCAGCAGTGCACGGTCCCCGCGGTGCGCGCCCGCAAGGGTGGCGTCCCTCTCGTGATGGTCACGGCCTACGACGCGCCCAGCGCCCGCATCGCGGACGACGCCGGGGTCGATCTCATCCTGGTGGGCGACTCCGTCGCCATGGTCGTCCTCGGCTACGAGGACACCCTGCAGGTGACGGTCGAGGACATGGCCCACCACGTCGCCGCCGTCGCCCGGACCCATCCCCGGCCGCTCGTCGTCGCCGATCTCCCCTGGCTCAGCTACCACCTCGGCGAGGCCGACACGGTGCGGAACGCTGCCGCGCTCATCCGGGCCGGCGCCCAGGCGGTCAAGCTCGAGGGCGGGGCGAAGCGGGTGGCGGTGGTGCGGGCGCTCGTCGATGCCGAGATCCCGGTCATGGGCCATCTCGGCCTCACCCCGCAGTCGCTCCACGCCATGGGCGGCTTCAAGGTCCAGGGCAGGGACGCCGCGGCCGCCCGGGTGCTGGTGGCAGACGCCCGGTCGCTGGCCGACGCCGGCTGCTTCAGCATCGTGCTGGAGGGGGTGCCCGACCGGGTCGCCAGGATGGTGACCGAGGCCGTCGAGGTGCCGACCGTCGGGATCGGGGCCGGACCGTGGTGCGACGGCCAGGTCCTCGTCTTCCACGATGTCGTGGGTCTCGAGGATCGCATCACCCCGAAGTTCGTCCGGCGATACGGGTCGCTCAAGGCCGATGCGGTCGCCGCGCTGGGCGCCTTCGCGGAGGACGTACGAGCCCGCAGGTTCCCCAGCGACGCCGAGAGCTACCACCTGCCCGACGGGGTCTCCCTGGCCGGTGCCGAGGTCGAGGTCGGCGAGCTCTACGGCGGCGGGGCCGCCGCCGTGGGCGGGATCTAGCGCTCCCGCCCACAACGCCCCTTCCGCGCCGGCCCGGCCGGGGTTACTGTCATCCCGTCCCGCCACACTCGTGGGCGATGGACGAATCGCCGGCTCCGAAGGCTATCCTCGTCGGGTCCATTCCCGTCCTGCCCCCACCGCGGGGGCCCCGACTGCTCGATGCGGCGGGTCCAGAGGAAGGTGGCAGTTGCATGCGCCCGTACGAAGTCATGATCATCTTCGACGCCGGCCTGGAGGAGGAGAACATCCGGGCCGTCCTCGACCGGACCTCCGACGCCCTGAAGTCCCGGGGTGGCACGGTTGTCCGGATCGACCGCTGGGGCCGGCGACGCTTCGCCTACGAGCTCAAGCACCGCCTCGAGGGCTACTACGTCCTCGTGGAGGCCAGCGCCGAGCCCGAGGCGGTCGCGGAGGCCGACCGGGTGCTCTCCCTCGCTGACGAGGTCGTCCGCCACAAGGTGATCCGCCTGCCCGACTCCCTGGCCGGCCGGGGCCCCCGCCCCGCGCCCACCGCCCCGGAGCCCGAGCCGGCCGCCGCACCGGCGCGTACGGCCGAACCCACCGGAGTGTGAGGAAGACATGGCTGACAACACGATCACCATCATCGGGAACATCACGCGTGACCCCGAGCTGCGGTTCACCGCCAACGGCAACTCCCAGGCCACGTTCGGCCTGGCGGTGAGCCGGCGGTGGCAGAACCGCCAGAGTCAGGAATGGGAGGAGTCCACCTCGTTCTTCGACGTCGTCTGCTGGGGCAGCCTCGCCGACAACGTCTCGGACTCGATCGGCAAAGGTGCGCGGGTCATCGTCACCGGCCGCCTCGAGCAGCGGTCCTGGGAGACCCAGGACGGTGAGAAGCGTTCGAAGATCGAGGTCATCGCCGACGAGGTCGGACCGAGCCTGCGCTGGGCGACGGCCCGCCCGGAGAGGACCGAGCGCCGTGCCGGTCAGGGCGGTGCCCAAGGCGGGGGCCAGGGCGGCGGCCAAGCCCGCACCGCGCCGGCGCCGGCGCCGGCCGGCGCGCCGGCGTACAACGAAGATGAGGAGCCGTTCTGATGGCGCGGGCTTCCCAGCCCTCCACCCGGCGGGCCCCGAAGCCCGACGACCGCCGCGGCGGGAGGAAGAAGGTCTGCGTGTTCTGCGAGGAGCACCTCGACTGGGTCGACTACACGGACGTCACCCTGCTGCGGCGCTTCATGAGCGAGCGGGGCACGATCCGCGCCCGGCGGGTCAGCGGCAACTGTGCCCAGCACCAGCGTGACATCGCGGTTGCCGTCAAGACCGCCCGGGAGCTGGCGCTCCTGCCCTACGCGCAGCGCACGGTCGCCGAGCGGGGAGCCGGCCGCGGGGGTCGCGGACCGGGAGGCAGCCGAGGGCCACGTCCCGAGGTCACCGCTCCCGAGGTCACCGCTCCCGAGGCCGTGAGCGGCGACGGCGCCGAGGCCGCGGGGGTGACCGAGGAGGTCGGCGACCTCGCGGTTGCCGACCTGGTGGCCAGCGGGCACGGGGAGGCCTGATGCGCATCGTGCTCCGCGCCGACGTCGCCGGTGTCGGCAAGAAGGGCGACCTCCTCGATGTCGCCGACGGGTTCGCCCGGAACTTCCTCATCCCGAAGGGCAAGGCGTTCACGGCCAGCAAGGGCGTTGTCGCCCAGGCCCAGGCCATGCGCCGCTCGCGGGACCTGAAGGACGCCCGGGACCGCGACGCGGCCGAGACCGTGGCTCGGACCCTCGTGCCGGCGGTGATCACCATGCCCGCGAAGGCCGGAGCGGAGGGCAAGCTGTTCGGCTCGGTCACCGTGGCTGACCTGGTATCGGCCATCGCCACCCAGACGGGCGTCGAGCTCGACCGCCGGCGCATCCACCTCGAGGAACCCATCAGGACCCTCGGGACCCACCAGGTGCCCATCCGGCTGCACCCGGACGTCGAGTTCCCGGTGACCGTGGAGGTCGTCAGGGGCTGATCCACCTCACCACGGTGCGGCTGTCGGAGGGGGCCGGTAGGATGCGAACGTATGTTCGAATCCGATCCGGCCCCCTCGGCGTCCACAGGCCCCGGCGCTTGTCCCCAGCGAAATCCTCAGCTTCTGCCTCTAGAGGCTCACAGGGCGAGTCCGACAGGGTAGATGCCGGATGGTTCAGTCGATTGACGACGCACGGCGTCGACAGCCACGGGGGGGTGCAGGCGGCCGGGTGCCGCCGCACAACCTGACGGCGGAGGAGTCCCTCCTCGGGGCGATGCTGCTTTCCCGCGACGCCATCAGCGCCGCCAGCATGACCTGCGACCCGGACGACTTCTACAGGCCGGCCCACGGCCACGTCTTCGACGCCATCTTGACCCTGCACAGCCAGGGGGAGCCGGCCGACCCGGTCACCGTCGCCGACGAGTTGGCGCGGGCCGGGCTGCTCGAAGCCATCGGTGGCCCCGCCGTGCTCGTCAACCTCCAGGCCAACACGCCGGCCACCTCCAATGCGGGGTCCTACGCCAAGATCGTCGAGGAGCACGCGATCCTGCGACGCCTGATCGGCGTCGCCGGCGAGATCGCTGAGCTGGGCTACGCCGTCCCCGACGACATCGAGGCCGCCGTCGACCGCGCCGAGTCGCTGGTGTTCGAGGTCGCGGACCGCAAGGCGACCGACACGACGGCCGTGTTGCGCGACCTCCTCTACCGGAGCCTCGAGCGCATCGAGCACCTGTTCGACCGCGGCGACGAGATCACCGGTGTGCCGACCGGCTATCTCGACATCGACGACAAGCTGTCCGGTCTGCAGCCCTCGAGCCTGGTCATCGTCGGCGCCCGGCCCGCCATGGGCAAGACCGCCTTCGCCCTGGGGATGGCGTCGCACGCCGCCGTCCGGACCGGGGTCCCGGTGCTCTTCTTCTCGCTGGAGATGGGCCATCTCGAGATCACCCAGCGGCTCCTGTGCGCGGACGCCATGGTCGAGTCGAGCCGCCTGCGCAACGGCCGTCTCCTGGAGAGCGACTGGCCCCGCATCACGGCGGCGACCAGTCGCCTGGGCGAGGCGCCGCTCTGGGTCGACGACAACCCGAACCTGACGATCATGGAGGTACGGGCCAAGGCCCGGCGCCTCAAGGCCAAGCAAGGGTCGCTGGGTCTCATCGTCATCGACTACCTGCAGCTGATGACCGGCCGGCGGAACGCCGAGAGCCGCCAGGTCGAGATCGCCGAGATGAGCCGTGGCCTGAAGATCCTCGCCCGGGAGCTGGAGGTGCCCGTAGTCGCCCTCTCCCAGCTGTCCCGGCAGCTCGAGGCCCGGGCCGACAAGCGCCCGATGCTCTCCGACCTGCGCGAATCGGGGTGCCTCACGGCCGACACCCGCGTGCTGCGGGCCGACACCGGTGCCGAGGTGACGCTCGGCGAGCTGCTGGTGAGCGGTGAGCGTGACGTACCCGTGTGGAGCGTGGACCGCGACCTCAAACTGGTGCCGCGGGCCATGAGCAAGGTCTTCCCCAGCGGCATCAAACCCGTGTTCGCGCTGCAGCTGGCGTCCGGTCGGGTGGTGAAGGCGAGTGCCAACCATCCGTTCCTGACGCTGCAGGGCTGGCGCCGGCTCGACGAGCTCACGATCGGCGGCCGCGTCGCGGTGCCGTGCTCGGTGCCGGCCCCGCTCGGCGTCGTGCCCTGGCGCCGTGAACGGGTCGTCCTGCTCGCCCATCTCCTCGGGGACTACACCGGCGATCTGCGGCGGCCGCTGCACTGCAGGACGTCCGACCCGGCCGTTCTCGCCGCGGTCCGCCAGGCGGCGGTGGCGATGGGTGCGCCGGCCCGTGTCCGCCGTCAGGGCAACTGGCTGAGCGTGCAGCTCTCACCCGATCACCCCGCCGACCCCGACCCGGTGTGGGACTGGCTGGACATCCTCGGCCTCCGGGGCCTCCGCAGTCGCGAGGCCCTCCTGCCGGCGGCCGTCGCCCGGCTCCCCCGTGCCCAGCTCGCCCTGTTCCTCCGACATCTCTGGGCCAGCGGTGGGACGCTCGGGTGGCGGGCGGGCAGCGCCCGGCTGTCCTTCGTCACGGCCAGCCGCACCCTGGCCGATGGTGTCCAGGGCGTGCTGACCCGCTTCGGGATCTCGAGCCGCGTGACCGAGGCCGGTGCCGGCCACCGCGGCGCCACCGGCTACGAGGTCGGGATCGGCGAGGCGGCGAGCCAACGGCGCTTCCTCGCCGAGATCGGTGCGTTCGGCGCCCACGTGCACCGCGTCCCGCTGCTGGCCGCCAAGCTCCGCTCCTCTCCCGGCGACACGACCGACGCGCTCGGCGGGGACGGTTCGGTCCGACCCGCG
>Ga0209048_10006089_pt1 | contig 11331 bp, 11 predicted proteins | sample FrelakmetCRP12CR_FD_187146 | JGI IMG/M metagenome (GOLD analysis project Ga0209048, IMG submission 187146) | Freshwater lake sediment microbial communities from the University of Notre Dame, USA, for methane emissions studies - CRP12 CR (SPAdes)... | ecosystem: Environmental > Aquatic >... | reverse complement strand
TGTAATTCAACGCGTTTTACATTCGGCAAGACTTTATTTAATTCATCAAGAGTATGTTTTAAAAAGGAAGGGCATTTACTGCCCCCTATTAATAATACTTCTGCATCTACTGCTTTGAAGGTTTCAAGTGTTCCTTGTGTTTCAACAACGAGTTGATAATCATAGTGGAAACTTGGAATAAGCACCGTAAACGACACATCATCACCTTTTAAGTTCTTGGGTTCATTCCGAAAGTACAGTGCGAAAATCTTTACCAATAAGCGCGGCAAGCCAGTAATCAGAGATGGAACGCCAAAATAATTCCCAAAATCTTTTAACATAGTAACAGTTGCATCTGCCAGCTTGCCCTCTGCAATCTCCTGATCAAAACGAGGCATGAAGGATAATACCGTTATTATCGAATTGTCAACGTCAAGGGGTGGCTCGTAAAGTGCAGCTTTGTGAACTGATGGCAAGTCAAGTACAGCTTGCAACGAAATGAGGGCGCCTGAGCTCAGCCCGAAAATATTATATGCACCGGTTTTTGTAATGAGTGCATCCAGGTCTTCAACTTCCTTCTGTATACTGTAGTTATCGCCAAACGGCCCACTCAAACCCCGACCGCAGCGGTATGGAATATATACTGTGAACTAATCGGACAGTGCAACACCAAGCTTCATATAATGCTGTGAAGCATTTGCACCTCCATGTAAGATAATAATGCCCGGACCGCTGCCCATCTGCCGGTAGCCAACAATACTACCGTCTTGAGAAGTTACAGAGCCAGTCGTGTATGATTGATCTGTATCCATAAATAATTCCACTTCTTTAATAACTTATAACATTTTTTTTATTGCAATACAAGCCAACATATGATGTTAATCATTATTGGAACTATTATTGCTATTATTCCAACAATAGTTTTTAGCACAATATATGCTGTACCATATTTTTATAAAATATAATTAGTAATTGATAAAACAATTGATGCAACAATAGAGTTACTATAATTAATTTTATTGCAATATTGTAGTTATCTGTCACTTGCATGCAATAGTAAAAATAATTTAAGCTATAACACTTTGACAACTAAATTCATCTAATCTTTTTTACTTTGTGACAATATTTTATTAACCATAATATAAAAAACCCTGTTTGAATTCTTTATTTGTTTGTTCAGTGTTATAAAATTAATATTTTAATTATATAAATAATTTAAATAGTCTTTGTGCTGTTTAAAGGTATTAAAAGTAGATTAAGATCTAACATAAAAGGTTTTTGTTTGATCTCTAATGAAAATTAATATATCTTAGTAAGTACATTATATTTTTGTGAGTACACTCACATGGATACTTATAAAACAGTGACCATTTTAAAAAAACCATTCACCATTATTAATAAACTCTCTGGGGGTTCAATAATATGACTAGGAAATGCAAATACTGTGGAAATGAAATAGAGGGAGTAGTACCCGCCCCTTCAACTTGTTGGACATGTTATAAAGAAATTGGAACTGAGGCGGTGAGTGTGTCAGAACAGTTAGGAGATAAAAAGGTAGAAGAAATAGGCTTCATGAATGATGAATCTGCTTCTAACGTTACTACTGATGTCTTATTCACTGGAAGTGGAGTGTACCTTAGAAAGGTGCCAATATCAAAAATAAGTTCTATATTAGTTGATCTAAGGAAAAAGATGGACCCTGATTTTAGTATAAATATAACCACTCAAGGAGAATTCTCAGAGATCTTTTTATCTGAAGATCAATTACTTTATTGGGCCAAAAAAACTTTTAAGGCTGTTGTAAGCGATTTTTTAGAATGATTATAGAAAACAAAATTTTCGACCATTAAAAACCAATTAGTATACCCCATCACTGATTCGAGTTCTTGATATGTTTTACGTAGTAGTAAAACCACTATAATGGTCCTAATGATCCTAAATTATTTTTTACTGGATGATATGAACCCCAGGATTATATCGTGACAACTTCAACTTCGGAATGCTGCTGCGAAGCTATGGTCTAATTTTTTATGGACTATAATTCAACAACCTTTATTTTAAATCAGATTTATTGGTTTTTAAAGTCCACATGCATATTAAAAATTAATTTTCATCAGTTTTTATTTTTTCTATGTCCTCGAATTGTTCGTTGATCCATTGATATATGGTTCTCTTAGATACAATATCTTTTAAATTATCTAATTGTCTAGTTCTTTCACTTTTATCCATTAAAATGGCTTGGAGATAGGCTTGGGTGGTTTGAGCTACATCATAAGGATTTATTTTTATCACGTTATCTTTAAGTTCTTCAAAGCATCCGGCTTTTTCTGACAAGATAAGGACTCCCTGGTTTTCATTGACTGCTGAAGCCTCTTTAGGCACGATGTTCATACCATCAGCTATAGGATTCACAATTAGACAATCATAATTTTTAAAAGCAGCGACTACCAGTTTGTAATCAGCTTTAAATATCCATTCGATGGGTTTCCAACCATCACGACCATATTTGTTGTTTATTTCTTCAATTATATCTTTAATATGGATGTAATATTCATTGTATTCATTGATTTGTTGTCTGGTGGGTTTACCTGTTGTAAGAAACTTCACCTTTCCATGGTATTCTGGATACCTTTCTAAGAATGAGTCATAGGCCTTGAACCCTCGAATAATGTTTTTACTCAAATCGGCCCTATCTGTACGATAAAAAAGAAAGCACTCCCCCTTTATTTGTTTAATTAGCTTTTCTTTTTCTAACACTTCCGGTGAAAGAGCCATCTTTTTTATACCTTCATTATCCACTGAAATAGGATAACTCTTCACATAGGTTTTCTGTCCATTGTACCAGACTATTCCTTCATCATAATCCACTTCATCAGTGTATTCTTCACAAGTTTGAAGGAAATTAGAAACATATCGAGGTATGTGGAAGCCTATAAGGTTGTTGGATAGCAGTCCCTCAATGATGGCTTTTCTCATATATTCAGGGATTATGCTGAAATATTCTGATTGTGGCCAGGGAATGTGTATAAATTGGCTTAGGAAGGTGTTTTTTAATTTTTTTCGTATAAAGGTGGGACATAAGTAGAGGTGATAATCCTGTAACATTATAAGTGGTTCTTTATGACTTTTTTTACTTTCTGCCAGTACTTTTTCTGCAAATTTTTCATTCACGTATAAATAACCCTGTTCCCAAGCATTTTGCATTTTTTCATCTATATCTGGCGTGTATGGGGTGTTCCACATGTAGTGTTGCACAAACCAGAGAAGTGGATTGCTTATTAAACTGTAATAGTCTTCATAGCGATGCCGTTCAACCAATACAAATGGCACCCAGAACTGTGGATTATCTTTAGGGATGGGAACTCTATATTCTGGGAACATTTTGGCCACTTCCACATCTCCCAAGGTCATGGCACTTGCAATCCAAACACCATTCAAAGCCTCCATAAGAGGGATTAATGTAGAAACAAGACCTCCAGCACCTCTTTTCATCTCTATTTTGCCATTATTATTATAGAATTCAACAGGACCTCTGTTTGAGACAACAATTAAATTTTTGTCCGTTAAAAACTCTAAAATTTTTTCTTGATTCGGATTCATATCCATGTACCAACTAAAAATTTAAGCATAAGTTTCAAGGGAGGTATTTTAAAAACTTCTTAAAGTCAACAATTATCAAAATTAAACTGTCATAATAACCATTTTAACAGATTCTGTCAATTCTTGTAATTTTTGGACAGATTTAGATTCAATATAGGCTCTAATTAAAGGTTCAAAACGTGATGGTCTGATTAATATGAATGAATCTCCTAAATCAATTCGAACACCATCGACGGTGTTAATATCATCTTCTAAGACAAATTCAGTGGTGAATGCCTCTATAACTTCACCTTTTTTCTCATTTTCACATTCTACGGTGAATCCGGTTCGATTGTACTCTGGTATTTCAGCAGCTAGATTTGATATGGTGGTATCATTTTTAGCCAAAATTTCAAGCATTTTCAAAACCGAAAAAATAGCATCGAAACAATTATGAAATTCTGGGAAAGAATACATTCCAGGTTCATCACCGCCAAAAATCGCATTTGAATTATCTATCTCATTCAAAATATTATTAACGGATGTTTTAATAAGATTTCCATCTTCAGAGGATACTATTTCATCCAATGACTGTGACGCAACTACTGATGACACTATGTTACGTCCAGAATGCTCTTCCAGGGCATATTTAGCAAAAATGCCCAATATAGTCTGATCCCTGATTATCCTTCCCTTTTGATCAATGAAAACAACTTGATCATCATCATTGTCCAATACAATACCCATATCTGCACCTATGGCTGTTGTGAGTTCAGATACTAATGATATTCTTTTAGGGTTGGGCACAGAAAAATCACGATCGAACCTACTATCCTTACGACCAACCTGAACTGTTTCACAATTTAATTCATTCAATATTTGGGGAGTAATAGGCATATTAGTGCCTTCTTCAGAGTCTAAAACAATTAAAAATGCCTTATTATTAATAATAGCTGTATCAATATGCCTAAGAACAGCTTTGACATATCTTTCTCTGTATTCATGAACGTGTCTCAAGTGCCCTATCTGGCTCCAAGGCACATTTTCAGCAACTCTCGGTTCTAGAGGAATCTCATGATCACTGAATATCTTAATATCTACCTCTTCAGGTCTTAAATGAGATTTACTAATTGTGATCATTACGTTAGCATTATAAAAATCACCATTATAGTGTATTACGGGTAGTGGAGCAATTCCGAAGTCAATAATATCTACACCTGCAGCCATCAGACCGGAGGTAATAGATCTCTTTATCATTTGCGATGGAACATTCAAATCTCTACCAACCACTACTCTTTTCCCAGGGCCAACATAATTACCTATTATAGCACCTAAATCTATAATGAACTTATTGGTAATCTCAAGATTTACAACCCCTCTAATATGCTGGACATACATGGACATTTTATCTACCTCGATTTATAATATAGAATGGTGATTAAGTTACACTAGGATAATCTGAGTCTAAACTTGACTCTGGTAAAATTACGATACTGTTGGAAATGGATCGTTTGGAGTAGACCTTATACATTGGCCCGATGTCTACTGAACTCCCCAATATGGCGCCTCTTTCTATAAAACTTCCTCTTTCAATCCGACTTTCTGAATCAACTATGCAATCTTTAAGATACGAACCGGTTCCGATTTTGCAATCCGGAAAAATTACTGAGCCTTTAATGGTTGAATTTTTTTCTAAATGCACATTTTTACCTATTGCCGTGTTTTTACCTATTTCTGACCCTCTTTCTATGACACAACCATCTCCTATGACTAATGGGCCTATTAAACGGGCAGTTTCATGAATTTCAACACCTTCACCCACCCACATATCTCCTAATCTACCGACACCTTCCTTTAAAGTTTTTCCAGAAGCTTCTGGTCCGATCTTTTTGTTAAGAACATCATGATTTGCTTTCAGATACGTTTCGGGCCTTCCCACATCGTTCCAATATCCATCGGAAATACAACCGTAAATGCCTACCTTTTCATCAATTAATTGAGGGAAGACATCTTTGGAAAAGTCTCTTTCGCCTTTTTTGGCTTCTATATAGTCGAATATTTCTGGTTCAAAAACATAGGTACCGGTGTTGGCGATTTTACTAAAAACTTCTTGGTGTGATGGTTTTTCTAAAAATTTTATAATCTGTTGTTCTTCATCCAGTATTGCTATTCCAAAATGTTGGGGGTTAAGGACTCTCTTTAATACTATGGTGGCAATTGCTCTTTTTTTCTTATGGAAATCTAAAATTTTATTTAAATCCACATCATGTAGCACATCACCACTTAAAACAAAAAATGTGTCATTAAGATATTTAGCTGCCTTATTAACTCCCCCTGCAGTTCCCAAAGGCTCTTCCTCTACAGAATATTCTATATCCAACTCAGGATAGTCATTTTTGAGTAAATCTTTAATCTGATCTTTTAAATAGCTTAGTGTAACTACTAATTCATTATAACCTGATTTTTTTATTTCTTCAACTATATATTCAATCATTGGCCGATTGGCAACAGGAATCAAAGGTTTTGGTCTTGATAAAGTGAGGGGACGAATTCTGCTTCCTTTGCCTCCGGCCATCAACACAGCTTTTATCAAAATACACCACTTATTCCTGACTATTACATCTTTTTTTCACTATGTCTCTACATGTAAATATAGTGTGTCAAAAATTCATAGAGCCAACTGTTTTGGTTTTTTAATGTAAAAACACTTGAATTAGTCTAATAACCATTTAAAAAATTTGAGAACTTCATCCACACCATTAATAAAAAAAGATGAATTTTTTTTCACATAAGATGGTATTTCATCAGAAAGTACCAAAACACTAGCACCTCTAAATGTCTCCTGGTCATCCAGTTCTTTTAATCTTTTAAAAGCGTCAGTATCAGTAACATCATCCCCTAAATAAATAATTTTATCTAAACTATATTCTTCGATGATATTACTCAGAATAGTACCTTTATCACAACCTAAAGGAGGTTTGAGCTCCACTAAACAACGTCCCTCAGAAATTTTCAGATTTTTACATTCTGGATCATTTTCGAGAATGTCTAATATTTTTTCACGAACATTTTCTGAAGGATTGCAGAGGCGATAATGGATAGAAAAGCAGATTCCTTTATCCTCAAATATTAAACCATTTATACAGGATAAATCCCCATCTTTGAGTTTTTGGCCTGTTTCTTTGATTTTGGGAAGATAACTTTTTACTTCAGGATACATGAACAACTGTCCATTCTTTAGGAATTCCAACCCATGATTGCCCACATAAAGGAGTCCTTCTACTCCCACCATTTCTCTAGCGTCGAGAGCAGATCTACCACTAATTACGGCTACTAACCTGAATTTTTCTTTTAATTTCACCAACTCATTTCTCATTGAATCAGTAACTACTGCTTCATCAGGAGTTGGAGCTATCTCACTTATGGTTCCGTCGATATCAGTGACAATGGCTGTGGAATTGTCTTTTTTGAAATTTTCAAGGTATTTTAAATTATTGAAAAGATATTTTGTCAATAAATTCGTCCCCATCTCTTTATAATAGAATTTATATTTTTGATATTTATTTTTCAATGATTTTCATCAAGGATCTTTTGTTATATTTGATTGAACACTTTTTAAAACATCAATGACTTTATAGGGGTCATCTGCCACCACTGAATTTCCATAAAGTTCCATTCCCCCCATGTCTGCGGTAGAATTCAGGAGACGTCCCCGATCCACAATTCTAATTATGTATGGGAATTCTTTTTCATTGTTTATAGGTGGGCAGGAAATTGATAAATTAAAACTGTAAACTCCCAAAATATCAATAAAGCTCCTTATAATCCTATAAATGGTTTTTTTAGCTTCTATACTTTTCGAAGGATTTTCAGGCGAGATAAGTACTACTTCTTTTTCTTTTATTGGAGTTATGCTGGCAAAAAAATGAACATCACCATAACTTCCAGAAAGACCTAGAGATCTATGCACTGCATAAAGGTCTTTGAAATAATCACTACCCGTTTCTATTTTATATTGTTGATAACTCTTTCTTAGGGTTTCCACTTTAGCATATGGTTCCTTGCTCATTAAGATCTGGCAGTGCCCGTGTACTTGGGAAGCTCCAGCACGGGGTAGGCAATTCCAAATAAAAAAGGGAAATCTATACTGAGAGTCTTGATTGTTTACAGCTTTGAACCAGCTAAACCCAGTTTTTATATAGTCAGAAAATTCTCTTAGACTAAATTCAAGAGGATTATGGGCGCTGAATATAAGTAAACTACTCCATACATCATATTTGGCTAAGTTGGCTGCGGTTGTAGAATAATCACCTTTCACTCTTCCGAAAATATCCTTTGGAGTGAATTTCTCTGGATTGCAGAAATCACATTCTTTCTCTGACTCGGCAATTAATTGGTTAAGATAATTCTTTTCTTTTTGAAGATCCATTCCACGAATACCAGGTCTATCAGCTCTAAGAGAACTAAAAAGAGCACCTTCACCCGTCCAAAGATTGTGTATTTTAATTATTTTCTGATTCTCAATTCTGGTGATAATTTCCTTCTCAGATTCAATGATCTTACCACTAAAATCCTGATGGCCAAAATACTCTAAGATTTTGGTTTTGAAAGAATCAGGAATTATTTGAGTTCCCGTTCCAGAATTAAATGAATATATTTGTTTTAGGATATCATATAGTGGTTCATCGGTTTTATGAAGGTGATCTACCATCTTTTCAAGGTTCAAAATGGAATTCATTTTTTACAAACCTCCAACAACTTTCTAAGTAGATATCATAGATAAATGGAGTTTTAATATTACGAATAAATAATTTATTTGGTGAGTTGATTTAATTACGGATCATCTTATTAAAAAAAATGTTTATTTTTAATAAGCTTGGCATATTTGTTTATTATCAATTAATAGATTTTCATGCTTAAATTGGAATATTTACAACAATTAATAATTATTGAGATAATCAATATTTGTATTAGTGAGCAATAAAATATTATAATCAGTAAGTCATGAAGTTGAAATCTCTTAGAAATACCAGGAAAAGTTTAAAAAAAATTTTGGTGTTTAAAAATGATTTCCAATAATGAAATAAAAAACCATAAAGCAAAAAAGAAAATTCCCAGCAGCGTAGATGATCTTTATGGAGACATGACAATCTCCAGTGAAGATTTAAAGAAAAAGTTTAAAAAAGGAAATGGAAATAAAACTGGATATTTAATCTGTGAAAGTTGTATGGGCTACTACAAACTCCGAAAAGATGAATCTCTCGAAGATTTTGAACGCTGCCAATGTGGAGGTCAATTAAAATACATTGATAATCTTAAGTCATCTCAAATATTTGGATCTGAATAAAAAAAATCATTTACCATTCAGGTTCTGATTGTTGGAAATCTCTGTTTATGAGTCGCATTATCATCCAGGGAGTATTGATGTGTTTTTGGAGAAATGCGAGGTTACTTTTGACAGGGTACCAGAATCATCATGATTGTTTGTTAGAGTATGATTTTTTATTCTTGATTCGATTAGGTCATTCCATCATTCAACATAATATTAATTTTTATCCAACAATTAAGGTTATAATTAATTTTAAAGGAATATTAAGAGAATTTAACTTATAACTTAATGGATTTATCATAAAACTTTATATTGGATTAGTCATTTGTGTTTTTTTAATTCTACTCCAATCACCCCACCAATTAAACCCAATACCAAACCCCTATAACTGCTGCAATTAAGGAGAGGATAATAACCATTTCTTCTGATAAGCCTGTAGAGTAGGCTCTAACTACAACAGCACCCCCTAAACAGTGAATCTACCACAACAGCATATGTTAATGTGCTAGACTCACTGATAGTCCGCCGTTAACGATTCCATTCCTATAACTTCCCCCAACCATGTAACCTATGATGATTCCACCAATAATAGGTCCAATAGCGTTAAGAAATGGCAATAAAATTAGATTTACAATAAATCCTGTGATTATCGCTTTCCAATCAACCATTCATTTACTCCAGTCTCCCATTATCTACTTTGGGATTTGGAACGAATTATGTAAGGATGTATGAAAAATTAGCCATCTAGTTTCTCTTGTCCATATAGGAACCCGTAGCTATCCACAAGTTCCTTAAACTCATCAGTTCCTGATGCGACACTTAATGCATCCTCTATGTCCTTGAGAATGTGCAGATCTCGGAGTTTAGATTCTACATCTGAGTAATCTTTTTTAAGAACTATATGAACCGCCACGTTTTCATCTTCAAATGTGCAAACCTTATTACCATCTTCATTAACTGAGAATTCAATTTTTAGATCCATATAAAATCACCATTACAAGTTTTTTATTCCATATTTTCATTAAATTTTGAATATAAATATTTAAAGAACTAATAAGTATTTTTTGATTTTTTAAAGTTCAAGGTTTATACTTATGTACCTAGGGAGGCCATGACTTTATCTGTGAGTTCTTTCACTGATTTAGCAGCTAATATAAAGGCTTTTATTTCGTCGTCATTTGCCTTGACGCGAATTATCCGTTCTACACCTTTTCTTCCTAGTTTTACTGGAACGCCCAGGCAAACGTCATTTACTCCCTCTATCTCATCCTCCAAGTATGTCGTAATGGTTAGTATCGTCTTCTCGTCATTGAGGATAGTATTGACTATGTTGCCAATGGCAAAGGCAGGACCATATTCCGTGGATCCCTTCTTACTTATGACGTGAATTCCAGCATTCTTAACTTTCTCTATGAAATCGTCTACATCAAAAGAGGAGTATTCAGGGAAATATTTGGCAAGTATCCCCCCTATGGAAGTTGAACTTAACAAAGGTACCATGTTTTCTCCGTGTTCTCCGATAATTCTGGTGTGAATTTCGCTAACGTGGACATTGAAGTGTTTTGCCAACATATTTTTGAGTCTGAGTGAATCCATGTGGTTCCCCAAGCCAAGTACTCTTTTTCTAGGAAAGCCTGATGATTTATATGCCACATAGGTCATGACGTCAACAGGGTTAGTTACAACCAAAATGATGGATTCTGGTGCATGTTTTGCTATTTCTCGTGCATAATGAGCAACGATTTTAGAATTGTGGATGGCAAGGTCCATCATTGACATTCCAGAAGCTTTAGGCATCCCAGCAGTAATAACCACTATATTGGAGTTTTCTAGGTTTTCCAACTTGCATGATGTTCCAATTTGGACTTTAATGTCCTTAGCTGCCAGGGCATCGTACATGTCGATGGCCTCTCCCTCTATTTGATTTAAACTAGAGTCCCTGGATATAAGCATCAGTTCACTAACGACACTTTCTTCGGCCAGCATGAATGCAGTAGCCTTACCTACTCGGCCTGCCGCTCCTAAAATACTAACTTTCAATTAAACACCCTTTCATTGGATATTAAGAATTCTTTATTTTAAATCATTAATAAAGAATTTTAATATAATTTCTTTTAAGATGTATATTAGACTATCACTAATGAGTTTTATGATTATTTAACAGGATTTTTTCAGAGTTATCTTAATTTTAACAATGAATCATGTGATTATCCCTTCCAATCAACCATTCTATTCCTCCCATTTAGCAGAGAGGACCTCATCCAATACTTACTTGCATAGAAGAATAGTTAGGATACAAGGTCATAGTAGGGCATTATTAGAAGCCGGATATTTCAGTTCGATAAATGTGTATTATGTTAAAAGAATTAAATGATAAAAGCATGAATGTTTCTCTTTTGGCCATCTTAATGACATTAACCTTACTAGTTCAAATTTGGATGGAT
>Ga0209048_10006088_pt1 | contig 11332 bp, 15 predicted proteins | sample FrelakmetCRP12CR_FD_187146 | JGI IMG/M metagenome (GOLD analysis project Ga0209048, IMG submission 187146) | Freshwater lake sediment microbial communities from the University of Notre Dame, USA, for methane emissions studies - CRP12 CR (SPAdes)... | ecosystem: Environmental > Aquatic >... | reverse complement strand
ATGTCAACGCTAGCGCGCACCTGCTGCCACTTGACCTCCAGATCTTTCACATAAGGAAGCACATCACTGGGTGGCGCTGGGATGTTATCTTGCTGCACGTTGGCGCCCTTTTGACTGGCCAGGATCGCGTCAAAACGGTCACGGGTTTCCTTCAGCCTATCGAAAGCCCCGGCAATCCCCCGCGATGACTCCAGCGCCTGGGTGACCACGCTGCGGGACAGCAGTTGTTGCTCGGTGGTGATCTGAATATAGCCGCTGTTTACACTGTCCCGCTGCTCCAGCAATACGAAGATAACGCCCATTAAAATGATTGAGAGCACCAGCAGTACGATGAGAACCGCGTATTTGAAAGAACCGCTCTGCTGCGTTGAGGATTCACCCATTGTTTTATTATCTCCTAGTCCACTCAATCCCTAATACGCCTCGAATCCACACTGCATATGGGGATATCACAAAAATCAATTTGCCGCGTCAAGGAACTCAGGGGCATTGAGCAAACCGCTGACATTTAATGCTAACCAAAGCTGATTCTCGCTTTCGAAAGCCTCGGTCACATAGGAGTGCAGCTTGGCATCAATGGCGTTCAGCGTGGGCAATTTCTTTTCCAAGCCAAAATAGCGCATGCCGATAACTTCATCGACCAGCAAGCCATAACTCCATTCACCGGAACGCACAACCACCAACCGGCTGTTGGGTGTCGGGACCGTGGATTTGCCATCAAAAAACTCTCGCAAATCGACCACCGACATCACTGCGCCACGCAGGTTGGCTATACCCATCAACCAGGATTTTACGCCGGGCACCTGGGTAACACGGGGTACAGGAATGATCTCAGACATGTCCTGCATGGCCAACATAAGATTCCATACCCCTAAGCGGAACACCAAGCGCCCGCGCATACCCGCCGACCGCGCCACTTCGGCAACCTTTGGCGGAACTCGACTACCAGCGCGCTTATCGATATCCAGCAATAGATCGAAAGGATGTGGGGAAAGCTCTTTATTCACAGGTTCCTCGCTGCTCATTAATGCTCCTTGAGCAAGGCTTTGATCTTAGACAATAATTCGGCTTCGACCGGCGGTTTGACCACATAATCCCGAGCCCCCTGCCGCAACGCCCAAATGCGGTCGGTCTCCTGGCTCTTGGTGGTGACCACAATAATGGGAATGCCGGCCGTCTCGGGGTCCTTGGCAAGCCGCCTGGTAGCCTGAAAGCCGTTCATGCCGGGCATGAGTACATCCATGAGAATGAGATCCGGTTTTTCATGGCGCGCCTTGGCAAGGCCAGTCTCAGCATTGCTGGCACTTAAGACCTCGTAACCGCCCCCCTCCAACATACGCCTGAGCGCAAAAATCTCCGTTGGAGAGTCATCGATGATGAGGATACAAGCCATCTTTAAAATTTCCTGCTTAGCGCATCCAAGGTGATGCCTCGGAGTTCACACCAAAGGACCATCTCCTGGAGCTAGGGCGAGCGGCGCACATAATGATTAATCGCCTCTAGAAGGTCCTCTTTGGTGAAGGGTTTAGTCACGAACTGCTCTGAGCCTACCAATCGGCCCCGCGCCTTATCAAAAACGCCGTCCTTGCTGGATAACATAATCACGGGGGTGTTCCTGAACAGGCTGTTGTTCTTGATGACGGAGCAGGTTTGATAGCCATCGAGACGGGGCATCATGATATCTAAGAAGATGATATCCGGATGCGTATCGACAACTTTGGAAAGGGCCTGAAAGCCATCTTCTGCGGTAACGACGGTGTAGCCTTCGCGCTTCAGGAGGGTCTCCGCCGTGCGCCGTATGGTTACACTATCGTCTACTACCATGACCTTGACAGCGTGATCCCTATTTTCTTCAGCTTCCACGTTAACAGCCTCCTTCGCGTTGCACGCCATAACGCCACGTTGTTGCGCCCTGTAACATGCTTTTTAGCATATTACCGTAAACTATGCCATGTATGGACCACCCTGGCTGCCATATCTGGCTATGCCCTTTTACGCTAAAGTATAGGTGCTTAACAGCGGAGCACTATTTGAATTTGGCGCCAGACATGACAATACCATAGCAATAGCGCACCTGGTCATTTTGCTGAAAGGGCAGTTAGGTAGCATTATCGCCCTGGCAACCGCAGGGGAAAGTATACGATGACTATCCAGTTGGGTGTGGTGATGGACCCGATTGCTTCCATCACCTTCAAAAAAGATACTACGCTAGCCATGCTGTTAGCTGCCCAAGCGCGTGGTTGGACACTGTATTATTTCGAACAACAGGATTTGTACTTGCGTGACGGGCAAACCCTGGGCCGCGCTCGTCCGCTGAGCGTCAGCAATGACAAAAACGGCTGGTTCGCCTTTCATGAGGAGCGGGAACTGCCGCTGGCGGAACTGGATGTTATCCTGATGCGCAAAGACCCGCCTTTCAACATGGAATACATCTATACCACCTACTTGCTGGAACGCGCCGAGGCTGCTGGCGCGCTCGTGGTGAACCGCCCCCGCAGCTTGCGCGATGCTAATGAAAAGCTTTTCGCCACCTGCTTTCCCCACTGCTACCCGCCTACCCTGGTCACCCGTGAAGCCGCGCGGATCAAGCGTTTTTTGGATGAACAGGGGGATGTCATCGTTAAACCTCTAGACGGAATGGGCGGGGCTTCGGTGTTTCGGCTGCGGCCCGCCGATCCCAACCTCAATGTCATCCTGGAGACCCTCACGGCGCATGGCCAACACTCTACGATGGCCCAGCGTTATCTACCCGAGATCAGCGCGGGTGATAAGCGCATTCTGCTTATCGATGGCGAACCGGTGCCCTACGCGCTGGCGCGTTTTCCAACCCCCGGCGAAACCCGCGCCAATCTGGCGGCGGGCGGGCGGGGAGTGGGCGTGGCGCTCAGCGAACGCGACCGCTGGCTGTGTGCCCAGGTCGGCCCCACCCTGCGGGACATGGGTTTGCTCTTCGTCGGTTTGGACGTGATCGGCGATTATCTGACCGAAATCAACGTCACCAGCCCTACTTGTGCGCGCGAACTGGATGCCCAATTCGGCCTGGATATTGGCGCCACGGTTATGGCAGCCATCCAACACCACTTGTCTTAACCCCTGCGCACCGCCCGCGCTCAGCTACGATGAAGCCGTTCGTTATAATCGATAACACGTATAAGGAAAGACGATTGACACTGGCGTTTATACTGGCGCTGATCGTCCATGCCGCGCTCATTCTAGGCGTCCGTTTTACTGTGCTGCCGCCCCGTTCGCAAGAGCCGGTGTTAAGCTTGAATGTCACTTTGCTGGAACACGCTGGCGGCGAACCCGGCGCCGCGGCCGGCGCTCTACCGGAGCCGGAACCGGAACCGGAACCCAGTACCCCATTACTCGACGAGCCTGCGCTATCGCAACCGATGACTCTGTCGCCTGTTAATGTTCAGCCCAGCGAACCGCTACCGGCCCAAAGGCTGGCGCCGGTAGCCGCGGTTCCCACTCCCAATCCGGCCAAAGCCGCCTTGCCAAGGCCGGAAAAATTGACACCGCCAAAACCGGCAAGCACCCCCGAACCTCCGCTAGCCGCAACAGCGCCCAGCACGCCACCGATCAGCAATCGGGCCGCGGCGGCGCTCAGCGCCATCGACCTGATGAACCGCGGCATACAAATGGCCCGCCTAGACTCCGCCAAACCTGAAGCCAACGGCAGCCGGGAAAAGCGCATCGATCAAGAATCCACGACCACGCTGGAAAAATTCTACATGCAGGCGTGGGAGCGTAAGGTTGAGCAGGTGGGCACCTTGAACTTTCCCGAAGAAGCGCGGCGGCTCAACCTGACCACTGGCCCTGTCCTAGATGTCGCCATCCGTGCCGATGGCGGAGTCCATAGTATTACTCTCGTCCGCTCCTCCGGCCATCCCGAACTGGATAAAGCCGCGCGCCGGATTATCGAACTGGCGGCTCCTTACGCCGCGTTCCCCCCCGAACTGCGCCGCCAATATGATGTTTTGCATATCGTCCGCAAATGGAGGTTTGAACAAGGGCGGTTATTACAGAAATGAATGGGGGGCGGGCTTGTAAAGATAGCGGTCAGTCATAATACTATTGCTATGGCCGAATCCACGTATTTGACTAATCAATTCCTGATCGCCATGCCTGGCTTGGCGGATCCGAACTTTTTTCAAACCGTCACTTACATCAGCGAGCACAATGCTGCCGGCGCTTTGGGCATCGTGATTAATCGTCCCCTGCGCCTCACCCTAGGCGAACTGTTGGAACACCTGCAGATCACTCCAAGCCGTCCCGACATTGCCACCATGCCGGTCTACTCCGGTGGGCCGGTGCAACCCGAGCAGGGGTTCGTCGTGCATACTCCGTTGGGCCAATGGGGTTCTACACTGCGCGTTACCGATACCATCGGCATCACTACATCCATGGATATTTTGCAGGCGCTAGCGCGCGACGAGGGACCGGAGCAGCTATTGGTCGCCCTTGGCTACGCCGGCTGGGGGCAAGGCCAGTTGGAACGGGAGATGGCGGAAAATGCCTGGCTGTGCGGCCCGATTGACCCTGTTGTCCTATTCCATACTCCCAGCGAGCAACGCTGGTCCGCAGCGGCGGCCCTCTTGGGAGTGGACCTGAATTTGCTATCCGGCGATGCTGGCCACGCTTAGTTTATTACCGATCCCGCGGTGACCAAATCTCGCACCTTGCTGGGTTTTGATTTTGGGCGCGCTCGCATTGGCGTGGCTGTCGGCCAGGAAGTCACCGCCACGGCACAGCCGCTAGCGATCCTGACAGCGCGAGCACAGCGCCCGGACTGGGACGCTATTGGCAAACTCATCGCCGAATGGCAACCAGATTTGCTGGTCGTGGGCATACCCTATCATGCCGATGGCAGCCACAGCGCCACTACCGTGGCCGCGTTGCGCTTTAGCCGGCAGTTGCAAGGCCGCTATCGACTGGCCGTGGCTACCGTCGATGAACGCCTATCCTCACGGGAAGCTGAACAGCGCAGCACCCGCCAGTCGCTGCCTGAAGGGCGGTCACGCCGAGGCCAACCTACCCTGGACCACATAGCCGCGGCCGTGATCCTGGAAACGTGGTTCAACCAGTTTCAGCAACAGAGCGAAACGTCACATGCAAGTGGACACTGAACGCCTCCTTAACGCCATGGCCAAGGATCTCCAGAGGTTGCTGGAAGAACGCGGCATTGACCACCCCACGCTGGTTGGTTTGCATACCGGCGGGGTATGGATCGCCCAACGCTTGCAAACCCTGCTGGGCATCCCCGAACCCTTGGGTAGCCTGGATATTTCCTTCTATCGAGACGACTTCAGCCGCCTGGGTATGCACCCCCAGGTCAAGCCATCGCACCTGCCCTTTGACGTGGATGGCCGCCATATTATTCTCGTCGACGATGTGCTCTACACGGGCCGCACCGTGCGCGCCGCCCTCAACGAACTCTTCGACTATGGCCGTCCCCGCTCCGTGCTGCTGGCGGCTTTGGTCGATCGCGGCGGCCGGGAATTACCCATCGAAGCCAATGTGGTTGGTACCCGCCTGACTTTGAGACCCGACGAAAACATCAAATTAAGCGGTCCCGAACCCTTGCAGCTCATATTGAAAAAGAAATTGTCATGAGCCTGACCAATATCCAACTGGACAATCACGGGCGTCTACGTCACTTCCTGACTATCGAGGGACTGCAACGCCAGCACCTGGTAGAAATTTTGGACACTGCCGAGTCGCTGAGCGGGGTTGCGGAACGACGGGTGAAAAAGCTGCCTACCCTGCGCGGCAAAACCGTGGTTAACATGTTTTTCGAGTCCAGCACGCGTACCCGCACCACCTTCGAACTGGCCGCCAAGCGCCTATCGGCGGACGTGTTGAACCTCAGTATCAGTACCTCTTCCACGGTCAAGGGCGAAACTCTGCTGGACACCCTGCGCAACATCGAGGCCATGCAGTGCGATATGTTCGTCGTTCGCCACGCGCAAAGCGGTACGGCGGAATTCATCGCCCGCCACGTCAAGCCTCACATCGCGGTGCTGAACGCTGGCGACGGTCGCCATGCCCATCCCACGCAGGCCATGCTGGACGTATTCACCATCCGCCGCCACAAACCGGATTTCGCCAATCTGCGGGTCGCCATCGTAGGCGATATTCTGCATTCGCGGGTCGCCCGCTCCCAGATCCATGCGCTCAACATCCTCGGCGCCGGCGAAGTACGGGTGGTAGCCCCCAAAACCCTGCTGCCGGCCTGCGTTGAAACCTTGGGCGTGCAGGTCTTTCACGATCTACAGCCGGGACTGCGCGATGCGGACGTAATCATTATGCTGCGTTTACAGCGGGAACGCATGCAAGGGGCGCTGTTACCCAGCGCCCAGGAATATTATCAGCAATACGGCCTGACCGAGGAACGGCTGGCTTTGGCCAATCCCGATGCCATTATCATGCATCCTGGTCCCATCAATCGGGGCATGGAAATAGATTCTGCGGTGGCCGACGGCCCCCGCTCGGTGATCCTGGAGCAAGTCACCAATGGCATTGCCGTGCGCATGGCCATCATGTCCATCACCTTGGGCACACACACTCACCCGTTTAGAGAAGACACCTGATGCGCATTGCGATTCGCGGCGGCCGGTTCGTCGATCCCGCCAACGGCATCGATGCCGTAACCGATTTGTTCATCGCTGAACAGCGCGTAGCATACCTCAGCCGTGCCCCGGATGGCTTTCATCCGGACCGGGAGATCGACGCCAGGGGCCTGGTAGTGTGCCCGGGCCTGATCGACCTTTGCGCCCGGTTGCGGGAACCCGGGCAGGAACACAAGGCCACTATCGCCAGTGAAACCCGCGCCGCCGCCGCGGGTGGCATCACCACCCTGGTCTGCCCACCGGATACCGATCCGGTTGTCGACGAAACGGCGGTTGTGGAATTGATACGCCGTCGGGCCAAAGCCGCCGGGTTTGCCCGCGTGCTTATCGTTGGCGCGCTCACCCGCGGGCTAGCGGGCGAGCAACTCGCCGAAATGGCCGCCCTCAAGGAGGCCGGTTGTGTGGGGGTTGGCAACGCGGCCAAACCGATCATCAACACCCTGGTACTGCGCCGCAGTCTGGAATACGCTGCCACGTATGGCCTGACCGTGTTTCTTACCCCAGGCGACCCCTGGCTTTCCGCCGGCGGTTGCGCCCATGAGGGTAGGGTAGCAACTCGCTTGGGGTTGTCCGGTGTGCCGGTAGCGGCCGAGACCACCATCGTCGCCCGCGATCTGGCCTTGCTCGCGGAGATCGATGTACGCGCCCACTTTTGCCACCTGTCCAGCGCCAGGGCCGTGGAGATGATCGCGCAAGCCCAGGCGCAGGGTTTGCCGGTAACAGCCGATGTCAGCGCCCATCATCTGCACCTTACCGAGCTGGATCTGGGCCGTTTCGACAGCCTGGCTCATGTCCTGCCCCCCCTGCGCAGCCAGCACGACCGGGACGGCCTGCGCGCCGGATTGGCCAGCGGGGTGATCGCCGCCATCTGCTCCGATCACCAACCTCATGAGGTGGACGCCAAGGAGGCACCGTTCAGCGATACCGAACCCGGCATCTCCGGTCTGGAAACCCTGCTGGCCTTGGGTCTGCGCCTGGTGGAGGATGGCATATTACCCCTGACGGATGCCATCGAACGCCTCACTGCGGGCCCTGCCCGCATCCTGAGACTGGAGACCGGCCATCTGGGCGTGGGTGCCGTGGCCGACGTGTGCCTATTCAATCCTCATCATGTCTGGTCCCTGGAACCCCACACCATAACCAGCCGCGGCCATAACAGCCCTTTTCTGGGCTGGGAATTTCGGGGCCGGGTAACCCACACCCTGCTGGCTGGTCGACTGGTCTATGAAGCCCCAGCCTGACTCCATGCAAGACATCATCGAAACTGGCCATGTCCTGTCTACGAACCCATGCCCAGGTGGCTACACGCGGTTACGCATCGCAGCGCCGGAGATCGCCGGGCGCATCCGTCCGGGCCACTACCTGCGGATAAACGGCCGGTCCTGGACCGTCATGCGGGCCACAGTGGCTTGGGTAGAATACCTACAACACGCCACCGAACCGCCGCCGGTGGGCGCCCAAATAACCATGGGCTGATGTGATCTCACCTGCTAGGTCTGGCGGAAAGCGGCAGGATTCTTGGACTTGGACATGGCGTCCTCGCGGCTGATGAGACCAGCCTTAGACAGTTGCAACAGGTGCTGATCCAGGGTCTGCATACCATGAGACTGGCCGGTCTGAATGGATGAATACATCTGCGCCACCTTATCCTCCCGGATGAGGTTGCGGATGGCCGAAGTTCCGATCATGATCTCCCAGGCGGCAATACGCCCACCGCCTCTCCGCTTCAGCAGGGCCTGGGAAACGACGGCTTGCAGAGATTCGGAGAGCATCGAGCGCACCAGGGATTTCTCGCCCGCCGGGAACACATCGATGATCCGGTCGATGGTCTTGGGGGCGGAACTGGTATGCAAGGTGCCAAACACCAGATGGCCGGTCTCGGCGGCGGTAAGCGCCAGGCGAATGGTTTCCAGATCGCGCATTTCGCCCACCAGGATAATATCCGGGTCCTCGCGCAGGGCCGAGCGCAGGGCCTCGTTAAACCCCAGGGTATCGCGGTGCACCTCGCGCTGGTTAATCAGGCATTTATTGCTCTCGTGGACGAATTCGATGGGATCCTCGACAGTTAGGATGTGACCGTATTCGGTTTTGTTCTTGTAGTCGATCATGGCCGCCAGGGTGGTGGACTTGCCCGATCCGGTAGGCCCGGTCACCAGAACCAAGCCTCGCGGCACGTTGATCATGTCCCGGAATACCTGGGTACACCCCAGATCATCCAGGCTCAAGATCTTGGTGGGAATGGTCCTGAACACAGCGCCGGCGCCACGGTTATGGTTAAAGGCATTGACACGGAAGCGGGCAAGCTTGGGAACCTCGAAGGAAAAGTCGCACTCCAGATATTCGTCGTAATCTTTGCGTTGCTTATCATTCATAATGTCATAGATCAGCGAATGCACCTCCTTATGCTCCAACGCCGGCAGGTTGATGCGGCGAATATCACCGTCCACCCGGATTATGGGCGGCAAGCCGGCGGACAAGTGCAGATCCGAGGCGTTATTTTTTACGGAAAATGTCAACAAGTCGTCCAGATTCATAATCGTTTCCTTATATATGAGCCGGCTAGCAGCAGCTCCGCTGACCACCCGCATGATCTTGGGATTATCAAAAACTATACACAAGCATGCGCCATACACCAACTGTGCCAAACCTCAGGGAACCAAGCATGGCTAATCTGGCTGAACGGCTAAGCACCATACTCGCGCGCCTACGGGAAGCCGAACGATGCTATCACCGGCCACCCGGCTCGGTGGCCTTGTTGGCGGTGAGCAAGACCCAACCCGCCGCGGTGATCGCCGCGCTGGCGGCCGCGGGCCAGCGCCAGTTTGGGGAGAATTATTTGCAAGAAGCCCTGGAAAAGATCGAGGCGCTGCGGCAGCTGGATCTGGAATGGCATTTCATCGGCCCCCTGCAATCCAACAAGACCCGCGGCATCGCCGAAAACTTCGCCTGGGTGCACAGCCTGGACCGCCTGAAGCTTGCCCAGCGTCTCAGCGAGCAGCGCCCGGATACGCTGCCTGCCTTGAATATCTGCCTACAGGTCAACATCAGCGATGAAGCCAGCAAGCGGGGCCTTAACGCTGCGGAACTCGCCGATGTCGCCCATGCCGTGGCCGAGTTGCCGCGTTTACGCTTGCGCGGCTTGATGGCGATCCCGGCCCCCAGCACGGATTTTGTCGCACAGCGCGGTTCGTTTACCCACTTGCGGGAACTGCAAGCAACGCTCATCGCGACCGGCGTCGAGCTGGATACGTTGTCCATGGGCATGTCTGACGACCTGGAAGCCGCCATTGCCGAAGGGGCCACCATCGTGCGAGTGGGGACCGCCATTTTCGGTCCCCGCGCCGGATAGAAAAAACGCGTCTCCCCCAGGGGCGCCCACAGGGTTCAAATCATCAAAGGGCGCCGGTATCAGAGGTGTATTCCCTGAGTATTTTTTCCGTCTTCGCCTCATGGATCTTATTGATCAATTTGGTTGCTTCGAACTCGTCCCGCAGCGTTTTGGCAAGCGTGAAGGTGGACCCCACCAAAAAGAGTGTGCCCATGGCAAGATAGCCTTTTACCCACAGGTCCGTTGGCAGAAAGAAAATGCCGATCCCCATCGCCAGGGCGGAAAGGCCGAAAGAGGCTTTAACGAAAAACATCCATGACTGAGAATTTTGTTGCGTGACCTGGATTGGTTCCATGGTATTTCTCCTTACTAGGTTGTTATTGACATCGACTAGTCGCTGTCAATACTGTGTCATATGTCCTGCTAGGGATACGCCTGAATCTTCCTCTTCAAGGCTGCCAATTCCTCGGCGACTTTCATTTTAGTTTCCATGTCGAAAAATTCCCGTTCCAGCGGAGCGTGGTCATCCATGATCTCGGCGATGGCCTGAGCTTGCGCCTCCGCTTCGGCGACCCGGTCTTCCATGTGGGCAAATTTTGCCTGCGTTTCCAGACTATCCTGAAAATTTATCAGCGTCTTGCTCAGAGATTGCTGAGCCCTGGCCGCGCGCTGACGGGCAATCAGCCCCGTACGCCGACGGCAAGCCTCGATCTTTTTCGCTTCCAGCGCCATAAGCTGTTCCTTTAGTTTTTCACCGGTACTTTTCGCCGCTGCCCACGACGGCTCAAGCCCTTCGGCAATGCGCTCGTGGTCGAGCTTGCGGGCCAATGCCGTTCTAGCCAGATCCTCTTGGCCGTGCCGCAAGGCGTACTCAGCCTTGTTGGTCCAGGTATCGCTCTTGGCGCGGTGTTCCTGAAGCTGAGTGAAAAGCTGTTTTTCACTGGCAATGGCACTGATCACCGCCACTTTTGCGTCTCTGATATTGTCTTCCATTTCACGGATTATCTGTTTCAGCATCCGCTCAGGATCCTCGGCCTGATCCACCATATGATGTAAATTGGCTTTCAACAAGTCATTGATACGTTGAATGATAGTTGCCATGTTGCCCTCTACAAGTTGTATGTGGTTGATTAATAGCGGCAACCCCTCGGCTTGGCAGAACTGAATTGGTTCCTGGCTGAGAGATTCTTATACGCGGACATGATGCAAATCATGCGCCAATCAATAATTTATAAGTAAGATATTATTTATTAAATTATTTTTTTAAATTAATCAAAGCTGCCGGAAACCTTACGAAGGCGCTGCCTATCATTTTTTGCATGATACATATACATTTTTTGTATTATCCAGTTTTGTCATGCGCTGTTATTTG
>Ga0209048_10006087_pt1 | contig 11333 bp, 9 predicted proteins | sample FrelakmetCRP12CR_FD_187146 | JGI IMG/M metagenome (GOLD analysis project Ga0209048, IMG submission 187146) | Freshwater lake sediment microbial communities from the University of Notre Dame, USA, for methane emissions studies - CRP12 CR (SPAdes)... | ecosystem: Environmental > Aquatic >... | reverse complement strand
GTCGGCGAACTCGTCGATCATCACCCGGGAAAGGTCGAGGGCGGCGTCAATCCACCGCGGCTCGCCCGTCGTCTCGTACAATCGGGTCAGGCCGTCGATCAGGTTCGCGTAGTCATCGAGGTAGGCGTTGAGCTTGGCCTTTCCATCCCTGGAGGTGTGAAGCAGCCGGCCGGCCTCGCCATGCATCCGGTCGAGGATGAAGCCGGCGGAGCGGCCCGCGGCGTCGAGGTAGCGGGGCGTCTCGAGAGCGCGCCCGGCCACAGCCAATGCCGCGATCATCAGGCCGTTCCAGGAGACCAGGACCTTCGTATCCTTGCCCGGCGGCACGCGCCGATTGCGCACGGCCAGCAGCCGGGCGCGGCTGTCGGCCAGCTCGGCGGTCAACTCGGCCTCGTCGCGATCGAGCAGTCTGGCCGCCTGGCCGATCGGGCGCGGGAGGTTGAGGATGTTGTGCCCATCCCAGTTGCCCGATTCGGTGACATCATAGACGTAAGCGAATGTCTTTCCGCGTTCCCCGCCGAGGACCTCGTGGATTTCGGCCAGCGACCAGACGTAATACTTTCCCTCGACGCCCTCGCTGTCGGCATCCTCGGTCGAGTAGAAGCCTCCCTCATCCGAGGTCATCCGCGTCAAGATGTAATCAAGCGTTTCGCGGGCGATCTGGCCGAAGGCGGGCTCTCCGGTCCGTTGAAACGCCTCGAGGTAGACCGAGGACAGCAGAGCATTGTCATAGAGCATCTTCTCGAAGTGCGGCACCAGCCAGCGATCGTCGGTCGAATAGCGCGCGAACCCACCGCCGAGATGATCGTAGACGCCCCCCCGGGCCATCTTGTCGAGCGTGAGCTTGACCGCGTGCAGCGCTTGTGCATCGCCGGTGCGCGCAGACTGCCGGAGCAGGACCTTCAGGTCCATGGGATGAGGGAACTTGGGCGCTGAGCCGAAGCCGCCGTGGGTGGAGTCGAAGTTCTTGATCAGCACCCGGGCCGCCTGGTCGAGGTGGTGAAAGTCCAGGGGCCGTTCGCTGCCGGCGGCAACTTCCCCCATCGCGCGCAACCGATCGGTCATCTCGGTGGCCGCGCCCAGGATCTCGTCGCGGCGTTTCTCCCAGGCCCGGTGCACGCTCAACAAAACCCGGGGAAAGCCCGGCATGCCCCGGGAGTCGCTGGGCGGAAAATAGGTTCCACCGTAGAAGGGCTCGAGGCTGGGAGTGAGAAATACCGACATCGGCCAGCCGCCGTGACCGGTCATCGCCTGGACCGCGTTCATGTAGATCTGGTCCAGGTCGGGACGCTCCTCGCGGTCCACCTTGATGTTGATGAAGTGCTCGTTCATCACCGCGGCGATGTCGGGGTTCTCGAAGCTTTCTCGCTCCATCACATGACACCAGTGGCAGGCCGAGTAGCCGATCGACAGGAAGATCGGCTTGTTCTCGCTGCGGGCCTGCTCGATCGCATCAGGCCCCCAGGGATGCCAGTCGACCGGATTGTGGGCGTGCTGAAGCAAGTAGGGACTGGTTTCTCCCGCGAGCCGGTTGGCCGGACGATCGGGGTGGTGCAGGGCGTCAGAGCGTGTCGTGTCCATGGATATCCTACTGATCAAGAGGGCGGCTCGAGACGGATCGATTGATTGCTGGTTCGGTCATGGCATTGTATTGAACGGAGTCGCGAATTCCTTGGAGAAGCGTGTGATTTCCGCTGTAATCGTACGGTTTGCTGGACCGGTTTACAGCAGAAAATAGAGCAGGGATCCACCCAGGTCCCGTTGCGCGCACCCCGGTTCCACTTGCCGCTCTCGTGGGGAAGCCTTATGAAGAGGCAACCTTTTCGCGAAGGAGGCAAGGATGCCACCGACATTCACGGACGACGGACAGACCGTCCAGCACCCGCTCGAGCTCAAGTTCAACACTTCCGCCTGGGAAATCCTCTGTGCGATCGAGCAGGGATTTCGGGCCCAGGGCGACGTCAAAGGCAAGTTGGCCGAATGGTTCCTCTATAAACAGCTGGTCGAGCTCAAGGATAGCGGGGTCATCGAGGATGTGATCTGGTACGATAAAGACGGACGACCCGACTTCGACATCGTGATCGGTGGACGCACGTTACGACTCGAGTGCAAAAATGCCAGGAGTAAGAAGGCCCCGAAGAAGCTCGGCGAAAGCTTCGAGGTCGAGTTACAGAAGACGCGGAATCAACTCGTCGGGGGCAAGAAGCTGCGGGGCTATCGGGTCGACAGTTGGGATATCCTCGCGGTCTGCCTGTTCAACAAAACCGGGACCTGGACTTACCTCTTTGTCGAAACCGCTCGCCTCGAACGGCTGGAGGGGTTTCCTGACTATCTGGTGGTCATGCAGCCGGTACCTCCTAGCCCCCGAGGGGTGTGGAAAGGTACACTAGCGGAGGTCTTGAATGAACTGAGCGATGGAGCCACGGAATGAAGCCACTGCCGCTATACACCACGGAACACGGAAAAGCCTACCTCGCCGACGCTTTGGATTTCATGCCGACGATGCCAGATTCGAGCGTTAGCCTGATCTTCACCTCACCGCCGTACGCTTTGCACTTCAAGAAAGAATACGGGAACGTCAATCAAGGTGATTACATCGCCTGGTTTCTGAAGTTTGCCCGTCACTATCATCGCTTACTTCGCGACGACGGAAGCTTCGTACTGGACATCGGCGGAGCGTGGAAACCGGGACAGCCAACGAGATCGCTCTATCACTTCGAGCTACTGATCGCGTTGTGTCGGGAGGTTGGGTTCCACCTGGCCCAGGAGTTCTTCTGGTACAACCCCGGGAAGCTGCCATCGCCCGCTGAATGGGTAACCGTCCGTAAGATCCGCGTGAAAGACGCTGTCGAGTGTGTCTGGTGGCTATCCAAGACGCCCTGGCCGAAGGCGAACAACCAGCAAGTCTTGAACGAGTATTCACCCGACATGAAGCGGCTGCTCGAGAAAGGGTATCGGGCGAAAGTCCGGCCCAGCGGGCACATCATCACGAAGAAGTTCAAAGACCGGGGTGGCAGCATACCTTCGAACATATTTATCTGCGGTAACAACGACGCGAATGGACACTATATGGAGCGGTGCAACGCGGAGGGGATCAAGCCCCACCCGGCCCGGTTTCCGCACCAGCTGCCGTCGTTCTTCGTCCGGTTCCTGACCGATCCCGGGGACCTGGTTCTGGACCCGTTTGCCGGGAGCAACACGACCGGCCAGGTGTGCGAGCAGGAGAGTCGGAAGTGGATCGCCATCGAACGGGACGAGGGATACCTCAAGGCCAGCCAGTTCCGGTTTGAGCCGGATGCCCCCGCGATGGTTGCGGGTGGCCCTATCGAGGGACATGAACGGGAAGAGGGGCCGATCCGCGAAGAAGGCGGATCAACCCCGGTTGTTTGACTGAGAGACCCTCCCTCGCCCCTTGAGATCAGTATTCCTCGGGCAGCAAGGCGCAGGTCGAACAGCGCTCGGCTTGAGTTATCACTGTATTGCAGCTTTGCCATCCGTCCATCGGGTGGGGTCCTTGCCGCCTCCGTCTTGGATTCATGCCGGAGCGATGCCATCATCGAAGGAAGTGACCCATTGCGAAGGAAACTCGCCCCGATCCGGCCGGATGGCCAGAGCCTTGTCATGAGCGACCCACGCCACTGGATCAACGCGATTCTGATGACAGGAATTCTTGGTCTCTCTCCCCAGGGGCGTGCCGATGAGCGAGGAAAACTCCCCGCTGAACCGTCGGAGGATGGGTCTATCAGCAAGGCCGTGATTCACGACGGCCAGGAAGGGGAAAACCTGCTGAAACCCCCAGCGTGGCTGGCCCTGGAGCAGGGTTATCAAGGCGAAGGGAAGGTTTTCGCCTGTGACAACGGTGCGAAGGCGAGGAGCCGGCGGGGCCTCTTGCAGCACGTGGTGTTGAATCAGCGAACAGCTCAGCCAATCGTCGCCTCGGCCTGGAGCAAGGCAGAGGGGGTGACCGGGACGATCGACTCCGATTACGCGATCTATCTCGACCTCGACTTCGACGACGGCACGGAGCTCTATGGGCAGGTGGCCGGCTTTCGTACGGGCACGCACGACTGGCAGCGGGAAGAGGTGGTCCTGTTTCCAGAGAAGCCCATCAAGACGGTCGATTTCAATCTTCTGTTCCGTGAGCACGCCGGCAAGGCGTCGTTCCGTGATCCCGTGCTCCATGCGATGAATGCACCGGCAAACAGCGTCATGTTCGACGGCGTGCCGGTGGTCCCCCGCGGCCCGGCGGCAGCGGGGTTTCAGGTCCGCGATGTGGCGGCGGGAAGCGACTTCGTGCGGATCGCCAAGGAGGCTGTGGGATTGCACCTGGATGTCACCCAGACGCAGCAGGCGGGAGCCACGTTCTTCGATGTCTCGGTTCGCGACACCACCGGCAAGGACCGGGCGGTCACACTGCTGTACTCGATCCCCGTTCCGCCGGGCGGAGTCCGCTGGCTGGACGACCCCCGCCGCTCCACGGGGGTCGAGGCCGGACGGGAATACGTACGTGCCACTTCCTTCCGGGTCGGGGCCAACGGGCGACTCTCGACCTATCCGCTGGGGGCTCTTGCGCAGGCAGGTGACAAGGGCGGCCTGGCGTTGGGGATCGACATGGCCCACCCCGCCTTCTACCGGATCGGCTACAGTGCAGGGACCGGCGAGTTCTGGATCGCCTACGACCTTGGTTTGACCCTCGAGAAGCCGACCGGGCGGCTCCGGTTCTGCAGGTTCGATTTCGCCCCGGCCTGGGGCTTCCGCGCGGCGCTGGGGGAGTACTACCGGCTCTTCCCCGAGGCGTTCCGCAGGCGGATCGCCGAGCAGGGCCAGTGGATGCCTTTCGCCAGGATCAGCGTGATCAAGGGCTGGGAGGATTTCGGGTTCCGGTTCAAGGAGGGCAACGACGAGACCGCCTGGGACGATACACACGGCGTCATCACCTTCCATTACACCGAGCCTCTCACCTGGTGGATGCCGATGCCCATGACCATGCCCCGAACCGTGGAGTCCGCCGTGAGCGAAGCCAGGCGCCTCGCGGACCGGGGCAATCGCGAGGCGAAGGCCCTCTTCACCAGCGGCCATCACAACGCCGACGGCATGCCCGCGGTCATGTTCCGCGACGAGCCCTGGAACCATGGAGCCGTCTGGAGCATGAATTCCATGCCCGGCATCGCCGGCGAAACGAACGACTTCAAGACCAAGTGGAACCCGCGGATTCGCGCGCGGCTCTACGGACCGGGGCGGAAGGGAGACCTCGACGGCGAGTACATCGACTCCAGCGAGGGCCATGTGACCGATGAGCTCGACTACCGCCGCGATCATTTCGCCGCGGCCGAGACGCCCCTGGTCTTTTCCCTCGGCACCCATCAACCGGCGATCTTGCGCGGCCTGATCGCCTTCGAATACGTGCGCGCGATCGCCGCGGACATGCACGGGACGGGCAAGTTGATGATGGCCAACGCCACGCCCGACCGGCTCTGCTGGCTCACCCCGCTGCTCGATGTCCTGGGCACCGAGACCGACTGGAACCCGCGAAGCAAGTGGCGGCCGATGTCCGATGCCGACCTGCTCTACCGCCGCGCCCTCTGCAAGGGAAAGCCCTATTGCTTCCTCATGAACAGCGCGTTCGAGGGTTTCTCCCACGCGCTGGTCGAAAAGTACATGAAGCGGTCGCTGGCCTACGGCTTCTTTCCCGGCTTCTTCAGCCACAACGCGTCCGAGGGCCACTACTTCACCCGGCCGGAGCTGTACGAGCGCGATCGGCCCCTCTTCCGCAAGTACTTGCCGCTCTGCAAGCTCGTTGCCGAGGCTGGCTGGGAGCCCATCACCGGGGCCCGCTCGAGCGACGAGCGTGTTCATATCGAGCGGTTCGGCGACCAGGGCATGCGCTACCTGACGATCTTCAACGACAGCCCCGAGCACCGAACCGCCGCAATCGTACTGGACTCGAAAGCCCCGGCGACCAGCCGCGAGCTGGTCAGCGGCCGGGTGATTTCCTGGTCCGGCGGCAAGACGATTCTCCCGCTCGACGGCGAGGACGTGGCCATCCTCGAACTGCGGAATTGATCCAGGAGCCCTGACATGCCAACGCGAACCTCCATCTTGTTCGGGATCGGGATCGTGCTCTGGATGGGCTCGACCCTGATCGCGAATTCTCAGGCCCCAGAACCGGAAGCGAGGAATCAAGAAACCCCCGCACCTCGACGCGCGGATTCCGCGGCAGTGGCTTCTTGAAAAGCCGTGCTCCACGTGCGTCGGCGAACCTCAGTCCAGCGATCTGCTGAAACGTTATCCCGAGCGGTACCATCAGGCAGCCGGTCCATGACCCCGGGTTCACGGAGCTTTCGGATCCCTCTGATGGCTGGCCCCGACGACCTCGCCTCGAGCAGCGTGGGCCGCCGGCCACGGCGTCTCTTCTCCGGGCGGTGCGGAGTCGACGCAGCATCGATCACCATGATCGTCGCGGGACGTGCCGATTATTCAAGCAACTGGCATGCCGGAACACGAAGGATGATCAGGGTCAGTCGAGCACGGACATGACCCCATGGGATGTGACGCCCTGGCTGTCGATGATGATCTGATCACACCCTGAGAGGGATGAGCTCTCGGGCCCATTCCGCGGCCTGCGGAGTAAGCGGAGGATCGGGTGAGCCGTTGTAGATGTAATGCTCATAGCCCGTGCTCTCGTAGACTCGATGCAACAGCTCTTGGAGGTCGATCTGGACGTCGCCATCGGGAGCGCGCAAGGGGATAGGGATGCGGGGCAAGCGATCACGGAGCCCGATTGGCCAGAAGTCCGCGTGGGGACGATCCTGGGCCCGGCTGATGAGGATGGAATAGTCACAGTCCGGCCGGTTCTTCGCCGGCATCGCCGCTCCGCCGCGTAGTAGATCGATCTCCACAAGGTGCGCCCGGCTCCGCAACAGCTCCCTGCGCTTGGTCAGGTACTGCTCATGGTCGTCCCCAGGCCGCTTGTTCGAAGGGCTCAAGAATTCGACCACTGTGATCAACTCTCGACCCAGGCGATCCCGGATCTCCAGGAAGGGAACCCGTTCGATGTCCTGATCGGGAGTTTCCACGCGAGCCGGTGCTTCAAGGACACCAATGGACATGCCGGCTTTGCCACTCTGCTCAACCTTCGGGCGGGCCACCGAGAGATCGCTGCGCCCGATTCGTAACCGGGGTTCGGCCGGTATGTCATGGATATAAAGATGTTCCTCGAGCTTGATGATGTAGTTAGGACCAACCTGCGGCACGAGCTGCCGGCGGATGGCCGGCAGTAATTCGAGGTGAAAGTCCTGCCACAGCTCCGCTTGCTCCAGATACGGGTTCATGCCAGGGAACAGTGATGGCATCGTTGTTCTCCAGGGTACAACTTCATTGTACTCTCAGAACGACTCGTCAACTTATGGATTAGCAAAGAGAGAGAAAAACGAGTCGTGCCCCTTCCAGGTAGGTCTCGTTACCTTTGGGGCAGCCTTTGGTACTCCCTCTCGCTGATGTGGCCAAGCGGGGCAATCTGTCGCAGAACAGGCCTGGCGTTGAAACCCCTCGGCAACGACGTCGGCGAGGTTGCCTGCGATGATGAGGCGGAGCCTCAACACGACTCGGCCCGATCTCGATTATCCCGAGATCCTCGGCCTGCACGCGCCGCGGCCGACGCTCGTGCTGAACAACATCGACGACAATCTGTTCACGATCGGCGAGATGCGCCGGGCCGACCAGATCCTCGGGGAGGTCTTCACCAAGGCGGGCGCCGCCGATCGCTGTAGGTGCGTCTTCTACCCAGGCCCGCACAAGTTCGACCTGCCAATGCAGGCCGAAGCCTTCGCCTGGTTCGATCGCTGGCTCAGGACATGATGTTTGCGATTTTCGCGAGGCTTGGATTCAGTCAAGCTCCGAGAATCATCCGAATCCCGCCAAGCGATCCGGGAGGGGTTCATAACAGTCACCACGAGTTGAAAATGGGCAACTTTCCTGCACCATCGCCCGTTCTGGTCTAGAGTGAAAGCTCACTGTCACTTCTTATCGATTTCGCCTGAAATTCGAGGCCCGTCGTGTTCGACACCTCTCTCCTTGCTCGGATCGATACACGGCTCGTGGTACCTCCGCTTCGTTCCATCCCATGCTCGTTCCGCGCATTCGCCACGCCGGTTCTCGCATGGCTCGTCCTGGGGCTCTCGGCCCTTGATGGCCTGGCCACGCTGCCCCTGATTGCCAATGGCATCGACGAGGCGAACCCGGTCATGAGGGTCCTGCTCGCCTGGGGTCCTGCGCCTTTTCTGGCGGGAAAACTGACTCTGACCGCGGCTGGAGTGTGGGGCATCACGGCGGCACGGGGCCGGCGGCTGTTCGGTACCCGACTCCGGGCGGGACACGTGCTGCTCGGGCTCGCCGGAGTGTATGGGCTGGTCATCGTCTACGAGATCGTCCTCTGGACATGGCTCACCGTGTGACCTCGGGCATGTTTTTTGCCAAGCGTCGAAAACTGGCCTAGGCTCCAGTAGAGGCGGAGCATTGCAGCGAGTGTGGGTGTCTGCTCCACGACTTCCAGGTAGGGGGTCACGAACAGGGATCCGGTCGACGCTGATCGGCCCGGATGGTCAACACGAGTCTGAGAGTCAGGCTCCCGCGGATGCAAGACCCGGGGACCGTTTTGCCTCCCGATGTGCTGCCTGGCCTTTCCTCCCGAGATTATGCCGGGCGACTGATCGCTCCGTTCACCTGAACTCCCCATGAATCGCTGTCACCTTTGGGGCGACCACGAGGTCGCTCCGCGCGAGAGGAGAATGCCTGTGGCTTTGCGTGCGTCTGTACGATCCGGAAAGAAGAACCGAGGCTTTACCCTGGTCGAGCTGCTCGTCGTCATCTCGATTCTGGGCATCATGATGGCGATCGCCCTGCCGGCACTCAGTGCCGCCCGATCGGCGGCGCGGCGATCTCAGTGCACCAACTACCAGCGCCAGATCGGGCTGGCGTTTCAGCAGTTTGTCAACACCAACAACGTCTTTCCGAACGCGGCGACCTATGGTGAGACGCCGGGGGTGAAGGCGGCGGCGGCGGTCAATAACTCGATCATCAACAACGCGTTCTTGAATAACTCGGCCAATTTCGGGACGTTCACCGCGGCCAACCCTGCGAAAGGGCAGCCCAATGATATCGGGCCGCTTCGTAGCTGGGTCGTCGATCTGCTGCCGTATCTCGATGCTCAGTCGCTGTACAACGGCTACAATCGCAGCCGTGTCTACTGGGACAATGGCCGGGCCGGCGACGATCCCTCCCGTCCAACGAACCTGACGATCGCCTCGACGTCGCTACAGATTCTCTCCTGCCCGGAGGACACGACCGCGATCAAGGATGCGGGTAACCTCTCTTACGTCGTCAATGGGGGCTTCTCGCGGTGGAATGGCATTCCTTACGGCTGGATCGGCACCCAAGCAGGCGGCTCGACGGGCAACAACCTCGACTGGGCGCCGCTTGGCGTCCCCAAGAAGACGGGGATGTTCTTCCTGGGCACGATGAGCGGGCAGACAGCCTGGGACAACCGCCAACAGTTCAGCTCGATCGTCGACGGCAGCTCGAACACCGTGATGCTTTCGGAGAACTGCCTGGCCGGCGCCTCTCAGGGCAATGCCTACTCGGGGAACATCGTGACCAACTGGGCCAGCGCCCATCCGAACTTCGTCATGTTCCTGGCATCAGACAACGTTTGCAACCTCGGAAAATGCACAACAACCATCGACTTGACCCCCACGGCCGGCACCGCCGACGGGGCGGGCTGGGCTCGCGCGAACAGTCCTGCAACGTTTGAGAGCATCAACTATGGCCTGTATCTCACCGACGAGGGCTCGTCTCCCTACCCCTACAGCAAGCATCCTGGCGGGGTCGTCGTGACGATGTGTGACGGCTCGGCGAAGTTCATCAAGACCGATATCGACGGGACCGTGTGGTCCAAGCTGATCACGCCCGCGGGCGAGAGCCTGCCCTCTCAGTTCAACCAGCTACCTCTCAGCACGGACGCTTTCTGAGTGCCGGCTTGATGCCTGCCCTCCGACCCCGGTTGTCGACCCAGCGGGCCTGGTCCCGCCTGGGTTGCAGACCGGGGTCGTAGTTTGCGCCCGTCTGATGATCCTCACGGCACGCCCAGGAAGAAGAGTGCCAGAACGACGACCGTGCCGATGATCGCGACCACCAAGCCGGGAATCCGGCGGAGCTCGAGATAAGAGAGCAGCACCAGCCCCAAGAGCGAGATGAAGGTCAGCACGATGGCCGAGGCATCGATGAGGATGGACCAGGCCAGGCCGGTGTCGCGGCCCTTGTGCAGGTCGTTGAGGACGGCGATGACCCCATGGAATGACTGGGTCAAGGTGTAGCGGCCCGAGTCGCGGTCGATGAACGCGTCGGCCGAGTAGCCCGGGCCCTTGAAGGTCACCACGCACTCGGACTCGTCGACCTTGAAATCCGCCAGGGCGCCGCGGATGCCGTGGGCTTGCCGCAGCGATTCGACGACGTCCAGCTTGTCAACCTGGCGAGACTAATCAGCGTCTTCACCGGCCGCCGCGGAGTCGACTCGTCCCGCGATAGATCGAAGCTATCAGACCATGCGATGCGCTTCAACAAGAGCAGTGCGAGGACCGATGCTCGACTCGAGCGGCGAACTTCGTGTTCAAATCCGGCAAGTTGCCGGATAGACTTGGTTTGCGCGCAATTCACAGAGCGCCAGGCGATGGACCTGCCGGCTCCAAGGTGGTTCCGAGCGGGAGCAGAACAATGGCCGATGCCGCGACTGTAATAAGTTCTGAATCGTTTCCGACCGGATCCCGGACCGTGGAAGTCGCGGTTCAGGCGGCTCGCCAGGGCGCGGCTGATGCGAGCGCGGCGGCAGCCAGGGTGTGGACGGCCAGCAGGGCGATCGTGGCCCGGGCCGTCTACAACACCACCTATACGGTCTCTTACGGCCTGGTCTTCCCCGCGGCCTTCGTGGCCCAGGCGATCCCACGCGATAACGCGGCGGTTCGGGGTCTCATTGAAGGGGCGGAGGCGGCCACTCGCCGGGTCGATCAATTGATCGGCCACTCACCGACATGATGCGATGAAGGCGATGCGAAACGACAGGGCGGTTCGGCGGACTCTTCACCGGGTCGAGGCGGATCCACGAGATGCCAGCCCCTTGCAGGAACTCGGGTCTTGTCCATGACGCTTGATTATCTGGGTTCGATCCTCAAGATCATCCTGTTTGACCTGGTGCTTTCGGGCGACAATGCAGTCGTCATCGGGCTAGCGGCTCACCTCCTGCCGTCCCGGCAACGGCGACAGGCGATGCTCTGGGGTTGCGG
>Ga0209048_10006086_pt1 | contig 11333 bp, 11 predicted proteins | sample FrelakmetCRP12CR_FD_187146 | JGI IMG/M metagenome (GOLD analysis project Ga0209048, IMG submission 187146) | Freshwater lake sediment microbial communities from the University of Notre Dame, USA, for methane emissions studies - CRP12 CR (SPAdes)... | ecosystem: Environmental > Aquatic >... | reverse complement strand
CAACAGCTCTTCCACGGAACCGATGACACTTTTTTTGCTCTCGCACTCATGGATACGCTGCCGTACTTTCTTGGCACGGTTGACGATGATTACGTAAGGAAACGGGAAGAGCTGCGGCGGCTCAAGGAGCAGTTGCGCTCGTGTGAGCGGCGACTATCCGAAATCGCTGCTCCTCGACCTGTGGGCCTCCGCAACGCTTCGCACCGGGGGAGACGATCTGGCCCAGGCGCTAGCCTATATCGGCGCACGGCCGGTCTGGGACATCGCGGCGAATCGCGTAACGGGCGTTGAAGTGATCCCGCTCGTTAAGCTCGACCGGCCGAGGATCGACGTGACGCTTCGTGTTTCTGGTCTGTTCCGCGATATTTTCGAGAGCCAGATGCTGCTTTTCGCCTCGGCGGTGCGCCTCGTCGCCGCGCTCGATGAGGACGCGGAATGGAACCCGCTGGCGGAAGCGCGGCGGCGCGGCGACAGCTTGGAACGCATATTCGGAGGCGCGCCGGGCGTATATGGCGCGGGCGCGGCGGCTCAAGCGCTTGATGGTGATTGGACGGCGCGCGCAGACATCGGTGGCGCCTATCTCGCCGCCTCCTCTCACGCCTATGACGGCGGAGGCGAAGGCGTCCCGGCTCAGCGCGAATTCAAGGCGCGCGTCGCGGATGCGGACGCGCTCGTGCATGCGCAAGACGACCGCGAACGCGATCTGCTCGATGGCGACGGTGTTGCCGACTACGCGGGCGGTTTCGCCGCCGCGGCATCAGCCCTTGGGGCTGCTCCCGCCCTTTATCACCTTGACACGAGCAAGCCCGAGGCGCCCGCCGTCCGCTCCTTCCAGCAGGAGATCGCCCGCGTGGTGCGTGGCCGGCTCGCCAATCCGCGCTGGCTTGATTCGATGCTTGAGCACGGTCATAGCGGCGTTGCGGAAATGGCCCAGGCCGTGGACGCGCTCTTCGCATTCGCGGCGGCAACCGACGCTGCGCCGAGCCACCTGTTCGATGCGACCCACGAAGCCCTTTTCGGGAATGAGGCCTTCGCCGACGCGCTTCGCAAGGCCAATCCCGCCGCAACGGAGGCGATGGCGGGGCGGTTGTTCGATGCTCTTCGCCGGGGACTATGGACACCGCGCCGGAATGCCGTGAGCGAAGAACTCGCCCGCGTTGCACCGCGCGCCGCAGCAAAATTGAGAGAGCAGGAAATTCATGCCTGAACCTTTGGATTATATTCGCGACGGGGCCGAGATTTACCGGCAGTCTTTTGCCACCATTCGGGCCGAGGCCAAACTTGCGCGTTTCAAGGGGCCTGAGGAAAAGGTCGCGGTTCGCATTATTCACGCCTGCGGCATGGTGGAGGTCGCGGACGACATCGAAATGTCGCCGGACTTTGCCGAGAAGGCGCGGAGCGCGCTCCTTGGCGGGGCGCCAATCCTCTGCGACTCCAAAATGGTCGCGCAAGGGATCACCCGAAGCCGCCTTCCCGCAAACAACACGGTGATCTGCACGCTCGACGATCCGCGCACACCCGATCTCGCCCACGCCGCGGGAAACACGCGCTCAGCCGCCGCCGTGGCCCTTTGGGAGCCGCATCTCGCGGGATCGGTTGTTGCCATCGGCAATGCGCCGACATCGCTGTTCCGGCTCATCGAAATGATTGCGGAAGGAGTGCCAGCGCCCGCCGCCGTGATCGGAACGCCGGTCGGTTTTGTCGGCGCAGCCGAATCGAAGGAGGCGCTCGCCGCGTTTGCCCGCATCCCCTATCTGATCGTGCGAGGACGCAAGGGCGGCAGCGCCATGGCGGTCGCGGCGATCAACGCGCTCGCGAGCGACGCCGAATGAGCGCGCTCGATGCCATAATGGGAGCCGCCGAGGGGGGGACACTTTACGGCATAGGCGTCGGCCCCGGCGACGCGAGCCTCATGACGCTTCGAGCCGCGGGGCTGATCCGAACGGTCGACACGCTTGCCTACTTCGCAAAGGCCGGGAACAAGAGCAACGCCCGGCAGGTCGCAGCCCCGCTCATCGAGCCGGGCCGAAAGGAGATGCCGCTCTATTATCCCGTGACGACCGAGCTTCCCGTGGCCCATCCCGGCTACAAGAGCCAAATCCGCGACTTCTACGCAGAGGCTGCGGCATCCATCGCGGAGCGCCTGCGCGCGGGCGAGTCGGTCGGCCTTCTGGCCGAAGGCGATCCGTTCTTCTATGGCTCCTTCATGCATATGTGGCGGCGTCTCGCCGCCGATTACGCCGTCGAGGTCGTGCCGGGCGTCACCGGATTTTCAGGCTGCTCCGCCCGCGCGGGTGCGCCCCTGACCTGGGGCGACGATGTCCTGACCGTGTTGCCGGGCACGCTCGACGAGGCGGTGCTGGCCCGCCGTCTTTCGGACGCCGACGCGGCGGTGATCATGAAAATCGGGCGCAACATGGCGAAGGTGCGCCGCGCCATAACCGCCGCAAATCTGATCGAGCGGGCAATCTATGTCGAGCGCGGCTCCATGGCGGGCGAGCGCGTTGCGCCTCTCGCCGAAGTGTTCGATGAAACCGCCCCTTACTTCTCGATGATCCTGATACCGGGCCAGGGGAGAAGGCTGTGAGCGGCGTCCTCACCGTCATCGGGCTAGGGCCGGGCGCGGCCGATCTCATCACTCCTGCCGCCACGCGTGCCCTCGCCGAGGCGACGGACCTCATCGGCTACGGCCCCTATCTCGACCGCATCCCCGAAATCCGCGCCGGTCAGAATGTTCACGCATCCGACAACCGCGTCGAACTGGACCGCGCCCGCCATGCGCTTACGCTCGCCGCGAGCGGACGCCGCGTCGCGGTTGTCTCCGGGGGCGATCCGGGCGTTTTCGCCATGGCCGCGGCGGTTTTCGAAGCCATCGAGAAAGGCGAGCCGTCGTGGCGCGATCTCGATGTTCGCGTCGAACCGGGCGTGACGGCGATGCTGGCTGCCGCCGCCAGTGTGGGCGCACCCCTTGGCGGCGATTTCTGCGCCATATCGCTGTCGGACAATCTGAAATCCTGGTCGACCATCGAGCGGCGTCTCAAGGCTGCCGCCGATGCGGATTTCGTCATCGCCCTTTACAACGCGGCTTCGAAGGCACGGCCTCATCACCTGGACCACGCTTTCGATTTCTTGCGGACCTTGAGAGGCGGCGAGGCCGTGACGCTGTTTGTCCGGGCGGCGGGAACGGCCGAGGCCAAGGTTACGATAACTACCCTGGCGGAAGCCAATGCCCGCGGCGCGGACATGCGGACGCTCGTCATTGTCGGCTCAAGCAGCACGCGGCTCGTTGATCGGTCCGGCCGCCTGCCGTGGGTCTACACGCCGCGCTCGGAGGACACGTGAAGCCGGGTCTCAAGCCAGCGCATCGCCTCGGAGCCGCCGCTGACGGCGTGAAGGGCAGGCTTAGCGGGGCGCTCGATCATCACGACGGGCAGGCCGAGCGCGCGCGCCGCTTCGATCTTGCCGTAGGTTGCGGCACCTCCGGAGTTTTTCGAAACGACAATTTCGGCACGGTGCCCGGCCAGGAGCTGTGCCTCGGCGGCGGCGTTGAACGGACCGCGGTCGTAAATGAACTCGATGCGGGGCGGCAGCGCGACATCGCCGGGATGGTCGATGACGCGCGCGATGTAGCTGTGCTGGGGGGCGGCGGCAAAGGCGGGAAGTTCCAGCCGTCCGGTTGCGAGAAAAACGGTGCGCGGGGAAGGTCCGAGCTCTGCCGCTGCGGCTTGCGGGGTTGTGACCGGCATCCACCGGTCTCCTTCCTGTGGCGTCCATGCTGGGCGGATCACTGTGACAAGCGCGACGCCGGCGGCCTCCGCCGCTTTTACGGCGTTCGCCGAAATGCGCGCTGCAAAGGGGTGCGTGGCATCGACCACGGCGCTTACGCCTTCAGCCTTGATCCAGGCGGCGAGCCCTTCCCAGCCTCCAAAACCGCCGATGCGATAGGGAATTGGCGGCACGGCTGGGGAAGCGGTCCGCCCGGCAAGCGATAATGTGGGCTGAAAGCGATTGTCGCCCGCGATAAGCTTCGCGAGCGCTGAAGCCTCTGCTGTGCCGCCAAGAATAAGAATGCGCATGATCGGGTCCAAGCATGGAAGTCAGCGAAGAAAACACGAGTGGCCGTTGGCTGTCCATTGTCGGCATCGGCCAGGATGGCGCAGAGGGCTTGTCGCCGTTAGCGAAGAGCCTCGTCTCTTCCGCGGATCTGGTGGTCGGCGGCGCGCGGCACCTTGAGCTTGCCACACAGCTTATAATGGGCGAGCGGCTTCCATGGCCGAGCCCGATGCAGAAGGCCTTTCCGGAAATCCTTGCGAGGCGCGGCCGCCCCGTGGCCGTGCTTGCGAGCGGCGACCCGTTCAACTTTGGCGTTGGCAAACAGATAGCGAGCCTTGTTTCCGCAGACGAGCTGCTCTCGGTTCCGCAGCCTTCCTCGTTCAGCCTCGCCGCGAGCCGGTTGGGCTGGCCGCTGCAGGACGCAGCGACGATTTCGCTTCATGGACGGCCCATCGAGGGTCTCATTCGCTATCTTCAGCCGGGTGCGTGCATCCTCGCCCTGTCCTGGGATGGATCGACGCCCGCCAAGGTGGCCAAGCTCCTCGCCGAACGCGGCTTCGGGGATTCTTCGATCACCGTGCTCGAAGAATTGGGCGGTCCCGCAGAGCGGGTGACCCGTCACAGCTCATGCGCGTTCGATCTTGCCGGCGTGAGCGCCCTGAACGTCATCGCCATCGAAGTCGCGGCTCATGGCGGAAACCAGGTCATCGGCCTCGCCCCCGGATTGCCGGACGAAATTTACGAGAGCGACGGCCAGCTCACGAAGCGCGAAGTCCGGGCCGTCACGCTGGCCGCGCTCGCGCCGCGTCAAGGCGAACTCTTGTGGGACATCGGCCTTGGCGCGGGCTCCGTCGCCATCGAATGGCTGCTTTGCCATCCCTCGCTGCGGGCCATTGGCATCGAGGAGCGCGAGGATCGGGCGGCGCGCGCGATGCGCAACGCGCTCGCGCTCGGTGCCCCCGACCTTCAGATCATCGCCGGACGCGCGCCCGAAGCCTTGGCGGGGCTCGCTGCCCCTGACGCCGTGTTCATTGGCGGCGGCTTCACCGTCAAAGGGGTTTTCGAAGCGGCCTGGGCGGCGCTTCGGCCGGGCGGGCGCATCGTTGCCAATGCGGTCACGCTCGAAAGCGAGACGCGGCTGAAGGAGGCGTTTGACCGGCATGGCGGGGAACTCGTTCGCATCGAGATCAGCAAGGCCGGAAAAATCGGCGGCTTCCACGGCTGGCGCGCCGCGATGCCGGTAACGCAATGGCGGGCAGTAAAGTCATGATCGTTGCGGGGATAGGATGCCGCCGCGGCGCACCGGGGGTCGCCATAGAGCTCAGCATCGAGGCGGCGCTTGCAGAGTGCCGGTTGGAACGGTCGGCGCTGAACGCGCTGGCCACAGCCGCCGAAAAGGGCGACGAGCCAGGATTGCGCGCAGCGGCCGACCGCCTTTCGCTGCCGCTTATTTTGGTTGCGAAGCCGGACCTCGTGCTGGCGTCGGACAGGGTGCTAAGCTTCTCGAAGCGTGTGTTCTCTCTTAAAGGCGTGCCCTCGATCGCCGAGACCGCCGCCATCGCAGCCGCAGGGCGCGACGCCCGCCTGCTCGCCCGGCGCGTGTCGAACAGAGAGGCCGCCTGCGCCATCGCGATCGGAGAAGGCCAATGACCGTTCATTTCATCGGAGCCGGGCCGGGGGCTGCGGATCTCATCACCGTTCGGGGACGCGATTTGATCGCGCGCTGCCCCGTTTGCCTCTATGCCGGTTCACTCGTGCCGACGGCGATCCTCGATCATTGTCCAGCCGGAGCCCGCATCGTCGATACGGCTCCAATGTCGCTCGATGAAATTATCGGCGCGTGCGTTGCGGCCACAAACGCCGGGTTGGATGTGGCGCGGCTCCATTCAGGAGATTTGTCGATCTGGAGCGCACTTGGGGAGCAGTCCCGCAGGCTCGACGCGTTAGGCATCCCCTATACGGTTACGCCGGGCGTGCCCGCTTTCGCTGCGGCCGCGGCGGCTCTTCGCCGCGAGTTGACGCTTCCGGAGGTCGCCCAATCGGTTGTTCTCACCCGCACACCGGGCCGAGCCTCCGCCATGCCGCCCGCTGAGAAGCTCGCAGCCTTCGCGGCGACCGGGGCCACGCTCGCCATCCATCTTTCGATCCACGTCCTGGAGAAATCGGTCGCCGACCTTTTGCCCTTCTATGGCGTCGATTGCCCCGCTGCCGTCGTCTACAGGGCGAGTTGGCCCGAGGAAAAAATCATCCGCGCTCCTCTCGGCGAGCTCGTGGAGAAGGTCGCTGCGGCCGGGGCCATCGAGCGGACAGCCCTCATCCTGGTGGGGCTGGCTCTTGGCGCAGAGGATTTTCGCGAGAGCGCCTTGTACGACGCTTCCTATCAGCGACGCTACCGGGGCAGGCCGGAATGAGCGGGTTTCGCTTCGGTTTTCCCGACCAATGCGCCCGCGCGGTCGAAGACAGCGATGTCAAGCGCAATGCCGCACTGGCCAAGAACGCGCGCAGCGGTCGTCCACGCCGCCTCGGCGATGAGATCGCCCAACGCCTCTGCGATTTTCAAGTCGGCTTCTCTGGCAATCTCCAGAACGTGTTGCGCCGTGTTCGCTTCGCGCGCCAGCCCGCACAGTTCAGGCGACCCGCCCGCGTCCCGAACGAGATCCGCGAGCCATTCGTTATCGACGCGCCCGCGCTTCGAATGAAGGTCGAGCAACCCTTGTCCAAGTTTGGTCATCTTGGCGAATCCGCCGCCGATCGTGACGCGGGGGATCGGATGCTGCTTCAAGTATTTGAGCATGCCGCCGACGAAATCGCCCATCTCGATCAGGGCTTCGTCCGGCAAAGCATGCATGCGCCGGATGGCGGCCTCCGACGCGGCGCCGGTTGTGCCTGCGATGTGAAGACGTCCGCTGGCACGGGCGACGTCGATTCCACGGTGGATGGAGTGTATCCAGGCGGCGCAAGAAAATGGCACGACGATACCGGTGGTCCCCAGGATCGAAAGGCCGCCAACGATTCCAAGGCGCGGATTGAGCGTCTTTTTGGCCAGCGCCTCGCCGCCGGGTATGGAGATTTCGACGATGAGGTCGTCCAGGTTTGCGCCATAGCGCCGGGCGGCGTCCTCAATGGCAAGCCGGATCATCCTTCGAGGAACGGGATTTATGGCGGGCTCGCCCGGTGGAATGGCAAGGCCCGGCTTTGTCACCATGCCGACCCCCTGGCCTGCCAGATACACGATCCCCGAGCCAGGCGCGCCACGGCGAAGAGTTGCCTTCACAAGCGCTCCATGCGTGACGTCCGGATCGTCGCCTGCATCCTTGACGACACCAGCAGTAGCGCTCGCGCCATCGGTTTCGCAGATCGCCACAGCGAAGGACGGCCTTGCGCCTCCAGGAAGCTCGATCTCCGCCATCGCTGGACATTCGCCCGTGAGAAGCGCCACGCAGGCGGCGCGTACGGCAGCAGCGGCGCAAGATCCCGTGGTCCAGCCCCGTCGCAAGGGCGGACTTGGCTCGTCTTCAGAAAGTTCGCGGCCGCCGCTCATCGCTTTCCCAGTTATCCTTGCATCCATAGCACGATTTTGAGATGACCCTACTTCCCAAGACAAGTCTGCCGTTTCCTGAGTTCCGGCCGGGCGAGGTCTGGCTCATCGGGGCTGGCCCAGGCGATCCGCAGCATCTCACGATGCTGGCCTATCATGCCCTGCAATCCGCAGACGTCGTTGTCTATGACGCGCTCGTCGATAAACGCATCCTGGATATGATACGCCCGGGGACCGAGACCCATTTCGTGGGAAAGCGCGGCGGCAAACCCTCCACGCATCAGCGCGACATTAACGACACGATTATCGTTCTCGCCAAAGACGGGCGGCGCGTAGCGCGCCTCAAAGGGGGCGATCCGTTCGTCTTCGGACGAGGAGGCGAGGAGGCGGTCGCGCTGACACGCGCTGGCGTTCCTTTCAGGGTAGTCCCGGGCGTCACGTCAGGGCTCGCCGCAACCGCGCTCGCAGGAATACCCGCAACAATGCGTGAAACGAACCACGCGCTGATCCTGGCGACCGGTCATTGCGCGGATGATGATCGCACGCGATGGGAAGCGCTGGCGCAGACCGGGCAGCCGCTTATTCTCTATATGGCGCTCGCAAGACTTGCCGAAATCTCAATTGCGCTTCAACGCGGCGGCCTGAGTGCGGATACCCCGGTCGCGATGATCTCGTCGGCCGCCGCGGAAGAAGAACGTGTGCTCGAAACAAGCCTTGGCGCAGCCGCCGCTGATGCCGAGGCGAACGGCGTCAAGCCGCCGGCCATCATCGTCATTGGCGCTATTGCTGCGCTGCGCCGGACCCTGATCCACGGAATGGCGAGGGGGCTATGACGGCCGGGGGCGGAACGGCTGGCGTCATTATCGCTGCGCCTCGATCAGGGGCCGGAAAGACCACGCTCGCGCTTGGACTTATGAGGGGGCTGAAGCGCCGCGGCATGACAGTGCAGCCTTTCAAATGCGGCCCTGACTACATCGATCCCGCCTTCCACATGGCGGCCACAGGACGGCCGAGTTTCAATCTCGACACCTGGAGCATGCGGCGCGAACTCATCGGGGATCTTATCGGCAAGGCCGCGGTTGACGCCGACATCTGCATCGCCGAAGGCGTCATGGGGCTTTTCGACGGCGCGCGCGGCGCGGGCCGGTGCGGCAAAGGTTCGACTGCCGATCTCGCTGCGCTAACCGGCTGGCCCGTTATTTTGGTGCTGGACGTGTCCGCGCAGGCGGAGACAGCGGCTGCCGTCGCTTTGGGCTGCCGGGCCTACCGCGACGACATCCGGCTTACAGGCGTCATCCTCAATCGGGTTGCAGGTCCTGGCCATGAGGATCTCATCAGGCCGGCTATCGAGCGCATCGGGCTGCCCGTCCTTGGCGCGGTATTCAGGCGGGGGAACCTTGTCCTTCCCGACCGGCATTTGGGGCTCGTTCAGGCGAGCGAACTCGACGGTATCGAGAACTACCTCGATGCGCTCAGTGAGGTCATTACGGAGAATGTGTCCTTGGATGCGCTGATTTCATGCGCAAGGCCGGCCGCATTAAGCGGCGCTTCCACGAAATCAGCTCGGAAGCCGCCCATTCCATCGCCCGGTCAGCGGATAGCACTGGCCCGGGACCAGGCGTTCTCCTTTACATATCCGCATGTCCTGGAGGGATGGCGTGAGGCGGGCGCGGAAATCCGCCCCTTCTCGCCCTTGGCCGACGAACCGCCGGATGCCGCAGCAGATGCGGTCTGGCTGCCCGGCGGCTATCCCGAGCTTCATGCGGGCCAGCTTTCGGCGTGCGAGCGCTTTCGCAAAGGACTGAAGGAAGCCGCCGCGCGCGGCGCTGTGATCCATGGCGAATGCGGAGGCTATATGGCGCTTGGCGCAGGACTCGAGGATGCCGACGGGGTGCGTCACGAGATGGCCGGTCTCCTCGGACTCGAAACGAGTTTTGCCAAGCGCAAGCTGCATCTCGGCTATCGCCAGGTTCGCCTTCTCGCCGATTGCGCGATCGGCCAAGGCCAGAGCCTCATTTTCGGACACGAGTTCCACTATGCGTCCGTGCTTGCGGTCAATGACGAACCGCTCCTCGATCTCGTGGACGCCGCCGGCGCGTCATCGCCAGAAAAAGGCTCTCGCCGAGGCTCCGTAACCGGGACGTTCTTCCACGCCATCGACGGCGAGGATTAGGACGCTCGCCTGACGTTCAGGTAAACGGCAGGTCGGGGTCGCAAGCCGACGTGCCGGTTTTTTCGCGATCCCGTGGGCCTTCCAGATCCCAAATGCGGCCGTCTCCGAAGAAGCCAATTATTATTCCGCCTTTAAACCCTGGTTGCCGATAGGAAACTCTCTGCGATGGCTGAAGGTCCTTTAGGCGCATGGCTGACCGCGGCTTGACATCATGCACCTATGCAAGCGACTAAAGCCAAGGTACGCTCTCGGCCATTGCATTCATAATCGGAGATGGCCGCGTGACAGGTCCGGCCGCTGGCAACAAGCTCAAAGTTTTCATTTCTTATTCCCGGCGGGACCTCGCCTTCACCGACCAGCTCGTCGCCGTGCTGGAATGGCAGGGCTTCCTTCCCATCATTGACAGGAAAGGCATCCACGGCGCGGAGCGCTGGGAGGAGCGGCTGGGCCAGCTCATTCTCGAAGCGGACGTCGTCGTTTTCGTGCTGTCGCCTGACTCGGCGGCGTCCGACGTCTGCGCCTGGGAGGTGGAAGAAGCCACGCGCCGCGGCAAGCGCATCATCCCCGTGCTCTGCCGCCCGCTCGAAGGCCAGCAGCCCCATCCCCGCTTGCGGGACCTCAGCTACATCTATTTCTACCCCGAGACAGACATGCCCGGCTCCGGCTTCGGCACGGGCCAGGTGCGGCTCGTCGAGGCGCTGTCCGTGGACATCGAATGGCTGCGCGAACACACGCGACTGGAAGAGCTGGCCGCGCGCTGGGACGCCAATGGCCGCCACGCCGATCAGCTCCTGCGCGGCTCCGAGCTGTCCACCTATAAGGACTGGCGCGACCGCCGCCCGCCGAATGCGCCCGAGCTGACCGCGCTGCAACGCGCCTTCCTTGGCGGCAGCGAAGAAGAGGAAAGCAACCGTACGAGCGCAGAGCGCAAACGCCTTGAAGAGATGGCCGCCGCCAACGCCGAGCGGGCGAAAGCGCTCGCGGAGGCGGAGGCAGCCCTGAAGCGCGAGGCCGAAGCGCAAAAAGCGAGCGCGCGAGCGAGGCGCATCATCACCTATGGCTCTGGAGCGGCGGCCTTGGTTTTGGCGTTGGTTGCCGGCGTGGCTGTCTGGCAAGGAACAAAGGCCCAGCAGCAGCGGCACGCGACCGAGGAACAGCGCCGCCAAACTCAGAGGACCGAATCGGGCTTTTTGTCAAAGGCTGCGGATTCCGCGTACGGCGACGGCAATATCGCGAACGCGGCGCTGCTGGCTTTGGAGGGGTTGGCGGATAAGGCAACTGGCGTCGAGCGCCCTCCTGTGCCGGAGGCCGAGTGGCAGCTCGATCGCGCAGACAGGGGCTTGCAAGAGCGCTCGGCGCTCCCCCATGAGGGTCCGGTTGTGGTGGCGGCCTTTAGCCCGGATGGGGCCAGGATCGTGACGGCATCGGACGACAAGACCGCCCGGCTCTGGAACGCGGCGACGGGCAAGGAGCTCGCCCGGCTCGCCCATGAGAGTGCAGTCAGTACGGCGGCCTTTAGCCCGGACGGAGCCAGAATCGTGACGGCGTCGGACGAAGGCACCGTCCGGC
>Ga0209048_10006085_pt1 | contig 11333 bp, 4 predicted proteins | sample FrelakmetCRP12CR_FD_187146 | JGI IMG/M metagenome (GOLD analysis project Ga0209048, IMG submission 187146) | Freshwater lake sediment microbial communities from the University of Notre Dame, USA, for methane emissions studies - CRP12 CR (SPAdes)... | ecosystem: Environmental > Aquatic >... | reverse complement strand
CGGGGACGTGCTCGGTGACGACGACCACCAGTTGCTCACAGGCGTCGCAATGCCCCAGTGGTGAGACCTGCAAGACCAGCACGGCCGGAAGCGCCTATCCCGGCATCAGCTACGACGACGACGTGGCGCTGCTCTTCAGTGAGATGGACCCCGTGCAGAACGCGGCCGTCGACGCCGCTGCGCAGGCTGGTACGGACGTCAATCTGCGCTTCAATGACCCGGCCTGCACGTCGGCCAAGCCCTGCTACCCGGCGGCGGTCAACTACACCCCGACCTATTTCTTCATCAACGGACAGTCCTTCGACCCCACGGCTCCGCAGAACTCGGCATTCGACCTGGCCGATACGGCTGCCTACAAGAGCGGCAACCTGCTCGTGCGATTGTTGAACGCGGGCTCGCGGACGCACGTTCCGGCCATCGTCGGCTCCTCCATGCTGCTCATCGCCGAGGATGGCAACGTGGCGCCCGGAAATCCCAAGGTCCAGAACGAAGTGCTGTTGACTGCCGGGAAGACCTACGACGTCTTGATGAAACCTGCGGCCAGCACCGCCGGGACCTCCTACGCGCCTGGAACCTACCCGGTCTTCGACCGAGCCCTGAGCCTCAACACTGGGGCCATCTCTGGCGGCGGTATGCAGGCATTCCTCCTCGTCAATCACGCCGCGGCGCCGACCACTACCGTCACTGTCAACGGGGTGACCACGGTTGTTCCGGTTGCGGGAGCCCCTGGGAATCTCCCCTCCTCGGTTGTGGCCAAGGCGAACCCGGACAGCTTCAACGTGCCCTTCAATACCGCCACCGGCGGCAACGTGACGGCCAACGACATCGGCGTCACCAAGGTGACGCTGGGTGCTGGCCCCGCCCATGGCGCCCTGACCCTCAACGCCGACGGCAGCTTCACCTATACGCCCGCGACGGGCTTCAGCGGCCAGGACACCTTCACCTATTACGGCAACGGCGTCACCACCCTGACGGCGACGGTGACGCTGAACGTCGGCACCCAGGGAGGCGCACCCACCGCAAACAACGACGCCTACACCAGCAACATTGCCGGGCAGTTCAGCGTGCCGCGGCCGGGCGTGCTGGCCAACGACACCGACCCCAGTGGCTACACGTTGACTGCCGGCTCGGTCTCGAACAGCACGTGCACCTCCACCACGCTCAACCCAGACGGCTCCTTCAGCGTCAGTGCCAGCGGGGCGTCCTGTCACTTCTCGTACCTCGCGACGAACTCGCAGGGAACGGCAAGCGCCCCCGCTACCGTCACCATCAGCTTCGGCACGCCCTCCGGTCTCAACGTGCAGGTCGTCGATGCGACGGACCCGACCGCCGTGATTTCGGATTACCGCTGGACGCTTCAGGAAGACCTGACGTTCAAGCACGAGACCAGTGGCACTCCCTCTGTGAGTACGCGCACCGTCGGTACCAGCTTCCACCGGAGCCACATGCCGGTCGTCGCGACGGGTTGCGTCGGTCCCCTGAGTTGCGGCAGCGGGCAGCGCATTGATGGTGCCAACGGCCGTGTCACGTTGTCGGACGCGGATGCGCTCCTCCGACAGACGACGCCGGACAAGGTCGTGCTCGACAAGACGAAGCGCTACTACCTCTCCATCCTGCCTGGAGATGGGAGCCCGCCGGCCCACACCATGAGCGGTGCCGCGGTGACACCGCTGGCGAACGGCACCTGGGGATCGCTGACCATCAAGCTGCAGGCAACACCCCTCGTTCCGGCGCAGATGAGCATCTACGTGTATGAGGATAACAACCCGACCAACGGGCAGGACGAGCCGACGGAACTTCCCCTCGGCGGCTTCAACGTCATCCTCTTCGACCCCGCCGGACGCACAGGCGACCCTGCGGGTCAGCAGTCCTATGACGCCTCCAACATGCCTCTCTCCAATGCGCTCCTCGGCAGGCCAGGATGCCCGGACGAGCGGAACAAGGCCACCAACGGGACGGGCACGTCGGCAAATGGCAACTTGGTGGGCGCCGTGTACACCTGCCCGAACGCGCCCCCGAACTACAGGGGCGACCCGGCCGTGTATGCGCTGGCCGGCCACGCACTCATCAAGAACCTGACGCCTGCACGTTACGACGTCATCGTCCACCCAGGCGCGGAGCGCGAAGCCGCCGGTGAGGTCTGGTGGCAGACCGAGACGCTGGAGGGCACGGCAGCCCAGGACGCGTTCACTGGCATCAACGAGCCCGTGTACTTCCAGGAGTTCGGCCCCCCGGGTCCCCACAGCACCATTGGTTTCGTCAATCCGGCCCACGTCGCGGCCTACGCGAAGGCGAACAAGTTGGTGGGTAGCAGCATCATCACCGGGAAAGTCACCAACCAGCACATGTCCCATCCCAGCGACGTCACCCTCTGGGATTCGACTTCGTACGATTCGCTGTCCTCGACGACCTGCCGTGTCGTGCTGAATTCCCAGTCGGGCAACGGGCCGGCCATGGCCAGTGCCCAATGCAGCCCGGACGGCAGCTTCGTGCTGAAGGGCATCCCCGCTGGTTCCTACGACCTGGCCATCTTCGACCAGTGGCTCGACCAGATTATTCAGAACATCGCCGTCACGGTCCCGTCCTCGCAGACGACGGTGGCCCTGGGCAACATCCCGGTGCTGACCTGGTTCACGCAGTACGACCAAAACATCTTCATCGACACGAACCAGAACGGAATCTACGACGACGGCGAGCCCGGCATCTCCAACGTTCCCCTCACCGTGCGCTATCGCAACGGCGCGCTCTCGAATGTCACTCTCAGCGACAGCACCGGCAACGGCATCCTGGTCGAACTCTTCCCACTCTTTAACTGGTACGTCGCTGAGGCTGACACCACCCGCTACAAGCAAACCGGTGTGCACATCTACGTTGATGGTGGGGGCAAGCCGGACACCAGCGGGCCCGGCGCCAACTTGTGGACCTCGAAGTATGCGACCGGCGAGTCGAGTGTGCGGGTCGAGAAGCCGGGTGCGCTCAGCTACGGGGTACAGAGCTTCATCGGCCAGAGAAACCGGGTGGAGTGGGGCCGGACGCCCTACGTGACCGGTGAGAACGGCGGCATTACCGGCTACGTCGTGTACTCCTCCACGCGCGCCTTCGACGACCAGCGCTTCAACATCCAGACCATCTGGGAGCCACTGGTTCCGCGCGTCACGGTCAACCTCTACCAGAAGACGACACTCCGGGACGGAAGCGACACCCTGACACTCGTTGACACAACGACGACCTCCAGTTGGGATGACTTCGTCAACCTGGTGAAGGGGTCGGACGGAAACAACTACCTCCTTGGAAGCGATGGCGTACTTCGCAACCCCACCAGCGGCGCAATTGCGCCGGTTGGCGTGACCGCCGGTAAGCAGGTGAACATCCAGTGCCCAGGTCAGGTGACGACGGACGTCTTCGTCAACTTCACCTTGGGCGCGAACGACGCGCAGCGTTGCTATGACGGCTGGCACAACTGGAACCAGGTGCAGGCCGCGCCCTACGACGGCCGCTACAACTTCCCGAGCCCGGCCTACATCGCCAAGCACCCGCTCACGCAGACCCAACTTGCCGCAGGTCAGACTCTCGTCAGCCTGCCTCCTGGCACCTACGTGGTCGAGGCGGTCACGCCTGCCGGCTACGAAGTTGTCAAGGAAGAGGACAAGAACATCCTCATCGGTGACACCTTCGTCGCGCCGGCGACCCAGCAGTTCGGCACGCTCGGCGACGTTTTCATCCTGCCGGACCAGGCCACCCTCAACAATGCCAACCCGAACAACCCGGGCACCGGAGATCCCGGCTTCCAGAGCAATCCGACGACCAACCTGGGTACCTATGACGTCTCCAACGCGGCGACTTTCCCCGAATGCGTTGGCAACCAGCACCGCGTTCCAGACTTCCTAAGCCTCTACCCACAAGCGCAACAGGTTGCGCCCTTCGCCGGAATGGACCGGCCGCTGTGCGACCGCAAGAAGGTCGTCCTGAATGACCAGATGCAGGCGAGCGCGACGTTCTTCGTGTTTACCGAGGTTCCCGTGGCCTCGAACAACACCGGCATCATCCTTGACGACGCCTCAGCGGAGTTCAACGCGGTGGCCCCGGACTTTGGCGAGAAGGCCTCGGTGCCCTTCGTCCCGGTGTCCGTCAAGGACTTCACCGGAAACGAAATCAGCCGCACCGTCAGCGACCAGTGGGGCGCCTACAACATGATGACGCCCTCGAGTTGGCTGGTGAACCCGCCCACGCCCTCCGGCTACGGCCCGAACATGCTCGTCACCTGCATCAATGACCCGGGCCCGATTCCCGACCCGGCGGGGACCATCGACCCCGCCACGGGCAAGGTGCGGCTCATCACCGACCCTGGCTTCAACCCGGCGTACAGCAACTTTTGTTACACGAACGCGTACATGCCGGGGCAGACTACCTACCTCGACACTCCGGTGCTCCCCATCGCGGCCTTCGCCGCGGGATACAACCCGGCCGATTGCGCCATGCCTAACGCGGCGCCGGTCATCAAGCGGGTCGACAGCAGCGCTGGCTTCGGCCCCTGGCTGCCGGCGTCCGGAGGAAGCCTCACCATCCTCTCCGAGGGCACGCAGACGGTCCTCAACCCGGCCTTTGCCGGCCCGTTTGCAGCCACCGGGCTGGCGAGCCAGCGCACCATCACGCGCCACTACGGCTTCGGTACCGCGAAGGGTCACGTGATGATTGGCAACGTCGACCTGACAAGCAACATCACCAATTGGAGTGACGGCTCCATCACCGTGACCGTTCCGGCGGGAACGCCTAACGGGCAGCTTGTCCTTACGACGGCCGGCGCGAATGCTCAGAGTTCCGTGGACGCCGTCACCGTGACGCTGGGCGGCAAAGCGCCGACGCGCGTCACCGGGGGAGGGAAAATCCAGGATGCCATCGACGCAGCAACTCCGGGCGACCTCATCCTGATTGACGCCGGCATCTACAACGAGTTGGTCATCATGTGGAAGCCGGTCCGCCTGCAAGGGGTGGGGGCTGGCTCGGTCGTCATCAATGCGGCGAAATACCCGACGTCCAAGCTCCAGACCTGGCGGCCGCGAATCAACAGCCTTTTCAGTGTCGACCCCACCACGGGCAACCTGACCGGCACAGCACAGGTCGACCCGCTGCCGACCCAGGAAATCACCGGCGGTGTCGTCCTGCTCGAGCCGACGGTGCTCGGTTCGGAGGAGGGTGCTGGCATCACGGTGCTCGCCAAGAATCTACCCGCCGACCAGTGCAGCGGCGGAGCACTCAGCACCATCGGGAGACCCGTCACCGAGAGCAACTTCCTGTGCCACCACGCCCGCATCGATGGCATCAGCGTCACCGGTGGAGACGCTGGCGGCGGCATCTACGTCAACGGCTGGGCGCACAACCTGGATATCGCCAACAACCGGGTCTACGGGAACGCCGGAGCCTTCAACGGCGGCGTTCGCATCGGCGTCCCGTACCTTGAACTGGGGAACCTGCCGGCGCTCGACGACGAGACCAACCGAATTGCTGGATTCGGTTATGACGTCAACGTCAAGGTGCACCACAACTCCATCACTAAGAACGGCACGGTTGAAGCACCGACCGGCCAGGGTGGCGCCGGTGGGGGCGTGGCCATCTGCAGCGGGACCGACAACTACCGGGTCGAGAACAACTACATCTGCGGCAACTTCACGAGCGCGCACGGCGGAGGCATCGGCCACCTCGGCTTCAGCCAGGGCGGCAGGATTGCCAACAACCAAGTCCTCTTCAATCAGAGCTTCCAGCAGACGGCGTCGACGCACGGTGGCGGAATCTTCGTCGGCGGCGAGCCGCCCATCGCTGGAGCGGTCAGCCTTGGCGCGGGTGATGTCACCATCCAAGGAAACGTCATCCGCGGAAACTTCGCCGAGAGCGGGCAGGGCGGTGGCATCCGCCTACAGCAAGTCAATGGTGCTGACGTCTCTGCCTTCCCGCAGCCCGCGCGGTGGCACCGAGTGACCATCACCAATAACACCATCGAGAGCAACGTCGCGGGTTGGGCCGGAGGAGGCATCTCGCTCGCCGACACGGTCCGCGCCTCCATCACCCTCAACACACTTGTCTCCAACGACAGCGTTGGAATCGCGGGTGTGGTGGTGGCAGGCGGCGTGACGCTGCCGGGACCGTCCACCGGTCAGGCTGGCGTGGGTTACCCGAGCCCGTCAGGAATCGTTTCGGAGCCCACGAGTGCGGCGTTGCTGGCCCAATTCGCGAACGCGGGCCAGAGGAATGCCAATGCCATCTCGCAGCCAACCTCGCTCGACAACAACATCCTCTGGCAGAACCGGTCGTTCTATTACTCCGGCAACGGCACGCTGTGCGTCGGGAACACAAAGGCGGTCGGGGCCTGTACCCAGCTCACCGGAAACCAAGCGACGAGCGGCCAGTGTCTGCCTGGCGCCAAGTATTGGGACCTCGGGGTGCTCGGCGATGCGAGCTTCATCCCTGGCGCCCCGCGCCTCAATCCCACCAATTCCGTCATCACCAGCACGACGGGCTATGGCGGTGCGGGGAATACCGCAAACAATCCAAACCTGGCCATCCAGTACTGCAACGGTTCGCGGGTGGTTCCGGAGCTGCCGGCAGTCGTCAACCCACCCAGCATCAAGAACCTTCAAGTGGCCGCGACCGTCGACGAGGGCAACAACTACGTGAGCCTGCGCTATGGGCCGCTGTACGTGCAGAACCCGGCGACCGGGACGACGTTCGGCGGCTTCAGAATCCAGAGCGGCCTGCGGTCGGCGGCCCTCAGTCGGGTGACGACGGTGGGCCCACCGGGCCAGGCCCCCGGCGGACCGCCAGCGGCCGGCGCGTTGCTGCTCGACCTCCGCAATGAGCGACTTGGCCAGTGACGGTGAGACGGGTGGCCGGTGCTGCGGGAGCGGAAGCCCCGCCCCCGTCAGCACCGGTCGCCAGCACTTCGGCCGAAGTCCCTTGGGCTAGTGCGAACCAACCGATGATGAGCACGGGCACATGGGGCTTCTCCAAGGCGCTGCTGGCAGGCTTGCTCATTGGGGAGCTTGCCGTCGGCGACGCGCGCGCCGACTCGGCCGGCTCTCCTCCGACGAAGGCAGTTCAGGAGCAGCCCGGGAACAAGTCGTCCGCCAAGTCCGAGACCGCGGCGAGCTGGCATGCCCGCCGGGGACCGTATTTCCAGCGCACCTGGGGCATCGACATCGTCGCCGTGCACCCCGTCTCCTCAGGTTACATGCTGCGCTTTGACTACCGGATTGTGGACCCAGCGAAGGCCGAGGTGATGACCGACCGCAAGGCACGGCCCTACCTCATCGATGAGGCGACCCGGACTGCCCTCGCCGTACCGGCGATGGAGAATGTGGGCGAGCTGCGCCAGGTGGCCCCCCTGCAGCTCAATCGCACCTATTTCATGATTTTCGGAAACCCAGGAAGGCTGGTGAAGCCTGGCAGCCGTGTCACCCTCGTCGTGGGCGACCTCCGTGCGGAGGGATTGGTCGTCAATTAGTCCACCCCCGCCGAGGCGCGTCTCTGCAGCAAACCCGGGAGTCATCGACATGCATCGCCACAACTCGTCTTCCCCTTGCTGGCTATCCGCTGCGGTCGTGGCGATGGTACTCACCACCGCCGGCTGTCACTGGAAAAACCCCGCCGAACGGGCTGCCACCCCAATCTTGGAGAAGAATGCCGTGGCGCGCGGCGGACGCGACGCCTGGCGCGCGGTGAAGTCCATGTCCTGGTCCGGCAAGCTCGATGCGGGCAAGCGACGGGACGAAGCCAAGCTGGCGATGGCCTACCTCCGACCGCGAAGCGAGCTTCGGGCCGAGGCCCGACGGGCTCTGGCCCATGCCGACCGGCCCCCGCCCGAACCAACCATCGAGCTGCCGTTCGTCCTGGAAATGGAGCGGCCGCGCAAGACGCGCCTGGAGATTCGCTTCCAGGGCCAGACCGCGGTGCAGGCGTACGACGGGGAGCACGGCTGGAAGCTACGGCCGTTTCTCGGGCGGCACGAAGTGGAAACCTATACCGCCGAGGAGCTGCGGCTCGCGTCGCAGCAGACGGACTTGGATGGCCCCCTCATGGACTACGCAGCCAAGGGCAACCGGGTCGAGTTGGTTGGAACCGAGCCGGTGGAGGGGCGAGACGCGTACAGGCTCAAGGTGACTTCTCCCGACGGCCAGTCCCGGAATGTCTGGGTGGACACCGAGACGCTCCTGGACGTCAAGCTCGACGGCACGCGGCGCTTGGATGGCAAGGCCCGTCCGGTCTGGACCTATTTCCGCGATTACAAGTCCGTGGATGGGTTGATGATTCCGCACCTCCTCGAGACGGCCGTTGAAGGCATTCCAGGCTCGGAGAAGATTCGGATTGACCACGTTGTCGTGAACCCCAAGCTGGATAGGGAGCGCTTTGCGAAGCCAGACTGAGGCCCATCCGAGGGGCAGGCACGTGAGGAACCGGGGCTTGCGCATCACTGCTCCGAGCGAGGGTGTCATGAGGCACAAAGGCAGGCCGTCGGTCGCAACGCGCGTGCTTGTCGTCACGGGAGCGCTCTGTGTAGTTCCGCCCGGTGCCGTCGCGGCTGACGATGTCGACCCGCACGCCCACCATCACCCAACGATGCAACGGGCAAGCCACTCGACGGCTGACTACAAGCTGCCACACGTCACCCTGGTCCGTGATGACGGTAAACCCGTCTCCCTCCCCGAGGAAGTCGATGACGGGCGGCCGGTGGTCCTGAACTTCATCTACACTACCTGCACCAGCATCTGCCCGGTCATGAGCCAAATCTTCGCCCAGCTTCAGAATCGTCTGGGTGGCGGGCATGACAAGTTTCACATGCTGTCAATCTCCATCGACCCGGAGCAGGACACGCCGGCGCGGCTTTCGGAATATGCGAAGCAGTTCCGTGCGGGTCCCCAGTGGCGCTTCTACACCGGTAGCACCGAGGCGACCGTCGCCACCGAGCGGGCGTTCGACGCGTACCGCGGCGACAAGATGGACCACACCCCCGTCACCTTCCTGCGCGCGGCCCCCGGACGGCCCTGGGTCCGCATTGACGGCTTCGCATCTTCGGATGACTTGGCGAAGGAGTTTCGCGAGTTGGTCGCCGCCCACTGATGCCCTCGGCCTTCATTGGCTCGGACGCAACCCGCCATCCGCGGCGTCCTGGAATCTCCGTCGTGCATGTCCTTGGCCTTCTCGTCCTGCTCCTGCTGCCAGCCACCGGCGCATGGGCCCAGTCCGCCACGGCGAGCGCCGGAGAACTGCTGTACCGCCAGGGGGTGCTGCCCTCCAGGCAACCCTTGCGCGGCGAGCGGGAAGGAGGCGTGGGCGTCAAGGGCGTGGGGGCGGCGTGCGCAACTTGCCACCGTCGGAGCGGCTTGGGCAGCTGGGAAGGGCAGAGCGTCATCCCACCCATCATCGGTCGGTACCTGTTTCGGCCTGGAGCCAGGAACGTCGAGGACGTCGACTTGCCGCACGTGCAAGGCTACGTCCCGCACCGCGACCCCTACACCGAAGTGACGCTGGCACGAGCCATCCGCGAGGGGGTGGACCAGCGGGGGCGGAAGCTCAGCTACCTGATGCCGCGGTACAAACTCGACGACCCCACCATGGCGTTGCTCGTGGCCTACCTCAAGGACTTGACCGCCGGTGACGTGCCTGGAGTGACGCATGACACGCTCCACTTCGCGACCATCATCACCCCCGAAGCCGACCCCACCGCGCGCCAGGGCATGCTGGAGGTCCTCAAGCAATTCTTCGCCGACAAGAATGGTGGGTACCGCGGCGACAGCCCGCCCCTGCAGTCGACACGAGGGGTCATGTACCGGGTCAACCGCAAGTGGAACCTTCACGTGTGGGAGCTCTCTGGCCCGCCGGAGGGCTGGGAGCAACAGTTGCGAGAGCGGCAGGCCGCGACCCCCGTGTTCGCCGTCCTCTCCGGACTGGGCGGAAGGACGTGGGCTCCCGTGCACCACTTCTGCGAGCACCAAGGCATCCCGTGCCTGTTCCCCAATGTCGACCTGCCGGTCGTCGCGGAGCAGGACTTCTACCCCGTCTATTTCTCCAAGGGTGTCCTGCTGGAAGCCGCGTTGATTTCCCGACAGCTTCACGACCAGCGCGAGCGCCTGGCTTTCCGCCGCGTCTTGCAGGTGTACCGGGAAGGGGACATCGGCGAGGAGGCAGCCAAGGCGCTGGCCGTGGCGAACACGGCGACCGGGCTCGACACCGTCTCGCACACGCTGCGGACCGCCAATGCGCAGCAGGACCTGGAAGCGGCCCTCAAGGACGTCGGCGCCCAGGACGCTGTCGTCCTGTGGCTGCGCCCGGCGGACCTCGTGGCGCTGCCCAGTCCCCCACCGCCGAATTCCGCCGTGTACATGTCCGGAGTGCTGGGGAATCTGGAGAATGCACCGCTGCCCGCCGCTTGGCGCCCCGTCACGCGTCTGACGTACCCGTTCGACTTGCCCGAGCTCCGCAGGGTGCGGATGAATTTCCCCCTCGGGTGGTTCAACGTCCGGCACCTGCCGGTCGTCGCCGAGCGCGTGCAGACCGACACCTACCTCGCCTGCGTCATCCTGTCGGAAACCCTTGGCCACATGCTCGACAGCTTCGTGCCGGACTACCTGGTGGAGCGGGTCGAGGTCATGCTGAGCCACCGCCTCGTCAACGGCTACTACCCAAGACTCGGGCTCGCGCCAGGTCAACGCTTTGCCTCCAAAGGCGGGTACATCGTCCGCTTCTCGCAGCCCGAAGGCACCCAACTGGCCGATGTGACGGGTTGGGTCGTGCCCTAGAGTTGGCTGAGTCCTGCGAGGGTTGGGCAGCGGGGATGCTGGGACGCAGCAGCCGTCTTGCGGTCAAGCGCCGCACCACCGCTGTCCCAGTTCGCGGAAAACATCCGTCGTTTCCTCGATGCACTTCACCTCTGCGTACTCGTCTGTCTGGTGTGCTTGCACCAGAGCGCCCGGGCCTAGCACCACGGTGGGAATGCCGCCGAAGGCGGGCGTCAGGATGCTGGCGTCGGTGAAGTAGGGCGCGCTGGCGGCCTCGGGACGGCGGCCCAGCCGTGGCGCGACGACGTCAAACACCTGGCTGACGAAGGGGTCCGTCACCTCGGTGCGCAGCCCTGGGACGTCCACCCGGGCCGTCAGCTCCACGTCGGGACCCAGCGCCCGCGCCAGGTCCGCGCGCACCTGCGCGTGCCGCTGGCTGGGGATGGTACGGATGTCGATACCCACCACCGCCTCGTCCGGCACCGAGTTGACGTTCAACCCACCGCGGATGGTTCCGACGTTGAGGGTGGGCCGGCCGAGGAGCGGGTCCGGCGCGGTGTCGAAGTG
>Ga0209048_10006084_pt1 | contig 11333 bp, 9 predicted proteins | sample FrelakmetCRP12CR_FD_187146 | JGI IMG/M metagenome (GOLD analysis project Ga0209048, IMG submission 187146) | Freshwater lake sediment microbial communities from the University of Notre Dame, USA, for methane emissions studies - CRP12 CR (SPAdes)... | ecosystem: Environmental > Aquatic >... | reverse complement strand
TTCAAATCCACCAAAGCAGAAAGATTTGCGTTGATGGCCGCGGAGTGCGCGAACTTCGAAGTGACCCGCATGGCCAGGCTGCTCGAGGTCTCCCGTGCTGGCCAACGTCGTTCGCCACGACCCCAGCCCCGATGCCATCGACGTCTACTGGGAGGGGTACAAGAAGGCGAACCCGATCGCCCGCTTCGGCGCGAACCTGCTCGGTGCGGTCGTCCACGCCGGTGATCCACCGGAGTTCAAGGACAGTGAACTGGCCAAGGCCCCGAGTGCGGACTCCGACGAGGCCGTCCGGGGGCAGTTCCTCACCCGCCTCGACGAGATCCGCAAGGCCATCAGCTTGACCGAGCACCACCTGCTCGACGGCGACCTCGAGTACCTCCTCGGGTTGGGCTCGCTGCGTCAGATCGTCCAAGGAGAGCTCGCCAAGGCGGCACCCGGCAACGAACAGCTCGCGCAGCGCCTCGCCGAGCTCCTGAAGCAGTACGAGATCAAGCAACTCGTCGAAACCGTCGGGACGGTGGCCATCCAGGTGGCCGGCCTCTTCGTGCCGGGTGGGCAGTTCATCTCCGCGGCGATCGGCATGGGTCAGGCGGTGGCCTCGTTCGACGCCGCCGCCGAGCAGTGGTCGGTCAGCCGGGCGACCGTCGACCCGTCCCAGGCCCTGGTCGACCAGCAAGAGGCCGAGAAGCGGGCGATGCTCGAGACGATCAACCTGGCGATGTCCGCCGTTGCTCTGGTCGTGGAGTTCAAGGCGGTCACCGCCGAAGGCCATCTCCCGCAGGTCCCGGAAGGGACGCCGGACGCACCGAAGCCGACCACACCGGGCGGGACCCCGACCACGGCCGCGCCGGACGCGGCGAAGCCTCCGGGCGTCCTCGACGACTTCCAGCGCGGCCTGAAGAAGCTCACGGGCACGCTGGGGCCGACCGTCCTCGACGACGCCTCGAAGACGGCGAAGATGGCCAAGGACGCCGAGGGTCTCGTCGCCCGCTGGACGTCGCTGACCTCGGCGGCCGACCGCGCCGAGCAGCTGGCCCTGCCCATCGTCAACGAGCGCTTCGCTGAGGCGGGTCTCACGAAGGCGTCGATCACGACGACAGGAGGCTACGTCTGCTTCTTCAACCGGGAGAAGTGGATGATCACCCTTGGTACGGGCTATCTCGACGGCGACCTCAACCCCGCGAAGCTGGATGCGCTCGTGAACATGCTCGGCCACGAGGCACGCCACGGGGAGCAGGACTGGTTCGCGGCGCGCTACTGGTTCACGGAGAACCCCGGCAAGTCCCTGACCGAGCTGTCGACCGACCTCCACGGCATGGACCCCGGCGCCCTCCAGCGCGTCATGCAGCTCGGGCCTCTCGACAAGGCCGGGGCCGACTACGGGCTCGGCAAGGAGATGTTCGACACGGTGCACAGCGCCGCCGGCTGGGCGAGGACCCAGCAGGTGTACCGCGACGTCAGGCCGCTCCTGGAGGCCCAGAGCGCGGTGGACGGCGCTGCCAACGCCCTCCAGCGCGCTCGGGCCGTCGTGCCGGCCGACCCGAACCTCGTCGCCCAGGCAGAGACGGAACTGCGCAACGCCCAAGCCGCACAGGCGTCGGCCGTGAGCAGCGCCGGGGGGCCGGCCGCGGCGGACAAGGTCATCAAGGACTACCACGGCCTCGCCAACGAAGTCGACGCGTACAAGGTCGGCCCCGACATCTCGGCCCGGGTCCGCCAGAGCCTCGTCCAGTCCCTAGGAGCCAAGGTGAGCACGGATCAAGGCGAGCTGAACCTGGCACTGTCGAGGCTCGAGGAGTTGATGACGCCGGGCGCCGGCTGGTCGGCGGACCAGCTCCACACCTTCCAACGACAGTGGGCCGAGGACGTCGACAGCGCAGCGCAAGCCCTGTCGACGAGTCAGGCCCGGCTGACCAGCGCCGCCAAGCCCGACGAGATCGCCGCGCTCGGCCTGGTCGGCACACCGAAGGAACGTCTGGCGAGGGCCGTCTCGTGGGCGGACCAGCGAGTCGCCGAGGCCAACCGGGGCCTCGAGCAGGCGACCACCGCGTACGCGGGCCACGGCCCGGACGTCGCCGGCCAGTTGCCTCGCTTCAAGCTTCCCGGTGAGAAGGCCACCGAAGCACAGGTCAAGGCGCTCTTCGACGCGAACGATGAGCTCACGAGGGCCCTGCACGTCCAGCAGACCCTGACGCAGGCCCGGGCGGCAGTACCGTGAACACCAACGACCACGACGCGCTGACCCGGCTCGTCCGAGAGGCGAGCGGACACCTGCACGACCCGTGGGCCCTGGCCGGTGACCTCGGCTGGGAGACGATCGCCACCGGTCGGCACCGGGCGAGCTACCTCACCGGGATCGAGCGCTTCCCGGTCGCCGAGCTCCTCGCGGACCCCGACTCCGCCAACCTGCGCCACGTCGCGCTCCACGCCGAAGGTGGACCCCCCACCCGGGTCGCGGAGATGAGCGCCCTGTTCGGAACCTTCCGCGACGGCGGCCTCCGCCACGGCGGACCGCACTCGTGGTACCAGCTGAGCGACGAGCCGGGAACGCCAGCCATCTGCTCCTTGCTGCTCGAATGCGATCCCGGCAGCCCCGACGGACCCGTGCAGCTCTTCACCGTCAGCCTCGCCCCGCGCGCGCCCTCCGGTTGAAGGTCGCGCCTCGACCCGGGTCAGAGCGCCGACTTGTGCAGGTGCTGCTCCTCGTCGTCGTCCTGGTCCTCCTCGGGCCCGGGACCCGTCGCCCGTTGGAGCTCCTCCTCCTCGTCGGGCTCGGCTTCGCGCTGCACGGCCGGCGGCGCCCCTGGCCCGACCCCGGCCGTCTCAGCGTGCAGGACCCGATCGGCGCTCTGCTCGGCCGCCTGCTCGAACCGGTCCCCGGGGTCGCTGACCCGGATGCCGCCGCCGACATCGGTGCCCTCGACGGGCCCCTGGCGCTGCTGGACGACGTGGGTGAGCTCGTGGGCCAGGGTGCGCAGTCCCTCGGTCGTGTCGGGCCGGTACGCGGCCTCGGGCACCACGACGTGCTCGCCGACGGTGTAGGCGCGGGCCTGGACGCTGGCCGCCGATGCCGTTGCGGCGCCATCGGTGTGCAGACGGACGCTGCCGAAGTCGGCCCCGAGGCGTTGCTCCATGAGCGCCCGGACCGGCCCGTCGAGCGGCCGGCCGCTCGACGCGACGACGTCGTGCACGGGAGAGCGTTCGTCGTCCCCGGCGACGAGGTTGGCCACCGCGGCGTTGCCGGCGCTGCGCTGGAGGTGGGTCAGCAGCCCGGAGGCCCCACGCTGCTCGGTGGCGGCTCCGTTCCGGCGAGGCCGGCTCGGCGACGAGTCGGCGAGCTGATCGAGATCGTGCACGGTGCCTCCCGGCGAGACGGTGACTCCCCCACCAGTGTGGCAGCGCCGGTCAAGGCCGGTGAGCCTGCCCGTTCGGGCACCTGCTCCTGCCCGATCGGGCAGCGATCAGGCCCTGGTGACGACGATCGTCTTCTGCACGGGTGACGGGCCGCCCAACGCCGTCAGCAGGTAGGTGTGCTTGGCGTCGCCGCAGGCGAACGGGACCTGGACCGAGCCCGTCGCCGCGTAGGTGTCGTAGATCCCGGGACCGTCGATGGACACCGTCACGCTCGTGGCCCCCGACGTCGCCCACGTGAGCGTCACCTGCTGCGTGGCGCTGTCCGGGCAACTGACGGTCGATGAGCCGGCGCTGAACTTCGTGATCGTGGCGCCGGCCGTCGTCGGGGTCGTGGCCTTCGTCGTCGGTGGAGCGGTCGCCTTGGTCGTCGCGGGTGCGGTGCTCGGCGTCGTCGAGGGCCTCGCAGCCAGGGTCGCGGACGTCGACGGGGTGGAGGTCGGCGCGCTCGTGACGGAACTCCCGGCGCTCGCCGAGGCCGCGGCGGTCGCGCCCACCGTGGTCGCCGTGGTCGCGGTGGTCGGCCCCACCGTGGCCGACGACGACACCGAGGCGCCGCAAGCGGCCAGGAGAGCCGACGCCGCGACGGCGAGCAGGGCCCGGCTCACGTGGCGACGACCAGCGCGAACCACGGGCCGAACTCCTCGGGCGTGCACAGGTGCCCGAGCTTGCGGTACTCGCGCTCCGCGGCCCGCACGAGGTGGCTCATCGAGATCGGCCCACCCTCCTCGACGGCCAGGAAGGCCGCCCCGAGGACGACGTTGGCGATCGCACCACCGGCGAGGCGCAGTCGGCCGGCCAGGAACCCGACGTCGACGTCGGCCGCCGGCTCGGGGAACCGGGCGAGGTGCAGCTCCCACAGGCGGCGGCGCTGGTCCTCGTCCGGAACGGGGAACTCGATGACGGCGTCGAGTCGGCGGGTGAAGGCGTCGTCGAGGTTGGAGCGCAGGTTCGTGGTCAGGAGGGCCAGGCCGTCGAAGCGCTCCATGCGCTGGAGCAGGTAGGCGATCTCGACGTTCGCGTACCGATCGTGCGCGTCGCGGACCTCGGAGCGCTTGCCGAACACCGCGTCCGCTTCGTCGAACAGCAGCACCCCGTTCACCTGGTCGGCCTCCGCGAAGACGCGCTCGAGGTTCTTCTCGGTCTCCCCCACATACTTGTCCACCACGGTCGACAAGTCGATCAGGTAGACGTCGAGGCCGAGCGAACCGGCGACGACTTCGGCGGCCAGGGTCTTGCCGGTACCCGACTCCCCGGCGAACAACGCCGTCACGCCGCGGCCCCGCGAAGGCCTCGAGGAGCCCGCAGCCGACCCGAGCACCGCGTCACGGTGGCGGAACCGGACCACCAGCTCGCGCAGCTGGGCGACCGTCGTGGGCCCCAGCACGAGATCGTCCCATCCGGCCCCGGGCGCGATCCGACGGGCGAGGCGGCTGAGCGACGCGGCGTTCTGCTGGCGGGCCCCGGCCTGCACGTCGGCGGCCGTCGGGACCCGGCCCTGTGCCGCGGCCAGCACCCGGGCGGCCCCGGCGGCCCTGCCGATCTGCAGCGGGGTCAGGCGGTGCGCCGCGGTCGCCGCCTCGAGGTCGCATCCGGCGACGAGCGGACCGAGCGCGGCCGACCAGGCGGACACGCGGCCCCCGGCCCCGAGGACTTCGGCCGACAGGACCAGCGGGATCGAGCGCGACCAGCGGGGATCCCAGTCGCGCGACCCGGTCAGCACCAGCGCGATGCCGGCGTCGGCGAAGGCGCTCACCGCCGCCGGGCCGCGGTCGGCCAACGCGTCGACGGGCCCGGCGACGAGCCAGGCGTCGCGCAGCCGGGCCTCACGAGCGGCCGCGAGCACCAACGGCCCCGGCGGGTCGGCCGGATCGAGCCACGCGAGATCGAGCACCAGCGCCGAGCGGCCCGCCTCGGCCAGCGCGGCGACGGCCAGCGAGGCCCCGCTCGCCCCGGGCCGCTCGACCACGTAGGCGAGGTCGAGCCCGGCGCCGATGGCTCGCGCCAGCGAGGTCGAGCCGGCGCCCGCGAGCGGCGGGACCCCCACTTCGAGGGCCGCCAGGACGGGATCGGGCTTCTGACCACCGAGCACGTGGTCGACGACCCGGTCGGGCACCCGCAGGGCGCGGGTCAGGAAGGGACGGTCGAGGTCCTCGACCACGAGCAGGCCCGGTCCGACGAGCGGGCCCCCCGGGTGCAGGAGCGCTCGCCCGGCGGCGTCCGCCGGCCCGGCGCCGACCAGCTCAAGGGCCAGCCCGGCGCTCGCCCGGCGGCGGGTGACGTCGTCGTGGAGGTAGCCGTAGAGCCGCTCGAACCCCGGATCGAGATCGGGCGCCAGGGCCACGAGGAGCACCTCGACGGCCTCTGCGGTGAGGGCGAAGGCTCGGGTCAGCGCCCGCAGCGGTGAGGGTGCGAGGGCGCCGTCGGCCTCGGCCTCCAGAGCGGCCCGGCGAGCGGCGGTGCCCTGCGGGGGCGGAGCCGCCGGCACCCGACCGGCGGCGAGCAGTGCGTCGACGTGGTCGTCGGTCAGGTAGAGGCCACGGAAGCCGTCGTCGGGGTTGGGGTCGCCGGAGCGGCGCGACGCCACCGCGGCGGCGACCCGGCCGCGCACCAGCTCGAGGCGGCCGATCAGGTACGGGTCGGCAGGGGAGCTCACCGGCTCTTTCGCCGGTATGTGCGGATCGTCACCTGACGACCCGAGCCGGGCCGCCCACCCAGGACGGTCTCGGCGGTCTCAGCCGCCTCGTGCGGGTCCGCTCCGGAGTCGGCACCCGGGCGATGGCGCACCGGCTCCTCGGCGGCCGAACCCGACGTGAACCGGAACCGGGGCTCCTCGAGGACGAGGCCGGCCGCCGGTGCGACGCGGTCGACGTCGAAGGGCACCGTGACGACGAGGTCGAGGGAGGGCTTCAGCTCCCCGCCGAGCGCCGTCCACACGTCCGAGATCGAGCGGTCCTGGGGGGGAGGCAGCGCGACGGTGACGCGCAGGCCCCTCGGCGGGTCGGCCAGGGAACCGGTCAGCACGTCGTCGGGAAGGACCTCGTGGCGCAGGAAGCAGCCGAGGCAGGCCGACAACAGGCGGTGCTCGTCCTCGGGTCGCTGCGTCCAGGCCGTCACGAGGTACGAGAGGCGGAACGTGCGCGGCGGCGGTCGCCGGCTCACGACGTGGCCGGCGGCGTCGCGGTCCTCGACGACGTCGACCATGCGCCTGCTCCGGTCCTCACGGATGTCGTAGAGGTAGAGGTCGAGGGCGGGCGACGAGCGCCGGCCTGCCCATTCGCGCGTCGGGGCCTCGAAGCTGACCTCGATGCCCGCGCCGGCCAGCACGTCGCGCCGCACCAGTTCCCGCAAGCTCTCGTCGACGTCGTGGATCACCGCACCCCCCGATCAGATCAGGCCGGCCCGGACGGCGTAGGCCACGGCGTGGGCGCGGTTGCGCACCTGGAGGCGGTTCGTCAGATCGTGGATCACGTTCTTGATGGTGCGCTCCGAGAAGTTGAGCCTGCGGGCGATGTCGGCGGTGTCGAACCCGTCGGCCACGAGGCGCAGCACCGCCACCTCCCGATCGGTCAGGCCCGAGAACGTGAGACCCCGCGGGGCCAGGACCTGGCTGTGCAGGCGATTGACCTGACCCAGGAGGCGCCCGAGCAGGTCGGGTGGCATCGTGCCCTCCCCGTTCGCCGCGGCCCGCACCGCGGCCGACAAGCGCTCGGGGGACGCGTCACGGCGGCGCAGCAGGCCCGACGCCCCCGCCTCGACGGCTGCGAGCAGACCGGCGTCGTCGCAATCGCTCACCACCACCACGACCCTGGCCCCGTGCTGGCGCTGCGCGGTGCGGACCCGCCGGCCGGTGTCGTCGTCCATGCGGTCCGACGTCACGACCGCGACGCGGGCGCAGGAGGTGTCGTCGACCACCGCGACCCCGGGCTGGCCCCGCAGCTGGGCGGCCAGGCCGGCCTGGGTCACCGGGTCGTCGGCGTGCACCGCGACGGCGATGCGGTCCTCCATGGGGCCCCTCCATCGGTTGTGGTCACCTGATCGTGGACGGGTCCGCTCAACGGGCACGCAACGGCGGCTCAACGGGCAGGGCCGCCTGCCCGAAGGGACGCCCTCGCATCGGCGAGCGGCCGACGGGCTCGTTGCTAGCGTCGAGCCATGGGCGCCCTCGCCAGCTTGTCCACGAGCGACGTCTCCGTCGAGCCCGGCGCTGCCGTGGCCATCGATGTCAGGGTGCGCAACACCGCCACCGTGGTCGACCAGCTCACCGTCGAGATCCTCGGGGGCGCCGCGGGATGGGCTCGCGTCGACCCGCCGGTGGTGTCACTGTTCCCGGCGACCGAGCAGACGGTCCGAGTGACGTTCGCCCCACCCCGGGTGCACACCACCGCGGCCGGCCCGACACCGTTCGGCGTGCGGGTCACCTGCCAGGAGGACCCGACGGGCTCCACCGTCGAAGAGGGCGTCATCCGTGTCGGCGCCTTCAGCGACACCGCCGCCGAGCTCGTTCCCCGCACGGGTCGGGGGAGCCGCCAGGCCCGCTACGAGCTCGCGGTCGACAACCGCGGCAACGAACCGCTCAACGCCCACGTCAGCGCGAGCGACCCGGACGAGCTCCTGGCCATCACCGCCGAGCCGGCCGGAGTGGTCGCCCCACCCGGTGCCGCCGTGTTCAGCGTGGTGCGGGTGCGACCGCGGGCCCGGTTCTGGCGAGGCCCGGCCCAGACCCACCAGTTCCAGGTGGCCGTCGTGCCGACCGAGGGCCCCGCCGTGGTGGTGCCGGGCACGCTGCTGCAAGAGCCCGTCCTCCCCAGGTGGTTGCCGAAGGCGCTCGCGGCCCTCGTCGCCCTACTCGTCCTCCTCGTGATCGCCTGGTTCGCCCTCCTGCGCCCCACCGTGCGCTCGGCGGCCAAGGACGCGGTGAAGCAGCCCATCGCCGACCTGAACAAGAAGGTCGACGCGCTCGGGGGGGGAGGCGCGACCACGACCACGGTGGCGCCGACCACCACCACACCCCATGCGAGCAGCACGACGACGGGGACGAGCGGCACGACCGCGACGACCCCGCCGACCACCGGCCCACCCCCGACGGCGGCGACGACCACGACGGTCAGCCCGTTCGGTGAGCCCGGCGACGGGCGTCTGGCGGTCTCGGCCCCACCAGGCGGAGCCAACGCCGCCACCTTCCCCATCGCCCCGAACACGGTGTTCTCCGTGACCGACCTCGTGCTCCAGAACCCCCAGGGAGACGCCGGCCTCCTCCAGATCCGCCGCAACGGCCAGGTCGTGCTCGAGGTGGCGCTCGAGAACTTCCGCGACCTCGACTACCACTTCGTCGCCCCGCTGCAGTTCAGCCCGGCCGCACCGCTGCAGGTGCGGTTGTCCTGCGCGACGCCAGGCACCGGGCAGCCGAACTGCGCCGCCGCGGCGACGTTCGTGGGGTTCAAGAAGGCCGCGTGACCGACCGCGGGCGACGGGGGCTGGCCGCGGTCGCGGTCGTCGCCGTCACGGTGCCGCTGATCATGGCCGCCGCCGCGCCCGTCCCCGCCCAGGCCCCCCGAGGCCCAGCCACGGCCCCCGCTGCACCACCGGCGGCCGGCCCGATCACGATCCCGCTCCCGATCACGATCCCGATCGTCACCATCCCGGTCACCGTCGTCACCATCCCCCCGACGACACCCCCGCCGCCGACCATCGTCGTGACCCCGACCTGCGCGCCCAGTGCGACCGGCGGGACGATCTCGCTCACGGTCACCGGCGCCAACTGGTCCGCGCGCTACGGCGTGCGCCTCCAGCTCGTCGGCCGCCCCGACACCATGGACGGCCAGGTGAACGCCGACGGCACCTTCACCCTCACCTTCGTCGTCGGGGACGTACCCGACGGCACCTGGACCGTCGCCGCGACTCCCCTGTTCCTCGCCGCGAGAGCCGTCGCCGCTCAGGCCCAGTTCACCGTCCCGTGCCCGGCGAGCCCGACCTTGGACTTCCGCCCGCCACTCGGGCCGCCCGGGTTCACCACGACCCTCGTGGGCAAGGGTTGGCCGCCCAACGCCGGCGTGACGATCCAACTCGACCGGCGCATGACCTCGCGGACCGGTTCGCCGGTGACGGCCGACGCGGCCGGCGCCTTCACCGTGGCGGTGCTGGTGCTCCCCCGCAGCGACACCGGGGACGCCTCGACGACCGCCACGGCCGTCGAGGCGAAGGCCGCGGCGCACTACCTCGTGGTGGCGGGGTCCGTGCAGCCCTCGGGGCAGGTGGCCACGTTGACCGCCCGGCGCTGAGCCGGCGCGCTCACCTCGGAGCACAGCCGAGCTCGTCGAGCACGGCGTCGTAGCCGCGCCGGGCCCGGTCGGCGGCCGCCGCGTCCCCGGCCGACTCGCACGCGGCGATCGCCAGGCGCCACGAGCGGTCGTCGAACCGGTCGGCGCGCAGGCCGACGGCGACCGCCTCGACCGCGCCACGGGGGTCACCGGCCGCCAGGCGGGCCGACGCCACCGCGTGGGCGGCCGCAGCGACCGCCGAGTCCTCGAGCCGCGAGGCCGTCACGACCCAGTCGGCCGCCCCCTCCCCGGGCAGCAGGTGGCCGGGACCGAACGCGGCCACGACCTCCTCCCAGGCCGTGTCCATCGCGCCACGATCGCCGGCCTTCGCGGCGCGCTCGGCCGCGTCCGACGCCTCCAGCACCGCGACGTGGTCCACCCACCCGCCGTCGGCGAGCGCGAGGCGGTAGCCGTCGCCGACCCGGGCCACCGCCGGCACCCCGTCGGGGCCGGGCAGCACGGAGCGCAGCGCCGACACTGCGACCTGCAGGGCCCGGGTGGCCGCCTCGGCCGGGCGTGCCGGCCAGAGCGCCTCCACGAGCAGTTCACGGTGGACCGGCGCCGAGCCGTGGAGGGCCAGGATCCCGAGCAGGGCCCGCTGGCGCGGCTTCAGCCGGGAGAGGTCCACCATGGCGCCGCCGACGCGCACGGACAACCGGTCCCGGCAACGGATCACGACCCCGGCCGCCGTCTCGGCCGCGGCCCGAGGGACGGCCGACGATCGCGGCGTGGTTTCGAGCGGCCCGACCGGGGGTTCGGACCCGACGCGGCCGACCAGGTCCGCGAGGCCGCAGCGCTGCGCCAGGGCCAGCGCCTCGCGCCGGTGGCGGTCGGCGTGGTCGCCCCCTTGCCGGGCGAGGGCCAGCTGGGCGAGCACCCGCGCTCCGTCCGAGCCCAGGAGGCGGCCCCGCTCGTCGGCCTGCTCGGCCAGGGCGGCCACCGGGGCGCCGGTGCCGGCGAGCGCCAACGCCTCCCCGGCGGTGGCCGTGACGGCCAGGACCGGCGCCCCGAGGCGGCGCGCCGTCGCGGCCGTCTCGGCGAAGAGCTCGGCGGCCCGCTCCCCGCGTTGCAAGGCCGCGAGGGCGAGGAGGAGGGAAGCGAGGCAGTCGCCCCACTCGTCGCCGGCGGCCTTGGCCTCCTGGCGGGCCTCCGCGGCCAGCACCATCCCCTCGGGATGCGAGCTCAGGGCGAAGGCGGCGCGGGCCAACCGGGCCAGGGCGGCCAGACCGTCGCGCTCGGCCAGCTCGGCCACCTCCTCGAGGTCGCGGGGCGGTCGCCCGGGCCGGGCCAGGTGCGACGTCACGGCCGCGCCCACGGAGGCCGCCACCGCCAGCGGACCCCCGTCGAGCCCACTCGCCACCGAGACCAGGCTCCGATGGGCGTCAGCGACCCGGCCGGCGAGCAGCGCTCCGAGCGCACCGACCAGCGCCCACGCCGGCGCCGACCGGGTGGCGGCCAGGCGACCGGCATCCCCCGGATCCGACCGCAGGGCCGAGCGCAGCAGTGCCGTCCACTGGCCCGGGGGCCCGGGCAGCGACGGCTCCAGGAAGCCTTGCAGCAGGAGGCGCTCGCGCCGGGCGACCGCCGTGGCGCCCTCGTCGA
>Ga0209048_10006083_pt1 | contig 11334 bp, 7 predicted proteins | sample FrelakmetCRP12CR_FD_187146 | JGI IMG/M metagenome (GOLD analysis project Ga0209048, IMG submission 187146) | Freshwater lake sediment microbial communities from the University of Notre Dame, USA, for methane emissions studies - CRP12 CR (SPAdes)... | ecosystem: Environmental > Aquatic >... | reverse complement strand
AAAGGAGCCGGACGAGGAGCCCGAGGGAGAGGGCTCGGAGGGGGCGCCGCCGTCTCCCCCGTCGTCACTGTTCCCGGTGAACATCGAGGACGAGGTCCGCCGCTCCTTCCTCGACTACTCGATGTCCGTGATCGTGAGTCGCGCGCTGCCGGACGTGCGCGATGGCCTCAAGCCCGTCCATCGCCGCATCCTCTACGCGATGAACCAGGAGGGGCTGCTCTCCAACCGCAGCTACTCGAAGTCTGCTGGCGTCGTGGGCGAGGTCCTGAAGCACTACCACCCGCACGGCGACAGCGCCGTCTACGACGCCATGGTGCGGATGGTCCAGGACTTCTCGCTCCGCTACCCGCTGATCGACGGACAGGGGAACTTCGGCTCGGTGGACGGCGACCCCGCCGCGGCCTACCGCTACACCGAGGCGCGTCTCGCGCCCATCGCCGAGGAGATTCTGCGCGACATCGACCGTGAAACGGTCGACTTCGTGCCGAACTTCGATGGCTCCATGGTGGAGCCGACCGTGCTGCCGACGCAGATCCCGAACCTCCTGGCGAACGGCTCGGCGGGCATCGCCGTGGGCATGGCGACGAACGTCCCACCCCATAATCTGCGCGAGCTCGTCGATGGCCTCGTGCTCGAGGCGCGCAACCCCGGGTGCACGCTCGACGAGCTCATGGCGAAGGTCCCCGGGCCGGATTTTCCGACGGGCGCCCTCATCTGCGGCACCGACGGGATCCGCGAGGCCTACACCACGGGCCGCGGCCCGATCGTCGTGCGCGCGCGCGCCGGATTCGAGGAGCGCAAGGGTGGGATGCGGATCGTGGTGACGGAGATCCCGTACCTCGTGAACAAGGCCACGCTGCTCGAGCGCATCGCCGAACTCGTACGCGACGGCAAGCTGGAGGGCATCTCCGACCTGCGCGACGAGTCGAACCGTCAGGGCATGCGGATCGTGATCGAGCTCAAACGCGACGCGCCGGAAGACGTGATCCTGAACCAGCTCTACAAGCAGACCGCGCTGCAGAGCAGCTTCGGCGTGAACATGCTGGCGCTCGTGAACGGCCGCCCGCAGCTGCTCTCGCTGAAGGAGGCCCTGCGCCATTTCCTCGACTTCCGCCGCGCCGTGGTGGCGCGCCGCGCGGCCTTCGACCTCGCGCAGGCCGAGGCACGCGCTCACCTGCTCGAAGGTTTCGCCATCGCCCTGGATCACCTGGACGAGGTGATCGCCATCATCCGCGCTGCCGACGACGCCAGCAGCGCGCGCGACCAGCTGATGGGTCGCTTCGGGCTCTCCGAGCGCCAGGCCCAGGCGATCCTCGACCTGCGCCTGCGGGCACTCACGGCTCTCGAGCGGCAGAAGATCGTGGATGAGCTGGCCGAGGTCCGCGCGAAGATCGCCGAGCTGAAGCAGCTCCTCGCGAGCGACGCGAAGATCCTCGAGGTCGTGATCTCCGAGCTCGAGGAAATCCGCGAACGCTTCGGTGACGACCGGCGTACGGAGATCACCGGCGCCATCGAGAGCTTCACGACCGAAGACCTCATCCCCGACGAGGACATGGTCGTGACGCTCTCCCACACCGGGTATATCAAGCGAAACCCGGTGGGCTCCTACCGCGCGCAGCGCCGCGGCGGAAAGGGTGTGATGGGGATGGAGACCCGCGAAGAGGACTTCGTCGAGCACCTCTTCGTCGCCTCGACCCACGCCTACATCCTCTTCTTCACGAACAAGGGCCGCGTCCACTGGCTCAAGGTATGGGAGCTCCCGCAGCTCGGGCGCGCCGCCAAGGGCAAGGCCATCGTGAACGTCCTGCAGCTGGCCGAGGGTGAGCGCGTGCAGGCGCTGCTCCCGGTGAGGAGCTTCCAGGAGCTGGGCTTTGTCGTGCTCTGCACGCGGCAGGGCGTGATCAAGAAGACGGAGCTGGAGGCCTATGCCAACCCCCGCCGCGGCGGCATCATCGCCATCCACCTCGAAGCAGGCGACGAGGTGATCGCCGCGCGCCGTACCAACGGCCAGCAGGAAATCCTGATCGCCTCGAAGAACGGAAAGTCCGTGCGCTTCAACGAGGGTCAGGTGCGCGCCATGGGCCGCACGGCCACGGGCGTGCGCGGCATCTCGCTCGGCGAGGGAGACGCCGTGGTCGGCATGGAGATCCTCTCGCCCGGGGCCACCATCCTGACGGTCACCGAGCGCGGCTACGGCAAGCGGACGCCCCTCGACGACTACCGGCTGCAGAACCGCGGCGGCCAGGGCGTGATCACGATCCGCACCAGCGAGCGAAACGGCTCGGTGATCGGCGTGGCACAAGTCCTCGACGACGATGAGGTCATGCTCATCACCGACGGCGGCAAGGTCCTTCGCTGCCGCGTCTCCGGCATCTCGACCATGGGCCGCGTGACGCAGGGCGTGACGCTGATGGACCTCGACGCGGCGGAGCGCCTCGTGGCCGTCGCGCGCCTCGCCGACAATGACGACGCCGGGACGAACGGGCGCGGCGAGGGCGGACGATGACGACCGGCGCCGCGCGCAGCGAACGAACGCGAGCCAAGGCAGCTGTGCCGCGGCGGAGCCGCGGGTGCGGCTGAAGACGGACGCGTCGAAGCGTCTGTTCGCGCGCGCGAAAAAGCGGATCCCGGGAGGCGTGAACAGCCCCGTGCGCGCGTTCCGCGCGGTGGGCGGCACGCCGCGCTTCTTCGCGCGCGGCAAGGGCTGCCGCGTGTGGGATGCGGACGGGAACGCCTACATCGATTACGTAGGATCGTGGGGTCCGCTCATCTTGGGCCATGCCGATCCGGGCGTGTTGCGCGCCGCGCGCGCGGCCATGGCCAACGGGACGAGCTTCGGTGCACCGACGGAGCTCGAGGTGCGGATCGCCGAGGCCATCACGGCCGTGATGCCGCAGGTGCAGATGGTGCGGATGGTGAGCTCGGGCACCGAGGCCACCATGAGCGCGATCCGGCTGGCGCGCGCGGTGACGGGCCGCGACCGCGTCCTCAAATTCGACGGCTGCTACCACGGCCACGTCGACGCGCTCCTCGTCGGGGCCGGCAGCGGCGTCGCGACGCTCGGCATCCCCGGTTCGCCCGGCGTGCCGAAGGCCATGACCGAGCTCACGGTGCAGGCACCCTACAACGACCTCGCCGCCGTCGAGATGGCCGTGAAGCGTTGGGGCAGCGACCTGGCCGCGATCTTGGTGGAGCCGGTCGCAGGGAACATGGGCTGCATCCCGCCCGCGCCCGGCTTCCTCGAAGTCCTGCGCGCACTCTGCGACCGCAGCGGCGCGCTGCTTGTCTTCGATGAGGTGATGACCGGCTTCCGGGTGGCCCACGGCGGCGCGCAGGCCCTCTACCGCGTGAAGCCCGACCTGACCTGCCTCGGCAAGATCGTGGGTGGCGGCTTCCCAGCGGCGGCCTACGGGGGGCGGCGCGACCTGATGCAGCGCATCGCGCCAGCCGGGGACGTCTACCAGGCCGGGACGCTCTCTGGGAACCCCGTGGCCATGGCGGCCGGCCTCGCCACCCTCGAGCGGCTCGCGAAGCCGGGGGTCTACGAGACCCTCGGTCGCACGGCGCGGACGCTCATGGACGGCCTCGGCGAGATTGCCGCGCGCCGGGGGGTCGAGCTCACGACGGCCGCCGTGGGCGGCATGTTCGGCTTCTTCTTCCATCCCGGTCCGGTGCGGAGCTTCGAGGAGGCGAAGCAGAGCCACGGCGAGCGCTTCCGCCGCTTCCATGCCGCCATGCTGGCGCGCGGGGTTTATCTCGCGCCGTCAGCCTTCGAGGCCGGCTTCGTCTCCCTGGCCCATCGCCCGGCGGACCTCGCCGCGACCCTCGAGGCCGCGGACGCGGCCATGAAAGGGGTGGCCCGGGTGCGTTGAGCCTGGGGGCTCTGTCGGCTAGATTGCGCACCGCTTTTCGGGCCCCGCTCCCCGGAACGGGATGCCCGCCACGCGGCGCGCGGAGGCGCGCAGGCGTGAAGGATCCGGATCGAGAGCAGCCAGGAGGCGACAAGGAAGGCGGGGGCCCGCCGCGGGATCCCGAAGAGAGGCCCAGCACGCGGGGCATGACAGCGGCGTACCAAGGGGCGGTCGAGGCCGTGCTCGCGGTGGTGATCGCTACCCTCTTCGGGAGTTGGGTCGATGGACGTTTCGGCACGTCTCCGGCCTTCATGCTCCTCGGCCTTGCTCTCGGATTTGCAGCGTTTTGTGTGCGTCTCTGGCGACTGCGTGACCTCCTGTCGGGTCCGCGGGGCGAGGGACCGAAGCCACCGGAGTCGAGTTGAACCGCGCGCTGGCCCTGCACCCGATGGAGCGGCTGAACTTCGGCATCTCGGCCGGGGCTCTCGCCGTGTCGCTGGCGTTGGCGCCGCCCGCCTTCTCGGCGAGCCTTGCGCTGGGCGTCGCGCTCGAAGCCGTGAACTTTCGCGCGCTGCGCATGGCCACGTCCCGCCTCTTCTCGGGCCAGTTCGAGGGCGCAAGCGCGTGGGCGCTCCTGTTCGCGATCCGTCTCACCCTGCTCCTCGCCAGCATGGGCATCGCGCTGGCCGCCGGTGCGCACCCGATCGGGCTCCTGATCGGCGTCTCGACCATCGTGCCCGCCGTGCTGATTGGCGCGTGGTGGATGCGCCCGCCGATCGACCCCGAAGCGCCGAGCCTCGCGCCGGACGACCCGAGCTGGGACCTCTACAGCGTGTGGCGCGCCGGCGAGCGCGAGCCGATCCAGGAGGATGAGGCATGAGCGCCTATTCGTTCCTTTACCACACCCTCCACGTCTCCTGGGTGCTGCAGGCCGCGCTGCTCGCGGTCATGATCCTCGTGGCGCTGAGCTTCGCCGTGCGCAGCAAGCTCGCTGGCCCAGACGGAGGCCTCCTCCCCGACGAGGGCATCACGCTTCGCAATCTGGTGGAGGTCGTGGTCGAGGGCCTCGCGACGCTGGGCCGGCAGACCATTGGCCACGAGTACCGGAAGTTCTTCCCACTCGTGGGCGCCATCTTCTTCTTCATCCTGATCTCGAACCTGCTCGGCCTCGTCCCGGGCGTGGGCGGCGCGAGCTCGGACATCAACACGGGTTTCGCTTGGGCGATCATCGTGTTCTGCGTCTACTGGGGCGCGGGGATCCGGAAGAAGGGGTGGCACTACTTGGACCACTTCATGGGGCCGCCCTTCGAGATCCATCTCTTCGGGAAGCCGCGCCACATCCCCCTGATGGCGCCGTTGCTGTTCCCGATCGAGCTCGTGCTCGACGCGACGCGGATCGCCACCCTGTCGATTCGTCTTCTCGCGAACATGTTCGCAGACCACACCGTGGTCGCGATCTGGTACGGCCTCGTGCCGCTCGTCATCCCGGCCGTGTTCATGGGCTTGGGGGTGGTGATCGCGCTCATCCAGGCCTTCGTCTTCTCGCTGCTCTCGATGATCTACATCGGTCTCGCGATCGAGGATCACCACTGAGGCGATCGGGCGATCGAGCCACTTTTCTCCAGGAAAGGAACGTCATGCGGAACTTCGGCAAGCTTCTCGTCTTCACTCTGCTGGCTTCGGTGATTCCGATGGCCGCCTCGGCCCAGGACGCCGGCCACGCGGCCTCGAACTGGGGCCCGGCGCTCGGCGCCGGCATCGCCTTCGGCCTCGCGGCCCTCGGCTGTGGTCTCGGCCAAGGCCTCACGGCCAGCAACACGACGGCCGGCATCGCGCGCAATCCGGGTGCGGCGGGTGCCATCAACGCGCCGTTCATTCTCGGCATGGCGCTCATCGAGTCGATCGCCCTCGTCGGGTTCGTGACCGCGTTCCTCCTGATCGGCCGCATCTAGGCCGGAGGCTGCGGAGAGGAAGGGCGGAGCTTCGGCTCCGCCCAGTCTTCTTCCCGCTGCCGTTCGATCCGAATGAGACGCCGGGCGGGAACTCGGCGCGGGCCTCACCCCGTCGTTCGTTCCCGCGTCGAACCCATGTCCCCGCCCGGCGCCTCGGGTCCCGCCGACCCCCGGTCCCGTGATAGGGGTGGAAGCGGGGCACGCCCGAGGGCGATGCTCCGGTGCAACAGCAAGCCGCATGCCAGCGCGCACGCATCGCCCGGGCGACGCGCATGCGCGTGCTTTCGCGCAGTTGCGCCGCCGCTCGGGGTTGCGCCGCCAGCCTGCGTGAACCGTGGCCGGTGACACCCCTGTGAACCGCGGGCTGCTTCTCGCCTTCGAGGGTCTCGATGGCAGTGGGAAATCGACGCAGCTGGCGCGCCTGCACCGGCGCCTCGTAGAGGCCGGCCGCGAGGTGGTCGCGACGCGCGAGCCGACGCAGGACGTCCATGGCCGGCGTATCCGCGAGATGGCCGCAGCAGGAGAGCGCGCGTCGCCGGAGGAGGAACTGCGTCTCTTCGTGGCGGATCGCCGCCGGCACGTGGAAGCCGTGATCGCGCCCGCTCTCGCCCGCGGCGCCGTGGTGCTCACAGACCGCTACTTCCTCTCGACGGTCGCGTACCAGGGCGCGCGCGGTCTCGATGCCGAGCGCATCCTGCGCGAGAGCGAGCGGGAGTTCCCGCTTCCCGACCTCGTCCTCCTCTTCGAGCTCGAGCCCCGCACCTGCCTCGAGCGCGTGCACGCGCGCGGCGGGACTCCTGAGCCCGCCTTCGAGCGGCTCGACCAACTCGAGCGCGTGGCCGAGGTCTTCCGCACGCTCGACCGGGGCTACCTGGTGCGCGTGGACGCGCGCGGGAGCGTGGACGACGTTGGAGCACGCGTGGACGTGCTCGTGGCGCAACGCGTCGGGCTCTCCTGAACGCTCGCCTTAGTCGTGAGCGGTCACGGGATCTTGGGGCGCGCCGTCGAGCGCGCGGCGTCGCTCCGCCGTAAGCAGCGCGAGCCCGAGCGCCACCGACAATGCGGCGCCGGCGAGCCAGGTCGCAGGCGTGTGGCTCCCGCTGGCGTTGAAGCCGGGGATCCGGAGCCGGTCCTTCAGCTGCAGCGCGCCGAGTCCTGCTCCGGAGAACGCTGTCGAGAGCAGGATCGCGGCGAGGAGCGAGCGGGAGGCGAGGCGCGTGTAGCCGAGGGCGAGACCCGTCACCAGGGAGCCGAGCGTCGCCGAGAGCCAGCCGGCGGCCGTGCCGATCAGGTTCCCGTGGCCGAGCGCGTAGAGGAGCGCCGTCGTGAAGATGCCCGCGCGCACGCCGGTCGTCGCGATCAGGCCCTGTTGCACGACGCCGCGGAAGAAGAACTCCTCCACCACCGGCGCGATCCCCACCAGCACGATCGCGCTCTCCAGGGCGAAGAATCCTTGGTCGAGGTCCTTCGCGTCCGGCGCGGTGTCGGCCGCCGCCGCCGGCAGGATCGCCTTCACCACGTTGTCGATCTCGCTCACGAGAAGGACGAGCGGCACCAGCAGGAGCAGCGCGAGCAGCACGCGCGGACCGAAGCCGCGCATGCCGAGGCGTTCGGCCTGCGGCGGCGGGACGCGCCGCGCTGCCAGCGTTCCCGTGAGCCCCAGGCCCGCCACGATGCCGAGGCCCAGGGCCGCGATGGGGCCCAGCAGATCGATGAAGCCGCCGAGCACGATGCCGGTCGCGAGCCAGCTCCCGACCGTGAGCCAGATTGCGGTGAGGAGCGCCGGGAACGGGGGAACCGCTTCCTTCATGCGCCGAGCACTCCGGCGAGGGCGCGCCCGGTGTGGCTCTCGCGCACGCGCGCCACCTCTTCCGGCGTGCCCTCCGCCACGATCGCGCCGCCGGCCGCGCCCCCTTCCGGGCCCAGGTCCACGACGTAATCCGCCGTCTTGATCACGTCGAGATGATGTTCGATCACGACCACCGTGTTGCCGAGCTCCACCAGGCGCTGCAGCACCTCGAGCAGCTTCTCCACGTCGGCGAAGTGGAGGCCCGTGGTGGGCTCGTCGAGAAGATAGAGCGTTCGTCCCGTGCCGCGCCGCGAGAGCTCGCGCGCGAGCTTGATACGCTGGGCCTCGCCTCCCGAGAGCGTCGTGGCGGGCTGACCGAGGTGGAGGTAGTCGAGTCCGACGTCGTGGAGCGTCTGGAGCGGACGGCGGATCGCCGTCACGTTCTCGAAGAAGCCGAGCGCCTCCTCCACCGAGAGCCCGAGCACCTCGGCGATATTCTTGCCCTTGTAGGTGATCTCCAGCGTCTCGCGGTTGTAGCGACGGCCGCCGCAAACCTCGCAGCGGACGAAGAGGTCCGGCAGGAAGTTCATTTCGACCCGCAGGAGGCCGTCGCCTTCGCAGGACTCGCAGCGGCCACCCTTCACGTTGAACGAGAAACGCCCCGGCCCGTAGCCGCGGACGCGGGCCTCGGGCACCTGGGCGAAGAGGCCGCGGATGCCGTCGAAGATGCCCGTGTAGGTGGCGGGATTGCTGCGCGGCGTCCGTCCGATGGGCGCCTGGTCGACGTCCACGACCTTGTCGAGGTGGTCAAGACCGAGGATCTCGTCGAAGCGTCCGGGGATCTCCTTTGCGCCGTGGAGCCGCTGTGCGAGCGCGCGGTGCAGCAGGTCGTTCACGAGGGTCGACTTTCCCGAGCCCGACACGCCGGTTACGACCGTGAGCAGGCCGAGCGGAACGCGCAGGGTCACGTTCCGGAGGTTGTGCTCGCGGCAGCCCCGGACGACGAGCTCCCGGGCCGCGTCGGGCTTCCGGCGGGCTGGAATGCCCACGCCGCGCGCGCCACGCAGGTACGCGCCAGTGAGGGAGCGCGGGTTCGCCTCGATCTCGGCGGGCGTGCCCTCGGCCACGACCTCGCCGCCGTGGATCCCGGCGCCCGGGCCCATGTCGATTACCCAGTCGGCGCGCCGGATCGTCGTCTCGTCGTGCTCCACGACGATCACGGAGTTCCCACCGTCGCGCAGCCGCTGCAGGCTCTCAAGGAGCCGCTCATTGTCGCGCGGGTGGAGCCCGATGGAGGGCTCGTCGAGGATGTAGAGCACGCCCATGAGGCTCGCGCCCACCTGGGTCGCGAGGCGGATGCGCTGCCCTTCGCCGCCCGAGAGCGTCGCGCTCGGGCGGTCGAGCGTGAGGTAGCCCACGCCTACATCCTCCAGGAAGCGAAGACGGTCGAGGATCTCCTTCACGATGCGGTCGGCGATCGTGCGCTCCGAAGGCTCGAGGGCGAGCGTCTCCAGGAAGGTTCGGGCCTCGCCGATCCCTCGAGCCGTGAGCTCGTGGATGGCGAGCCCGCCCACGCGCACTCCCCGCGCCTCTTTGCCGAGACGCGAGCCGCGGCATTCGCGGCAGGGGCGCGGGCTCATGTAGCGCGCGAAGTCGTCGCGCAGGCGTTCGCCGCCGCGCGCCTCGAGACGCCGCTCGAGCTCGCCGAGGACGCCATCCCAGCGGCGCTTCAGCGTCTGCCGCTTGCCTTCGCGCTCGAGGTGGAACGGCACCTCCTCGTTTCCGAGGCCGAGCAGGATCGCCTTGCGCGCCCGCGCCGGGAGCTCGCGCCACGGCACGTCGAGTCCCACGTCGAGATGCTTCGCCAGGGTTTCGAGGAGCTGCGCGTAGTAGCGCGGCATGCGCCGCCCGCCCCACGGCTCGATCGCGCCCCCGGCGAGCGTCTTGTCCGGGTCCGGCACGAGGCGCTCGGCGTCGAGCTCGTCCCGCGTCCCGAGGCCCTCGCAGCGCGGGCACGCGCCATGCGGGCTGTTGAACGAGAACGAGCGCGGCGCGATCTCCGGGAACGAGACGCCGCAGTCGGCGCAGGCGTTCGACTCCGAGAGCAGCCACGGCGACTTGCCCGCGCCGGTGTCGATCTTTACGAGCCCGTCGCCGAGCCGCAGCGCCGTCTCGATGGAGCCCGCGATGCGCGCGCGGATCCCCTCCTTCACCTGCACGCGATCCACGACGAGGTCGATCTCGTGGGTCTTCTGCTTCGCAAGCGAGATCTCATCGGAGAGGTCTCGCATCTCACCGTCGATCCGCACGCGCACGAAGCCCTGGCGGCGGAAGGTGTCGAGCTCCTTCTTGTACTCGCCCTTGCGGCCGCGCACGACGGGCGCCAGCACCTGCACGCGCGCGCCTTCACCGAGAGAGAGCACGCGATCGGTCATCTGCTGCACGGTCTGACACGCGATGGGCCGCCCGCATGACCAGCAGTGAAGCTTGCCGACGCGCGCCCAGAGCAGACGAAGATAGTCGTACACCTCCGTGGTGGTACCGACGGTCGAGCGGGGGTTCTTGCTGATCGTACGCTGCTCGATCGAGATGGCTGGCGAGAGGCCGTCGATCGACTCGACCTCAGGCTTGCTCATCTGGTCGAGGAACTGGCGTGCGTAGGCCGAGAGCGATTCGACGTAGCGGCGCTGCCCCTCCGCGTAGAGTGTGTCGAAGGCGAGCGACGACTTGCCGGAACCGGAGAGCCCGGTGATCACCACGAGGCGGTCGCGCGGGATGCGCACGTCGATCCCGCGCAGGTTGTGCTCGCGCGCTCCGCGAACGACGATGTGGGTGGGGCCGGTGGCCGGAGCGGCCATCCTGCTCCTCTACTTCTTCGGCGGTGCGCTCGACGGCCCGCTACCCACCGCCGGCGTCATCGTGGGCGCCCGGTTCGCGGTGGCGAAGGAGCCCTTGCGCTCGATGTAGGCCTGGGCGCGGAGTCTCTCCATCCAGCGGTCGTATTCCTTGTCCATGCCCTCGCGGAACAGCTCTTCCCGGATCTGGTCGTGCACCTGGTCGTATGTCTTCTTTTGGAACGATCGCTTCTCGACCACCTGGAGCAGGTTGCAGCCGAAGGAACTCTCGACGACGTTGCTGGTTTGCCCGGGCTGGAGACTCTTCACTACCGGCACCATCCACTCGGTGAGGGTGCGCTCGTGGACCCAGCCGACGTCGCCGCCGCGCTCGGGGTTCACCGCCGAGATCTGGCCGGCCACGCTCTCGAAGGACTCTCCGCCCTTGATGCGCGCGAGTGCCTCCTTCGCCTTGTCGCACACCACGGCCTTCTGGTCCGCTCGCGCGCTGATGAAGGGCAGCAGGATATGCCGCAGGTGGTACTCGTCCCCACCCTCGGGGGCGTTGGCATAGTGCTCCTCGTAGCGCTTCTTCACGTCCGCCTCGTCGACCCGGACCTTGGCGCGGACCATGCCGTTCATCACCTTCGCGTGCTGGATCTCACCGCGGATCTTCTCGCGGTAGACCGACATCGGCATTCCGCTGGCCTCGACGCTCTGCTGCAGGCGCTCCGGCGAGAGGGTGTTCTCCTTCGCGATGGCGGCGATGGTCTGGTCGATCTCGGCGTCGGTGGCCTCGAGCTCCGCCTTCTTTACCACCTGGTCGATCAGCCTGCGCTCGATCGGTGCGCCTTCGCCAATCGGATTCGACCCGCTACGCGAGACGGCGCGAATGCGGTTACGATGAG
>Ga0209048_10006082_pt1 | contig 11337 bp, 10 predicted proteins | sample FrelakmetCRP12CR_FD_187146 | JGI IMG/M metagenome (GOLD analysis project Ga0209048, IMG submission 187146) | Freshwater lake sediment microbial communities from the University of Notre Dame, USA, for methane emissions studies - CRP12 CR (SPAdes)... | ecosystem: Environmental > Aquatic >... | reverse complement strand
TCGAGGACGGCAACCACATCGCCACCAACCGCGCCTACCGCTGGCGCTCGCAGAGCGCCGATTGGATGGCGGAGCAGCTCAAATAGTGTGGAAGCCGCGCGGCATGGCGTGCAGCCGCTCGATGCCGCTCGCCGTAATCAGAACCATCTCCCCGGTCTGCACGCCGGCATGGCGATCGCGGGTCACCACATTCGGCTGAATCACCACCGTCTGCCCGGCGCGAAACGGCTCTTGCGGCACCGGGCCGGCCGGGCGGCTTTTGCTGCCGAGGATCGGCGACAGATAGCCGCCACCATAGCCGTGTAACAGATCGTCGACGATAGTGAAGCCGGCGTCCTCGATCACCCCGGCGGCGTCGATCACATGCGCCGGCGTGACGCCGGCCTTCAGCACCGCGGCAATCGCATCGAAAGCCGCAGCGGCCGCCGCATGCAGGTCGCGATAGAGTTTGTTGGGCTCGCCCAGCGCGAAACTGCGCAGCACCTGCCCCGGATGCTCCCAGAATGCCGCGCTGATCTCGGCCACCACCGCATCGCCCGCCTGCAGGCGCCGCGTCGACGCAAACTGTCGCGGTACCGCGAGATCGGGCGCGTTCATCGAGGTCGTGCCGATGTAGTGAATGACGTTGGTGGCCCCCTGCGCAACATAGGCGCGTTCGACCAGGTCGCCGAGCGCGCGCTCGCTCAATCCGACTTTCAGTCCATCGCGCAGCGCCGCCATGCCGAGGTCGCTGAAATGCGCGCCGATGCGCAGCCAGTCCAATTCCTCGGCCGACTTCACCTGCCGCAGGCGGATGTAATCGCGATTGAGGTTCTTCAACTTGCCGAACCGCGCCGACAACGCCGCGTGCTGCTCGGCACTCAGCGGGCCGACGGTCGCCACGCGATTCTCGCGCGCGCCGCGCTTCGTCAGCACCTCGATGGCGGCGGCGATCGAGGATTCCCCGCCCCAGGCTACATCGGCCGTGTCGGCGAGCAGCCGCGCCTGAAGCGCGTGATTGACATATTGCACGAACAGCGCGTCGCGCTCGCCCGGCGTCAGCACACCGACCGCCTCGGCGGTAACCGGCCATTGCGTCAGCCATTGCACTGCCGAGCCGAAACGGTTGGCGCCACAGAATAGCAGATGCTCGCACTCCGCCCGCGCCAGCAGCTCCGCCACCGCCGTGCGCCGGCGCGCCATCTCGGTAGCGGAAAAGCGCGGATAGTGCGCTTCGACAATGCGAACCAAATTGGGGGGAAGGTCTCTCATCTGACTCTCAACCGTCATGGCCGGGCTTGTGCCGGCCATCCACGCCTTTATAGCCAAAAAGCAAGGACGGCGTGGATGCCCGGCCCAAGGCCGGGCATAACGACAAATCTCTTCACGCGGCCTTCTTCGGCAGCGCCACAATCATGTCGAGCTCGATGCGCGCGCCCGGCGAGGACAACTGGTTGATGCATACGGTTGTGCTCGCCGGCCGCCAGTCGCCGAAATATTTGGCCATGGTCGCGTGCATGGCGTCAGCGTCGCGGAAATCGGTGAGATATTTCGTCACCTTCACCACGTCGCGCCAGCTGGCGTCGACCTCGTCAAGGATCGACTTGATCGCCTCCATCGCGCGCGTGGTCTGCTCCTCAATGCTGTGCGGATGCACGTGCTCGGCATCCACATGCGGATGCTTGTGGTAGAGCGGCGATGGCGTCGCACCCGACAGGAACATCAGGTCGCAGGCGCCGACGATATGCACCGCCGGGGCATAGGGCATGGTGTGCGCCTGCTCCGGCTTCGGATGCACGGGTTCGAGCTTGAAGCTGCGTTGCGGCTTGGTCATGACGGTCATGCGGCTCTCCGGGTCGGCTGACGGACTATTCTGGGCAATTTGGGACCGAAACGCGCTTTGGCGCAACCGGGCCCTTTGCCGCGTCGCTCGAGTTGATCGGGCCGGGGGAACCGCTAACGTGCGCGCCAGATTCTTTGATTTAGCGCGCAATCTAACGGTGAACCGGTTCCCACTTCGCCGGGTTGCGTTATAGGCGCCGACGGGAGACCAGAATGCCCAGTACTATCCTCGATTCCGCGGTGTTCCGCGACATTTTCACCACCGACGCGATGCGGACCGTGTTCTCGGACGAGAACCGCGTGCAGAAATATCTCGACTTCGAGGCCGCGCTCGCCCGCGCGCAAGGCCGGCTTGGCATCATCCCGAAGGAAGCGGCCGAGGAGATCGTCCGCCACTGCTCGGCCGACAAGATCGACATGGCCAAGCTCAAGGAGGCGACCGAGCGGATCGGTTATCCGGTGCTGCCCGTCGTCCAGCAGCTGGTCAAGCTGTGCAAGGACGGCCTCGGCGAATGGAGCCACTGGGGGGCCACCACCCAGGACATCACCGACACCGCCACCATCATGCAGATCCGCGAGGCGCTTGATATCCTCGAGAAGGACATTGACGCCATTTCGGACGCGCTCGCCGAGCTTGCCAAGAAATACCGCGACACGCCCATGGCCGGGCGCAGCAACCTGCAGCAGGCGGTGCCGATCACCTTCGGCTACAAGATGGCGACCATGCTCGGCGCCTTCGAGCGCCACAAGCAGCGCCTAAAGGAGCTGCGGCCGCGCGTGCTGGTCGGCGAATTCGGCGGTGCCGCCGGCACGCTGTCCTCGCTCGGCAAGGATGGGCTGAAGGTGCAGGACGAGCTGATGGAGGAACTCAAGCTCGGCCAGCCGGATATTTCCTGGCACACCGTGCGCGACCGCATCGCCGAAGTCGGCTGCTTCCTCGGCCTCGTCACCGGGAGCTGCGGCAAGATCGCCTTCGACGTGAAGCTGCTGATGCAGACCGAGGTTGAAGAGGTCTACGAGCCGTTCCACGCAGGCCGCGGCTCGTCCAGCACCATGCCGCAGAAGCGCAACCCGATTTCCTCGGTCTACATCAGCGCGCAGACCGCCATGGTGCGCCAACTGGTGGCGGCGCTGCTGGATGCGCAGATCGAGGACCACGAGCGCTCGACCGGTCCTTGGGAGATCGAATGGATCGCGCTGCCGGAAATCTTCATGCTGTCGGCCGGCGCGCTGGCGCAAACGCGGTTCCTGGTGAGCGGCCTGCAGGTGAACGAAAAGAAGATGCGCGCGAATCTCGATATCACCAAAGGGCTGATCATGTCGGAAGCGGTGATGATGGGGCTAGGCGCAGCACTCGGACGCAATCGCGCGCACGATCTGGTCTACGACATCTGCCGCGACGTGGTGAAGACCGGCCGCCCGCTGATCGATCTGCTTACCGAGGACAAGGAGATCAGCAAGCATATCGACCGCAAGGGCCTGGAAAAGCTGGTCGACCCTGCGAATTACCTGGGCGTCGCCGGCGAAATGGTCGACCGCGTGTTGGCGATGCGGAAGAAATAGGCCTAGCCGGCTTCCGGCATCGTCCACCAAATCGCCAAAGCAACTGCCAGCGTCGCCGCGCCGATCATAAAGAACAGCGCCGGCACACCGACGCCGGCTTTCTGCAACATCGCCACCAGCACCGTGGCGCCGGTCATGAACGCCGCGTTGAGCACGTTGACGGCGGCAACGGTGCGCGCGCGGTAATCGGCACCGGACCAAGCCTGCACCGCGGCGAAGGCGGGCACGATGAACAGCCCGCCGGCGATCGCAAGCCAGACAAGATCGATCGCGACGCGAATTCCGAGCACCGACGAAAACACAACGCCCGGCGCTTGCGGCGAGAGCGCAGCCGGCTCGCCAACTGTCGCCAGCCCAAGATCGAGCGCGAACACGCCGATCAGCACCGCGCCCGCCAGCGTGGTGTTGAGCACGATGCGTCCGCGCGCAATCACCGCCGCCAACGCGGAGCCGGCGCCAACTGCGATCGAGAACAATGCGAGATAGACGGTGACCGTGTCCTCGTTGCCGCCGATCAGCGTCTTGGTTAGTGGCGGCAACAGTGACAGCACCACGATGCCGACGAGCCAGAACCAGCTCGTCACCATCGCGCCCCACCACAGCCGCGCATCGGCACGCAAATGGCGGATCATCGCCACGGTCGACGCGGCGATATTGATCGCAACCTTGAGCTGCGGCGCGCCCTTGCCGGTCGGCGGGATCAGTAGGCTCGCGATCCAGCATGCGAGCGCAAATCCCAGCACCAGCACCGCGAATGCCGCAGCCTCGCCGCCGCCGCGCGCAGCCAAGCCGCCGACGATGGTGCCGGTGAGGATGGCGACGAAGGTCGCGCCTTCCACCAGCGCATTGCCGGCGGGCAATTCCTCGCGTCGCAAGTGGTCCGGCAGGATGCCGTATTTGATCGGCCCGAACAGGGCAGCGATCACGCCGAAGCCGGCCAGTGCACCGAACAGAAGCGGCACCGACTGGCGCACGAAGCCGAGGACCGCCAGCCCAGCGACAAAAATCTCGGCAAATTTCAGCCACTGCGCCACGCGCGCCTTGTCGTGGCGGTCAGCCAGTTCGCCACCGAGCGCGGACAGAAAGAAAAACGGCGCGATGAAAATCGCGCTGGCGAACGTGATCAGCGCTTCGGCGTCGGCCGCGCCGGAGCGAAATAAGATGAGGAAAACCAGCGACGTCTTGAGGAAATTGTCGTTGAATGCCGCGAAGAACTGGCACCAGAATAGCGGCGCGAAGCGGCGCGAGAGCATCAGGGGCGGCGGCATGACGGCCGATTATTGCAGAGTTCCGGCGTTTTCGGCGCCGCTCCACAAAAAAATTGGGCGGCCTCCTGGCCGCCCAAGGAGGGTCGCTACCGATGCCGCAATTTACTGACGGGCTTCCTCGTAGGACTCCATAATCACCGCCCCCAGGCCGAAGGCGATGGCGAGAACAACGGCAACCATTGAGATCCACATCGCGTAGCCTCCTCGTTTGCGGCGGTACGTCGCGCGCCGGAAGTCTGGCGAGGGAAACGCGCAAAAAGGGATCTGGTTCCTGGGTTCCCGGGACCGGATGTTGGCCTTCTGGTGACGGATGTCGGTGTGCGACCGTTAAATTTATAAGCAATTACAATGCGAACTAGGATTGAAGCCGGATTGAGGATTGCACGTCGGCGAGCAGAATGCGCAGGTCGAGTTCCCGGAATTCCAGATAAATCTTACGCAGCCAGCGTTGCACCTCGATATGAACGTCGAGCGGCATATCCTTCGCATTGGCGAGCCGCAAATCCGCGAACGAGAACGGCGGCTTCTCGATGTAGCGGCGCAAGCCCGGCGCCAGCACGGGAACCCGCACCAGCGACGCGCCGTTGCCGGAAGTCGGATATTTGTCGCGGTGCTGCGCAGGCCCGAGCATCTCGTTTAGCATCGGCGTTAACGTAGCCTGCGCCAAGCGGCGGCGCAGCCCGCGATAGGCCTCGACCGAGGTGTGGTCCGGCGTGATCACGAACAGGATGGCGGGCGCTATGCCACGCTGGCGCGCTTCCTCGGCAAAGCCGATCTGATTGGCCAGCGCGAAAAAAGATTCGAACGACTCGTTACCGAGATCGACGATCTTGGTGGTGCCATCATCGGCGACCAGGCGGTCGAACAGCGCCATTTGGCCCTTGATGTCGACGATCGCCGATGCGGTCGTATGTTCGGGCAGGAACTGCGCCAGCGTTCCCTCGCCGGAATTGAGATCGAAGGCCGCCACCGAGCGGCCCTCGTGCAGTTGGAAATCCGTGAGCAGCCGCGCCAATAAGGTCTTGCCCACGCGCGGACGCGGCGATGCAACGATCGTGACGGAATTGCGGAACGACATCGGTTTACCGGGCGCGGCCCGCGCATCGGACAGCTATAAAACTTTTTTGTTTGCGCATGAATTATTCCGAAAACCGTTTCCCGCCCCGGATCAATTCCGGGGCAGGCTTTTTCGGGATCATGCGCTAGCCGGCGACCCGGCGGGCATTGCTTTCCACCTTCGGCGAGACCAGGTCGACGAGTTTAACCCGGTCAAACTCGCCCCAGACATTGCCGAGCCAATGGCGGACATAGCCTCGTAGAACGAACGAATAGTTGGCCGCTTCGCCTTTGGCGTCCTTGTTGGCAACGAACGAAGCATAGGGAACGCTGGCCACTTCCACCTGCTCGCAGGCCATCTCGTTGAGCTTCGGAATGATGATCTCTTCGGCGCCCTTGATCTGCTTGAAGTACGAATTGTAGGTCGCCGGATCCCACTCGAAGAACGAAGTCTCGTTGATATGATTCTTTACTAGGTAGTAGTTGGCGTCGCCGACGAAGCGCGCGGTTTCGGCAATTTCCTCGAGCGAGGCGATCGAGGGGCCCAGAATATGGAACACCGCGAAGGTGATCTGGCCCTTCTTGGCCGATTCGAGGAAGCCGATATCGCTCAGCGCCTGCAGCGTGGACGACAGCAGACCGGCGCGCACGTCGATCACCGTCACACTGGCCTCGGCATTGCCGAGCGTGTCGAAGATCTTCATCTGGTCGGGGACCGACGTCACATCCACGACTTCGGTCGCGGCGGGATGGAAGCGCTTGAGCGTGCCGCGCGGCGATTCGGTATCGAAGGCGCGCGTTGGCGTTTGATGGGCGCCGAAATAATCGAGCAGGGTGCGGGCGACCGTGGTCTTACCAACCCCACCTTTGTCGGCACCGACGAGAACGACTGCTGGTCTAGCCATGGGACTACTCTAAAAAAGGAAAAGAGACTGACGTGGTTTCACGCATTTGATTCGTATCTTACTACGTTATTTGCAGGGGAAAATGACAGGATTATTCCTTGGCCTGAATATGCGGGGGAAAATGACAGGATTATTCCTTTGCCGCGCGCTATCTTGGTCGCCTAGGCGAGCCATAGTCCTGAAATTATGGCATAATTTCAACGAATTGGTTGATAACATAAGTTCTGACGGGTGAACGCATGGCAACTATCTTCAATGAAAGCACGGTGACGGCGCAGCCGGCCGGCAAAGACGCGACCCGCCAGCACCTGCTGACCGAGGCCCGGGTCCCGGGTACCGGCATCCTGCTCGACCGCCTGACGCTTGGCCCCGGCGGCGAGGCGCGGCTGACGGTGCCGGCGACGAGCGTGGCATGGCTTCAGGGCCTCGACGGCGAAGCACTGCTGGCGCGCGCCGACAGCCGCCAGACGCTGTCGGATGCCCATGTCGCGTTCCTGCCGCCCGGTTTTTCGGCGAGCATAAGCTCAGCCCACGGCGCCGCACTGCTGTATGGCGAAATTCCCAACGCCGCGCGTTTCGATGCGAGTTTCAAGCAAAGCCCGCCGCCGTTCCGGCTGTCGGATTGGACGCGCGAGCCGGTGCTCGATTCCGAGCATGACGCGCGCAAGCGCATTTATCTGGTGACGCCGAAACTGTTCGGCACCAAGGCGGTGAAAGGCGAGATGATCATCTATCCGCCCGGCACCGCGGCCGCCAATCATCATCACGAAGGCGCCGAGCATTTCATGTATGTGTTACGCGGACGCGGCACCGTCTATGCCAACGAAAAGCCTTACACCGTGCGCAAGGGCGACGTCATCTATTACCCCAATCGCGAGCGGCACTATCTCGAAGCCGCCCACGACGAGGAACTGGTGTTCGCGGAATTCTTCGCGCCAGCCGAATTCAAGACAGTCTGGGTCGACGCGGCCCAAGTCTGCGCCTGGCTGCCGACCGGCCGCGACATTCGCGGGCGAACGCCGGCGCGCGAGATCAAGGCGCATAGCTCGGCCGAGGTTTTGAGTCCGCAGGACGTGTGAAAACTGGTGCCGGCGGAGGGATTTGAACCCCCGACCACCCGCTTACAAAGCACCCATTCGCGCTGTTTCGCCTATCGTCGGCTGTACGTGGCGAAACGCTTCCATTCATTCAAATACGCGGCTCGTGCAAAACAAGCGATGACTTTCACCCGAACCGACGCGTACCCGAGTGAACCGATGTGAAGGCGGGGCCGCAATTTATGGTTTAAACCATTGCTCCGACAGCCGCGCTCTGGTCCGCTTTTAGGGGGAGAACGGACATGCCGTGGACCTATCGCGACTTCCGCTTTTGACCCAGAGCGGAAGTTGCATGCGCTGCCCGATTTGTTCAGCGTTCTAGCGGGCCGTTAGCCTTATTCCAGGCGTCGATGCCGCCCTGGATGTGGCGGGCCGAGGCAAGGCCCGCGTCCTGCGCTGCCTGCACCGCCATGGCTGAGCGCTCGCCGAATGCACAGTAGAACAGGAGCCGCTTGCTGGTCGATTTAGCAAGCTCGTTCAGCATGCCGCCCGCGCTAATGTTCTCTTGCAGGGTCGGATAGGGCACGTGCAGCGAGCCCGGGATGGTGCCGTGCCGCTCGCGCTCTGAGCGCTCGCGCAGATCGATAAGCGCGATGTCGGGCTGCCCCAGAAGGGCGATCGCCTTGCCTGCGGAGAGCGCCCAGCCGCGGCGGGCGATCTCCTCCTGCGCGAGGCCGACTTTCATGTTGGCCGGCACGGCGACATCCATCATCTTTGGATTGGCAAGTTTGAGATTGTTCATCAGCTCGACATATTCCTCGACCGATTTGACCTGGAGCCGTGGGTTGTAGGCCCTCTCCTCGCCGATGGTGGAGACGGTGTCGCCCTTGTAGTCGTGCGCGGGGTAGACCAGCGTTGCATCCGGCAGTTTCAGTAACCGGCCGAAGATCGACTCGTATTGCTTGCGCGAATCGCCGTTCTGGAAATCGGTGCGGCCAGTGCCGCGGATCAAAAGCGTGTCGCCGGTGAACACGCGGTCCGGCAAGATAAAGCTGTAGGAATCGTCGGTGTGGCCGGGCGTGTAGATGACGTCAAGCGCGAGCCCCTCGATCGTGAGTTTGTCGCCGTCGGCGAGCCGCATCGAGATCACGTCGGCCTTGGTCTGCTCGCCCATCACCGTAATGCAATGGGTGTGGTCGCGCAGCGCGCCCAAGCCTGTGATGTGGTCGGCGTGTAGGTGCGTGTCCACCGCCTTGACCAGCGTGAGGTCGAGCTCTTTGACGAGATGAAGATAGCGATCGACTTTCTCCAGTACCGGATCAATGATCAACGCCTCGCCGCCCGGGCGACTCGCGAGCAGATAGGAATAGGTGCTCGACACCTGATCGAAGAGCTGACGGAAGATCATTTTTTTCGCCCGAGACTGCCCAGCACACCACGGATCAACGCCTTGCCGATCTGCGTACCGACCTGCGTCGCTACCGAGCGGGCGACCTGCTTGGCCACAACCTCACCCGTCGACATACGACCACGCGCCTGGCCGCCCGACGATCCACCGCCCAAGACCTTGCCAAGCATATCGCCCCATCCGGATCCGGACTTCTGCTGCTCCTCGGTTGCTTGATGCACACGGCGTCGCAAAATTTCGTAGGCAGAATCGGGATCGATGGTTTTGTCATACTTGCCGCGAAGCGGGCTTTTGGCGATCACGGCCTCGCGCTCCGCCGGTGTCACTGGCCCGATGCGCGCCGATGGCGGGCAAATCAATGTCCGTTCAACCATCGACGGCGTGCCGTTACCTTCCAGGAAGGACACCAGAGCCTCGCCTTTAGCGAGTTCGGTGATGACCTGCGCGGTGTCCAGTTTTGGGTTTGGCCGGAATGTCTCGGCGGCCGCTTTGACGGCCTTCTGATCGCGCTGCGTGAAGGCACGAAGCGCGTGCTGCACGCGATTGCCGAGTTGCGCAAGCACCTTGTCCGGCACATCCAGCGGATTCTGCGTAACGAAATAGACGCCGACACCCTTTGAACGGATCAATCTCACCACCTGTTCGATCTTGTCCATCAAAGGCTTCGGCGCATCATTGAACAAAAGATGCGCCTCATCGAAAAAGAACACGAGCTTCGGCTTTTCGGGGTCTCCAACTTCCGGCAGTTTTTCGAATAATTCGGCAAGAAGCCACAACAAGAAGGTGGCATATAGTTGTGGGTTCTCCATCAGTTTGTCTGCGGAGAGAATATTGATGATTCCGCGGCCATCACGGTCGGTACGCATTAGGTCATTGATGGAGAACGATGGTTCACCAAAGAATTTTGCGCCGCCCTGGTTCTCAAGAACCAAAAGTTGGCGCTGCACCGAGCCGACCGTGGCGGTCGCGACGTTGCCGTACTTCCCGCCGATCTCCTTGGCGTTGTCGGAGAGATACGACAGAAGCTCACGAAAATCCTTTAAGTCGACCAATCCCTTGTTTTCGGCATCGGTCGCTCCAAATTCGTCGTCGGCGTAACGGAACGCTATATTGACCACGCCTTCCTGCACGTCGTTCAGACCGAGCATGCGAGAGAGCAGAAGGGGCCCCATCTCAAACACCGTCGTGCGAATCGGGTGACCCTGCTCACCAAACAGATCCCAGAACACCACCGGAAATTCATCCACTTGGTATTTGAATCCTATGTCGGCCGCCCGTTTGACCAGAAAATCCCTTTCCTCGCCGACTTCGGCGATGCCGGAAAGGTCACCTTTAATGTCGGCAGCAAAAACCGGTACGCCGGCTCGGGAAAATCCTTCGGCCAAGACTTGCAGCGTGACAGTTTTGCCAGTACCGGTCGCGCCGGTGACCAGCCCATGCCGGTTTGCGAGTTTCAACGTAAGGTACTGCGGCGTTTTCTTGCTTTTGCCGACTAAGATTTTTCCGTCTTCGATAGTGTTTGCCATCGTGTGCGCCTGCAATTTTGTACCTTCCGTGGAGATTAGCATATGCACACAGGAAATCGAAGTTAGCTTGGTCGCGAAGCTTGCCGGGCACTCCAATGCCAATGTCACGCTCGGACAATAAACGCAGGCTGTCCGAGGGCGGCTCGGCGGGTCGATCAATTCCGTCGTTGAGGCCGAGCCGACGCGGCCCCACTCAAGGATGTCGCTCCAACTAGACGCCTTCGATGCCAACGCCTTCGATGGCGATTCCGGCGCTGTCGACAACGACAGCGCGCTGCTGCTCGGGAGAGTCTCGACACGCGGTAACCGTGGCTACAGACCTTCACTTCAATACGATTCAAGAAGGGTGCTTCTGCGTCTCCCGATTGCACGAGAGTACGCTTCGATACGCAAAACAAGCGATGACTTTCGCTCGCGTGAACCGACGCGTACTCGAGTGAACTGATGTGCGAGCGGGAAGCTGTAACCACGGTGTGACCGCGTCGAAACCATCCACTACACTCTTGTCCATGCGTGGAAAAAACTCCTGCAGTCTGGCGTACGAATAGGATAATATTTCGTTTTTATTTGAAATATTGCCATTTAAAGAATGATTTTCTACATAGCGGCAGGGCCTCCTTTTTGGGAATCTGCCATGACCGACCTTTCTGTTGACGCAAGACTGCTCGCACCGCAATGGGAGCGAAGCTCCGATAAAACACCGACCAGCCGCACGGTGGTCGCCGTTGCTGCAGCGCTGCTCGTGAGCGGTGC
>Ga0209048_10006081_pt1 | contig 11337 bp, 8 predicted proteins | sample FrelakmetCRP12CR_FD_187146 | JGI IMG/M metagenome (GOLD analysis project Ga0209048, IMG submission 187146) | Freshwater lake sediment microbial communities from the University of Notre Dame, USA, for methane emissions studies - CRP12 CR (SPAdes)... | ecosystem: Environmental > Aquatic >... | reverse complement strand
CTACCAGCCGCCAGCCTGCCTGAAAGTAATTGACCCTGCCATAGACCAACGCTTGCCCGACAAGCCAGCCTATTTTCGTGACGTAGTCCAATTCTCCAACCCTCACCTGATCCACTCGGAGACAAATTCTCCCGCAAAACCTCCTGCTCCAATCTTCGGGACCGAACCTGCCCACGATTGGTGTTACTTTTTCGAGAAAGCCGACCTCGCCAGCCAGGAAGGCGACTGGCAGCAAGTAGTAGCGCTAGGCGACCAGGTCCTGGCACAAGACAAGAATATTTACAAGAAGAATATCGTAGAATTAGTACCTTTCATCCGAGGGTACGCCCACACAGGGAACTGGGATAAAGCCGAGCAGCTTTCGATGGAAGCATACAAAACCTGGGGAAATACTCGCCTCATGCTTTGCGACGTCTGGAAAGACCTTCACCAAGCATCTCCAGAAGATACCACGGGAGAACAAACCTTCCAACGGGTTACGCAATCCCTGCAATGCACGACGTCTTGAGATATTAAGGACAGACTCAGGGGTTATAATCGGGTAGTTTGCCGCCTTCTTGGAGAATACGTTGGCTAAAGTCCGATTCAATAACTGGATAATTTTGTTCGCGCTGTTGATCCTATGCCTCTTAAGCTTTGGGCCAATGATCACACAGCTAGGGGCATATTGGGACGATTGGCCATCGATCTGGTTCTTACATAGCTTTGGACCCGGCATCTTCCCAACTGCATTCCATGCTGACCGTCCTTTACAAGGCTGGCTGTTTGTACTGACCACCAGCCTGCTCGGCCAATCGATGCTGGCATGGCAGGTTTTCGGCATCTTCACCCGCTTTCTGAGTGGAGTAGCCTTGATGGGATTGCTGGCGGCAATTTGGCCAGGCCGGACATTCCAGAATACAGCAGTCGTGCTTCTGTTTCTGTTGTATCCCGGTTTCACTCACCAATATATCCCGATTACCTATTCTCACCAGTTCATTGTCCAGGCAGTTTTCTTCCTCTCTTTAGCCGCCATGGTTTGGGCCTGCCGGAAACCAGATTGGTTCTGGCCCTTGACAGTGTTTGCATTGGTGTCTTCAATCCTCTGTATGTTTACACTCGAATATTTTGTCGGCCTGGAGCTACTGCGGCCAGTGCTGCTCTGGCTGGCCAACGAGGGCACTGAGAAGGATATGTGGACTCGTCTCAAATGGGTTCTCAAACGCTGGCTCCCTTACTTAGCTGTCTTGGCTTTCTTTGTAGTGTGGAGAGTAACGCACAAGACGCCCCGAGGCGATGTGATTATCTTCGACAATCTTCGAAATAATCCTGTTACCACCATCGTTGAGCTAATTAAAACAATCCTGCGAGATATTTATAATACGAGTATCCTCGCCTGGGCAAAAACATTCAACTTCTCAAACCTTAATGGCACCAAAACTTATGTCGTTGCCCTCTATATTGGAGTATCGATTATTGCGGCAACTCTTGTGATCCTGCTGCTGGTGAAGATCGGCCAGCGAACCTCAGTAGAGGAAAAAAGAAAGCCGGTTTCATCCAGGCAATGGGCAGTTCAGGCAATCGTGATCGGGCTTTACTCGTTGGCCATCTCAGGATGGCCGATTTGGGTCACCAATCTGCACATTGAGCTAGAGTTCCCCTGGGACCGATTTACACTAGCAATGATGTTGGGCACTTCCCTGATCCTGGTTGGCTTGATCGAGCTCATCACGCGGACATACCTTCAAGCCGCCATCTTGGTCGGTATCGCGGCCGGTCTGGCAGCCGGGATGCACACTCTGGTTGGCGTTTCCTACCGGCAGGATTGGACCTTGCAAAGGTCCTTATTCTGGCAAATGAGCTGGAGAGTTCCAGGGATCGAACCGGGGACAGCGATTTTATCTCCCTATCTGCCGTTCCAATATGTTACCGACAATTCCCTCACCGCACCGGTCAACTGGATGTATGCCCCTGACAGCAAGTCCATCCAAATGCCGTACGCGTTGCTCACTATTGACGCCAGGCTGGGAAATTTGCTCCCAAACCTCGAAAAAGGAACGCCAATCTCTGTGCCTTACCGGGCGACTACCTTCTCCGGCTCGACATCACAAGCCCTGGTAATGGTTTATGACCCACCCCGCTGCCTTAAAATATTTGATCCTGCCATCGATACCCTTTGGCCGAACAAACCCAACTATCTCGACCAGGCGCTCCAGCTTTCAAGGCCTGAATTGATCCGGACCGGAGCTGCCCCAGCCGCATCGCCACCAGCCGGCATCTTTGGTCCTGAACCCGAACATGACTGGTGCTATTATTTCGAGAAGGCCGATCTGGCTCTTCAGACCGGCAAATGGGAAGCTGTCGCCAACCTGGGAGATCAGGCTCGCGTTATGGACAAGAAATTTAGCAAAGAGACAGTTGCCGAGGCAGTCCCGTTTATCGAAGGTTATGCCTATATGGGACAATGGCAAAATGCTTTGCAGTTGTCCCAGGAAATGTATAAGACTCAAAACAAAACTCAAGGCTTGTTATGTCTGGTCTGGAAAAATCTCCTTCAATCAACGATAGGCAATCCTGACAGACAGGCTGCAACCAATCAAATTCAAAATCAACTGCGATGCGAACATCCATAAAAAACTTCCGTCTTAACCCAAAGAGTTTCTCGATAGCCCTACTTGTCCTGAGTGTGATCTGTTTCGTGCCCTTTATCCACCGGTTGGGATTTTATTGGGACGATTGGCCATCCATCTGGTTTCTCCATTTCTGGGGACCGTCCAGCTTCAAAGAAGGTTTTTCAGTGGACCGGCCGCTTCTTGCCTGGGTATTCATGTTAACGACCACCTTACTCGGCGAGTCGACGTTAGGTTGGCAGCTTTTTGGCGTCTTCAGCCGTTTGTTAATTAGCCTGACCTTGTTTTGGACATTGCATGGATTGTGGCCGAAGCAAACTGCCAGAGTAGCCTGGATCACAATCCTGTTTACTGTTTATCCGGGATTCGGCCAGCAATTTATCTCTGTTACTTACGGCAACGCCTTCCTGGTATATAGCTGTTTCCTCTTCTCCTTAGGGACCATGATTTGGGCCTTCCGTAAGCCGCGCTGGTATTGGCCGCTAATGGTTTTATCCTGGTTGACTGCTGCATTCAGCCTCTTCACTTCCGAATATTTTTTCGGATTGGAGCTATTCAGGCTTGTGATCCTCTGGCTGATCATGAATAACAAGGATCTTCCACCTTGGAAACGCGTTCGACAGGTTTTAATAACGTGGATACATTATGCGATTATCGTGGTGGCATTCCTCATCTGGCGGATCTTCCTGTATCAAAGCCCTCGAGCTACTATAACGATTTTCAATCAACTCCGCCTCAACCCATTCAGCGCAATCATTATCCTTGTCAAGACCATCTTAATTGATTTTTTCGAAGCCGCTGTTCTTCCCTGGGTCCGGTCTTTTAATTTATTGCCAGTGCTCAATTTTGATACGGTGATCATTTTGACGTATATTGGGATTGTTATTGGTGTGATCGGACTGAGCTACCTGTTCATTTCTCTTCTGCGCGACCCAAAGGAAACGGACGGCACTCAAGAATCTGAGGAACCTGCCTCATCGAAGAAATGGGCGATAGAAGCCATCCTTGTCGGTTTGCTGGCCTTAGCCTTCGCAGGTTGGCCGATCTGGGTGACAGATTTGCACATCGAACTAATCTTCCCTTGGGACCGTTTCACATTGGCGATGATGCCGGGCGCGTGCATTTTGCTGGTAGGAGTAGTTGATCTGATTGCGAAAGCCCGCTGGCAAGCCTCGCTTTTCCTGGCTGTAGTAGCTGGCTTTTCAGCCGGAATGCAGTTCCAGTACCGCCTGGCTTATCGCCAGGATTGGATCACCCAAAAAGCTTTTTTTTGGCAGCTAATCGAAAGAGCGCCTGGAATTAAACCTGGGACCCTGATCTTAACGAATGAATTGCCGTTTCAATATTACAGCGACAACTCACTGAGCGCGCCTTTAAACTGGATCTATTCTCCCCAGCAAACCTCACGCAAAATGTCTTATTTATTCTACGATATCGAAGCTCGTCTCGGAAAGGGGCTGCCAAGCCTTGAGACGAACCTCCCTATTCACGAGCCTTACCGGGCAACTTCATTCGATGGCAACACTTCTCAAGCCCTAGTCCTTTTTTACGATCCCCCCCGTTGCTTGAAAGTGGTAGATCCTGTCTTAGACACTTTTCTTCCTTATAAGCCCAACCATATCCCAGAAGCCCTGGCACTCTCGCAGCCCGACCTGATCCAGGTGGATGCAAACCCAGGAGCCCGGCCGCCCTCATCGATATTCGGCCTCGAACCACAGGACTGGTGTTATTATTTCGAGAAAGCTGAATTAGCCCGCCAGAAAGGAGACTGGCAAGAAGTCGCCAATTTAGGCGATAAAGGTATTCCTCTAAAAAAGAAGTTCACTAAAGAGACCGCTACTGAGTTATTAACTTTCATCGAAGGTTATGCCCATACAGGCCAGTGGGATAAAGCAGTACAATTGTCTGCACGATTCTTGCAAGCCACTGAAAAAGCCAACAATATCGTATGCCAAACATGGGATAGAATCGATCAAAATACTTCCCCTACTGAAGATCGAAAGACCGCTTTTTTGCAGATCAAATCGCTTGCCAACTGCCAATTTCCGTGATCGAATTATGCCATCTCCACTGGTCAAAAGCTTATCCGTCATCATACCGGTTTATAACAGCCAGGATACACTCGACGAGCTTGTCGAGCAGCTGGCTATGGTTCTGAAAGATCTCGCTGAAAAGTACGAGATCATCATGGTAAATGATGGCAGCCGCGACCAAAGCTGGATGGTAATCACGCGCCTGAGCCAGGCTTATCCATGGGTCCGAGGCATCAACATGATGCGTAACTATGGACAGCACAATGCGCTGTTATGCGGGGTCCGCTCTGCCCAATATGAAATCTCAGTTACGATGGACGACGATTTACAACACCCACCGGGAGAAATTGAAAAACTTCTACAAGAACTTTCTAAGGGTTACGATGTTGTCTATGGCACCCCTGCCAAACAGCAACATGGCCTATGGCGTAATTTGGCGTCCTATTTCACTAAAATAGCTTTGCAAAGCACAATGGGCGTGGAGAATGCCCAAAAAGTCGGCGCCTTCAGAGTATTTCGAACTCAGCTGCGACAGGCTTTTCAAAACTATCAAAGCCCCTTTGTCATTCTAGATGTGTTATTAACCTGGGGAACGACGCTCTTTTCCTCTATCCCAGTCAACCACAGGCCTCGCCATAAAGGCGTTTCGAACTATACCTTTCGCATGTTACTCGTATTCAGCATCAACATGATGACCAGCTTCACCGTTTTGCCTTTGCAATTAGCCAGCATGATGGGGTTTGGTTTCGCCCTGTTTGGCATGTTGGTGTTTATCTATGTTATCGGACGTTTTATAGTCCAGGGCGGCAGCGTTCCAGGTTTTCCATTTCTAGCCTCGATTATTTCTATTTTCTCGGGGGTGCAGCTCTTCGCCCTGGGCATCATTGGAGAATATCTGGCGCGCATGCACTTCCGCGTCATGGACCGGCCAACTTATGTTGTACGCGGGGAAACGGAACATAATGAGGAGAATAATGGAAGCAAAAGGATTTAATAGTGATCCCTGCTCGTTCCTGGAATGGGATACACAATTTTTCGATCACCGGATTGCTCGAGTTAATAGCGACCGGTTAGATGCTGGAATCATTAATAAAATATATGAGTGGTGCAAAGATTGGGCGATCGAATGCTTATATTTCAAGGCTTATTCCGATGATGTGCAAACCATCCGTCTAGCAGAAGATCATAGCTTTCGATTAGTGGAAGTTCGTCTCAACATGGAACGACATTTGAAAGATTGGAATCCAGAAACCCGGCCAAAAGCCGCAGAAGACATAACAATCCGTGAGGCACGCCCTGAAGATATGCCGGTTGTGAAAAGCATCGCCAGCACAAGTTATGTAGACTCGCGCTATTATTTTGACGAACACTTCTCTGAGGAGAAATGGCAAGAATATTACGCCACCTGGATCCAAAAAAGCTGCACTGGGGGAGCGGACCTGGCAATCATCGCAGAAAAAGATGGCGAAGTAATCGGCTATATCACAGGTCTGGTGGTGAAAGGCAAGCCTGAAGGCCAATACGAATTGACTGGCGTAAAAGAATCGGCGCGCAAATCCGGGGTAGGCCAAGAGCTTTTCCGCAGCGGCCTGGATTGGTACGTGCGCGCCGGCGTCGAATATGTTTGGTTGGCAACCCAAGGACGTAATATCGCTACCCAACGGATGATCCAACGGAATGGCTTTATTACGCGTTCTTGCCAGCTCTATTACCATAAGTGGTTTCAACCTGCTTCCCCTGAAGCAAAACGATGAGCGCTTACCAGATACCTTTTAATAAACCTTGCCTGGTAGGGAACGAGCTCGAATACATCGCCCAGGCTGTCCAAAACCAACACATCTCCGGCGACGGGATATTCAGCCGGAAATGCCACACCTGGTTTGAACAGCAATTCAGTGTTCGTAAAGTATTATTGACTACTTCCTGTACCCACGCCCTCGAGATGGCTGCTTTTCTGGTGGATATCCAGCCCGGCGACGAGGTGATTGTGCCCTCATTCACCTTTGTCTCTACAGTCAACGCTTTCGTTATCCGTGGGGCTCGTCCCATGTTTATTGACATTCGACCCGATACCTTAAACCTGGACGAAACCCTGCTAGAACGCCTGATCACCCCTCGAACCAAGGCGATTCTGGTCGTCCACTACGCTGGGGTTGGTTGTGAAATGGACGCCATTCTAAACATCGCCCAACGTCACAACATCCCGGTGGTCGAGGATAACGCTCACGGTCTTTTCGGCAAATACAAAGGCAACTTCCTGGGCACGTTTGGCTCTTTAGCCACACAAAGCTTTCATGAGACCAAAAACGTCACCTGCGGGGAAGGCGGCGCATTGCTCATCAACGACCCGCTGTATATGGAACGGGCGGAGATTTTACGTGAAAAAGGCACAAATCGCAGCCGGTTCTTCCGCGGCCAAGTCGACAAATACACCTGGGTAGACCTTGGCTCAAGCTACCTGCCTTCCGACATACTGGCTGCATTTCTCTACGCCCAACTCGAAAAATCTTCTGAAATCCAGGCCAGGCGAAGGCAGATTTGGAATATGTATTTCACCCGCTTGCAAGATTGGGCCGAAGAAAGCTCAGTCCGTTTGCCCTACGTCCCCGATCATTGCGACCAGCCTTATCATATGTTTTACATGCTGCTACCATCGCTGAAATACCGGCAAGCCTTAATATACCATTTGAAGTCGACCGGGATTCTTGCCGTATTTCATTACCTTCCGCTGCATGCCTCTGATATGGGGCGAAAACACGGAGGCCAGCCAGGCGATTGCCCAGTAACAGAGGATATCAGCGATCGCCTACTGCGTCTACCTTTTTATTTCGATCTAACCGAGGACGAACAGTCGTTGGTAATTGAGACGGTTAAAAGCTTTCAATTTTAATATCGGAAAATCTGGTCCCGGTTTGGATATATAATACCAACGTGGAAAAGCAACAAGCTATCGATTTCATCCTGGAAAAGCTGGATTTACAACGTAGCAAGGAAGAGATCTCTTCCTTGCTTGCCCAGCAGATTAATGCCTCTCCAGCCCAGGTAGGCAATTTCGTAGACCAGGTTATCCAGCAGCGGAAAGCGACCCTCGCCATCTTGCAGACTGAGCCTGATCCTGTTGCCGTCCCTTCCATTTCCGAAGAAAAGCAAACTGGCAACTCTATTCCCCCAGACCCCTCGCTCGACTCATCGGGTATGAATCCTGCACTTGTACCTGAGGAACCACCTTTAGCCCGACAAGGTCTGGCCGCCGAAGACACCCTTCCCCCATGTGAAAAGCACCATTTGCCGAAGCTGTCAGATGAAAATATTGAGAAATCTATTACCAGTGCGTTGAATGTAAATCACGATCTCGATGATGTGATCCTGGCGGTTTGTGAAAAGACCGGATTGACTTGGGATCAAGCCCAGGGTTTTGTAGCCAACGTTGCGACTCAGAATCGAAAAAATATTGTTTTGCACCAGAACCTCATCTTCATCCCTTTGTCTGCCCTGGCGATCCTGGCTGGGTTCATATTGTTCCACGCCGGTTTCAGTGAAGGGTATTCGCTTGGCTCGACCTTGCTAAATAGAGCAGCAGATAAGCCTTTTGTCATACCACCCAATGCTGCAGGGACGGTTCAGAGTGCGCCTTGGGCCATACTTACCGGTTTGGGATTAGCTGTTGGCGGGATTTTCGGCCTGTTCAGGGCGTTGAAATCCCAATTTGAATAGGCCGTTCATTTTCGTTTAGATTTATAGGGATTACTTGCGATGAAGACCCACATCTTGCAGCTCGAAGCGTCCGATGATTTAATCTCGGTTCGCGATAAGATGGGCTGGTCCAAAAGCGGTCGTATCCTGCTCATCTGGCCTGAACATGGTCGAGTGCTTTATCGCAGGTTAGACCTAGTGATCCTGCAACGTCACAGCCGTTCCTTGGGCGCCAAATTAGCATTGGTGACTCGCGATCCGGATGTCCGCTATTATGCTCCCCGGTTGGGTATCCCCGTCTATAAATCGCTGCGCAAAGCCCAAAGCTCACACTGGAAAGTAGCGCGCCGTTTCCGCAAAGCGCAAGTGGAAATGGAAGTCATGCAATCTACTGAGGAGATAGGACAACAGGAAGAACAACCCCTCTTACAACCTCCGAGGAAGCCCATACCTGATCGGCCTGAGCCAGCCGTTCCCCAACCATCTCCCATTGCGCGCCTGGCATTTTTTACCCTGGGAGTCCTGGCTTTGTTAGCTATCGCGGCCACTTTATTGCCGAGCGCCGTGGTTAAATTAACCCCTGTGGTACGGACTCAAAATATCAGCGTCAACCTTACGGTGGACCCACAGGAAAGTTCTTTTTCCATTTCCGGATTGATTGCTGCGCGCCCAATCACTGTTACGGTCGAAGGGCGCGACAGCCAGCAAACAAGCGGCAGCCTGCGCTTGCCCGACCAACCTGCAAGCGGTCAAATTCAATTGACGAACTTAACCGACAAACCGGTCTCTGTTCCAGCCGGGACAATCGTACGCGGCCTTGGCATGGATGCCATTCTCTTCGCGGTAACTCGAGATGGAGAAGTTTCCGCGGGACCTGGACAGACTCTCACATTACCGGTCCGGGCGCTATTACCCGGCAGCCAAGGCAACCTGCCCGCTCAAAGCCTGGTAGCTATTGAAGGTGTGCTCGGAACACGGCTTAGCGCTACAAATCCCGAGCCCACTTTACATGGAACGGACCGTTTAGAGCCGGCTCCAAACGAAGATGACCGCTTAAAGCTTTCTAAGAAATTGCGGCAATCTCTGGATCAAACCGTCCTTTCAGAAGTCCAAAATAAGCTGGCTGAAGGAGATATTCTGATACCTTCCAGCCTGCACCTGCTGAATACCCTGGACGAAACCTTCCAACCCGCTGACCTGCAACCCGCAGATCATCTCGACCTGAACCTGCGTCTCGAATACCAGGCGCAATTCGTTTCGGCTGTTGAAATTCGCGATCTTGCCCAAGCTGTTCTGGACGCCAACCTGCCACCTGGCTACCTACCTCTCGACGGTACGATGGAGATCGAAAACCTGACCGCGCCTGAAATAGGCCAGGGTTCTATGGTCCACTGGACGATGCAAGCTCACCGCCAAATCCAGGCGCAGCTGCAAGAACCCGAAGCCATTAAACTCTCGCTCGGTCTAGATCCCCTCCAGGCTAAGAATCTTTTAGAATCCAACCTCCCCCTGGCCGCACACCCCCAGATCAGCCTGTTTCCATCCTGGTGGCCGCGCTTGCCGTTCCTGCCATTCCGGATTGCGATCGTCAATCAGGCTGCCAGGTGATCCAGAAATCAGGAAATTTTCCCTAATTCAAGTCTCGCAAACCGTATTTTCACTCTATGAAGATTCTTGCTGTCGACCCTGGTGAAAAACGAATCGGTCTGGCATTAAGCGATCCGACCGGTACGATCGCTAACCCACTGACCGTTCTGAAGCATGCGTCGCGAACTGTTGATGCAGCAACGATTTCCCAATTGGCGCTCGATAACCAGGCTCAATTGATTGTGGTTGGGCAAGCATTAGATGACGAAAATCTTCCTACGCCGCAAGGCCGGAGCGCCTCGCGTCTGGCAGATGCGATCCGCCTGCAGACGGATCTGCCGGTAGAATTATGGGACGAAAGTGACAGCACCCAGGCTGCCCAAGAAGCGCGACGAATGATGAGAACCACACGCCGCAAGCGTCGTGGCCATCTGGACGACCTGGCGGCAACGTATATCTTGCAGACTTACCTGGATGCACACTCTTAATCCAAAAATTTTATGAAATCTCCTCGTTTATTGCGCTCATGCTTCATCATTGGTGTGACCGCCCTTTGTTTGGGAGTTGTCTTGTTGGGCTGGCTGGGTTGGTATCTACCCAGTAGAGCTGAGCGAGCATTCGGCCAGCCAACAAGAAACCTTGGTCTCGAGCAGCAGATATTTATCTCTCTGAAAATCTTGCTCGAGGAAAATGATCTTAAAACCCCCTTTGGCCAGACGAGCGGCCAGCGCCCATTCAAAGTCCAGCTAGGCGAATCCACTTATGCCATCACTAGCCGGCTAGAACAAGATGGGTTTATTTCAAGCGCCGCAGCTCTGCGTGACTATCTTATATATAGCGGATTGGATACGACCATCCAGGCTGGGAGCTACCAGCTAAGCCAAGGGAAGACCGGGATAGAAATCGCCCAGGCTCTCCAAGACTCTACTCCCAGCCATGTCACATTCCACATTCTCTCCGGCTGGCGGATGGAGGAAATCGCAGACAGCTTATCAACCTCCGGCCTGAGCTTTTCTCGAGAAGCTTTCTTAGATATTGTTTCTAATCCAGCGGGGATTTCTCCTTTGGTAAAACAGCTCCCTGAAGGAGCTACTTTAGAAGGCTTCTTGTATCCCGATAGCTATGATGTGCCGCGGCAGATCCCGCTGGAAGATTTTATAAAAATAATCCTGGATGACTTCCAATCAAAAGTAGATCAAGACATGTTGGCGGGTTTTAAAAGCCAGGGCTTAAACCTGTTCCAGGCTGTTACCCTGGCATCCATGGTCGAGCGCGAAGCAGTACTGGAAGAAGAAATGCCAACGATCGCTTCGGTATTTTTGAACCGGCTCAACACCGGGATGAAGCTTGATTCTGATCCCACCGTACAGTACGCCCTGGGCTATGACTCAGAAAACCTTGTGTGGTGGAAGAAC
>Ga0209048_10006080_pt1 | contig 11338 bp, 12 predicted proteins | sample FrelakmetCRP12CR_FD_187146 | JGI IMG/M metagenome (GOLD analysis project Ga0209048, IMG submission 187146) | Freshwater lake sediment microbial communities from the University of Notre Dame, USA, for methane emissions studies - CRP12 CR (SPAdes)... | ecosystem: Environmental > Aquatic >... | reverse complement strand
CTGCATGAACTCGTCGGTGACCCGGACCGAGTTGTTGGCGTTCTGGTACTGGATCGAGTGGCTGTCCTTGCCGTCGAGGTCCATGTCGAAGCCGGCGTCACGGAGGGCACGCGCCTTTCGCTCCTCGATCGCCTTGCACCAGATGAAGTCCTCGATGTCGGGGTGGTCGCCGTTGAGGATGACCATCTTGGCGGCCCGCCGGGTCTTTCCCCCGCTCTTGATGGTGCCCGCCGAGGCGTCGGCGCCCCGCATGAAGCTCACCGGCCCCGAGGCGGTGCCCCCGCCCTTCAGGTGCTCCCGGGACGACCGGATGCGGGACAGGTTGATCCCGGATCCGGAGCCGCCCTTGAAGATCGTCCCCTCCTCCTTGTACCAGTCGAGGATGGCGTCCATGGTGTCCTCGACGGCGAGGATGAAGCAGGCGCTGGCCTGCTGGGGGACGCCGTGCACCCCGATGTTGAACCACACCGGCGAGTTGAACGCGGCCCGCTGGTGGACGATCAGGTACTTGAGCTCGTCACGGAAGGCATCGGCCTCGCCCGCGTCGACGAAGTAGCCGTCCGTCACGCCCCAGTCGGCGATGGTGTCGGCCACCCGGTCGCACACCTGCTTGAGCGACCACTCCCGCTCCGGGGCTCCGAGCTGCCCCCGGAAGTACTTCTGGGCGAGGATGTTGGTGGCGTTCTGGCTCCAGAAGCTGGGCACCTCGACCGCGAGCTGCTCGAACGCGATCGAGCCGTCGCGGAAGTTGGTGATCCGGGCGTCCCGACGCTCCCACGTCACCTCGTCGTAGGGGTGCACGCCGGCGGTCGTGAAGTGGCGGCGGATGCCGATGCCGATGCGCTCGGGAGCCATGGCCATGAGGTCGGGTCCTTTCGTCTGCGGATGCCGGTGCGGGTGAACGGCCGATGCGGTCGGATCCTCGGTCACCCGGCGTTGCGTGGCGTCGAGCACAACATCTTGTGGTCGGCGCCGAGGGGTGTACGAGGAGTGGGGTCATTACAGCATTGTAGTTTCACCGGTGTCAATGGCATCCACCTCGCGGAACCGCAGGTCAGGGGGCGTTCGCGATGGTTAGCGCGGCATCCACGGGTGACCCACAACCTGTCCCCAGCACATCCCCAGCTCATCCCCAGGGCCGCCACCCCTCCTCGGCCGGCCCTCGACCCGGCAGGACCGACCGGCCGCCGGCACTACTCCGTGGTGCCGGCCCTTGGGCTCTGAACGGCCGCCTCGAGGGCGTCGACCCGCTCGGAGAGCTCGGCGAGGAGCTGGCCGAGCTCGCCGTTGAGCTCGGCCACGATGGCGAGGACCACCGCGGCGACGCCGGCCACGTCCTCCTCGGTGGCCTTGTGATGGCCGCGGTGGAGGGCGTCGTGGAGTCGCGAGCTGACGTGTTCGTTGTCCATGGAGGTTCACCGTAGTGGCGCCCCGGCCGGCCCCTGGCCGTGGTCCGGCCCCGGACGGGTGGTCGAAGCTCGCGGGGACGGTCCGGCCCGGGCCGGCTACCCGTCGGCGATGACGAACAGCAGGTCGGCCTGGCAGGCGACCTGACCGTCGACCGACGCGGTGCCGGAGCCGGTCCCCGCCCGTGCCCCGAGGCGGCCGATGGCGATCTCGAGGTCCAGGGTGTCCCCGGGCCGGACCTGGCGCCGGAACCGGGCCCGGTCGATGCCGCCGAAGAGGGGCAGCTTGCCCCGGTACCGGTCGTCGCGGAGCAGCGCCACGGCCCCGAGCTGGGCGATGGCCTCGACCATGAGGACCCCGGGCAGGGTCGGCCGCCCGGGGAAGTGGCCGGCGAAGAAGTCCTCCTCCCCCGTGAGCCGCCACCGACCGCGGGCGGACCGCCCCGGCAGCACCTCGGTGAGCTCGTCGACGAACAGGAACGGGGGCCGGTGCGGCAGCACCTCGTCGGGTCGCATGACGCCGCACCCTAGGGGCCCGCTCCCACCGCCGGCGCGGCGCGGTCGGACGCCCGCTACGGTGCCCGGTCCGTGGGCGTCGTCATCGCCATCGACGCGGGCACCACCGGCGTGCGTGCGCTCGCTATCGACGAGGGGGGACGGCCGGCCGGGTGGTCGTACCGGGAGTTCCCCCAGCACTTCCCCCAGCCCGGCTGGGTCGAGCACGACGCCGACGACATCTGGGCCGCCGTCGTCACCACCGTCGGTGAGCTCGCCGCGGAGCTCGAGGGACGGGGCGTGACGATCGCCGCGGTCGGGATCACCGACCAGCGCGAGACCACCGTCGTGTGGGACCGGCGCACGGGCCGCCCGCTGGCCCGTGCCATCGTCTGGCAGGACCGCCGGACCGCGGCGGCCTGCGACCGCCTCCGTGGGGCGGGGCACCTCCCCACGGTGCGCCGGCTCACCGGCCTGGTCCTCGACCCCTACTTCTCCGCCACCAAGCTGGCGTGGCTCCTCGACGAGGGCGGCGTGGAGGCCGGCCCGGACGTGGCCTTCGGGACGGTCGACTCCTGGGTGGTGTGGAACCTGACCGGCGGACGCGTCCACGCCACCGACCCCTCCAACGCCAGCCGGACCCTGCTCTACGACATCGGGCGGCTGGCGTGGTCCGAGGAGCTGTGCGCCCTGTTCGGCGTGCCCCCCTCCTGCCTGCCGGAGGTCCGCCCGTCGAGCGGCTCGTTCGGGACCGTCGCCCCGGGCGTCGTCCCCGGACTGGCGTCCGGCACACCGATCGGCGGGGTGGCCGGCGACCAGCAGGCGGCCCTCTTCGGCCAGGCCTGCGTGACGCCGGGCATGACCAAGAACACCTACGGCACGGGGAGCTTCGTGCTCATGAACGTCGGTGCGGAGGCGCCCGACCCGGTGGACGGGCTGCTCACCACGGTGGCCTGGACCCTGGCTGACGGCTCCACGTCCTACGCCCTCGAAGGGGCCATCTTCGTCACCGGTGCGGCGATCCAGTGGCTGCGTGACGGGCTGGGCCTCATCGGCGCGGCGGACGAGGTCGGTCCTCTGGCGGCGAGCGTCCCGGACACCGGGGGCGTCGTCGTCGTCCCCGCGTTCACGGGCCTCGGGAGCCCGTACTGGGACCCCTACGCACGCGGGACGATCGTGGGTCTGACCCGGGGGACCGGCCGACCCCAGCTGGCCCGGGCGGTCGTGGAGGCCATGGCCTACCTGACCCGCGACGCGGTGGACGCCATGACGAGAGCCTCGGGCCGGCCCGTCACCGCCCTGCGGGCCGACGGTGGCGCCGCCGTGCTGGACCTGCTCCTCGAGCTCGTCGCCGACCAGCTGCGGGTACCCGTCGCCCGGCCCCAGGTCGCCGAGACCACGGCGTTGGGCGCCGCCTACCTCGCCGGCCTGGCGACGGGGGTCTGGGGGTCGCTGGACGAGATCGGCCGCCACTGGTGCCTCGACCGCGAGTTCCTGCCGACCGGCGACGCGGGCGAGGCGGACCGGCTCTACGCCCAGTGGCAGCGGGCCGTCGAACGGGCCCGCTCCTGGGCCCCCACCGTCTGACGGACCTTCGACCGGGCCCGGTCCCCGGCGCCGCCCCCGTGGGTCGCGGGACTCAGGGCTCACCGGCCTCGACGGCCTCGACGGCAGCCACGGCTGCGACGGCGTCAGACCCGCCGAACCGGCCGGGCGGCCGACGGGTTTCGCTGCGCGAGCTCGGTCCACCGGCTGTCGGCGATCCTGGCCAGGGCCGTCAGCTGCTGGCGCTCGCGGGCCCGGAAGGGCCGCCCCTCCCGTCCGAGGATCAGGGCGAGGTCGCCGGACTGCAGCGCGGCCCAGGCCACGTCGTCGGGCCCGCACTCCCCCGCCGCCACCCGATCCGAGGTCCGGCTCCCCGCCACGAACGCCGCGAGCCATGCGACGGTGGGCACCGTGCCGACGCTCGCCACCGGCACGGGGCCGTCGAGATCGACCACCGCGCACCACGACGCCTCGAAGTCCTCCCGGCCGTGGTGGGCCAGGGCGGCGTGCAGACGCGGGACGGTCTGCTGCTCGACCAGGACGGCCGCGGTCTCGAGCGCATCGAGCCGGGGATCATGCGCCCGGACCTCGACGGGACGGACGTCCTCCACGTCGACACCGTCCACCTGGCTCAGCTCGGACAGGAGGAGCTCCACGAGGGTGGCGTCGGGGAGGCTCACGACGAGCTCGTCGATGGCCCGCCCCGCACCCCGCTCGAGGATCTCGATGCCGGTCAGGTCTCCCCGGACCGCACCGATGCGACCGGCGACCGCACCGAGCGCGCCCGGTCGGTCGGGCAGCCAGACCCGTACGACGAAGCTCGGCATGGCGCCAGGCTACGGGGCGGATGTGACGACCCGGTTACCGCCGGGTTCGTGTCGCGTTTCACGTTCCGGTCCACCGGCCACCCGGCCGGGCGTCAGACGATGGTCGCGGCGACGCCGAGCAGGCCTGCCTCGCCCCGACCGTCCACCGGTCCGAGCACCTCGGCGACGGTGACCAGCCTGGCCGGTTCGGTGGCGTCGACCGGCTGGTCGCCGCTGCGCTTGCAGTAGCGGTCGACGTAGTCCTGACCCGACAGCTCCCGGAGCTCGAACATGATCTCGTCGGTGATCTGCCGCAGGACGAGCGGATCGTCCGCCCGGTCGACGTAGCGGCCGAAGTCCAGGGGCCTCGAGATCCGCACGGTGATGGGCCGGAAGAGGTTCGGCATCACCTGGCCGATGGGCTGGGCCTCGCGGGTGCCGATCATGGCGACCGCAAGGACGGGCGCCTGGCACTGCAGGGCCAGGCGGGCGACCCCCGTGTGGCCCTTGTACAGCCGTCCGTCCGGCGACCTCGTGCCCTCGGGGTAGATGCCGAAGAGCCCGCCCGAGTCGAGGACGTCGCGGGCTGAGTCCATCGCCCGCTGGGAGGCCGATCCCCCCTCCCGCTTGATCGGGATCTGCCCGACGGCCCGGAAGAACCAGGCCGTCCTGGGGTCCTCGAAGTACTCGGCCTTGGCGACGAACGTGATCCGCCGGCGGAGGACCACGGGCAGGAAGATCGAGTCGCTGAACGACACGTGGTTGCTGGCCAGGATGGCAGCGCCCTCGGCGGGCACGTGCTCGAGGCCCTCGACCCTGATCCGGAACAAGAAGCGGAGGACGGGCCCGAGGAGTCGCTTCATCACCCAGTAGGCCATCGTGGTGCGAGCCTAACGCGGGCGTTCCCCGGGCGATCGCACCTCGGCGCGGTACACGTGGCCGGGCTTGTCCGCGGTCCGGAGGCACCGGATTCACGGTTCGTGGCCCGGGGTGCACGAGGCGACGGAGCACCGCTGAGCGACCGCGCAGTAGCGCGCTCGGCAAAAGCAGGTCATGCTGACCCTGTTCGGTTTACTTGCCATTGTTAACTATTGGTGCAGTTCGTGCAACGAGGGAGGAGTCCGGCGATGGGCCCAACTCGGACAGGCGATGAGGGGTCGGCGGCGATCGACGGAGCCGGGCGGCGGGGCAGGCGACGGTGGGGTGCGCCCCCGCCGGGCATGCCAGGCGTCCGGGCCGTGTCCCGCGCCCGGCGGGTCGCCCTCGTGGTCGGCGTGCTCGGGGTGGTCAGCCTCCTCGGCTCCTCGGTCCCGGGGCCGGCGACCGCCACCTCCTCCTTCGGCGGCCCGTCGGCGATCGGCCTGCGACGCGGCATCGTCGGGATCGCGGCGACCCCGACGGGTCACGGCTACTGGCTGGTCGCCGCCGACGGCGGGGTCTTCGCGTTCGGCGACGCGGGGTTCCACGGCAGCCTGGCCCACGCACCCCTCGACAAGCCGATCGTCGGGATCGCGGCGACGCCGACGGGTCACGGCTACTGGCTGGTCGGCGCCGACGGCGGGGTCTTCACGTTCGGCGACGCCGGCTTCCTCGGGTCCCTGGGAGGGCTGGCGCTCGTCAAGCCGGCCGTCGGGATCGCGGCGACGCCGACGGGTCACGGCTACTGGCTGGTCGCCGCCGACGGCGGGGTGTTCGCCTTCGGCGACGCCGGCTTCTTCGGCTCGGCCGCCAACGGGGTGACGTTCGCCGCACCCGGGCACTCGTCCACCACGGTGGCCCTGCACCGACCGGTCGTGGGCATCGTCGGCACGCCCACGGGACACGGCTACTGGCTGGCGTCGGCGGACGCCGGGGTCTTCTCGTTCGGCGACGCCGGCGCCTTCGGCTCCGACGGTGGAGCTCCGTGGCAGGCCGTCGGGATCGCCCCCTTCCCCTCAGGAAGCGGCTACGCCGTCGCGTTCAACGATCACCGCACCGTCGGGGTCTCGTGCCACTTCGCCGCCGGGCGCAGGGTCGTGCCCTTCACGACCGGATCGTTCGGCCGGGCGCCCATCGTCGGCGTCGCCGGCGCGCCGGACGGCAGCGTCTACTGGGTCGTCGACGCGGCAGGGGATGTCTTCCCCACCTTCGGCCTGGCGCCGTGACCCCGCCGGGGTGACCAGCGGCGCTACAGGCCGCCGAGGATCACGCGGGCGATGCTCCCGATGACGACGAGCACGCTCGCCAGCGCCAGAACGACGAAGGCGACCGTCGCTCCCCACTCGACGACCGACTCGACGAGCCGCGCGAGCTCGTCGACCATGGCCGTCGCCTGCCAATCGTCCCGTTCCATGGGCCACCTCGATCGATCGTTTCCCCCCTCTATCGGCTGTCCGGGCCGCCCGGCGTAGGCCGGGCGCCGACGCTGCGGGACGCGGACCGGCGCGGTCGGCCCGTCCGGATTCCCGGCGACCCGCCGGGTCTAGGCTCAGAGCGTGAGCGTGCCCGTGGCGTTGGAACGGCTCCGGGAGGAGGTCTCCCGGTTCGGCGGCACCGCCTACCTGCTCACCGTGGGATCCGACGGGCGGCCCCACAGCGTTGCCATGACGGTTTCGTGGACCGGCGACGATCTCGTGACGTCGGCGGGTCGGCGGACCCTCGCCAACGCCGCGGCCCGCCCACTCGTGAGCGTCCTGTGGCCGCCGGTGGAGCCCGGTGGCTACAGCCTGATCGTCGACGGAGCCGCCACCGCCGATGCCGCCGGGTCGACCGTGTCGGTACGCCCCACCAACGCCGTGCTCCACCGCCCGGTCGGGTCCCCTGACCCCGGCTCATCGGCCTGCGGGTCGGACTGCGTCCCCCTCCGACCGCCCGCCGGCTGACCCGGCGCCTCGATCGGTCGGGGCCCGCACGCCCCCGGGCTCCCTTGACCGTCAGGCCGTGCGGCCGTACGGTGCCGGGCACCATGAACCGAAGGCTCACCGCCCGGGGCCGGGAGCGTCGTCGCCAACTCATGGAGTACGCCGCCCGACGGTTCGCCGCCCACGGCTACCACCCCACCTCGGTCGCCGAGATCGTCGACGGGATGGGCGTGGGCAAGGGGGTGTTCTACTGGTACTTCTCCTCGAAGGAGGAGTTGTTCGGTGAGATCCTCCGCGAGGCCCAGCAGGACCTGCGCCGGGCCCAGCAGGCGGTGATCGGGTCCGAGGAGGACCCCGTCCGCCGCATCACCCTGGGCATCAGGGCGTCAATGGCGTGGCTCGCCGAGAACCGCCACCTGTTCACGCTGTTCGAGTTCGCCTCCTCCGACGAGCACTTCCGCCCGGTCCTGCGACACGGTCAGGACGTCGCCGTCGCCGACGTCGTTCGTCACGTCAAGGACGCCATCGTGGCCGGCCAGGTCGCCGACGGGGACCCGCTCGTCATGACCCACGCGATCCTCGGCGTCACGAACCAGCTCGCCCGCACCTTCGTCCTCCACCGGGGCGACCCGCCCGACGAGGTGGCCGACTACGCCGTGTCGTTCTGCCTCGGTGGCCTCATCGGGGGCCGCGTCGGCGGGCTCGTCGGGGCACGTCTCGGCACCCTCGGCGCCGGCCGGACGGGCAGGCGTCCGTCGTCCCAGGTGACGGCTCGCTGACCCCGGTCGCGGCCGGGCGCGGCCGCCCCCTGGCCCTCAGGCGAGCTTGACCAGGGACCGTCTCAGGTTGCGGATGGCCTGGTTGACCCGCTGCTCGTTCTCGATCAGGGCGAAGCGCACGAACCCGTCGCCGCCGGGCCCGAAGCCGACCCCCGGCGAGGTGGCCACCTCGGCCTCCCTGACCAGGAACTTGGCGAACTCGAGCGAGCCCATCGCCCGGTACGGCTCGGGGATCGGCGCCCACACGAACATGGTCCCCTTGGGCTTGGCCACCTCCCAGCCGATCCTGTGGAGGCCGTCGATCAGGACGTCGCGGCGCCCCTGGTAGATCTCGTTGACGATCTTCGGGTACCCGGTCGCCTCGTTGAGGGCCACGATCGACGCGATCTGGATGGGCTGGAACGTCCCGTAGTCGAGGTAGCTCTTGAGCTTCGTCAGCGCCCCCACGATGGCCTCGTTGCCCACCAGGAAGCCGACCCGCCAGCCGGCCATCGAGAAGCTCTTGGTCAACGTGTACAGCTCGACGGCCACCTCCTTGGCCCCGGGCACCTGCAGGATCGACGGCGGCACGTAGCCGTCGAAGGCGGTGTCGGAGTACGCGAAGTCGTGGACCAGCACCACGTCCCGCTCCCGGGCGAACTCGACGAGGCGCGTCATCCACGCCAGGTCGACGCACGTGGTCGTCGGATTGTGCGGGAAGGACAGCACGATGACCCGGGGCTTGGGCCACGCGTTCTCCCAGGCCTCCATGAGGTTGCCGAAGAACACCTCGCCGCCGTCGTCACCGGGCCCGCTCCCGAGCGGGACGTGGCGCACGTCGGCCCCCGCGAAGAGCGGCGCGTAGATGTGGATCGGGTAGCTCGGCGTCGGGACCAGGGCGGTGTCACCCGGGCCGAGCAGGACCCACATCAGGTGGGAGAGCCCCTCCTTGGCACCGATCGTCGTGACGACCTCGGTCTCGGGGTCGAGCTCCACGTCGAACATCGCGAGATAGCGGTCGGCGATGGCTTTGCGCAGCTTCGGGATGCCGCGGCTGGCCGAGTAGCGGTGGTTGCGGGTGTTGTGGGCCGCCTCGGCCAGCTTCTCGACGGCCACCTCCGGCGAGGGGATGTCGGGGTTCCCGAACCCCATGTCGACGACGTCGCGACCGGCCCGTCGAGCCTCGTCCCGGAGCTGGTTGATGATCCCGAAGACGTAGGGCGGCAGGCCGTTGATACGACGGAACTCCATTCGGACAACGCTACCGGACCGCGCCCGCGACGAGGCAGAGGGTTTCGACCGCCCCGACCGGGTCGGCGAGGTAGTCGAGCGGTGCGCACACGCACCATCGGGCGCCCGCGTCGGCCAGGGCGCGGAGGTGGCTGGCGACCTCGGGGACCGTACCGGCCACGACACCCGCTCGGGCTCCGAAGCGCTCCCGGAGGGTGGCGAGGCCCGCCTCGTCCCTGCCGACCAGCACCTGGCCGCCCCAGGTGACGCCGGGAACCTCGCCGTGCGGCCGCACGGCCCCGCTGGCCAGCTCGGCCGACGCCTGGCGGACCTCTGCGACGGTGGCGCCCCAGATGTTCAGCGCGTCGGCGTGATCACGGGCGGCGCCGAGCGTCGCGCCGGACCGTCCGCCGATCCATGTGGTGAGGCCGCGGCCACGCAGGCGCTCGACGAGCGCCGAGGCCGCGGCCAGGCGCTCGGCCGCCGGCGGGAAGCCCAGGCGGTAGGCGAGGTTCTCGGCGGCGCTCAGACGGTCGCCCGTGCCGACCGCCGCGATGACCCGCTCCCTCCCGGCGATGGCGGCCAACGTCGCGAACGAGGTCACCAGGTCGTCGTCGGGCAGGAGGCCGACCCGGGCGACCAGCGGCCCGAGGACCACCCGATCGGTGCGGGCGGCCACCGCGGCGAGGACGCCGAAGGACCACAGCGCCGGGCGCCCCGGGCTGCCCATGGGCCACAGGTGGTCGAACGCGAAGACGCCGTCGAGGCCCCCGGCCTCGGCGGCGCGGGCCGCCAGGAGGGCGGGCTCGGCCACGGGTGCGAAGGTCGGAAGGGTCGTGCCGATCCGAACCGCCGGGCCGGAGGTCACGACAGGACCCCCGCCGCCGCGCCCGTCGGGCCCGCGCGGGCGAGGAGGGCCGCGCCGACGGCCCCCGCCCGCTCGCCGAGGCCGGCGGCCACGATCGGGATGGGCGGGCGGTGGGGCCCGCCTTCGAGCAGCGAGGCGAACGCCTCCCGGGCGGGCTCGAGCAGCACGGGCCCGGCCTCGACCATCCCGCCGCCGAGCACGATGAGCCCCGGGTCGAGGATGGTCGAGAGATTCGCCAGACCGAGGGCCAGCCACCAGGCGAACCTGGCCATCACCGCCCGGGCCTCGTCGTCGCCCTCCCCGGCGGCGGTCGTGACGTGCTCGCCCCGCACCGCCTCCGGATCGCCGGCGGCGAGCTCGACCACCCGCCGGGCGACGCCGGCCTGGGCCGCCTCCCTGGCCATCCAGCCGAGTCCCGACCCCGACGCGTACCGCTCCCAGCAGCCGTGCTGGCCGCACGGGCATCTCGGGCCCTTGGGGTCGACGACCATGTGGCCGATCTCGCCGGCGAAGCCGTGCCGCCCGCGTTGGAGGTGGCCGTCGGCCACCATCCCCCCGCCGATGCCGGTGCCGATGGTCGCGAGCAGCACGTGACGATGGCCGGAGGCCGCACCCTGCACGGTCTCCGCCCACGCCGCGCACGTCGCGTCGTTGTCCACGCGCACGGTCGCGCCGCGGAGCGGCCCCGTGACGAGCAGCTCGCGGAGCGGCAGCTCCACGACCCCGGGGAGGTTCGGCGCGAACCGCAACGCCCCCCCGGTGTCCACCAGTCCGGGCGCGCCCACCCCGACACGTGGCGCACCGGGGCCGGCGGCGGGGCCCAGCTCGGCCACGAGCGCCCCCACCGACGACACCAGCTCGGCCCCCGTGCGGGGAGTCGGCCGCCGCGATTCGGCCAGGACGCTCCCGTCCTCGCCCAGGACGAGGCCGAGGCACTTCGTTCCCCCGATGTCCACCCCGATGGCGGCATCCACGCGCTGGCGCTCCGCGCGGTGGATCAGCGGGCTGCGCCGGCGGCCGGGCTGAAGACCAGCACCGACGCACGACCCGCCCCCAGGCTGCGAGCCCAGGTCACGACGCCCGGGTCCTCCGACAGGTAGACGAGCTGGACGACCGGGGCCATCCGACCGAGCAGGTCGAGGACGGGCGCGGCCGCCGGCCCGAGCTCCACGAAGGGGTCCACGAGCAGGAGCGGGACGGCCCCGAAGCGCCCGACCGAGCGGGCGGTCGCGAGACGGGAGAGGACGTAGATCTCCACGTCCTTGCCGGTGGCTTCCGGCGCCGCCGCGACCTCGCCGCCCGCCGCGCCCTCGGGCCCTGCCTCCGTCCCGGCCGAGGCCGCGGCGGTGACGACCCAGCGATGGGCCGCTGCCGCCTCCCCCTCGGCCCG
>Ga0209048_10006079_pt1 | contig 11338 bp, 9 predicted proteins | sample FrelakmetCRP12CR_FD_187146 | JGI IMG/M metagenome (GOLD analysis project Ga0209048, IMG submission 187146) | Freshwater lake sediment microbial communities from the University of Notre Dame, USA, for methane emissions studies - CRP12 CR (SPAdes)... | ecosystem: Environmental > Aquatic >... | reverse complement strand
TTTTTTCTCTTTTAGCATTTTTTGGCGAACGGCGGCGATTAAGATCGGCCAGGCCACCGTGGCGTCACAATAGATTTCCGCGTAACGGCCGCCTTCTTCCGGAGGAATGAACTTCCCCCAGGAAACCCCTTCAGAGTAAGTGCAGCCGCTCAGGCCCCCCCAATGGGCCGGTTCCGGGCAGATGCGAATCCCGCGGGAAAAACGCTTCACGGGCAAGGTTTGGCCTAAACGGTATTGGAGGATCTCCACAAAAGGGCCGACCTGTTGCGCCCAGTTTCGGGGAACCCCGCCGCCGATAGTGAAGATACCCACCTTTTTGGCCTGGAGAATACGCTGGGTATACCCGGCCAGGTCCAGAAAGGGGTTGAAGGACAGGACACAGTTCGACAAGCCCTGAGCCAGGTCCAGACCGGGCCGGTCGTTTAAGGTCTTTCTTACCATCCAGGTGGCCAGGTCCAGGCCCAGTTCGGAATCGGTAAAGGCCGGAATGAATACCGGAACCCCTTTTTGAAAGGCGTTTTTCAGGATCCCCGGCTGGTCGGTGATTTCGGAGAGATAACGGCCGACCTGACGGCAGAAGATCTCCGAGCCCAGGGGTTCCCGGGGGTCCAGACGGTCCAGTACCTGCGCGATAATGGATTCCACATCGTTTAAATTTTTTTCCATTTCCAGGGTATCATAAATACGGTTATACCCCAGGGCATAGAGGCGGCTGTCGGTCTGGTGAGGAGGGTTTTTATAATGAACGAGCCCGATGGATTCCACCAAACCGTGAGCCATGAGGGCCCCGGTGGAGATAATGATGTCCAGCCAGCCCCAATCGATCATGTCGCAGATCAAAAGTCCCATCTTGGCCACCGACATGGCCCCGGAAAAGGTCCCCACCACCAGGCAATCGGGGTCCTGAACCATATCCAGGAGGATGTCCTGGGCCTCTCCCAGGGAACGGCCGCTGAAGGCCGTTTGGGCCATTCCTTCCAGCAGAGACGAGAAGTCCTCCACTTGCTTCAGATCCAGGCTTCTTAAGGGGGTCAGGCCGTCCTGGGATCCGTCATGAAACTCCCGCCAACTGAATTTTTTAGTATCGGTCATAAACAGGTTAGATTCTCTCTTTATGCAGCAGGGACGACAGGATTTTAAAAATCAACTTGGCCGCGATGAATTCGGACTGCTTCGAACCGGAGATGGGCATCAACTCGGTCAGGTCCAGGCCCCGAATCGTTCCCAGGCGGTTAATGATCCGGATCGCCTCCAACAGGGAATACCAGGATAAACCGCCGGGTTCGGGAGTGCCGGTTCCGGGGACCAGACCGGGATCGAGGACGTCCACGTCCAGAGACAGGTAAATATTTTCCGCCCCACTGGCCGCCAAGTCCCGGGAAAACCGGCTCAGGCCGTCTTGCAACAGGATTTCCCGACTGGAATAAGTCCGGATCAGGGGATTATCCCGGATAAAATCCGCTTCCTCCCGGGAAAAGCTGCGCAGGCCCAGATGAAAAATCGGAAGGTGCAACTCGGCTATGCGACGCAGGACACAGGCGTGGGAGAATCTGGAACCTTCCCATTCATCCCGCAAATCCCCATGGGCGTCCAGGGAGCAGACTGCCAGGCCGGGATAGATTTCCTGTAAGGATTGGACGATCGGAAAGCTGAGGGAGTGTTCGCCGCCCAGGGCCACGACCAACTTCCGATTTTGATGGTAAGGTTGAATCCTCTCCCGGATATCCCGAACCATGCGCTCCGGCCCCCCATGATTTACCGGGATGTCGCTCAAGGTCAGACAGGTGTACCGGCTGAAAGGTTCCCAGGATAGTTCCTCATCCCATAACTCCACTTGCTGACTGGCCTGAAGGATGGCCTCCGGACCAAAACGGGTCCCGGGCTGAAAGCTGGTGGTGGCATCATAGGGGATGGGCTGAATAAGGACGTCGGCAGAGGCCGGATCGAGACCGGTATGGTCTAAGCCGAGGAAATTGAGTGACCGCAAGGGATTAACTCGTCCGTTAGGATTAAGAAGAGCTGTTCCGGGATTTTATTGGTCGCCGGGCGCTCCGAGGAGAAAGACCGCCGCCACTACCACCGTAGTCCACAGGCCGTTACCGCGGGCGACACAGGTATGGGAAAAGGTGTCCACGATTTTTCCGCTCATACGGTAGATTTCCCGCCGTTCATCGTAATCTTTTTGGGGGTCAAAGTCGATGCCCAGCGTGGTGGCCAGCATGGTGGAAGCCAGGTCTTCGGCGAAATCCCCCATTTCTTTTTCGTTCTCTCCGAAAGCGGCGTGCTCCGACAAATACCCGTAATGATATTCATCGGCCGGGACGGCCAATCCGATAGAGGCCCCCATCAATCGCTCCGGTTCATTGGAACTGATTTTGGCCAGCACGCAAAAGGTGATTTGACCGGGCAGCAACTCCAGAATCCCTTCTTCAAAAGGGATGATTTTACAGTTGGGAGGGAAGATCGAAGAAACATAGACCAGATTGCATTTTTCAATCCCGGCATCGCGCAGGGCCAATTCAAAGGACTGGAGCTTGGCCTTGTGCCGCCCGATCCCCTTGGTGAAAAATATCTTTTTGGGCACTAACCAAGCGTTGTTGAATTCCAGTGGTTCTTCTTTGGTTTTTTTCCCTTTATTGGTCCCGCTCAATTTATCCATCTCCCATGAATATGCATAAATGGAGATATTTATCATAAAACCAGGGGTTTTGTCAATCTTAAATTAATTTTGGCAAAAGATATGGGCCAGCACCTGGGCGTCGCCGATCATCCGGGACAAACGGGCCGTTTCATTCGGCTGATGGGCCGTTTCCAGGGTGGTCATCCAGACCGCCGCCGGGAGGCGGCGGGCCCGGAAGAAGGCGGCCACGGTGGCCCCCCCAATACCCCGCGCCAAGGCCTCTTTTCGGTAAACCGCCCGGATAGCATCCTGGAGGGCCCGGACGACCGGGGCCTGCAGGGAGGTGGGCGGCGGGGCCTGAACGCTATTGACCACCTCAAAGGTTATCCGGGTCCCTGTTTTTCGGGAAACGGCGGAGACCATAATCTGTACGCGTTCCAGGACCTGTTTCAGGGAATAGGCGGGAAGGACCCGGCAGTCCAGGTAAAAAACATCTTCTCCGGGGATGGTATTGACATTCAAGACATTGGCTTCTTTTTTGGTCGGCTCGAAGGTGCTGATTGGCGGTGCAAAGGTCCTATCCCGGCGTTTAAACCAGCGCGGGAGTTGTTCCAGGGCCAGGATCAATTGAGCGCTGGCCCGCAGGGTATTCACCCCCAGATCCGGACGACTGGCATGACAGGAGGTGCCGAACAGGGAAAATTTTAGCCATAAAAGGCTCTTTTCGGCCACTTCGATCAAGGTACCCTCCGGGTTGCCGGCATCCGGAACAATAATCAGGTCCTCCGGCTTAAAAAGTTTCGCTTGTTTCTTAAGGACATGTTGTAACCCTCGCCGACTGCCGGTTTCTTCATCGGAAACCAAAACCAGCCCGATCGTATAGGCCGGAAGGACCCCTTCCTCCAAAAAGGCCTTGACGGCCAAGTAGGAGGACACGATTCCCTGATGATTATCCTCCACACCCCGGCCGATGAGCCGGTCTCCCTTCTGTTGAAGCGTATAGGGATCACTTTTCCAAAGACGCCGGTCTCCCGGGGGAACGGTATCCAGGTGGCTCAAGATCCAGACCGTTCGACGCGGGTCTCGACCCGCAAAAAGAGCCAGGATATTCGGCCTTTTTTTTGAAGGGACCCGGTGGTCCGGACAAGAAAGGGAGATCATCCGCTGAGGGTTCAAGGCCTTTAATTTCTTTTGGAGATAAAGGGCCTTGACCTGTTCCCCCTCGCCCCCATTCTCGGGCCCCAGGGCAGGAATAGCCGTCAGCTCCCGAAGTAATTGGACTAATTCGTTTTTATACCCCCGCAAACGGCGCTTAATTTTTGGCCAAGAGGGGCCGGGACGATAGGGGGCCATGCGTTCAGGCGGCCCGGCCTTGGCTAAACTCTTCCAGTTTAGCCGTTAAATAATTGACCTGCCGTGAGACCTCGTTGTTCTTTTTCAAACTTTTTTCCACGGCATTCACGGCATGGATGATCGAAGAATAATCGCGGTTAAAGGCCTGTCCGATGGCCTCGCAGGTCTGATTGGTAAATCTTTTGCTCAGATAGATAGACAGGTTCCGGGGATAAAGGTGGGTCCGTTTTCGGGACTTGGAAATCATCTCCTCCGGAGTAATCTTGAAATAGCGGCCCACCAGGTTCTTGATATCCGGGATGGTAATTTCCCGATGGGCCGGGAGGTGTTGTTGGACTATACTTTCAGCCAGTTCAAGGTCCAGAGGTTGATTTAGGAGCATAACCTGAGCTTTCATGCTGGTCAGACAGTTTTCCAATTGCCGGATGTCTGTCAGGGGTTGATCGGCCAGGTATTCTTTAACCTGCGGTTCCAGGCCCAACCCCAATAGAGCGGATTTTTTTTCCACAATTCCCAAGCGGGTCTCAAAATCAGGGGGCTCAATACCTCCCAACAGGGCGGCGCTGAACTGGGATTTTAATTTTCCCCCGATCCGGGAGAGGTCCTTCGGCAAAAAAGAACTGGTGAAGATTATTTTTTTATTGTCGTTCAGCAAGGTATCCAAGGTGTAGCCCAGTTCGGCCTGGGTGGTTTCCTTCCCACTTAAAAAGTGAATCTCCTCCAACAGGAGAAAATCGCAATTTTTCCGGTATTTCTCTTTAAAATTTTCCATACGGTTCGACTTAAGGGACACCACCATTTCCTGAGTAAACTCCTCGGCCGACAGATAAAGGACCTTGGCCTGGGGTTTATGGGTTAACAGATGCCGGCCTACGGCCTGAGAAAGGTGGGTTTTCCCCAGACCATTGGCCGAGTAAAGGTAGAGGGCATTGTTGTAAATGTTTTGCTCTGAGGCCAAGGCCAGGGTGGCCAGGTAGGCAAAACGATTGCTCGGACCGGTGACAAACTGGTCAAAGGTAAAGCCGCCCTGAAAACGCCCGGACTCTTTTCGTTCCAGGCCGGGCAATATATACTGATGGGTGCGGGAGACCTCCGCCGGAAAAGGACGACGATTGGACAACTGTAACGTCAATCGGGGGGGGTGCCGGTGTAGTCGGGTTATTGTTTCAGAGATCAAAGATAAATATTTTTCTTTGATCCAATTGAGGAAAAAAAGGTTGGGGCAATGCAAAATGATTTCTTGCTCGGTGACTTGGGCCGGGTCCAGCGGATCGATCCACATACGAAAAAGATTTTCGGGTAGCTGAGCCTGAAGCTCCCCTTTGACTTGGATCCAGATCGATTCCATGCAGGTTTTAAGCCCTTTAATTGCCTTTTGGATTAGGATACGGACGTTGCTTTTAAACGGGTGGATTGAGGATGGTTGTAATGGATTCAAAATGCCCTGTCAAAGGTGGAAAGGGTGATTTTTAAGTTAGCCCAGGCTGAAATGCCGGGAAGGCTGAAGTAGCACTGAATGTGGTCCTTCAAGGTTTCCCTTGGTCTAACTGGTTAGAAATTCTTTTTATATTGGGATTTAATAAATACCTAAGTAGTTTTCGGGGTTAAGCCTCCTGGCCCGATTGAAGGCCGCGAGAGTCCTATTATTTGACCTCTGTTTTCCTTTTCTTTTCTTCTTTTTTTGAAGCCTCCCGCCCCCCCCCTTCAAGAATCTCCTTTTCCCCCTTCCCCCGCTTAAGAAAACCGGGAAGGCGAGGGGTTTTGCCGGATCGAGGGGGTACTTTTTTCGATGAATAGCCGTCCCCGGCGGAATCTGAATCAGCGGCTCCATTTTGTGGTGTAATTTACCAGCCTTCCGGTGGGTCGGGGAATGGAGGAGAAAATAAAAAAAAGACCAAATTTTAAATTTCGAAGAACCGCGGGCCAGGGAGCCCGCTCTGCTGGAGGGACCTGCCCGCGTGGGCATTCGCGAAGCCTGAAAATAAAAGGGCCGAGACAACAGCTTAACTGAATGATATTAATAATTAATAATCAATTATTAACTATTAATGAATGCCTTGTGGTGCCGAGTTTTATTTTTGTATTCAAATGAACGTCGAACGCCCAACATCGAATGAAAAACAAACCTCCATTAAACCTTCGATGTTGGAAGTTCGATGTTCGACGTTCAACTTTTCAGTAACGCTTCCACAGTCCATCCAGCGCAAAAATAACTTACCGCCTAAAGGGTGTGGGGGATAACGGAAAGTCAAGGGTATTTTCGCCTTAAACCCGGGACTGGACCTGGGTCAACAACCCTTCAATAAATTGCTGTATTTCTTTTAGTCGGACCGGCGACCGGGCCTCAAATCGCAAGACCAAGGCCGGCTGGGTATTTGAGGCCCGGATGAGTCCCCAGCCGTCCTCAAAGAGTACCCGAACCCCGTCCACCTCGACGATCGGGAAACGGCCGGCCAATTCTTTTTTCATGGCCTCCACCAGGTTAAATTTAAGCTCTTCCAGGGTGGCCACCCGAATTTCCGGGGTGGCGTAGGTTTGCGGGAGGCCGGATAGGAGTTCGGATATGGATTGGCCTGATCGGGCCAATATTTCCAAAAGCCGCAGCGAGGCATAAATGGCGTCATCGAAGCCAAAGTAGCGATCCGCGAAAAAAATGTGCCCGCTCATTTCACCCGCCAGCACGGCCTGAACTTCCTTCATTTTCTGTTTAATCAGGGAGTGCCCGGTCTTCCACATCAGGACCTGGCCCCCCCGGCGGGGGATGTCTTCGTACAGATTTTGGGAGCACTTAACCTCCCCGATGAAGGTGGCCCCGGGACGGGTTTTCAGGATATCCCGAGCGAAAAGGATCAGGAGTTGATCTCCCCAGATAATCGTTCCCTGATGGTCGACGACTCCCAGGCGATCCCCATCCCCGTCGTAAGCCAGGCCCACATCCAGTTTTTCCCGACGCACCAGGTCGATCAAATCGATTAGATTTTTGGGTACCGTGGGGTCGGGCTCATGATGGGGAAAGGTCCCGTCGATGTCGCAATACAGGTCAAAGACCCGGCAACCCAATTGTTTCAGGAGCGGCAAGGCCAGCCAGCCGCCGGTCCCGTTTCCACCGTCCACCCCTACCCGTAAGGGCTTGGAGAGGCGGATGTCGGAAAGGACGAACTGGTGATACGCCGGAAGGACATCCCGGTATTCCAGCCGGCCGTTGCCGGAAAGGAAATCGCCCTTTTCAGCAATACCCAGCAGCCTCTGGATTTCTTCTCCAAAGATGGTGTCCGGACCGTTACAGATTTTAAACCCATTGTATTCCGGTGGATTGTGGCTGGCGGTGATCATAACCCCGCCTTCGGCTTCCAGGGAGCGAATGGAAAAATACAATAGCGGCGTGGGACAAACCCCGATATCCAGGACATAGCAACCGGTAGCCAGCAGCCCCTGCAGTAGATGGTCACGGAAGGCCCCGGAACTGAGGCGACCGTCGCGGCCCAGGACGATCCTCTTTTTCCCCTCCCGGCCCAGATAAGTGCCCAGTGCCCGGCCTAAGAGGGTCACTTCGTCGAGGGTTATTTCCCGGTCGACCACGGCCCGGATATCATATTCCCTGAATATATGGGATTTCATCCAATCCTCCGCCCGCTACAATAATTTTTTTTGGCCCTCGGCTTCCAGCCGTTCGACGATTTTTTTAACCTCCTGGGACCGCTCCCGGGGACAAACCAGTAAAGCATCCGCCGTTTCCACGACTACCAGATTTTCAACCCCCAACAGGGCCACCAGTTTACGGGGGCTGTAGACCAGGCAGCCCCGGCTGTCCAGGGCGATCACCGGCCCCTGGAAATAATTTCCCTGGGCGTCCTTATCAGACAATTGATAGACCGCCTCCCAACTGCCCACGTCGTTCCAACCGAAACGGCCCTCGAGCATCCGCACGTTGTCCGCCTTCTCCATGACGGCGTAGTCAATGGAGATGTCTTCTATCCGTTCATAGGACTCCCGCAAGGCCGTTTCCCATCCCGGTTGTCCCGACTGGTTCTTGAGCCGCAATAGTTCCTGGTAAAGCGCCGGGGTCCAGCGAGCGAACTGTTTCATGATCGCGGCCGCCGTCCAGATAAACATCCCACTGTTCCAGTAAAAACGGCCGGCTGCCAGCATGGTTTCGGCCCTTTTTCGATCCGGTTTTTCATGAAAGGCCTTAACCCCCCAGACGCCGCGAGGGCCGCCGGACTTCACCGGCTCCCCTTGTTCAATATAACCGTAGCCCGTTTCCGGGAAAGTGGGGGGGATGCCCAGGGTAATCAGCACTTCTCCCTCTTGGGCCGCTTGAACGGCGGCACTCAGGGTGGCTTGAAAATCCTCAATATCCTCAATATGATGATCTGCCGGCAGGATGACCATGGCTTCCTCCGGATCGCGTTCGGCCACGAAAAGCGCCGCCAGACCGATGCAGGGGGCCGTGTTCTTGCCGAGGGGTTCAACCAGTAACTGATCGGCGGGGAGCTGAGGGAAGAGCTCCCGGATCAGGGGGGCCTGTTCCCCTTCGGAAACGATTAGAATCCGGTCCCAGCCGCAAAGCGGCAAGGTACGATCCACGGTCTGTTCCAGGATCGTTTTTTCCCCTATGATATTCAATAGTTGTTTTGGCCGGCGCTTGCGACTCCGGGGCCAAAAACGGGTCCCCCGGCCACCGGCCATTATGACGGCAAACATAGGCTCTCCTTATGCAGGGTCAAGAAAATTTATTGCTTCGCCCTTTTGGGTGGGTACCCCCCTACCTTATAGGGCCGCCTGGATCTGGTCCCGATTTTTCCAAAAAGGCGAAATCTCCCGCAAACGGGAAATGATTTTTGGAAGATGCTCTAGGATAAAGTCCACCTCTTCCTCGTTGTTGTAAGGGCTCAGGCTGAAACGAATCGACCCGTGAGCGGCGGTAAAGGGGACCCCCATGGCCCGCAGGACATGGGAGGGTTCCAGCGACCCGGAGGTACAGGCCGAACCGGAAGAGGCGCAGATCCCCAGGTTGCTCATCAGCAGGAGTATCGATTCCCCTTCCACGTATTCAAAGCTGACGCTCAAGGTGTTGGGCAGACGTTGCCGGCGGTCGCCGTTGATCAGCACCCGGGGGATGCCTTCCATGATCCCCTGCTCCAGCTTGTCCCGCAGGGCCCGCACCCGCCGGTTTTCATCGGTTAAACGGGCTTGGGCCAAGGCACAGGCCTGACCCAGGCCGATGATGTAAGGGACATTTTCCGTCCCGCCCCGGCGGCCTTTTTCCTGATGGCCGCCGATCAGAAAGGGGGTAAAGCGGGTCCCGCGCCGGACATAGAGGACCCCGATGCCCTTAGGGGCATGGAGTTTGTGACCGGAAAAGGCCAAAAGGTCGATGGGGGTCTTTTGCAGGTTGATGGGCGCCTTGCCCACGGCCTGGACGGCGTCGGTGTGAAACACCGAACCCTTGGACTTGACCAGGGCCGCTATTTCGTCGATGGGAAACAGCACCCCGGTTTCGTTATTGGCCCACATGATGCTGACAATGGCTGTTTCCTCGGTGATGGCGGCAGCCAGTTGGTCCAGATCCAAACGGCCTTCCCGGTCCACGGGCAACAAGGTCACCCGATAGCCTTTTTTGGATAGATAGGTGGCCAGGTTCAGAACGGCCGGATGTTCCACCCGGGTGGTGACCAAGTGCTTTTTATGGGGATAGGAATTCAGGGTCCCCCACAGGGCGGCATTATCGCTTTCGGTGCCGCAACTGGTAAAAACGATTTCCGAAGGGTCGGCCCCGATCAAGGCGGCCGTCTGTTCCCGGGCCTGCTGGACATTTTTGGCTACCTGGCCGCCGAAAAAGTGCATGCTGGAAGGGTTCCCATAAAAGGTGGAAAAAAAAGGCAGCATGGCCTCCACCACTTCCGGCGCGGTCCGGGTAGTGGCGTTATTGTCCATATAAATGACCTTCATGGTTTAACCTCCTCCACGGTGATCTCCGGGGCCACGAATTCCTTCAATTTAAACTCCACGTAATCCTTCAAGGTCACTTCCGCGGCCCGGCAGGAAGAACAGGCCCCCCGCAGGGCGACTAAAACCTTGTTCCCTTCAATATCGATCAGATCGATATCCCCGCCGTCGGCCTTTAACGCCGGCTTGATCTCCCTTTCCAGGGTTTCTTCAATTAATTTCATCTTCTGGATGTTGGTCAACGCCGTTTTCTTAGCCGACGGCGCCGGCCGGGTTCCCTGGTCTTCTTTCAGGACCCGGGCCAGGAGGGCTTCAATCTTATCGTGGCAGGATTCGCAACCGCCGCCGGCCTTGGTATAGTTGGTCACCTCTTCCCGGGTTTTTAGCCCGTTTTCCCGGATCACCCGCTCGATTTCCTTATCCGTGACCCCGAAGCACTCACAGATAATTTCCCCCCCTTGCGTCTTCGGAAGGGTTTGTCCCTGGTAGTTGGCGATGGCAGCGGCCAGGGCCTGTTCCCCCAAGACCGAACAATGCATCTTTTCTTTCGGCAGACCGCCTAAAAAGGAAGCAATGTCCTTGTTGGTGATTTTTCCCGCCTCTTCCAGGGTCTTGCCGAGGATCAGTTCGGTTAAGGCCGAGGAGGAGGCAATGGCGCTGGCGCAGCCGAAAGTCTGAAATTTAGCCTCCTGGATCCGTTTTTGTTCGTCCAGCTTAAAGGTCAGTTTCAGGGCATCGCCGCAGGCCAGGGAACCCACCTCGCCCACCCCGTCGGGATTTTCCACCTCCCCGATATTTCTTGGATTCTCAAAATATTCCTTCACTTTTTCCGTATAATCCCACATAAGTTCAGTCCTCCAAATAACCTGACTATCCGATCGGCCTATGGCCTGACCGATCCCCTTAATGGGTATATTGAACCAGTTCAATCAACACCCCATGGGTCCCTTTGGGGTGCAGGAAGGCGATTCGGGCCTCATGGGCCCCCGGTCGGGCCTGCTGGTCAATCAGGGCGACCCCTTTGGCCTTTAATTCCTCCAGGGCCTGGTCAATGTCCTCCACCTCAAAAGCGATATGGTGGATCCCTTCCCCGCGCTTTTCGATAAATTTATTCATGACCCCTTCCGGGTCGGTAGATTGAACCAGTTCCACATTGGTCTGTCCCACCGGGACAAAGGCGATCTTCAATTCTCCTAACCGTTCCTCCCGATTCACCGGGAGGGAGAGCATCTCCTGGTAAAGAAGCTTGGACTCGTCGGCGTCTTTCACGGCCACACCGATATGGGCAATCCGTTTGATCTTCATGGAACCTTACCTCCTGAATCAATTGATGGGTTTAGGATCGGCTTTTCAAATCTGTTTCCGTATGGTTACGGTTATATTCAATTTGGGCCTTAATTGCAACTCAAAACCCCC
>Ga0209048_10006078_pt1 | contig 11339 bp, 8 predicted proteins | sample FrelakmetCRP12CR_FD_187146 | JGI IMG/M metagenome (GOLD analysis project Ga0209048, IMG submission 187146) | Freshwater lake sediment microbial communities from the University of Notre Dame, USA, for methane emissions studies - CRP12 CR (SPAdes)... | ecosystem: Environmental > Aquatic >... | reverse complement strand
GAGCCCACGCCGGAGATGCTTGCCAAGGTCAACTTCTGCCTGCTGTGCAGGGCCTGCGTCGACATCTGCCCGAGCAAGATCGCAACCGACGAGGCGATGATCAACATCCGCCAGTACCTCGTGAACAAGACGGGGGCTGCAAATACAAAGTACAAGGCCATGGGCGGCATCCTGAAGAGCCGCGGCATGGTGAAGCTCACGGCGAAAACCCTGGCACTCCTTCGCAAGCTGGGTCTCAACAGTGTCTTCCCCCACGGCATGGTGCCGGAAGAATACACCCGGGCGCATTTTCTCGCCGCCTTCTCGGGGCCGGCTGCTTTGGGGCGGAAGGCGCCCCCTTCGGATGTGGCCGTCACGGCGGCAACGCGGGTGGCCTATTTCGACGGCTGCGGCATGCGGATGATGTTTCCCGAGGCTGCGGGGGAGACGCTCAACCTTCTGCGGGCCGGGACCAAGCCCCTGGTAAAAGACAACGTGTGCTGCGGCCTGCCGCACCTGGCTCACGGGCTTCGCGACGAGTTCCTGGAACTCGCCAGGAAGAACATTTCGATTTTCGAGGATGCCGATGCCGTCGTGTGCGACTGCGCAAGCTGCGGCGGCACCCTCAAGCACCTCGCCTCTTTCTTTGCCGACGATGCGCAGTGGAAAGACCGTGCAGCCGCCTTCAGCCGCAAGGTGATGGACCTCACGGAGTACCTGGCCAAGGTCGGCTACACGCCGCGGCAGAAGTTGGATGCCACGTTCACTTATCATGACCCCTGCCATCTCGGTCGGGGTCAGGGGATCAAGAAACAGCCTCGCGATCTTCTCAAGGCGGCGGGCCAGTTCGTCGAGATGAAAGAGGCCGACGTCTGCTGCGGCGGGGCGGGGTCCTTTCACATGGACTACCCCGACATCGCATCGACGATCCTCGACAAGAAGCGGGCAAACATCGAGAAGACCGGAGCGGCCATCGTGGTGACGGGCTGCCCCGGTTGCCTGATCCAGCTGACCAAGGCGGCGAAGGCCAGCGGCGGCAAGTTCAAGGCCATGCACATCAGCCAGGTGATCTGAGTCCGGGGACCCGGATGATGAACTCAGGACAAGCTCCCATGAAACCCCTCAAGATCCAGGACAACACCTTCCGGGACGGCCACCAGTCCATCTACGCAACCCGGATGACAACCGAAGACATGATCCCCATTGCCGAGGCGATGGACGAGATCGGATTCTGGGCCATGGAGGTGTGGGGCGGGGCGACCTTTGACGCAATGCACCGCTTCCTGGGCGAGGACCCCTGGGAAAGACCACGCATCCTGAAGCGCTACATCAAGAAGACCCCTTTTTCGATGCTTTTGCGCGGTCAGAACCTCGTGGGGTATCGCCACTACGCCGACGACGTCGTCCGGGCCTTCGTGGACAAGGCCTGCAAAGTCGGAATCGACATCTTCCGCGTTTTCGACGCACTGAACGACCTTCGGAACATTGAGACCTGCGCCGCTTGCATAAAGGCAAACGGAAAACATTTCGAAGGCGCCGTCGTGTACTCTCTCACGGAGCGGCATCTCGGCGGCGAAGTATTCAACCTGTCCTATTACGTCTCGAAAGCCAAGGGCCTTGAGGAGATGGGGGCCAACTCGATCTGCATCAAGGACATGGCCGGCATCATGGCCCCCTATGATGCGTACGATCTCTTCACCGAGTTGAAGAAGACCATCAAGGTTCCCCTTCATCTCCACACCCATTACACCAGCGGCATGGGATCGATGACCTGCCTGAAGGCCGTCGAGGCGGGGGTGGACATCGTGGACACCTGTGTCGCCCCTTACGCCATGCGGACATCGATGCCGCCGGTAGAGCCTCTCCTGCTTACCCTGGAAGGAACCGGGCGCGACCCGGGGTTGGAGGTGAGCCGCCTGCTGGAGATCGGCAGATACCTGGAATCCATTGCCCCCCGGTATCAAAAGCACCTCGCCGCAAACACCCTGTCGCTCATTGATGAGAACGTGATCGCACATCAGATCCCCGGCGGGATGATCTCCAACCTCGTCAGCCAGCTCAAGGAGATGAATGCACTCGATCGTCTCCCCGAGGTCCAGCAGGAAATCCAGGTGGTTCGAAAAGAAGCGGGGACGCCGCCGCTTGTCACCCCGACTTCACAGATCATCGGCTCACAGGCCGTTATGAATGTGCTTGCGGGGAGATACCGGACCGTCAGCAACCAGTTTCGCGACCTGTTGTTCGGGCTCTATGGGAAAACGCCCGCAAGTATCGATCCGCGGGTCCGCGAAATGGCATTGCGCGGCTCCGGGCAGGGGATCTGGATCACGGACCGGCCCGCGAACCATCTCAAACCGGAGATGGAAGCTGCCCGGCGCAAGCTCGGCGATCTGGCAAGAACGGAAGAGGACGTGTTGACGTACGTGCTCTATCAAACGTCAGGCGAGCAATTCCTGAAGTGGAAGTACGGCCTGGAACCGATGCCCGAGAGCGGCTGACCGGGGGATGCTCGATAGAAAAACGGGGGGAGCCTACTCCGGCCGCTTCGGCTCGAACCTGAAGCGGTAACCGATGCCCGGCTCGTTGATCAGGAATCGAGGTCGGGCCGGGTCCTTCTCCAGCTTGTGCCTGAGCTGGGTCATATAAACCCGCAAATACTGGGTGTGCTCGACATAAGACGGCCCCCAGACTTCCTTGAGAAGCTGGCGATGGGTAACCACCTTTCCCGCGTTCTGCACGAGAACAAGCAACAGCTTGTATTCCAGGGGGGTCAGGTGGACCTCCGCGACATCGAGGAAAACCTGCCTTTTCGCAAAATCGATTCGAAGCTCATCGGCTGAAAATACGGATACCTGCTGCCCGCTCTTCTGCATCTCGGCGTGGCGAATGGCCACACGGATCCTGGCCAGAAGCTCACCGACACCAAACGGTTTCGTCAGGTAGTCGTCTGCGCCCGCATCGAGAGCCCGGACTTTATCGTTCTCCTGCTCCCGGGCGGAAAGGATGATGATGGGTACCCGGGACCATTCCCGAAGCCTGCCGATGACCTCGAGGCCGTCCATGTCGGGAAGGCCGAGATCAAGGAGCACAGCATCGGGATTCCTTGTAGCCGCCTGCGAGAGACCATCCCTGGCCGTTTCCGCTTCAACCAGGCGATAGCCTTCGCTCTCCAGGGCAACCCTGAGGAAGCGCCTCATTTGAATATCATCTTCAACCAGCAGGACGAGTCCCTTCTCCACAGACCTGAACCTTTCCGCTCTTTATATAATCATCCAACCCTCAGGATTCCTTCTCCACCGAAGGCAATACGGCCTCCCCCTCCAGGGGCAGCGTGAATCGGAACACCGCACCGCCTCCGGGTCGATTTTCAGCCCATATGCGGCCGCCGTGCGCTTCCACGATGACCCGGCAGATGGACAGGCCGAGGCCGACCCCGCCTCCCGGCGATTTGCCGCGGGTGAATTTTTCAAAGATCCTCTCCTCAAGGCCTGCCGCGATGCCGGGCCCCCTGTCTGCGATTTCAATGAGGACGCCTGCCTTCTGCATCCGGGCGACAAGCTCAACGGGTGTCCCCGGGGGAGTGTGCTGGAGGCCATTTTCCAGGAGATTCGTGAGGACCTGCTCCATCAGGATCGGATCGAAGAGAATCAACGGCAGATTACCAGGTATCGTGAGGCTGAGCGGGTGGTCCTTCAACCGCTCGGAGAGCCGCTCGATGGCGACACCTGTGATCTCCTCCAGGGATTGCCAGTCCTTATTGACCTGGATCGCACCCGATTCGAGTCGCGTCATGTTGAGCACATTGCGTACGATGTGGTTGAGGCGCTTTGCCTCCCCGTGAATGGTCCTGGCCAGTTCCTCCCTTGTTTCCTCAGCCAGGTATTCGCCCTTCCTGAGCAGGGTATCGGCCGCGCCGTTGATGGTCGCAAGCGGCGTCCTCAGGTCATGGGATACCGAGCTCAGAAAGACGTTCCGCAGGCTCTGGGTCTCTGCGTTGAGACGCTCCCGTTGGGCCTCCTGGGCCAGAGTGACCCGCTCCATGGCCATGGCTGTCTGGTTCGCAAAGGTCTCGAGAAGATGAATCTGTTCGGTTTCGAAGGGCTCGTTCGGATTCTCCGGGAGAATACCGACGACACCAACCGGACCGGAGGAGGCGATCATGGGCAGGTAGAGGGCCTTGGCCCCCGGGAGGGTGTCGGTGCCTACACCCGCCGCTTGCCTGTTCTCCAGGACCCACTGCGCCACACCCGTCTCTTTTTCGTCCAGAGCGAAGGTGCCCGCCCCCGTCGAGGGGACGACCAGGTGGCCCCGCTCATCGGAGACGAGAATGACCACCTGGCTTCGGAAGACCTCGCCGATGTGTTTCACGGCAAGATCGCTGAGCTTCTCTTTTTTTCGCTCCCGGGCCAGATCCCGGCTCAGGCCATAAAGCGCTGCTGTTTTTCTCTCCCGCAGCCGCGCCGCCTCAGCCTGCTCACGAACCCGCAGGGTGAGCCCGCTGATGACCAGGGCTACGGCGAACATGACCCCGAATGTCACGAAATACCGGACATCGGATACTGCGAAAGTGAAATAGGGAGGGACAAAGAAAAAGTCGAAGGACGCAATGCTCAGGAGGGTGGCCAGCAGCGCCGGCCAGCGGCTGGTGCGGATTGCCGTCACCACGACGCCAAGCATATACACCATGACAAGATCAAGAAGCTCGAAATAGGGGAACATGAGGGCTGAGAGACCCGTGGCCGCAGCCACCGTCGAAACGGACCAGACCCACTCGGAGGGCTTCCAGGGCAAAGGAGCTTTTTTCTCAATGTGCCGGGGCAACCTCTCGGGGGCATCTCCGGTAATGACATAGACATCGATATCGCCGCTTCCGCGGACGATTTCATCGAGCGGGGAGCCCAGGAGCTTGTCCTTCCAGCGTGGATGGGTCGGCTTGCCGACGATGATCTTCCCTACGTTGCGCAGCCTTGAGTAGCTGAGAATCTCCTCGCTCACCCGGTGTCCCGTCAGCGTCACCGTCTCAGCGCCGAGGCTCTCGGCCAGCCGCATGTGCTCCGCCAGCAGCCGATTGTCTTCCTCCGAAGCGTGAACGTGGGAGGGCGCCTCGATGTTGACGGCGATCCACTCGGCGCGCAGTCCCGCGGCCATTCGGCGGGCTGCCCGGATCAGGCGGACCGAGCGCGGATTGGGCCCGACGCAGACGAGAATCCTCTCCGTGGCGGGCCAGATCGCCTGCACCCCCTGATCCCGCCTATAGCTCTCCATCTGCTCATCGACACGCTCGGCCGTGCGTCGAAGTGCCAATTCACGCAGAGCGATGAGATTTCCCTTCCGGAAGAAATTCTCCATCGCCTTTTTCGCCTGATCGGGGATGTATACTTTCCCCTCCTTCAGGCGCCGCAGAAGGTCATCGGGCGGCAGATCGACAAGCTCGATCTCATCGGCTCGCTCCAGAACCGAGTCCGGCAGGGTTTCCCTTACACGAACGCCGGTGATCTGATAAACCACGTCATTGAGGCTCTCCAGATGCTGGACATTGACGGTGGTGTAGACGGAGATTCCGGCACAGAGAAGTTCCCTCACGTCCTGCCAGCGCTTTTTGTGGCGGGCGCCGGGGACATTGGTGTGGGCCAGTTCGTCCACGAGGATAATGGCAGGATTGCGTGCCAGGGCGCTGTCCAAGTCGAATTCCTGGAGGGTTTTCCCCTTGTAGTAAATGGGGCGATGGGGCAGGGTCTCCATCCCCTCCAGGAGCACTTCCGTCTCCTTGCGGCCGTGGGTCTCGACAAGCCCGGCGACGATATCGACTCCGTCGCGCCGCCTCACCTGGGCTGCTTCCAGCATGGCATAGGTTTTTCCCACACCGGGGGCAGCGCCAAAGAAGACCTTCAGCTTCCCCTGCCGTTGCCGCTCCTCCTTCTGCTTGACCTGCTCAAGAAGGGCGTCTGGGTCGGGTCTTTTTTCATCCATACCGGAACAACCTGTGAAGGATTGCCGAGGATCGCAACCGCTTGTTGAAGTCTAACAGAATCACCGCAGCGTCTCCAGCGCCATGTTCAGCTCGAGGACCGGAACGACGGGCTCCCCGAGGATGCCGAAATCCCGATCCCGCAAATGGGCCAGGACAAGACCCTGCACAACCCCCTCCTCGAGTCCCCGGGCCTTCGCAACACGCCGGACCTGGTAAAGGGCGGCAGCCGGGCTGATGTGGGGATCGAGGCCGCTGCCGGAAGCCGTAACCAGATCCACGGGGATCGGCCGGCGATTGTCCGGATCGGCGGCGCGAAGTGCGGCGATCCGCAACCGGACTGACTTTGTCAGTTCCGGGTTCGCCGGTCCCAAGTTGGAACCCGCCGAGGTGGCGCTGTTGTACGGAAAGGGATTTGTCGCCGAAGGCCGCCCCCAGAAAAAACGGGGGTCATCGAAGGGTTGCCCGATGAGAGCCGACCCCGCAGGATGGCCTTCCCTGACGATCAGGCTTCCATTAGCCTCGTGGGGAAAAAAGATCTGGGCAAGCCCCGTGATGCACAGCGGGTAGATGATGCCGGTCAGCACCGTCAGCAGCAGCAGTGAAAAGACAGCGGGGCGGATGAAGTGTTTCATGGATCATCTCCTCAAACCAGCTGCAGGGCCGCAAGGATCAGGTCGATCAGCTTGATACCGATAAAGGGAACCACCAGGCCGCCGGCACCGTAGACGAGCAGGTTGCGGCGAAGAACGATTGCGGCACCCATCGGACGATACCGGACCCCCTTCAGGGCAAGGGGGATCAGGGCGACGATGATCAGGGCATTGAAGATGACCGCCGAGAGGACCGCGCTTTGCGGGGTTGCGAGCCCCATGATGTTGAGCGCGGACAGGGAGGGGTAAATGCCCGCAAACGCCGCCGGGAGGATGGCAAAGTACTTGGCCACATCGTTGGCAATGCTGAAGGTGGTGAGCGTCCCCCGGGTCATCAGGAGCTGCTTGCCGATCCCGACGATCTCGATGAGCTTCGTGGGATTCGAGTCGAGGTCGACCAGGTTTCCCGCCTCCTTGGCGGCCTGGGTGCCCGTATTCATCGCCACGGCCACATCGGCCTGGGCCAGGGCCGGCGCATCGTTGGTCCCGTCGCCGGTCATTGCAACCAGATGCCCCCCGGCCTGATAGTCGCGGATCAATCTCAGTTTCGTCTCCGGCGTGGCTTGGGCCAGAAAATCATCCACGCCGGCCTCGGCGGCGACGGCTGCGGCCGTCAGAGGATTATCGCCCGTGATCATCACTGTTCGAATCCCCATCCGCCTGAGTTCCGTGAACCGCTCCCGGATGCCGCCCTTCACGACGTCCGCCAGCTGAATGACCCCGAGAGCGCGGGCCCCGTCAGCCACGACAAGCGGTGTGCCGCCCCCGCGGGAGATATCATCGACGATCGATCGGATCTCGGGGGGAAAGGAACCGCCCTGATCTGTCACATAGGCTTCCATGGCGTCGGCGGCCCCTTTGCGGATCTGCCGCCCGTCGAGATCGACACCGCTCATGCGCGTCTTTGCCGTGAAGGGGATGAAGCGGGCACCGAGTGCTTTGATATCCCTCTCCCGCAGTCCGTAATTCTTCTTGGCCAGCACGACGATGCTGCGGCCCTCGGGAGTCTCATCGGCAAGCGAGGCAAGCTGGGCTGCGTCGGCAAGAATCTGCACATCCACGCCGCCTGCGGGAAAAAACGACGTCGCCTCCCGGTTGCCGAGGGTGATGGTCCCTGTCTTGTCCAGCAGGAGGACATCCACGTCGCCTGCCGCCTCGACGGCACGGCCGCTCATAGCGATGACGTTGGCCTGGATCATCCGGTCCATGCCTGCAATACCGATGGCCGAAAGAAGCCCCCCGATGGTCGTCGGGATCAGGCAGACGAGCAGGGCAACGAGCACGGTGATGGTGACGGGCGAGCCCTGGCCGGCGGCCCGGGCGCTGAAGATCGAGAACGGAAGCAGCGTGACCGTGGCCAGCAGGAAGATGATGGTCAGGCCGGCCAGGAAAATGTCGAGGGCGACTTCATTGGGGGTCTTCTGCCTCCTCGCACCCTCCACCATGGCGATCATCCGGTCCAGGAACGTCTCGCCGGGACTCGACGTAACGCGGATTACGAGCCAGTCAGATAGCACCCGCGTCCCCCCGGTCACGGCGCTACGGTCCCCGCCGCTTTCCCGGATTACGGGTGCACTCTCACCCGTAATCGCGCTCTCGTCGACAGAGGCAACCCCGACAACCACCTCGCCATCTCCGGGGATGAAATCGCCTGCTTCCACCAGTACGTAATCGCCTTTGCCGAGCTGCGAGCCAGGGACGAGGACTCGATCTGCATCCGGGTCGGGGCCGGCGAGGCGTTTGGCCAGCACGTCTTTCCGGGTGTTTCGCAGTGCTTTCGCCTGGGCCTTTCCCCGCCCTTCCGCCATGGCTTCGGCGAAATTGCCGAACAGCACGGTAACCCAGAGCCAGATCGACACGACCAGAATGAAACCGGGGCTTTCCTCCCCTTGTCCGGACAGGGCATGGAAAAAAAGCACCGAGGTCAACACACTGCCCACCTCGACGACAAACATGACCGGCCGCCTCATCATGTGCAGGGGATTCAACTTCAGGAACGCGTCAACGACGGCCTGCCGGAGAAGAGCGCCTTCAATAAGGCTGAGGGTTTTGGTCTTTCGATTCATCGTCTTGATCTCCCGTGACCGGCCTCAGGATGCCATGAATTCCACAATCGGCCCGAGAGCCAGGGCCGGAAGGAATGTCAGCGCGCCCACCAGAAGAACCACGCCAACAAGCAGAAGCACGAAAAGGGGAGTATGGGTTGGAAGTGTTCCGGGACCGGATGGAATGACTTTTTTCCTCGCCAGGGAGCCCGCCAGGGCCAGAACCGGGATCATCACCCAGAACCGGCCGATCAGCATGGCGATCCCCAGGGAGAGATTGTAGAAGATGCTGTCGGCGCTGAGGCCTGCAAAGGCGCTCCCGTTGTTGTTTGCCGCCGACGAAAAGGCGTAAAGAACCTCCGTAAAGCCGTGGGGGCCCGGATTTGAGATGCCGGCAAGCCCCGCCTTCGCCATCAGGGCAATCGCAGTGCCGACAAGGACCACGGCGGCGGGGATGAGAATGACGAGGGAGGCCATTTTCATTTCGAAAGCCTCGATCTTCTTGCCCAGATACTCCGGCGTCCGGCCCACCATGAGACCGGCCACGAAGACGGCGATGACGGCGAAAACAAGCATGCCGTAGAGCCCGGAACCGACGCCACCGAAGACGACCTCCCCGAGTTGCATGAGCCAGAGGGGGAAGAGGCCTCCAAGGGGCGTGAAAGAATCGTGCATGGCATTGACCGATCCGTTCGAGGCGGCAGTGGTGGCTACCGCCCAGAGTACCGAGTTGACGATGCCGAAGCGCGCCTCCTTCCCTTCCATGTTTCCGCCGGGTTGCCCGCTTCCCGCCGCCTGGTCGACTCCTAAGGCGGACAGGGCGGGATTTCCCGCCTGCTCGCTCCACAGGCACAGGATCATCAGCGGGATGAGGATGACCAGCATTGCCGCGAGGATTGCCCAGCCCTGCCGCGTGTCGCCCACCATTTTACCGAAGGTGTAGCAGAGAGCCGCGGGAAGCAGGAGGATGGCGAGAAGCTCCAGAAAGTTTGAAATCGGGGTTGGATTCTCCAAGGGATGGGCGGAGTTGACGTTGAAAAAACCCCCACCGTTTGTCCCGATCTGCTTGATGGCGATTTGCGAGGCCGCCGGACCCATGGGGATGACCTGCACGGTAACCTCGTTGCCCTCACTGTCCAGTGTGCTCTGAAGAAGCGGAACCCGGACGGCGGGGTTTAGCGATTGAACGACCCCCTGGGAGACGAGTGCCAGGGAGAGCACGATGGCCAGAGGAAGCAGGATGTACAGGACGGAACGGACCATGTCCACCCAGAAATTTCCGATAGTCTGCGAGAGGCTGCGCCGGAGTCCCCGGATGAAGGCTGCAAGGGCTGCCATCCCACTGGCCGCGGAGACGAAATTCTGGACGGTGAGCCCGATCATCTGCGTCAGGTAGCTCATGGCCGTCTCCCCGGCATAGGCCTGCCAGTTCGTATTGGTGACGAAACTCACAGCCGTGTTAAAGGCAAGGTCGGGGGCAACGGCGCGGATCTGTTGGGGATTGAGCGGAAGGAATGCCTGGCTGCGCTGGATCAGATAGAGCAGGAGAGCACCCGCGGCGTTGAACAGCAGCAGCGCCGTTGCGTATTCCTTCCATGTCATCTCCCCGTCGGGGCGAATCCCGCAGATTTTATATATCCATCTTTCGAGGGGTGAGATAAGACGGTGCAGGGGCAAAGACTCTCCGCTGTAGACGCGAGCCATGTACAAGCCCAGCGGCTTGACGAGAACCAGAAGAGCGACAAGATAGAGGAACATCTGAATCATGCCCGGGGCGTTCATGAAAACACCTCCGGCTTCAGAAGCGCGATAAAGAGGTAGATGAGAAGGGCCAGGGCGATGATGCCGCCAATCAAGTAGAGAAAGAACATTTCACTCACCCGCTCGAAGTCTTTCAATCCAGCTGACAGAGAGCCAGCACAGAATGAAAAACACAACAATGATGCTTGCGTAGAGGATATCCATAAACTCTTCACTCTCCCGTTCGAGAAATCGCGTCAGGCATCCCCCACTCGCCGCTGAAGTATCTTGTACTTCTCCAGGAGCTTGTTGCGCGTGGCCTCGAGCGCGCAGGTTTCCTGATCGACGTCGGCGGTTCTTTTCTGAATCGCCGGTAATTCAGCATCCCTCAAGTGATCCTTGGCTTGCCTGCTCTCCCGGATCAGGACCTTTTTCCATTCCGACGGATCATCGCTTCGAAATCTGCCTTTTGTCACTTTGTGCTTCACGAGAAGGTCCTCGAGGGCGAGGGAACTGGAAAAATCGTCGAGTTCCGATTCACTGACCGTCACGTAGAGAGCTTTTCCCTCAATCAACACGGGAAGTCGGTAAATCCCGGGATTCTCGGCAAGGGCCTGCAATCGAGCCTGATGGTCCCTGAGCATCCCTGAAAGCTTTTTATTATCGAGGATCACTTTGTCCAGGTGATCAATCTCACTGCGGATCTCATTCATTTCTTTTCTCACCTCTTCGCGCGTCTGTGACCGGATCGAGATCGGCATCGCGAGAAACAGGATGACCACCGCAAATGACAGGACTCTGTATCGATTCATGTTTGCCCCCTTGAAACTTGTTGCTTTCAAGGAAATCTTCTCCAACGCTTTTGTGATAAGGTTAACAAGGCAGGAATAAAGATGTTGTTAAAATCAGGGGCAGAGGAATAAAAAGAATATCAATACAGCGTGTGCGGGGGGG
>Ga0209048_10006077_pt1 | contig 11339 bp, 9 predicted proteins | sample FrelakmetCRP12CR_FD_187146 | JGI IMG/M metagenome (GOLD analysis project Ga0209048, IMG submission 187146) | Freshwater lake sediment microbial communities from the University of Notre Dame, USA, for methane emissions studies - CRP12 CR (SPAdes)... | ecosystem: Environmental > Aquatic >... | reverse complement strand
GGGGGGGGGGAGCCGGTCCCGCGTGAAGCGGGCCGCGCCCCGGGCGAGGAGCAGGGCGGCGACCACCCAGACCACGGCGCCGATGGCGATGGCCACCCCGAGGCTGACGAGCAGCAGTCCGGTGGACTGTGCGACGGCGGCGAAGATGAGCGGGAGGATCACGGCGCCACCGAGCTGGTTGGCCTCCTGGGCTGTCCGCGCCCGAGCCGAGACCCGCACCATCACCCCCATCCCGAGGGCGGCCACGGCGGGGGCCAGCCACAGGATCATCACCGCCCACAGCCGAGTCGGCACGAACACCCGGTGGACGACCGGCCAGGCGACCGTGTTGGCGACGACGGCGAAGATGACGAAGCCCGCCCACGAGACCGCCACGGCCGGGATCCAGGCGCCGAGGACCTTGGCGTAGAAGAGGTCCCGTTCGGCGATCGGGAGGTGCAGGAGACCCTCGAGCGTGCGCCGCTCCTTCTCGCCGGCGAAGGCGTCGGCCGCCAGCACGCTCGCGACCATGAGGGGCACGATCAGGAACAGGGGGGCGAGGAGGTAGCCGTCGACCAGCACGATGAGCTGCTGGCGCTGGGGCAGCCGGGTGATCGGGCGGGCGAGGTCGTGGGGGAAGTTGTCCAGGATGCGGTGGAGGTCGGGCGACTGGGCCGACCGGGCGGCCAGGCCGACGCCGAAGGGCAGGACGACCAGCAGGAAGAACGGAACCAGCAGCATCGGCAAGATGATGCTCTTGGACCGGCGGATCGCCGCGAAGTCCTTCGCCACGATGGCGCGCATGGCGCGCCAGTCCCGGGTCACGGCTCGGCACCGGCGCGCCCGGTGAGGGCGAAGTACACGTCCTCGAGGGTCGGCGGCAGCGGGGTCACCCCGAAGACCTCGGTCTCGGCCGTGACGACCGTGGCCACCACCGCCGGGACGGCGTCGCGGTCGCGGACCTGGACGGTTGCGCCGTTCGGCGCGGGGGTGGCACCGGCGACCCCCGGCGTGGCCGCCAGCCGTGCCAGGAGCCCGACATCGGCGGGCCGGCCGAGGTCGAGGTGGACGGGGAGGGCGGTCCAGAGCCCGGACGCCAGGTCGACCGGCCGCCCGAAGGCCAGAAGGCGACCTCGGTCGAGGATGGCGACCCGGTGGCAGAGCCGGGCCGCCTCGGCGAGGAAGTGCGTGCACAGCACGACCGTCGTGCCGTGGTCCGCCGCGAGGCCGGCGATGAGCTCGATCACGTCCCGGGTGGCCGCGGGGTCGAGCCCCGACGTCGGCTCGTCCAGGAACAGCAGCTCGGGCCGGTGGAGAAGGCACCGGGCGAGCGCCACCCGCTTCCGCTCGCCCGTCGACAGGCCCTGGGCGGTGCGGTCGGCCTTGCCGGACATACCGAAGCGCTCCAGGAGCTCCCCGGCCCGCCCGCCCGCCTCGTGGCCGGGGATCCCGCGGATCCGGGCGTGGGTGACGAGGTTCTCGGTCAGGGTCAGGCGCTCGTCGAGTCCGCCGGCCTCGGTCAGCACGCCGGTGCGGCGGCGCAGCTGCGTCCCCTCGACAGCCGGATCGTGGCCGAGGACCCGGGCGGCGCCGCGGTCGGGGGTGAGCACGCCGTCGAGGAGGCGCACCGTGGTGGTCTTGCCCGCGCCGTTGGGCCCGAGCAGGGCGATCACCTCGCCGGGCTGGGCCTGCAGGGTGAGCCCGTCCAGGGCCCACACGGTGCCGAAGCGGCGTCCCAGATCCGTGGTCTCGATGGCGAGGGGCATCACGGCCGGGTCGATGGGGCCCGGTCCCGACCGGCCCTCGTCGCGGTGCGTCCCACCCGAGGTCTGTCGGCAGCGCCGGGTCCCGATTGAGCCCGGGGCTATCGTCCGGCCGTGAACCTCGCGTCCGTCATCGACCCACATCCGGACGAGGCCCCGGCCCTGGTCAGCCGCGGGAGGGTGACGACCTACGGCGAGCTGCGCCGTCAGGTCGCCGAGCTCCGCTTCGGCCTCGGGAGCCTGGGGATCGAGGTCGGTGACCGGGTGGCGATCCTGTCGGCCAACAACTGGCACTTCGTGGCCGGGTACCTGGCCGTGCTCGGCGTCGGGGCCGTGGCCGTGCCGCTCAACCCGGGGAGCCCGACCGCCGAGCTGTCGCGCCAGCTCCGGGAGGTGGGGGCCCGGGCCGCGATCGTCGGCCCGAGCAGCCGGCTGGCCGCCGAAGGGATGGACCGGGCCGCCCTCGGGCTCGAGCACCTCATCGCGACCGAGCACGCCGGGCTGAGCGATGCGACGACGGTGGAGAGCCTGTTCACCGGCTCGACCCGGCCCGTGATGCCACGGGACGCCGCGGATCTGGCCGTGCTGCTGTTCACGGCCGGCACCGCCGGCGTGCCCAAGGCCGCGATGCTGACCCACGGGAACCTGCTCGCGAACCTCGACCAGGTCCAGAGCCATCCGGGGAGGGCCCTGGAGGCCAGCGACGTGACCCTCGGCGTCGTGCCGCTGCACCACATCTACGGCCTCAACGTCGTCCTGGGCCTCACGCTGCTGGTCGGCGCGTCGGTCGTGCTGGTCGAGCGCTTCGACCCCTCGAGCGCGCTCGAGACCATCGCGAATCACCGCGTCACCGTGGTCGCCGGTGTCCCGCCGATGTACAGCGCCTGGCTGGCCATGCCCGAGGGCGGTGCCCGACCGTTCGCCACGGTCCGGATGGCCCTGTCGGGGGCGGCCCCGCTGGGCGCGGAGACCGTGTCCGCGTTCGAAACGCGGTTCGGGGTCCCCATCAGCGAGGGCTACGGGCTCACGGAGGCGAGCCCGACCGTCACCTCCTCCGTGGCCGGGGGAGGGGTGAAGCCCGGGAGCATCGGTGTGCCGCTCAACGGGGTGGAGGTCCGCCTGGTCGACACCGACGGCGAGGATGCCCTGCCGGGCGACTCGGGTGAGATCTGGGTTCGAGGCCCGAACGTGTTCGCCGGCTACTGGGGTGACGAGGATGCGACCCGCGGGGCGATCACCCCCGACGGCTGGCTCCGGACCGGCGACGTGGCCGTGGTGGACGACGAGGGGTGGCTGTTCATCGTCGGCCGCGCCAAGGACGTGATCATCGTCTCGGGGTTCAACGTCTACCCGGCGGAGGTCGAGGAGGCGCTCGGCACCCATCCCGGGGTCGCCGAGGTCGCCGTCGTGGGCGTCCCCCACCCGCACACGGGCGAGGCGGTCAAGGCGTACGTGGTGGCCCGTCCGGGCCACCACCTGGAGGAGGACGAGCTGGTCGAGTACTGCGCGGCGCGGCTCGCCCGCTACAAGTGCCCGAGCAAGATCATGTTCGTCCCCGACCTGCCCAAGGGCGTCGCCGGCAAGCTGTTGCGGCGCACGCTTCGCTAGCCGGCGCGGGGCCGGCCCGGGCCGCGGCTGGCGGCCCCGATCAGGCCCGGACCGGGTGCGTCGGCCCCGGGCGGGCCGGCGGGAGCCCCCCACCGCCGGGCTGCGTCCCGAGACCCGCCTCGGTGCCATCGGCGGCGCCCGGCGCCCCGGCGCCGTCGGCCGTCCCCCTCGCCGGACGCCCGCCGCCCGCGCGAGCCGAGGTCGACGCCGGTGGCGGAGCCGTCATGGCCACCAGGAAGCCGGCGAAGATGACGGTGATGCCGACGAGCAGCGCCACGGCGAAGGCGCTCATGGCGTCGAACACGGAGTTGAACAGGCCGCTGGCGCCGAGGATCAGGGTGCCCAGGGCGATCAGGCCGTTGGAGACCGCGGTCGGCCCCTTGCGCTGGCGGGCGATGCTCCACAGCGCCCCGGCGAGGATCACGAGCGCCCCCCCCGCCGAGGCCACCGCGGCGAGGATCCGTGGCAGGGCCCCGAAGACCTGGGAGCCCTGGACGAGGGTGTCGCGGGGGATCGGGGCCGTGAACGGGGCCGTGACGACCACGCCGACGGCGAAGGCACCGGCCAGGCCGAGGCCGAGGGCCGTCCGGTCGCCGACCCGCACGCCGGCCAGCAGGTACACGGTCCCGAGGGCGAGGAAGGGGACGTTCAGGATCGCGCCGAAGAGGTAGAAGACGCGGAAGGTGGGTCCACCCCACCCGACCCCGGCGCCGGTGGCGAGGGCGGCGGCCGCCACCACGAACAGGGCCAGTGCGCCGGTCCAGGCCAGTTCGTGACGCCGCCGGCGGGCCAGCCAGCGCTCGAAGGTGGAGAAGCAGAAGGCCAGCGCCACCAGTGCAGCCCCGACGGAGATGGCGATGCGGCCCATGACGCCACCAGGGTAGGGCGGCCGGGCGCTCGGCCCCCAGGCGGCCCCCGGCCGACGGCCACCCCCGTCGATCCTGCGCCGGGACTCCAGGATGCCGGCCTCCGGCCGGGGGCGTATTCTTCGGCATGGCCGGCCCGCAGTCGCGACGGATCCCGGACGCCACGGTGTCCCGGCTGCCCGTCTACCTGCGAAGCCTGCTGGAGCTGGCCGCGACGAACGTCACCATGGTCTCGTCCGATCGTCTGGCCGAGTTGTGCGGGGTGAACGCCGCCAAGGTGCGCAAGGATCTGTCGCACCTCGGCAGCTACGGCACGCGCGGGGTCGGCTACGACGTGGAGCTGCTCCTCTCCCAGATCAGCCGCGAGCTCGGGCTCACCCAGGACTGGCCGGTCGCCATCGTCGGCCTCGGCAACCTGGGACACGCCCTGGCCAACTACCGGGGCTTCGGCGTGCGCGGCTTCCGGGTCGTGGCGCTCTTCGACGCCGACCGGGCGAGGGTGGGGGAGGAGATCGGCGGGGTCCGCGTCCGCCACGTGGACGACCTCGCCGCGGCCGCGGCCGAGACCCCGATCGCCATCGGCATCATCGCCGTCCCTGCTCCCGTCGCCCAGCAGGTCGCCGACCGCCTCGTGGACGCCGGCGTGGTCTCGATCCTCAACTTCGCGCCGACCGTCCTGTCGGTGCCCGAGCGGGTCTCGCTCCGAAAGGTCGACCTCTCGATCGAGCTGCAGATCCTCACGTTCTACTCCCAGCGCGGCCCGGGCGAGGTCCGGGGCCCGGCTGAGGTCCGGGGCCCGGCTGAGGCCACGGCCTAGGACGCCGACCGTGCCCGTCACCAGCGCCCGGTACCCCGTCACCCAGATCGTGGACTGCGGGCGGAGGCCACCGTCCACGATCAGGCGATTGGCCAACGGCTCTGGATTCCAACATGCTTGATGTGATAGGAGCCGGTGAGATCGGCCAAGCGAGGGAGCGCCTTCAGGCGTGTCTGTGATCGTCGTTGGACTCAACCACCGCACCGCCCCGCTGGAGCTCCTCGAGCGGGTGACGGTTCCGCCAGCCCGAATGTCCAAGGCGCTGGCCGACCTCGGATCGCGGGTGACCCTCGACGAGGTCATCGTCCTCTCCACGTGCATGCGGACCGAGGTCTACGCGACCGCCGAGCGGTTCCACCCGGCGGTGCAGGACATCCGCAACTTCTTGTGCGAGACGTCGTTCTCGGCGCCCGAGGACGTCGCCGACCACCTCACCGTGCTCTACGACGACGCCGCCATCGGGCATCTCTTCTCCGTGGCGGCCGGCCTCGACTCGGCGGTCCTCGGCGAGAGCGAGATCCTGGCGCAGGTTCGCAGCGCCTGGGAGGAGGCCCGGTCCGAGGGTGCGGCCGGCACGGTGCTGTCCGGCCTGTTCCGGCACGCCGTCGAGCTGGGCAAGCGGGTGCGATCCGAGACCGCCATCGCGCGGGGGACCACCTCGGTCTCCCAGGCGGCCGTGGCGCTGGCCGCCGATCACCTCGGCGGTTCGCTCGCCGAGCGCCGGATCCTCGTGCTCGGTGCGGGGGACATGGGCGAGGGCATGGCCGTCGCCCTGGCCTCGGGCGGGGTGGCCGAGGTGCTCGTCGCCAACCGGACCCGCCGCCGGGCCCAGGGGCTCGCCGATCGGGTCGGCGGCCGCGTCGTGGACCTCGACCAGCTGGGGGCCGCCCTCGGCGAGGTTGACGTGCTGCTCACCTCCACGGGGGCTCCCGAGTACCTGCTCACCACCGAGGATGTGGCAGCGGTGCTGGAGGCCCGGGCCGGGCGCCCGCTGCTCATCGTCGACGTGGCCGTGCCCCGCGACGTCGACCCGGGGGTGCGCGGGCTCGACGGGGTCACGGTGCTCGACATCGATGACCTGCGGGCCTTCGCCCGGGCCGGCCTCGAGGACCGCCGCCGTGAGGTCGCCCGCGTCCACGGCATCATCGACGAGGAGGTCGCCGAGTACCTGGGCGACGTCCTGGCCCGTCAGGCGGCTCCGACCGTTGCGGCCCTCCACGCCAAGGCCGAGGAGATCCGCTCGGGTGAGCTCGAGCGGTTCCGGGCCCGCCTCGACGGCCTCGACCCCCGCCAGCGCGAGGCGGTGGAGGCCGTGACCCGCGGCGTCGTGGCCAAGCTCCTGCACGAGCCCAGTGTCCGGCTCAAGGGTGTGGCGGGCACGCCCCGGGGCGAGCGGCTGGCCGAGGCGCTCCGGTCGCTGTTCGACCTGGGCTGAACAGGGTGCCGGACGGCGGCCTGCCCGGCCGGGCCGAGCCCGGCGGACGGCCGCTCAGGTTGGCGACCAGGGGGAGCCCGTTGGCCCGCTGGCAGGCCGGGTGGGTGGCGCAGCTGCTCGGCGGCGCAGTCGAGCTGGTGATCGTCGACACGTCCGGTGACCGGCGCCAGGACGTGCCCCTGTCGGCCATCGGCGGGCAGGGCGTGTTCGTGAAGGAGGTCCAGGCTGCCGTCCTGGACGGCCGGGCGGACGCGGCCGTCCACTCGGCCAAGGACCTCCCGTCGCTGACCGCCCCCGGCCTGTACCTGGCCGCCTTCCCCGAACGCGACGACCCCCGGGACGCCCTCGTGGGCAGCCCGCTCGACCGGCTGCCGGCCGGCGGGCGGGTGGCCACCGGGTCCGTGCGGCGCCGGGCCCAGCTGGCCCACCTCCGGCCCGACCTCGCCTTCTCGGATCTGCGGGGCACCATCGGCACCCGCCTGGCCAAGGCCGGTGCGTTCGACGCGATCGTGATGGCGGTCGCGGCCCTCCGTCGTCTCGGGCTGGGCGATCGCGTGGCCGAGGCTCTCGATCCGGATCTGGTGGTGCCGCAGGTCGGGCAGGGAGCCGTGGCCGTGGAGTGCCGGGTGGGCGACACCGCGGCCCGGGCCCGCCTGGCGGGGGTCGATCATCGCCCGACCCGACGGGCGGTCGAAGCCGAGCGGGCGTTCCTCGCCCTGCTCGGCGGGGGATGCACCCTTCCGGTCGGGGCCCTCGCCGGGCCCGTGCCCGCGCCGGATGCCGCGCCGGGCCCGGCGGTCGACGCGGTGGACGGGGGGACGGACCGTCTCGTCCTCGAAGCCGTCATCGCAAGCCTCGACGGCCGGGTGTGTCTCCGCCACCGGGACGAGGGCGACGACCCGGAGGCGCTCGGCGAGGCCGTGGCGCGGTTCCTCCTCCACGAGGCGGGCGGCGACGATCTGCTCGCCCTTGCGCCGCCCCGGGCCACGACCGAGGATCGGTGACGGTCTTCCTGGTCGGCGCCGGTCCGGGCGATCCCGGGCTGCTCACGATCCGGGGGGCCGAGGTCCTCGCCCGGGCCGACGTCGTCGTCCATGACCGCCTGGCCGAGCCGTCCGTCCTCGACCTGGCCCCGCCGGCGGCGGTGCGGGTGGACGTCGGCGAGCGGCCCGGTGGATCTGGGCACCAGGCCGAGATCAACGCCCTTCTCGTCGAGCACGGCCTTGCCGGCCTGGAGGTGGTCCGGCTCAAGGGTGGTGACCCGTTCGTGTTCGGCAGTGGGGTGGAGGAGGCCGAGGCACTCGCCGCCGCCGGGGTGCCGTTCGAGGTCGTGCCCGGCGTGACGTCGGCCGTCGCCGTCCCCGCGTACGCCGGGATCCCGGTGACCCACCGAGGCATGGCCAGCTCCTTCACCGTGGTGACCGGCGACAGCCGTCACGGCGTCGACACCGAGACCGACTGGGAGGCCCTCGCCGCCGCGGGGGGCACCATCGTCGTGCTCACGGGCGTCGCCCACCGGGCCGAGATCGCCGGTCGACTGCGTCGGGGGGGGCTGGCGTCCGACACGCCCGTGGCCGCCGTCCACCGGGGAACCCGTCCGCGCCAGCACACGGTGCGCACCACGCTCGGCGGGCTCGGCGCCGTGACCCTCGACCCGACGGTGACCCTCGTGATCGGTGCCGTGGCCGGCCTGGACCTGGCCTGGTTCGAGTCGCGACCCCTCTTCGGGCGGCGGGTGGTCGTGACCCGCGCCCGGGCACAGGCGCCCGACCTGATCCGGCGCCTGCGGGAGCTCGGCGCCGAGACGGTCGAGCTGCCCGTCATCGACGTGGTCGACCCGGCCGACGGCGGCGTCGCCCTCCGGGCCGCGACGCGGCGGCTGAGCGCCTACGACTGGGTGGTGTTCACCTCGACCAATGCGGTCGCCCGCGTCCTGGCGACGGTGCCCGACGCCCGGTCGTTCGGGTCGGCGCGGATCGCGGCGGTCGGACGCGGCACCGCCGAGGCGCTGGCAAACCACCGCCTCGTCGCCGACCTCGTCCCGGGCCGCTTCGTGGCCGAGGGCCTCCTGGCCGCGTTCCCCCCACCCGGGCCGGGTGGGGGGCGCGTGCTGGTCCCCCGCGCCGCCGTGGCCCGCGACGTCCTCCCCGACGGCCTGCGGTCGGCCGGGTGGCAGGTCGACGTCGTGGACGCCTACCGGACGGTCCCCGTCCAGCCCTCGGAGGCCGGGCTGGAGGGCGTCCGGTCGGCCGACGCGATCACGTTCACCTCGTCATCGACGGTGACGAACTTCGTTGTTGCCGCCGGCCCGGCCGCCACCCCGCCGGTCGTGGTGTGCCTGGGGCCGGTGACGGCCCGAACGGCCGTGGAGGCGGGACTCGCCGTTGACGCCGTCGCGGCGACCGGCACCATCGACGCCCTGACCGACGCCGTGGTCCGCGCCCTCGCGGACCGACCCGAAGCCACCTCGAGATGAGGCCGGTATGGTCGGCCAGGGCCGTTCCGGCCCGGCGGACCATAGGCTGGTGCGGTGAGCCCCGTGAGCTTCCCCGCCCGCCGCCTGCGCCGGCTTCGTCGGACGCCGGCCCTCCGCCGGATGGTGGCCGAGACCCGCCTCGGCGTCGACGACCTCGTGGCCCCGCTCTTCGTGCGGGAGGGGATCGCGGAGCCCCGGCCCATCGCCTCGCTCCCCGGCGTGGCTCAGCACACCCGGGAGTCGCTGCGCAAGGAAGCCCGGGCCCTGGCCGACCTGGGCGTGCCCGCCCTCATCCTGTTCGGGGTTCCGGCGTCCAAGGACGCCAGCGGCTCGGGGGCCTGGGACCCCGGGGGCATCGTGCAGCTCGCGCTCGGCGATCTGCGCGACGAGCTCGGGGACCGGATGGTCCTGATGGCGGACCTGTGCCTCGACGAGTACACGGACCACGGCCACTGCGGCGTCCTATCCCCGAGCGGCGAGGTGGACAACGACGCGACCCTCCCTCTCTACGGCCGGGTGGCGGTCGCCCAGGCTCGGGCGGGTGCGGACGTCGTGGCCCCCAGCGGGATGATGGACGGCCAGGTCGGTGCCATCCGGGCCGCCCTCGACACCGCCGGCCACGGGTCGACGGCCATCTGCGCCTACGCGGCCAAGTACGCGTCCGCGCTGTACGGGCCGTTCCGCGACGCCGTCGACGTCAGCATCGCCGACGGGGGCGACCGGAAGGGGTACCAGCAGGATTCCCGGAATCTCCGGGAGGCCCGAGCCGAGGTGGCGCTCGACGTCGACGAAGGCGCCGACATCGTCATGGTGAAGCCTGCGCTGGCCTACCTCGACGTGATCGCCGCCGTCCGGGCCGCCACCGACGTGCCCGTCGCCGCCTACCACGTGAGTGGCGAGTACGCCATGCTCAAGGCGGCCGCCGAGCGGGGCTGGATCGACGGCGCAGCCGTCGCCTACGAGCACGTCACCGCCATCAAGCGCGCGGGGGCCGACGTGATCCTGACCTACCTCGCCCGGGAGCTGGCGGAGGTTCTCCATGGCTGAGGCGGCGGTTCTCCATGGCTGAGGCGGGGGTTCTCCATGGCTGAGGCGGGGGTGCCGTCCGCCGGCGCCGACCGGACCAACGCCGCCCTGTACGAGCGGGCCTGCCGAGTCCTTCCCGGCGGGGTCAACTCGCCGGTGCGCTCCTTCCGCAGCGTCGGGGGCACCCCGTACTTCGTCGCCCGGGCCGAGGGAGCCCACGTGTGGGACGTCGAGGGCCGGCGCTACCTGGATTACGTGCAGAGCTACGGCGCGTCGATCCTCGGTCACGCCCACCCGGCCGTGATCAAGGCGATCCGGGAGGCCGCCACCGACGGGACGACCTTCGGCGCCCCCACCGAGCGCGAGGTCCTGCTCGCCGAGGTCCTCTGCGACCGGGTACCCGGCCTCGAGATGGTCCGCCTCGTCTCGAGCGGGACGGAGGCGACGATGAGCGCGGTCCGGCTGGCCCGTGGCGTGACCGGGCGCTCGAGGGTCGTCAAGTTCGCCGGGTGCTACCACGGCCACGTCGACGCCCTGCTGGCGGCCGGCGGATCCGGCATCGCCAACCAGGGCATCTCCGGGTCGGCCGGCGTGCCCGCCCACGCGGTCGCCGACACCGTGGTGGCGCCCTACAACGTCGTGCCCGAGGTCGACGACGACGTCGCCGTGGTCATCGTCGAGCCGGTGGCCGCCAACATGGGGCTCGTGGCCCCGGTCCCAGGCTTCCTCGAGGGGCTGCGGGCGGTGTGCGACCGCGCCGGTGCCCTGCTGCTCTTCGACGAGGTCATCACGGGGTTCCGTCTGGCGGCGGGCGGGGCGTCCGAGCACTTCGGGGTGCGGCCCGACCTGTGGTGCTTCGGGAAGGTCATCGGCGGCGGGTTGCCGGTCGGGGCCTTCGGCGGGCGGCGCGACGTGATGGAGCACCTGGCACCCCTCGGGCCCGTGTACCAGGCGGGGACGCTGTCGGGCAACCCGCTGGCGACGGCGGCCGGCCTCGCGGTCCTGGGGCTGCTCGACGAGCGCGCCTACCGGATGCTGCACGGGCGGGCCGAGCACCTGGCCACGACGCTGCCGGGCGTCATCGCCGAGGCGGGCTGGGACGTGCAGGTGCCCCGGGTGGGGCCCCTCGTCGGGATCTTCTTCTCGGCCACCCCGGTCACCGACTACGACCAGGCCCGGGCGGCGGCCGACAACGGGCGGTACGCCCGCTTCTTCCACGCCATGCTCGACCGCGGGGTGGCCCTGGCACCGGGTCCCTACGAGGCGATGTTCCCGAGTCTGGCCCACGAGTACGACGACATCGACCGCACCGTCGACATCGCCTCGGCGGCCGCCCACGCGGCCGCGGCGGGCACCACCTAGACGGGCC
>Ga0209048_10006076_pt1 | contig 11339 bp, 4 predicted proteins | sample FrelakmetCRP12CR_FD_187146 | JGI IMG/M metagenome (GOLD analysis project Ga0209048, IMG submission 187146) | Freshwater lake sediment microbial communities from the University of Notre Dame, USA, for methane emissions studies - CRP12 CR (SPAdes)... | ecosystem: Environmental > Aquatic >... | reverse complement strand
GTTACGGGTGACGTTACCGGCCCGAAATCGCAGTTTTGGAGAGCCTATTTTGTCTCTGAAAATCGTGTCAAATTCGGTGCGTCTTCAAAACCAGTGGGGTGGCGCGCGAGCGTCGCTCGGGTGGTTCGATTCCGCTGCTCTACCGTGGAGGAGATGCCCGAAGTCTCAGCTAGCAGCGCGAGCCAAGTTGCACAGCCCGAGCGACGTCGCTGAGCGCAGGTTCAGGGCGAGTGACGTACCAGCTGACGTAGCAGCCCGGGAGCTGGGCTCCTCACCCTGCTACCCCAGGCGTCGCCCGCGGCAGAGCGGCCTTGATGTTTCAGGCAGGGCCTACTCGCCAGCCACGGTGCCCTCGCTGCTTCTCAATCAGGCATTGCCTCACGCCATCGGCGCGCAGCTGAAATCCTCCCGTCTTGCTATCGCTCTCCGGGCACCCAAGGCGCTGTCGGGCGCCTCCGCCACTGCGTGTCCATTCCGTGTGGCAACGCACCGATGCCCATCGTCGGCGGACTCCCCAGTGCTTCCGGCGCGCTACGTGTTGGCGGCCTCTGTCTTCAATGCCCGTAGGGTAGTGGCGCGCGAGCGTCGCTTGGGTGGTTCGATTCCGCTGCTCGACCGTGGTTGGCGTCTCGCCGCCCCTTCCTCGTACCGTTCCCACGGCCCTTGGGCAATTGGTCCGTCGTTGCCTGGAGAAGGCTCCTGAGCGTCGCTTCCTGTCGTTGGCCTACGGATGCCGTCAGCCTGCCGACTTCAGGAGCAGGCCCGCCGCCTCCAAAGCGCGAGCAGCCCGCCGTACGTCGGCGAAGGGCAGTTTCGCGCGCTCGGCGATGTCGAGCAGCGAGTGGTGGCCGTCGCTCAAGTTGAGCACCCAAAGCATGGCCATCTGGCTTGCCTGGGCGTGGCTCTTGCCGCCCACCGCCCCATAAAGGCCACGCTTGCCAAGCTGGGGCTCGCACTTCGGTGCCTGGTTGACGTAGGTGTAATTCCCCTCGAGCGCCTCGAACACCTCGACGTAGCGGCGAAAGGTGTCGACCAGCTTCTCCGGCACCACCAGCGACGGGTCGTCGGCTGAGGTGTGGTACTCGGGGTATTCGCCAAAGGGCGTGCGGGTGAGCGAGCCAACCGCGAGGTCGAAGCCGGGCGAGCCGTACTGACGCTCGTCGTACCCGTAGGGGGTGAAGTCGCGCACCTCGTGCTCTTGGCCGGAGGAGCGGAGCACATGGACCACCGCGCGGTCGATTTCCGTGTCGCCCCGCCGGCTCCGCTTGTAGGTGAGCCGACCCCGGTCGCCGACGCAGGCCGCGACCAGCCCGTGGGCGATGCGGCGGGCCCGCACTTCGTTGAGCGCGAGCCAGGTAATGGCTCCGATGGTGCCGGGGACAAAGAGGAAGCGGTAGCTGTACCGGGGCTTGGTCCGAGAGACTAGTCGCGCGAGCGCCGCGCACATCGCCATCCCGGCACAGTTGTCGTTGGCCAGCGAGGGGTGGCAGCAGTGTGTGGAGACGAGCACCTCGTCGTCCTGCAGACCTGGGATGAGAAGCTCGCCGTAGGTCAGCGATCCATCGGCGAGCGTAGTGTCGATGTTCACTTGGTAGTCGCCGGGGACGAGGCGGTTTCGTTGCGCATCACTCAGACAAAAGCCCCACGCCTCCCGGTAATAGCTCGTCCGGTATGGGACCAGCGTTGGCTGTTCAGGGAGCGAATGGAGGTGCTCCTGCAGCTCCTCGAGGCGAACGGTGCCGCGGAAGGGGACGCTGTAGTTGAGGACATGGAGGTTGAGCCGGGAGGAGTCGGCGACGACTTCGCCGGACGGACCGATGAGCCGGGCTGAGCGATGGTTCCACTCGCGCGGCACCACCCAGTCGAAGACCGGCGTGCCGGTGGGGACCTCGTGCAACTCGAGCGGCGCGATGCGCTGAAGGATGCGCAGCGAGGCACGTAGGCCCTCCCCGGTGATGGAGCGGCAGATGGGGTAAAGCTCTTGGATGATCGCATGGAACTCGACTCCCAGCGCAGCGGGATCGAGGCTGTCGATGGCAGCTCGCAGGTCGTCCGCGGCACCGTCGCGCGGCCCTGGCTCCGTCGTGGGCGAGGTACTACTAGCCATCGTCCCCCAGTCTAACCATCCCGCGGCAAAGCCGGAGGTTAATGGTGTGACCCACGAGCCACCTCAAACCGGGCCCCTCTTCGGCAGCAGCAGAACCGGGCGTTCTGGTGTGAATGTTTGCAGGGCCGATCAACCTGCCGGGCAGGGCGGGCAACAACCCCGTTTGTTGCGGAGGGAGCCGCCGGGTTGGGTCAAGCGCCGCGCAGCTCCTCGAACTGCGCGCGGGTGGCATCGGCGCAGTCCCGATCGTGCGGCGCGATGACCACGACCGGCCCGGGCCAGGTCAGACCGAGGAGCGGATCGTCGAAGCGGACGCTGCGGGCAGCTTCGGGAGCATACGGAGTGGAGATGAGGTATTCCACCTCGGTGGCGTCGGTGAGCGTGTAGAAGCCGTGCGCGAAGCCGCGTGGTACGTAGAGCGCCTGGCCGTTGTCAGGGGTGAGTTCGACGCCGACTGAGCGGAGGAAGGTCGGCGAGTCGGGGCGCAGATCCGCCGCGACGTCGAAGAGCGCGCCTCGGGTGCAGCGAACCAGCTTCACCTCGGCGAAGGGCGGCGCCTGGTAGTGCAGTCCTCGGAGCGTCCCTTTTCGGTGGTTGAAGGACACGCTGCACTGCGACAGCCGAGTCTCCAGTCCCGCGCCGCCGAGCTCGCCCTCGCACCACGTCCGCGCGAAGTAGCCGCGCGCGTCGCCGTGCCGCTCCTGCTCAATCACGTAGACGCCGGCGAGTGCAGTGGAAACGAAGCGCATCGGCGGAGGAACCCAGAGCAGACCGGCTCTTAGTCGAGGACCTTCACCGCTGGAATGGGTACCACGAACCTTCCGCCCCAAGAGCGAATCTCGGACATCTGCTTGACGATCTCATCCTGGAAGTTCCATGGAAGAATCAAAACGTAGTCGGGCCGGGCTTCGCGGAGTCTTTCTGGAGCGAAGATGGGAATGTGCGTGCCGGGAAGGAACTTGCCTTGCTTGTAGGGGCTCCGGTCCACGGTGAAGTCGATGAAGTCCGTCCGGATGCCGCAGTAGTTAAGCAGAGTGTTTCCCTTACCGGGCGCCCCGTAACCGACGACCGTCTTGCCTGCTCGGCGGGCGCCGATGAGGAACTCGAGGAGCTTGCGTTTGGTCTCCTTGACCTGTTCGGTGAAGCCGCCGTAGGTCTCTAGCTTCAGGAGGCCGGCCTCCACCTCGCGCTGCCGCAGCGCCCGGGCTCGCTCGGTGACCGGCTTCGAGTCATCCTCGGTGTGCCGCGCGTAAATGCGCAGCGAGCCGCCGTGGGTCGGCAGCTCCTCGACGTCGAAGAGGGTGAGCCCCTGGGCAGCGAAGAGCGTCTCCGCACTGAGGAACGAGAAGTAGGAGAAATGCTCGTGGTAGATGGTGTCGAATTGGTTCTCCGCCATCAGCCGCATCAGGTGCGGGAACTCGAGTGTGACCACCCCTGCGGGCTGGAGCAGAAGCTTGAGGCCCCGCACGAAGTCGTTGGGATTAGGGACCTGGGCGAGCACGTTGGCACCGCAGATGAGATCGGCCCTTTTGCCCTCGGAGACCAACTCCCGCGCCGTCTGCTCGCTGAAGAATTTCACCAGCGTCGGCACCCCCTTCTCCACCGCCACCTTCGCGACGTTGGCAGCAGGCTCGATGCCGAGGACGGGAATGCCCTTTTTCACGAAGTGCTGGAGCAGGTAGCCGTCGTTGCTCGCCACCTCGACGACGAAGCTGCGCTTGTCCAGGCCAAGCCGGTCGGTGATGAGTTCGGCGTAGCGGCGCATGTGCTCGACCCAGCTGTCAGCGTAGGAGGAAAAGTAAGCGTACTCGGTAAAAATCTCCTCGGGGCTGACGAACTCCTCCAGCTGGACCAGGAAGCACTGTTCGCAGACATAAACATGGAGCGGGTAGAACGGCTCCATCCGATTCAACTTCTCGGCCGGCACGTAGCTTTCGCAGAGCGGCGACATGCCCAGGTCGACGAACGTGTAGCGCAGCGGCGCCCCGCAGCACATGCAACCGCGGCTCGAAGTTCGCGACGTCACGAGGCCGTCACCGTCCTGAGCTCGCCTCGGCGTACGGGGAAGAGGGTCTTCACGGTTCGTTAGGGAAATTCGCGGGCGCGAACTCTAGCCACAATCGCATTCTTCACGGCAGAGGGTCGCTCCTGCCCCGGGTCATCTGTACCAGCCCACTGTGCGTGTCTTGACGTTCAAACGACGTCCTAGGAAGGTGCCTCACGTGGGCGGGGGTGCGCGGGGGTGAGGGGGGGTGGCACTCGCCAAGAACCAATGCTGCCGGGGGGGCGCATTCAGCAACTCCCATCAGCGAAACCAGGGCAGAGGCTCAAGCATGCATGCGAGACGGAACCGCAGTCAGTCGTTGTTCATCGCTGTCCTTTTCGCGGCCGCTTGCGGCAGCCAGCAGGGTGGCGACACCGGCAACGTACACCAGCCCGGTGAACCTCGCTCCGGCGCCCTGACAAGCTCCGGTCCGGAAATCCTGTCGCAGCGCGGAGACGCCTCGAGGACCGGTTGGAACAGCAGCGAAACCATCCTTACCCCCGCCAACGTGAACAGCGCCACGTTCGGCAAGCTGTACACACTCCCAGTCGATGGATACGTCTACGCCCAGCCGCTCTACAAAGCCAACGTAACCATCAGTGGTACGGCCCACAACGTGCTCGTCGTTGCCACACAGCACGACAGCGTTTATGCCTTCGACGCCGACGTCGGCACGAGCCTATGGCACACCAGCTTCATCAACCCGCCCACGGTAACGACACAGCCAAGCGCCGACACCGGCACGACCGACATCATCCCTGAGGTCGGCATTACTTCGACCCCGGTCATCGACCCAGTGACCGGTACCATCTTTGTCGTCTCCAAGACCAAGGAGAGCGGCACGCCGTTCTACCGGATCCACGCCCTCGACATTACCACCGGCGCGGAGCGGCAACCCTCGGTCAAGATTCTCCCTTCGGTGAGCGGCACCGGCAGCGGCTCGTCCGGTGGCACGATTACCCTCAACGCCGCGTGGCAGCAGCAGCGTCCCGGCCTGGTGCTTGTGAACGGCGTCGTCTACGTCTGCTTCGGATCGAGCGGCGACAACTTCACCTGGCATGGTTGGATCGTCGGCTACCGCGCGAGTGACCTGACCCAGGTCTCGGTCCTCAACACCACGCCCAACGGCACCTCGTCCGGCGTGTGGATGTCGGGCGAGGCACCGCCCGCTGACGCCGCCGGCAACCTCTACATTGTCACGGGCAATGGCGACTTCGATGGCCTCAATCAGTTCGGCGACTCACTGCTCAAGGTGCAAACCTCGCCCGCGCTGCAGATCATCAACTTCTTCGCTCCCTTCAACCAGCAGGCACTGAGCAACGCCGACCTCGACTTCGCCTCGGCTGGCGTGACTCTTCTGCCGGACGTGGCTGGCACCACCGCGCACCCGCACATCCTCGTCACCTCGGGCAAGACCGGCACCATCTACGTGCTCGACCGCGACGTACTCGGCGGATATCGCAGCTCCTACACCAATCCCGACAGCCAGATCATCCAGGAGATCTGGAACGCGCTCGGCACTTCTCCCATCAACAACACCGCCGCCTCACTGCCGTATGTGGAGAACAGCTACAGCACGCCAGCCTTCTTCCGCGACGCGAGCGGCGTCAACCACCTCTACTTCGGCGGTGTCGGCGACAAAGTGAAGGCGTTCAACTTTGTCAACGGACTGCTCACCACCACGCCCGTTTCGACGTCCTCGGCGAGCTACGGTTTCCCTGGCGCGAGCCCAGTTGGCTCGTCGAACGGCACATCCAACGCCATCGTCTGGACCTACGAGCGCGGCAGTTCAGTGGCCATCCTGCACGCCTACGACCCGCAGAACTTAGCCAATGAATTTTACAACAGCGGGCAAGCGGCCAACAATCGAGACCAGGCCGGCGCGCCAGTGAAGTTCTGCGTGCCCAGCGTGACCAATGGGCACGTCTACATCGGCGTGCAAAGCGGGGTCACTGTCTACGGGCTCCTCAGCTCAGCGCCGCCGCAAGCTGCCGCGCCCACCTTCTCTCCCGGCCCCGGCACCTACACCTCGACGGTGAACGTTACGCTTTCGTCCAGCACGCCGGGCGCTGCCATCCACTACACCACCGACGGCTCGCTCCCCAGCATCAGCTCGCCCGTCTACACCAACCCAATTCCCGTCAGTTCGACAACAAGCATCAACGCCGTCGCCATTGCCAACGGCTTCCTCGACAGCCAGTTTAGTACCGGCACCTTCACCATCGGCGCCGTCGCTCCCATCGCCTTCGTCCAGGGGACCAACGCAGTCCCGCAGACGCCGCAAACGAGCTTGGCCGTTGGCTACGCGGGCACCCAGACAGCGGGCAACTTGAACGTGGTCATCATCAGCTGGAATGGCTCCCTATCGGTGACCTCGGTGACCGACACCGTGGGCAATACCTACGCGCTCGCTGTCGGGCCCACCATCAACAGCACGAGCAACGACCATCAGTCCATCTATTACGCGCGCAACATCGCCGCCGCTGCTCCCAACGCCAACCTGGTGACGGTGAACTTCAGCGGAGCCGTGAACTACCCGGATCTCCGCATCCTCGAATACAGCGGCCTCGATTCTACCAACCCACTCGACGTAGCGGTCGGCTCTAGCGGCAACAGTGCGAGCAGCAGCAGCGGCGCCATCACGACGGCAACCGCGAATGAACTCCTCGTCTCCGGCAACGTGGTTGCCACCAGCACTTCGGGCGCCGGCACCGGCTTCACCAGCAGGATGATCACCAACCCAGACGGCGACATCGCCGAGGACCAAATCGTCACCGCGGTGGGCAGCTACACCGCTACGGCGCCTCTCTCCTCCGCCGGCACGTGGGTCATGCAAATCGCCGCCTTCAAGCGGGGCGCCGTCACCCCGCCGACGCCGCCGACGCCTCCCAGCGGGCTGACTGCGACCGCGTCGAGTAGTACGCAGATCGACCTGGCGTGGACCAACACGTCTGCCACCCAGACCGGCGTGAAGGTGGAGAGCTCACCCGACAACGTCACCTTCACGCAGATTGCTCAGGTCGCTGGGACGGCCACCAGCTATTCCAACACCGGCCTCACCCCGTCGACGACCCGGTACTATCGCGTGCGGGCGACCAACTCGGCGGGCGATTCTGGTTACTCGAATACCGCAAGCGCAACGACTCAGGCGCCGCCGCCCCCGCCCACTGCGCCCACCAACCTGACTGCCACGGCTGCCAGCAGCACGCAGATCAATCTCACCTGGACCAATACCTCGACCGCGACCAACGTGACGGTGGAGCGCTCCGCTGACAACGTCACCTTCGTCCTCATCAATACGCTCGCGGGAACGGCGCAAAGCTACAGCGATACCGGCCTGACTCCGTCGACCACGTATTGGTATCGCGTACGCGCTGCCAACAGCGCCGGCAACTCGCCCTATTCAAACACCGCCACGACAACAACGCAGGCGCCGGCCCCCCCACCCACCGCGCCGGTGAACCTCACGGCTACCGCGGTGAGCAGCAACCAGATCAACCTGGCTTGGACCAACACCTCGACCAGCCAGACCGGTGTGAAAGTTGAGCGCTCACCAGACGGCGTGAACTTCTTGCAGATCGCGGTGGCCGCGGCGACAGCCACGAGCTACTCGGATACTGGTCTGACTGCATCGACCACGTATACCTATCGCGTGCGCGCTACCAGCGGCACCGGTGATTCGCCCTATTCCAACACCGCCAGCGCGACCACGCAGACGCAGGTGGCCACTCTCGCCTTCGTGCAGGCGAACTCCGCCGACCCGCAATCGTCCGCCTCGGTGGCGGTGACATACACCACGGCTCAGGGGGCGGGCGACCTCAACGTGGTCATTGTTGGGTGGAACGACAGCACCTCGACCGTCAGTTCCGTCGCGGATAGCAGCGGCAACGTCTATACGCTTGCGGTTGGACCAACGGTGCAGGCAGGCACCGCAACGCAGTCCATCTATTTCGCGAAGAACATCAAAGCGGCTGCAGCGGGCGCCAACACCGTCACAGTGACCTTCAATACTGCCGCGGCGTTCCCCGATATCCGCATCCTTGAATACAGCGGCGTCGATCAGACCAGCCCGGTCGATGGCGCCATCGCCGCCACCGGGAACAGCGCATCCAGCAGCACGGCGGCAATCACCACGACGAACGCCCACGACCTGCTGGTCGCCGGCAACACCATTCAGACGAGTACCACCGGCCCCGGCGCGGGGTTCACGACGCGCGTGCTCACCAATCCGGACAGCGACATTGCCGAGGATCAGATCGTCTCCACGGCGGGCAGCTATAGCGCCACTGCCCCCGTCAGCCCGGCCGGGCTGTGGGTCATGCAGATGGTCGCGTTCAAGGCCGCGAGCGTGGCACCTCCGCCTCCACCTCCGCCGCCCACTGGCCTCGCAGCCAAGGCGATCAGCACCAGCGAAATCGACCTGAGCTGGACCAACGGCAGCACCAACCAGACTGGCGTTAAGATCGAGCGTTCGCCGGACGGCGTTGCCTACACGCAGATTGCAATCGCGGCAGCGACTGCAACCTCCTACGCCGATACCGGTCTGATCGCCGCGGTCACGTATTACTATCGCGTGCGCGCCACAAACGGCACGACCGATAGCACCTATACCGCGGTGGCCAGCGCCACCACCTTGCCGCTCTCGCCTCCCGGCAGCCCGGCGGCGACAGCAGCGAGCAGCAGCCAAATCAACCTCAGCTGGGTCAATACCAACCCAAATCACACCGGGACCAAGATCGAGCGGTCCACGGATGGCGTGACCTTCACCCAAATCACCGTGGCCGCTTCCGGGGCGATCAGCTATTCCGACACCGGCCTCGCGGTGTCGACCACCTATTACTACCGGCTCCGCGCCACCAACTTCACCACCGACTCGCCCTACACCAGCGTTGTCAGCGCCATCACACAGCCGCTGGCCGCGCCATCCGGGCTGACGGCGACCGCCGTCAGCAGCGCCGAAATTGATCTCGCCTGGACCAACAGCAATACCAACCAGACGGGCGTCAAGATCGAGCGTTCGACCGACGGAGTAACCTTCGCGCTCATCACTACTGCCGCGGCGACGGCGACAGCCTATCAAGACAAAGGCCTTTCGCCGTCGACCAGTTACTACTATCGCGTGCGCGCCACGAATGGCGTCGTCGATTCCGTCAATTCTGCGGTGGTGAGCGCCACTACGCCTGCACCCGCGCCGACGCCGACGCCACCGAGCAATCTGACCGCCAGCGCCTCGAGCAATAGCCAGATTAATCTCACCTGGACCAACACCTCGCCAACGGGTGGCCAGACCGGGGTGAAAATCGAACGCTCCCCCGACGGCCTGACCTTCACACAAATCGCACTCACCACCTCGGCTAGCGCGGCGACCTACTCCGACACCGGCCTCGCTGCCGGGACCACCTACTACTACCGCGTGCGCGCCACCAACGGCGTCGTCGACTCCGCTTACAGCACGGTGGCGAACGCGACGACGCAGCCGCTGGTGGCGCCCAGCGGTCTCGCCGCAACGGCTGCCAGCAGCACCGCCATCAACCTGGCCTGGACCAACAACAACTCGAACCAGACCGGAGTGAAAATTGAACGCTCGCCCGACGGCGTGACTTTCACCCAAATCGCGCTCACCGCCTCCGGCACTGTGGCGACCTATTCCGACACCGGGTTGACCGCCGCCACGACCTATTACTATCGGGTCCGTGCGACCAACGGAGCGACCAACTCCGCCTACAGCACTGTGGCCAGCGCCACGACGCAGACGCTGGCGGCGCCGAGCGGTCTCAGCGCGACGGCCGCCAGCACCACCGCCATCAACCTGGCCTGGACCAACAACAGCACGAGCCAGACCGGAGTGAAAATTGAACGCTCGCCCGACGGCGTGACTTTCACGCAGATCGCGCTCACCGCCTCTGGCACCGTGACGACCTACTCCGACACCGGATTGACCGCCGCCACGACCTATTACTATCGGGTCCGTGCGACCAACGGGACGATCAACTCTGCTTACAGCTCAGTGGCGAGCGCTAAGACGCTGTCCGGTGCACCCGCGACCATCGCCTTCGTTCAGGTCAACTCCGCCGACCCGCAGTCGCCGCAAACCTCGGTGAGCGTTACCTACAGCACGGCGCAGGCGGCCGGCGACCTCAACGTGGTCATTGTTGGGTGGAACGACAGCACCTCCACGGTCTCGTCGGTCACCGACACCAAGGGCAATGTTTACACGTTGGCAGTCGGACCCACGGTGCAGGCCGGAGTGGCAACGCAATCCATCTACTATGCGAAGAACATTGCCGCCTCCGCTGCCGGGACCAACGTGGTGAAAGTGCAGTTCAGCGTCGCTGCGAATTTCCCCGACATCCGCATCCTTGAGTACAGCGGCATCGACCCGACTGCCCCGCTCGACGTGACCGCGGCCAGCAGCGGGAGCAGCGCCACGGCCAGCAGCGGCGCGGTGAGCACCACCAACCCGAACGACCTGCTCGTCGGCGCGAACGTCGTGCAGACCGGTACCACGGGCGCGGGCACCAGCTTCACGAGCCGTGTCATCACCAACCCCGACGCGGACATCGCCGAAGACCGCGTCGTCTCAGCTGCGGGCAGCTACAGCGCTACGGCGCCCGTGTCGCCCGCAGCCCAGTGGATCATGCAAATGGTCGCCTTCAAGGCGGCGATCCACTGACCACGGCCCCCGCTGCACCGTAAACAGCGGGCCGCCGGGCAAACGACAGTTCTCGCGTCCGCCGCGCTGCGGACGCTTTGGCCAAGTACGCCTGAGGCGCCTAATTGCCCTCACCTACTTTCGGGGATGGTCCAACGGGCACCGCGGGCTCTGCCTGGAGCGCCCGGTTCATCCTGCCTTGAACTTTTTCTCGCACGAGGATCACCGGCGCGCTCCACATAGGCGCCCTATAGTTCCTGCGACCGCGCACGAAGCGCCTCTCATTGGTTTGCCGGAAGCATCTTGCGGTCTTCCTATCCCTGACACCCCTGGAGTGGCGCATGCTTCGCCTGACGTCGAGTTTGTTGTTCATCGTACCGCTGTTGCTCGGCATGGCGCTCGCGGTCGCTGGCTGTACGGGACAGGTCATTGGCGGGCCGGACGCTTCCAGCCAAGGCGCTGGCGTCTCTGGATCGGACGCCGGTGGTGGCGACGGGGGCAGTGCGGATGCCGGTGGCAGTGACGCCGGCGGGGGC
>Ga0209048_10006075_pt1 | contig 11339 bp, 11 predicted proteins | sample FrelakmetCRP12CR_FD_187146 | JGI IMG/M metagenome (GOLD analysis project Ga0209048, IMG submission 187146) | Freshwater lake sediment microbial communities from the University of Notre Dame, USA, for methane emissions studies - CRP12 CR (SPAdes)... | ecosystem: Environmental > Aquatic >... | reverse complement strand
CTCAGGCCTGTTTCAAAGGGCCGACCACCACCCCAGGAGGCCCGGGCTCCCCGCGCAGTGTAGCGGTCACTATTAGACAAGAGATGGATCTCTACGCAAATGTTCGTCCTATAAAGACGTTTGCCAACACTCCCCGCCCTCTTGGTGACGTTGACTTTGTGTGTATCCGTGAAGCAACTGAAGGTATGTACGCAGGGAGCGAAATACAACTCTCAGAAGATATGTTTGTCGCCCTGCGGAAAATCACGAAATCAGCGAGCCGAAAAATCGCCAAATTTGCTTTTAAAGAGACAAAAAAGCGGGACTGGAGAACGGTTGTTGCGATCCACAAAAGTAACATACTGAAACTGACTGACGGTGCTTTTCTCCAAACTGTTCGAGAGACAAAGAATCACCATCCAAGCATCGATCTATGGGAGTACCACGTAGACAACGTTGCACAACAACTCGTGAAAAATCCACAAATCTTCAATAAATCGATATTACTTTCGACCAACCTCTTTATGGATATAATTAGCGAAGAATGTGCGGCGTTAGTAGGTAGTATTGGTATGATTTATTCGGCTAATTTTGGTGATAATTACGCGATGTTTGAACCCGCTCACGGATCTGCTCCAAAGTACCGGAACCTTGATAAAGTAAACCCCACTGCCTCTGTGCTCGCTGGAGCTTGGATGCTCGATTACTTAGGTAGCTCGCATGAGTCGACCATGATCTTCGAAGCCCTGCAAGAGGTCATTTCCGAAGGCAAGACAACTTACGACCTTGGAGGAGGCCTTCGTACAAGCCAAGTTGTTGACTGTATCATTGATAAGGTCGAAAGCTACCTGAAAAGGCGATAGTATCAGGCAGGAACGTAGCTACTCTTTCTCCGGACACGCTACGCAGGCGCTGCGCCGTTTATCTAAAACGCTACCCTTCGCGGCACAGCTTATACACTCTTCCGACTCTCCGCCGCTGAGGAACCGCTTTTGCGGTCGCATGTGACGACAATCAAAACTGCTCAGCAGCTCTTCAACCCCGCACTCATCGCACTGTGCTTGGTGAACCATAACGCCCTCGGCGGCAAGGGAACAAGAATGGTACTCAAGGTTTCCACCGCCGAGCGATATGTTGTCGCGCCGGCGAAAGCGACATTCTTTCGTAATTCCTGCCTCCATGAGCTAGCTATTCATAACGCGTGCGAGCAATCCAAGGTGGGAACACTTCCTCGCTCGTCAGGAAGTACTTGATGGCATATTCCTTCAATTCGTCATCTGATACGCTTGAATTGCGAGCCTCTTCATCGTAGAGCTTATGTATGTCAGTGCAGATCATCTTGATCCGGCGGTCGTTTTTCCTTAAGTTGACTTCCACCCCCAACAACTCATTCAAAACCTGCTGCATCTTATGGCGGACCACTTCCCTTCCAGAAGAGTCGCCAACTAGTAGAACTCGCTGTCCACCCACAACCTCAGGAGGAAATGGCTCGTACGTAAAAGGGTTCTTTAAGACACCGTCGGTATGTATGCCACTCTCGTGAGCAAAAATATTTTCACCGACGATGGCCTTGTTCCTTGGCAATCTAAAAGCAAGCTCATGTTCTAAATAGCGTGTAAGTGCTGTTACTGGTTGGGGATTGTACTTTTCAAACCCCTTGACTCGGCAAAAAAGGAACGTTAAAATCTTTTCAAGCTCGGTATTTCCTGCCCGCTCTCCTACCCCCATGAAGGTCAAGCTTGACCAATTCGCTCCGTGCCAATATCCTGCCAAAGTGTTGGCCACGCCGAGCCCGAAATCATCGTGAACATGCATTTCGAGATTCTCTGCCCCTATCTCTTTAAAGCTGCGCACGATTTTGGGTATACTGTACGGCAAAGGGGTCTCATCGAACGGCAAGCCATAGTTCAGAGTATCACAGATTCTGAAAATCGCATCAGGGGCAATGCTTAGTAAATCCTTCACCAAAGGGATAACGAAGTTTGGGATATCTGCTCGAGTTATATCCTCAAGATGGCATCGAACCTTCAACCCATGATCTACTGCATATTGAAGGGCTTCAGTATACTTGTCATGCGCCTGTTCTCGATCTACGAAGCCAAGTTTATCGAAAATGTGCGTATCTGATATGGACATGAGGATGCCCACCTCGTTTATGCCCTCCATACTGATGCTCTTGTCGATGTCGTCAACGTTTGCGCGCGCCCACCCGGTAATCTCAGGAATTTCATAACTACGGTCTAGCATTTCGCGGGCCAATACGCGATCACGCTCATTGAAGAGGAAACACTCCAACTTTTCTATACCCATTTCGTGCAAGAACTCAAATATCCTAAGCTTTTGCGCTTTCTTAAGCACGATTCCGGGCATTTGTGACCCGTCTCTTAAAGTGCTGTCGCTAATTTTAACGTCTATGTCTTCTGGGAGCTCGATTTTTGGCATCTCAGCATATGATCTGTACAACTTTAGGCTCCTCCACTAGTTTGTAATGAAATATAACGTATCTCGGGTTCTTAATATGGCAACAATTCTATATGAACCTAGTTCTGCATCACTCACTTGATCTTCTTACCTATTGAATATTGATATACTAAAAAAGACGAATAATCCGTGATGGGGAACTCGCAAGTCACTCTCAAATACGGAAAAGGTAACACCTCAATCACTCTCGACACGAATAATCTAATTGAAATTATAGAACCTCGTGAAATTGAAGTATTGGATGAGGAGAGCGAGATCGCTCGTGCTTTGAATGATCCAATAGGGACGCCTACGCTCTACAAAATCACATCGCAACGGAAAGGCGCAAAAAAGGATTTACGTGTAATCATTATAGTTAGCGACGTCACCAGACCAACACCAACTAAAAAGCTGCTGCCGCATGTTCTAAACGAATTGCGAAAAGCGGAGATTCCTGACGGACAGATAACCATATTATTTGCTCTCGGAATTCACCGACCTCTTTCAAAGTTAGAAATGAAAGAACTTGTAGGTGATGATGTTTTTAATCGCTACCGATGCATCAACCACGATGGCAATAACTGCGTTTATGTCAACACAACGTCGAGAGGGACACGAGTTTACGCAAACAAAGTAGTGCTAAGCTCTGATGTACGAGTTTGCCTTGGCTCCGTTGAGCTACATTATTTTGCTGGATACAGCGGTGGATACAAGTCATTGCTTCCAGGCATTTGTGCGCGCCAGACGATTGAATCAAATCACAAACTCATGCTACAGCCAAACGCTGAAGCAGGAAGGCTGGATAGCCCCGTGAGAGCGGATCTCGAAGAGGCGGGCCAGCTAATTGGATGTGATTTTATCGTCAATGTGGTACTTAACGCAAAAAAACAAATCGTTAAAGCTGTCGCAGGCGATCCGATTCGAGCGCACCGTGAAGGGGTTAAAGTTGTCGATTCCATGTATATAGTGCCGATACGGGAGCTCGCGGACGTTGTGGTGGCATCGGCCGGAGGCTCACCTAAGGATATCAACCTCTTTCAAGCACAAAAAGCGCTAGACAATGCGAAACACGCGCTCAAAGACGGAGGCGCCATCGTTTTAGCAGCTGAATGTCGGGAAGGACTAGGAGAAAAGGTATTTGAGCGTTGGATAAACGAAGCACAAGACAAGCAGGAGCTTGTTGATAGGCTCGACTATGCTTTCGAAATTGGCGGGCACAAAGCTGGAATTTTGGCGAAGCTCACTCAAAAAGCAGACGTCTATCTTGTCTCAGAGCTTCAAAAGGAAATTGTCGAGCGAGCATTCTTAGTCTGCTCTCAAAATTTAGAAGATGCCTTACAAGCAACGCTAATAAAGTATGGACCAAATGCCCGAATCATTGTGATGCCATTTGGCTCTTATACGCTCCCTCGTCTCGAACATAAGAGCACAACAGATACAGACGTAACCAATCGCGAAGTGCGACGCTAGTTATGTGGGTCACGAACTGTCGCAACTATTCAGGCGAATCATCAAATATCAGAAAGAGATTCGGCAACTCAGAGCATCCACTTTTTTTGCTGGTCCTTTCTAACTCGGAGATTGCGAACGTAAATGGCATATCAGGGGCAGGAAGCAGCCAGAGGTATATACAATATACACCTGCTGCCGATGCAGAAATTGTCTCACACGGAAAGTTAAAGACGGTTAGAGTTATGTCTGATGCGGCGTCTGGTGCGGCTACCCCGGCCGTTCTTACCCGTGCGGGCCTTAATCTTTCGCAATCAACACATCTCTTAATTAATTCTGGCTTACAAATTGTCCCAGGTGTGCCTTTCTATGACCTGCGTGCAAAATATGGGGATGATATCCGTTTTCGGCCTGGCGTTCCTGACGCCTATACAATCCGCGATGCTTCCCGCAAGCTCGCAGGGTGTTGCGACTGCGATCTGGCAGTGATAGGAGAGACAATTCCTGGAGGAACGACCACCGCGTTGTGTGTATTAAGAGCGCTCGGTTACAACGTTAACGTTAGTAGCAGCTTTGCTGCAAATCCTTCAGCTCTAAAAGAAAAAGTCGTAAGAAAAGCTATGCAAGGAGCGTCCATCAATCCAGGAAGCTTGCAGCACGATCCAATGCAGGCAATTAAGCTCTTCGGTGATCCTATGATGCCTTGTGTTGTTGGGCTAACTGAAGGCTTCATAAACAGGGGAAAAGACGTTGTTTTGGCAGGAGGAACCCAGATGGGGGCTGTCGCTGCTATCCTAAAGGAGCTCAACTCTAGCGACGATCTTGTATTAGCAACGACAAAATATGTCTTTGACGACACTTCAGCGCGATTTGTTGAGTTGATTGAAGAATTAGAAATCGATGCATATAGTGCTTATCCCGATTTCTCAAAAAGCTCAATTAGTGCGTTGCAAAAATATGAACAAGGAGAAGTCAAGGAAGGAGTAGGGGCCGGCGGGGCAATGGCTTTAACCTGCATTGCCGGGTTCAGTCAGGATGCCTATCGACGAGAGGTGGAGACAGTTGTTCAAAAACAGTAGTGGTTTTTTTTATACGATTCAAATGGTGCACATGTGATAATGAGGAGATAGCAAACTCTCTCAAAAAACTATAAGAGTGTCTTGCATCAATATTTATAAGATGTTTAAGAAAAAGCACGTCATTTCAATGCAAGATTTGACGCGCGAAGATGTTGAATTTATTTTAGACCGCGCAGAGAGGATGATGCCGTACGCAAAATCTGGCGTGCGGTTACTCCAAAACCGGATATTGGCTTTACTTTTTTTTGAACCAAGTACAAGGACTCAGCTGTCTTTTGACTCAGCGATGAAGCGGCTAGGCGGATCCACGCTTAACTTAACTTCAGAAGAAAGCTCAGTACTAAAAGGTGAAACTCTAGCTGATACGATAAAAGTTGTTGAAGAGTATGCAGATGCCATAGTCCTTAGGCACCCAAGGGAGGGAGCAGCTCGCATGGCTAGCGAAATATCAAGGATTCCCATCATAAACGGGGGGGATGGCGCAGGGCATCACCCGACACAAACGCTTCTTGATCTGTACACGATAAAAAAAGAGAGTCACTTAGATAATCTCGACATAGCCTTACTTGGAGATCTTAAATACGGAAGAACTGCTCATTCATTGGTCTATGCCCTCGACATGTTCGGTGCAAACATAGCACTAGTCGCCCCAGAAGGACTTCAAATGCCGAAACACATAATCGATAGTTTGAATTCAGTCAGGTTGGCCGAGGATGTGGACGATGTAATTCGCGATGTCGACGTTCTCTATGTTACGAGAATACAAAAAGAACGATTTCCAGATCAAAACGAATATTTACGCGTTGCAAAGAGTTACCGGTTAACGCTGAGCGTCTTAGATGAGGTGCGCGAAAATCTAATTATCATGCACCCACTCCCGCGCGTTGACGAAATAGCCCCGGAAGTAGATGGTACCAAATATGCAAGATACTTCAAACAGGCATTCTACGGGATACCTGTCAGGATGGCATTACTTGCGATTCTTATGAATAACGCAATATGACGTTGAAAAAAAACAAGGAAGAATTACGAGTCCGATCGATTAAAAATGGCTCTGTCATTGACCATATTACGGCAGGAAATGCGCTGAATGTGCTCAAAATACTTGATATAATCGGCACGACGAAAGCTATTGTAAGCGTTGCTATGAACGTCACAAGCAAGAGACTACCGTACGGACGAAAAGATATCGTAAAAATAGAAGATCGAGAGCTGATTCCTGCAGAGGTTGACAAGATTGCCCTTATTGCCCCTCAAGCGACGATCAATATCATACGGGATTATGAAGTCGTGCAAAAAAAATCAGTTGTTTTGCCAAATGTAATCACCCACGTCGTTCGGTGCCCCAACTTAAACTGTATATCCAATAGCGCAGAACCCGTGTTTTCAAAGTTTAAAGTGCTTGATTCGTTAGCGTTACGTTGTAGTTACTGCGAAACAATCATAGACACTGATATCGCAGCGTATTTGATTTGAATCAGACCAGATGGCTGCGGTTATCCGTTTCCTTTTCTGACGGTTAGTAGCCGTGACAGAAAATAAGTAAAGAGTGCAAACTAGATTCTTATCGCTGCTATCAATTGTATGATAACACCCTAAACTGAGAGCGAAGCAGACCGTTTCCACATTGATATACGGCCATCTTGACTGTGTTAATACAAAACGCACGGACCACGCTATGTTTGGCTCGCTTTTCGTCAACCGATTTTCCGTGCTGCAAGTTTAATCGCTTCGACGAGGCTATTTTGCGGCATAATCGACGCGACTGGGATGCGCAAGATCTTCTCGACGGTTGGGCTGACAATCGGGGCGCAAACAAGCGCAAGTGCCCCATCTCGTTCAGCATGAATGGCCGCAATCAGAGCTTCTTCAATAGAGGTTGCAGGATACTCTCGAATCAGGATCTCTTTTCCCTCTATCACCATTGACCTTTCTGTTATCTTGTCTAGCACAGGCCTTGCTGCTACAACCGCAATGAGGTCTCCTTTCTTGGACGCTCCTTCAAGCCTTCTAATCGCTTTAAGGATCTCTCTAAGTGTTTTAAGGTTTGGTTCGCGTTCCCCTGAAATGATTTTATAAAGAGTGCTTGACGAGACCCCGGATAGCTCAGCAAACTTAGTCACCGAAAATCCAAGTTCTTTGATTGCGTTCAAAAGAGTGCTCTTAAGCTCCTCATCTGATGAAAACGTTGCTCGGATTAAATCATCTGCAAGCATTTGCGATTCTTGAGACAATTATGATACCTAGTACTTAATGGTTGCTGAAGGGCAAAAAATTGTACAAAAAAGGAATCTGCCTCTTAAAGCGAACTATTATGGGAACCTGGATTGAAGAAGAGAATTTATAAGTGGGGGTTGAAGGCGAATGATGCCAGATGCTAAAGTTACCTAATGCCAATTTGTGCTTTGTAGTCCCCTACCGTTAAGCTTGTAAACTTTAATTTCCAGTTGAGCATATGGACCAGCAGTTTGATGAAAAACTGACGATTTTCTGGGACTCCGACGCCATTTTTTTAGTCGATCAGACTAAACTTCCTGTCACGTATGAGCTAGCGAGAATAACGACATTAAACCAGCTCATCAACGCTATAAAAACATTGAAAGTGCGCGGAGCGCCCGCTCTGGGAGCGGCCGGTGCTTATGGTATTGCTCTTGCCGCACAGTCGAACAAAGACCGCAGCATAGTCAAGTTAAAAGCGCATTTGCGTCTGGCAGCAAAGTCAATATTGGAAACACGACCGACTGCCATCAATCTGTTTTTCGGGGTTGATCGCGTTCTAAAAGCTATCCAGCCCTGCATCACAGTTGAAGAAGTCCGAGAAGTAGCACTCAATGAGGCCATACGCGTAGCCGAAGAAGACGTAATAACAAACAAGGCATTAGGTAGTATCGGTGCATCATTGCTCAAAGACGGCGACGTCATTATGACGTACTGCAATGCTGGAAGGCTTGCTACGGTCGGTTGGGGAACCGCGTTAGGAATCGTGCGCTCCGCAATACAAGAGGGAAAGCGGATTTTCGTATATGCGTGCGAAACTCGACCGCTCAACCAAGGAAGCCGCATTACAGTCTTTGAATTGTTGGAAGACAATATCCCCACAACATTAATAACTGACAATATGGCTGCTTCGATAATGAAACAGGGAAAAATCGACAGCGTGATCGTGGGGGCGGATAGGATTACTCGAACGTCAGTCTACAACAAAGTAGGAACGTATATGCTAGCGATTTGCGCCAAAACCCACGATGTGCCTTTTTATGTTGCTGCGCCTTTAGCAACCTTTGATCACGAAAGTTCAGTTGTCAAAATTGAGGAGCGCGACGCCGATGAACTTAGGTTTTGCCGTGGAAAACAAATCGCCCCTCGCTCGGCACATGTTGAGAATCCTGCATTTGACGTGACTCCTAAAGAGTTAGTTACGGCCATAATTACAGAAGAAGGGATAATATATAACCCACATCAGGCTACTAGCCGTTAATCGGAGCTAAAGAGAGATGGAGAAGTCAACCGCGATCAATGTGATATGCCAAGACAAACCTGGCGTTCTAAGAGATGTTGCAGCTGTAGTAGCGCATTTTGAGGGGAATATAAAATATACGCAGCAGTTTGTTCTGTCGAAAGGCGAGCATAAAGGCCTTGCTGCAATCTACATGGAAATTGAAAATATACCTAGTGGACGTAAATTAGCAGAAAAGCTACATGCTATTACTGATGTTGAGAGCGTTTCTTTTCACCAACCATTCGAAAAGATTTGGGGCTCAAGGATTATCATAATAGGTGGTGGTGCCCAAGTTGCGCAAGTAGCCCTTGGGGCAATTACAGAAGCTGATAGACACAATATTAGAGGAGAACGAATTAGCATAGACACTTTGCCCGTAGTAGATGAAAACAACATCGCAAAAGCGGTAAATGCGGTGTCTAGAACGCACCGAGCAAGTATTCTGGTGCTGGCAGGCTCCCTAATGGGGGGGAAAATCGCTCAACAGGTCACGAAGCTGCAAAAAGAGGGCTTTAAGGTCATAGCTCTTAATATGGCAGGCTCAGTGCCAGACGTGGCGGACCTCGTCGTCACCGATCCAGTTCAGGCCGGGACCTTTGCTGTGATGGCCATTGCGAAAACAGCGAGATTTGACTTAGATCGCGTATCAGGTAGACGCTTTTAGCGATTGTAGAGTCACAAGCTAACGCTTATAACGAAGAAGCAACCAGGATTGGAAGCGTAATAGTCGCGTCTGAATACACTGTGACCGTCTCTCCGTGTTCGCCAATTTTCCCCCACGATTTCGCTTCGTCCAAAGTTGCGCCAGAAAGACCCCCCGTCTCTGGGGTATCCATGGTTAGTTGGATGGCAAAGTCAAGCCCTTTCTCGCTAAGAAGCATGGATTGCAGGATGAAATTCTTTGGAACGCCTCCACCTATGAAAAGCGCACCAGATCGTCTTACTTTGTAGCAGATGTCCATGATTTGTCGTATATCCTTGAACGTATCAACCTGGAGATCGCGTTTATACCCGAACACCCAACTCTGGAGTCCAATAGAAGAATCAGCAATCGCAGGACAAAAAACTGGGATCTCATTATCTACTGCGGCTCGCAAAATAGAGTTTTTATCCGTAATGCGAGACCCAATCTCCTGCAAGAAATCCTTAATAGTGAGCTGTTTTTGTGAGTTTGAATCCAGAATGTCAGTAACGATCGCATCAAACCTGTTTTCAAACGTTGTGAAATGATCATCAGCCAGATAGACGTCATAAATCCTGTCAATTTTGGAGTTCTTTAGCTCGATATCGTTTACGCTGCATTGGCCTTGACAATGCTCACCGCCGAACGCTTCGATCATATCATGCACTAAATTAGCTCCGGTCGTTACTAGCACGTCAATATCACGGCGCTTTATCATATCAACAACGACCTGTCGCATTCCAGCAGGGACCATAGCGCCGGCAAGGCCAAAAAAGCTCGTAACGTCTTCAGCTTGCATTTCTTTGTAAATCTTAACGGCTTTAGCTAAACGTCCAGCTCCGAAAGCACAGTTTTCGTACTGCTGTATGAGCGCGGCGACGGTGATGTCTTTCTGGACCTTAGCGTGTTTAATCGGGTTCACTTCACTATCTCCTTTGTTTTTGCTTAAGTCACAACGCTTGAATGAGCAAACAAGAAATCGCGAACGAGTTTCGCGCCGACGATAGCTGACATTCCCATATCATAGTCAGGAGTTATTTCAACAAGATCGAAACCAGACACATAAGGTGCCAACACTCTAATTCCAGTCCGCAGATCCAATGGCGTCAACCCGTAGGGCTCCGGATTTCCCACACCAGGTGCAAAAGCAGGATCTATAGAGTCCATATCAATCGAGAGATAGACCGATTTACCCCTAGTTGAAGATTCGATATCTCTCAAGATCTTTTTAATTCCCTCGCGCCTAATCTGTTCCATCGTATAGATAACGCTGGTATCTAACGCATGCTTATATTCATCGCGAGTTCCGCTTCGGATTCCTACTTGAATCAGCGGTATACCAAGATCTGAGATATTCCGCGCAACGCACGCGTGGCTGAATTTATTGCCAAGATAGTCCTCCCTAAAATCCAAATGAGCATCAAAAATGACGACGACGAGCTCCATTTCTTTCGCTAAGGCCTTAATACAGGGAAAAGTAACTGAATGTTCACCACCTAACGTTATTGGCACTTTTTCGTCCTTAACTAAGCGAGAGGTTGTTTTTTCGAGATCGACAACCATTTCGTTTAGATTACCGTACTCCGTATCACCCATGTCGTGAACTAGCAACTCTAAAAGATCGCGATCACAGTCAAAGTCATATGTCTCATAGTTTTGAGAAGCTTTCCGAATCGCTTCAGGCGCCCATCTAGATCCCGTTCTAAACGATGAAGTCCCATCAAACAAGATGCCGTGAATTACGTACTTACTACTTGCGTAATCGGAGCCTGAATCAGCAAAGATCATACCAAAAAAACAATAAAGTTGGTCTTATCATTTGATGTCTAATTTGCGATTACCCATCGATTCCAGGTACGTAACGTCCTTGCCTTCTTCAAGTTTGTCCATATATTCTTGAGGAATCTCAATCTCAAAAGTTGAGTAATCGTTCAAATCCATAAGCTGCGCGACGTGTCCCATAATAGAAAGAACTTGCGCTCCTTTTCTTTCTACAATAGGTACATAAACCTTGGCACTCACGGGCTGCACAATCGACCGCTTTTGTCCGTCGAAAACGCCAATTGCGTCTATCCGAGCCTTGGCTGATCCGTGCTTGCCAGGTTTTGATTTTTCTAGATTAACAATAGTTGAAGGTTCATCATCAATTATAATATAACGGCCAACTTTCAGCGTTCTTATTTCCGTTTGC
>Ga0209048_10006074_pt1 | contig 11340 bp, 9 predicted proteins | sample FrelakmetCRP12CR_FD_187146 | JGI IMG/M metagenome (GOLD analysis project Ga0209048, IMG submission 187146) | Freshwater lake sediment microbial communities from the University of Notre Dame, USA, for methane emissions studies - CRP12 CR (SPAdes)... | ecosystem: Environmental > Aquatic >... | reverse complement strand
TGTGAACCTGGTCAGGGCGGGAACGCAGCAGCCATAAGCAACACCTTCATGTGCCCAGGAGAACCTCCCCGGCTCTCCTCGGCCCCCGCGAGCAGGAAACCCGTCCGCGGAAACGAGTTTTCTGATCCGCGGAGCGGCACCTTGAATTAACCCCACTTCCGGCATGCGGAGCGCGCTTCTTGGCTCCTGGACCAAGGTCGAAAAAGCGGTCGAGCACGCCTTCCACCGCCCCGGCGCCGGAGACTCCGTCTGCTGCATCCCCGCCCGCCGCCGACCCGCAACCTGCTTCCCCGCCGATCAGGCCGGTCACTGCGGCGAACTACACGGTGGTGGCCCGGCGGTATCGTCCCCAGCGGTTCGAGGACGTTGTGGGGCAAGATCACGTCGTCCAGGCCCTGCGGAACGCGATCCGCCTGAATCGGCTGGCCCAGGCCTACTTGTTTTGCGGCACGCGAGGCGTCGGCAAGACGTCGATGGCGCGGATCTTTGCCAAGTGCCTCAACTGCGTGCACGGCCCGACCGAGACTCCCTGTCAAGTCTGCGACATCTGCCAGGCGATCGCCTCGGGGCAAGACGTGGACGTGATCGAAATCGACGGAGCCAGCAACAACGGCGTCGAGCAGGTGCGCGAGTTGAGGCAGAACGCTGCGCTGCGTCCCAGCCGGTCCCGGTTCAAGATCTACTACATCGACGAAGTGCACATGCTCTCGACCGGAGCCTTCAACGCCTTGCTCAAGACCCTGGAGGAGCCGCCGCCGCACGTCAAGTTCTTCTTCGCGACGACCGAGGCGAACAAGATTCCGATCACGGTGCTCTCGCGCTGCCAGCGGTTTGATTTCGCCGGGATCGCGTCCGAGGCCATCGTGAGCACATTGAAGGAGATCTGCACCAGGGAGCAGGTCGAGGCGGAGCCCGAGGCGCTTCAAGTCGTCGCTCGACGGGCGGGCGGCTCGATGCGCGACGCACAGTCGCTGCTGGAGCAGCTTCTGGCCTCTGGCAGCCCCCTTCTGACTGTCGAGGTGGTCCATACGCTGTTGGGAACACCCAGCGACGAGCGGCTGCTGGCCATCCTCGAGGCGCTGGCCGACCGCGATCCAGGCGCGGTGTTGACTCTGCTCGACCAAGGCGCCGACGAGGGCGTCCAACCCTCTGACCTTCTGGCCGGGGTCCTGGAGTTTCTCCGCGATGCCATGGTCCTGTCGGTGGGTGCCGGGCCGGTCCTGCTGGCGGTCACTCCGCGGCAGAAGCCTCGGCTTCAGAGCATCGTCGATCGCTGGTCTGTCGACGCGCTCCTCGCCGCGCTCCAGATCCTGGCGGAAGCCCGTGCTCGAATGCGAGGCGTTGCCCACGCGAAACTGCTGGCGGAACTGGCATTGGTCCGGGTTGCACGGTTGGAGAATCTGTCCGACCTGAGCAATCTGGTTCAACGGCTCTCGATGCTGGAGTCCGGTTCGCCATTGCCGCACAAGACCGAGGCACAGGGCATAAAAAAAAGGCTAAACCAGCCCGATCCCCCACCGACCGAGGCCGTTGCTGCCGCCGAGTCGGCGCGGCTGCTGTCGGGCCCGTTGGCACGATCCGATTCTCGAGAGCAGGCTGTCGAGATGGCTCAGGCATTTGCAGCCTTGGCGGAGAGAGCCAAGGTCGAAGCCGTCATCGAGCCGAACCAGGCGATCAAATCGGCGGCGGCTTCTCGAGGCGTGACGAGTTCCGAGCCTCAGGACCGGAGCGTGACGCGAGTTGTTCCGGTCTCTCCGCAGCCGGTCGAGAAAGAGACAAAGACAGCGTCAGTGCAAGCGGCACACGAAGCCGGCCCTGGGCCCGGGGCCGATCCGCCGGCCCTGGAACTTGGAGCCATCCGTCAGATCTGGCCCGACCTCGTCAAGAAGGTCGGATCGCCCTTGAGCATGCGGTTGGCGGTCGCCGAGGCGATTGGCGTCGAGGGTTCGGACGTGCTGGTCATTGCTGCCAAGCCGGGCTACAATTCACTGGCTGATTCCTGCGGGACCGATGAGGCCAGGGAGAAGATTGCCCGGTGCCTGCGGAGGCTGCTGCGCAGGCACGTCTCCGTTCGTTATCACCGCTCGGTGGAACCGGCGCAGGTGAGCGCGGGCGCGCCCTCCTCCGAAACGCACCCGCAGGAGTTGCTGGCGGCCGACCCGATGGTTCAGAAGGTTGTCGAACTGTTCGAGGCTCGTCCTCTGCACATGGAATACGACGACGACCCGGATAGCCCGTGATCAGGAACCTCGAGCAAAATGAGATCCGCGGCGCGGGTCAAATCGGATCTGGTAACAGGCGGTCGTAAGGACGGATTCCCCACAACGTTTCCTTGCAACAAAGAAGGTCCAACGTGTTCAGTCAACTGGGAAACCTGGCCGAATTGATGCGGAATGCCGGCAAGCTGCGGGAGTCGGTTGCCAAGGCCACCGAAGCGCTCGGGCAGCTCCAGGTCGAAGGAACATCGGGCGGTGGGGCGGTCACGGCCGTGATCAACGGCCGGCTCGAGGTGGTCTCGATCCGGATCGACCCCAAGTTGGTGGCTGACGGCGATACCGAGTTGCTGGAAGACCTGGTCACCGCGGCGGTCAACGCCGGGTTGACCAAGGCACGGGACACGGCGGCTCAATCACTGGCCGCGCTGGCCGGCGGCATGCCCCTGGGCTTTCCGATGGGCGGCACGGAGCCCGGCTCTCCCGCTGGGAGGCCGTGACGATGACTGGCTTCTCAGCCGCGGTCGACCGCCTGACTTCGGCACTGGGCCGATTGCCCGGGATCGGCGCCAAGTCGGCCGAGCGGCTGGCTCACCATCTCCTCAAATGCCCCCCGGAGGAAGCTCTCGAACTGGCAGAGGCAGTTCGGGCGGCCAAGGAACAGATCCGACACTGCCAGATCTGTTTTCACCTCACCGAGGCGGAACAGCCCGTCTGCGCGATCTGCCGCGATCCCCGGCGCGATCAGGGAATCGTCTGCGTGGTCGAGCAATCGCGCGATGTGCTGGCCCTGGAGAAGGCGGGGACCTATCAGGGGATTTACCATGTGCTGCTGGGCCGGCTGGCCCCGCTGCAGGGAATGGGACCGGATCAGCTCACCGCCGAAGCCCTGGAAACACGGGTCCGCTCCGGTGCTGTGCGCGAGCTGATCATGGCCACCAACCCCAACCTCGAAGGGGATGGCACGGCCCTGTATATCGCCAAGCGGTTGTGCGACAGCCCAGTGCAGATCACCCGTCTTGCCCGCGGCCTGGCGTCCGGCAGCACGCTCGAGTTCGCCAGTCGCGACATGCTTGCAGACGCCCTCGCGGGGCGGCAGCCTTTCTGAATCAATGCTCCATGCCGCACTCGATGACCAGGGACTGAACAACCGCTCGGCTGGTCGGTCGCGGTGTTATTTTACCTCGAGCCCGAGATTGTTCTTGATAATCTCGATCTTGTGGCATAATAATTGCTGTAGGAAGGTAGCCGGGCGAATGAAGGTCGAATTGCACTTCGTCGCCGCTTACTTTTCCGCCTCACGACGGAACTGAGGATTGGCTGATGCGTCTTGATACTTCCCAGCAGATGCGGACCGAGATGCGCCTGCGGATGGCGCCTCGAATGATCCAATCCATGGAGATCTTGCAACTGCCGATCATGGCGTTGCAGGAGCGTATCGAGCAGGAACTGAGTGAGAATCCGGTTCTTGTCGATCTTAGCGAATCGGCCCCGTCCTCCGAGGGGGACGGCGAGGAGGCGGAGACCTCGACCGAACCCGAGGTCGAGGCCGAGGCCAACGAGTTCGACAGCCTGAGCGGTCTCGACGAGAACTGGAGCGAGCTCTATGACGAGGGGCCGCGGCGAAGCCGGGCTTCCCTGAGCGAGGAAAGCGACCGCAAGCAGGACGCGATGCAGAACATGGCCTCGCGCCCGCGTTCGTTTCATGACGACCTGACCGAACAGCTCGGCTTTTTCGATTGCGATCCGACGGTCCAGAAGCTGGCCGAGTACATCATTTACAACCTCGATGACAACGGTTACCTCAAGCTCAGCTTGCACGACGTGATCCGCGATTTTGGCGGCGAGGCCACGCCGGAAGAGGGGGACGAGGCGCTCCGGCTGGTCCAGAAGCTGGATCCTCCGGGTGTTGGCGCACGCGACCTGCGCGAGTGTCTGCTCCTGCAACTGACGCCGGAAACGCCGAGTCATGATGTACTTTCGACGCTGATCGGGCATCACCTCGACGATCTTCAGCACAACCGGCTGCCGGCGATCGAGAAGAAGACCGGCTTCCCGCTCGAGACGATCAAGGAAGCCCTCGAGCACCTGCGCCGGCTCAACCCCAAGCCGGGAGCCTCGTTCGCCGCGGACAGCGGCACCCAGTATGTCGTGCCCGACCTGATCGTTGAACCGAACGACGATGGGCCCTACGACGTCCGGCTGGTTGATGACCACACGCCGCATCTGTCGATCTCACGGTACTATCAGAAGCAGCTTCGGAACAAGCAGACCGACCCGGCCGCTCGAGAGTTCATCCAGAAGCGAATTCAGTCGGCCCGCTGGCTCATCGAATCGATCGAGCAGCGCCGTAACACGCTGCTCAAGGTCGCCCGGGCGATCATCGATCATCAGAAGGTCTTTCTTGACAAGGGTCCTGAATTCATCGAACCGCTGAAGATGCAGCAGATCGCCGACCGCGTCGGGGTACACGTCACGACCGTCAGCCGCGCCGTGGACGACAAATGGGTTCAGACCCCGCGCGGAATCTTCCCACTCAAGCGGTTCTTCGGCGGCGGAACATTGACGGCGGACGGCGAGGAGATCGCCTGGGACACCATCAAGCAAAAACTGCTCGAGATCATCGCCAGGGAGGACAAGCAGAATCCGCTTTCCGACGAGGAGATCGTCGACGAGATGGGCGGCCAAGGTCTCAAGGTCGCCCGGCGAACGGTCACCAAGTACCGCCAGGCTCTGAACATTCCGTCCAGCCGTCAGCGCAAACAATTCTGACCCGCTACGTGGTCTTGGGCACTGACGATCAGCGAGGCTCGCCAATCACTCTCGATCGACAACGCCCGGCAATGCGCGCCGTCACTGGTCGATTCCCTCGCCCCGCTCGCCCCGCTCGCCCCGCTCCTTCATCCAGGCTCCCGGATTCGCAATGTGACGGCCGAGACCGATGAGCGCGCCCCGGCGATCTCGAGCACGAGATCAGGCCGAGACAGAGCTGGCCCGGGAGGACATCGCGACCGAAGCCGACAGGGGCGGCCGGATGTCGGAACCATCCTTCTCGATCTCGATCACCGGCTTGGCGCCCACGAGCCGACTCATGGCGACCTCGTAGCCCAGAAACCGGAGGTTCTCGAGGATCGTCACGACCTCGGGACAGCCAATCTTCTGGATGATGCTCAGGATCTTTCGCTCCTCCGGCGACAGCGAGTCGGCCGGTTCGGGAGGTTTGGCATCGAGATTGTCGTCCGCCAGGTAATCGAGCGACACGCCGAGGGCCTGAGCCAGGCGGAGGGCGTTGTCGAGACCGGGCCGCGACTTACCTTGAAGAATTCGCGAGATCTCCGAGTCACTGACCTGGGACAGGCGGGCGAGTTTCTGCCCGTTGAGTCCTTTGCCATTCATCAGATTCTTGAGCTTGGTCTTGAGTTCCATGACTGAACTATAGAATGTCTCCCCAATACGGGGAAGTGAGTTCTTTTCAGATTCGCAATGATATTTCAGGATCCTGAAAACCGCAACGGGTGTCCGGTTGCATGGGCTCAAATTATATCGGAATGTCGGGATTGAACGGAGATGTGCGACGCGAAGTCAGGTAGGTTAGCAGAGAAGACCGATCTTCCTTGCGTCGCCCTAGCCATCACAGGCGTATCGAATCGCCGCGAGAGGGATGGAGGCCATTCAACGCCGACCTCCCTGAGCAGTCGCGGGGGGTAATCGCCATCATAACTGAGAATCGACCGGATGCAATTCAAAATGAGGAGGATTGGCGTCTTTCGGCGGAAAAACGAGGGACGCCGGCCAGCTCATGGCCGATCCGGCGATTTGAATGGCCGAAGCGGGCATTTGATTGGAGAAAGAACGCGGATCAGTGGGTCAATCTGGACTCGATCGAGCGCCGCTGCTCCAAGAGCGTCCTTTCAGGACGCGCGCTGGACGGTATAGTCGGCAAGCACGCGGAGGACTGCCTTGGCGTCCGACTCGGGCAGGCATTCAAGGGAATCGACGGCCTCCTTCACATGCCAGCGAGCGCGCTGCCAGGAGTAATCGAGCGTCCTGGTTTGCTCGAGCAGAGGAATGAGTTGCTTGCGGCATTCGGGCCTGGCTTCGCCGAGCATTCGCCGCGCGCTGGCCGCGGTCGCGGGATCGGCGGTCTCGAGCAGGCGGATCACGGGGAGCGTCAGTTTCTGCTTCTCCAGGTCGGTGCCCAAGCTCTTGCCGGTCAGACGTTCCTCGCCCCAGATGTCCAGCACATCGTCGGCGATCTGGAAGGCGATTCCCAGGTTGCGTCCATAGCGGTCGAGCGCCTCGGTCGTGGCCTCGTCGGCCCCTGCGTAGTGGGCGCCCAGCCGGCAGGAGACGGCGGTCAATTCCGCGGTCTTGCCCTCGATGATCGAGAAATAAGACCGCTCATCCAGGTCAAGGTTGCCGCGATGATGGACCTGCTGCATCTCACCCTCACAGACCCTGTTCGTCGCGCGGCCGATCCAGCGACATGCCTGGGTCGAGTCGAGCGAGGCCGCCAGGTGGAAAGCGTGGGTGAAGAGGTAATCGCCGAGCAGAACAGCCGTCTCGTTTCCCCATTCGGCATTGACTGTCGCGGCGTGGCGGCGAACCATCGACTCATCGAGAACATCGTCATGAACCAGGGTCGCGGTGTGAATCAGCTCGACCACGGCGGCCAGGACAGGGTGTGCGGTTGTGACCGAGCCGCAAGCCCGTGCGGCCAAGAGCAGCAGGGCTGGACGCAGTCGCTTGCCCTGATAGTCCCCGCAGTGATCCACCAGGTGTTGCACGAACGGGAATTGACTGCGAAGCTCATGCTGGAAAATGCGCTCGGCCTCTGCAAGTTCACTGCGGATCGGTCGGAACAGGTCTGTCAGTGTGCGCCGGGTGTCCTCAACTTCGAGCACAGGTCGACTCGCCATACCCGTCTCCCCCTCCAGATTCCACGTTCATGCCGCTGCCGTCCCGACGGTTCGTCAAGACGGGTCGGATCCGCATTCCCCGGTTTCACGCGCACCATGACTCAGGCCGCCGATGGCCGCCGCGGGCCGGCGAAAATGACCCCGCCCGCCTCCCGTTTTCTCGTCCAGCTGGATCGGGCCGATCACCAGATTTCGATCCACCGCCTTGCACATGTCATAAACAGTGAGCGCCGCGATGCTGACCGCCGTCAAGGCTTCCATCTCCACGCCGGTGCGCCCGTGCATCTTCACAATCGCCTCGATCAGGAGGGCGTCCGGGGCGACTGGAGAAAGTGCAATCTCAACGCTGTCCAGACCCAGTGGGTGACAGAGGGGAATAAGTTCTCCAGTGCGCTTGGCCGCCATGATTCCCGCCAGCCTGGCCACCTCGAGCACGTCCCCCTTGGCTAGCCGGCGATCCATTACCAAGGACAGTGTCGCCGGTTCCATCTTGACCCAACCACTGGCCCGGGCCGTTCGAAGTGTGGACTGCTTGCCGGAGACGTCGACCATCCGGCTCGCCCCGCTCTCGTCGAAATGTGTCAGCTCATCCATGGTCGAACCCCAATTTCGTTCAATTCGTTCTGAACGTATTTTACGAACTGTCCACGTCTCGGCTAGAGGCGCTTCTCTGGTTTCCCGGAAACTCAAGGCGGCGGAGATCTTGTCGATGAACCGGATGCCGCCGGGGAGGGGAAAGAGGTCCGATCCTGATAGACCCCGCGTGCCGCGCGGACGCGGCCGGGATGATCATGAGGAAAGTGCCAGAGGGCGGAGAGCCAGACGCCTTGACGGTTCCGGGTGAAGATGCGCTGCCCCGTTCCGCTGCCCAGCCGCGCAGTCAGCTCCGGCCTCCAGTAGGCCTGGCGGCGGGAGAGGACCACCCACTCGGACTCAATGGCGGCCGCGTCATCCTGGAGCACCACCTCGCGCCGCACCAGGGGGCCAGTCGTGGTCAGAATCCCCTGTCCCGGATAGAGCGTCGGAGCCAGTGCCGCCGAAGCGCCGGGGCGGATTTCAGCGGCCAGCCGGTCCAAGAGCACGCGATCGACGGCATCGCCCCAATAGGTCAATTCGAGCCCCAGCCTCTCGGCTCCGGGCAATCCGCCGGTGAGTAGATTGTAGTAACTCAGGCCGAACGGGTGCAGGGTCAGGGCGCCGTAACTCTGCGCGACCAGAAGTCCTGCCAGCAAGCAGCGGCCCGTGCGATGAGTGCCCCACCGCTGCCAGAGCCGGCCAAAACCTAGCCCGATCAGCATGGCCCAGGCCGGGAAGACGTGCAAGAAGAGCCGCTCGCCGTCGTAAACCGGGATCCGCGTGCTGAAGAGACCCAGAAAAACCACGATCGTCGCGGCCAGCAACCAGGGAAAGCGGTCCACACGGCGATGCCGCCAGCCCTCAGCGAGCCCGAGGATTCCCAGAAGCTGCAGACCGATCGGCACGGTGACGGCGAAGAAGACCCAGGGGTAATGCCAGGGAACCTCCCGATCGGCCATGACCTGGCCGAAGTACTCGACCATGATCGTGGCCCGCTGCACCGACGTCCCCCAGTAGGCCTTCCACCTCGCCCACGTGTCGTACCAGAGCCAGGGCCAGCCCGCGAGGAATAGTCCCACCCCGGTCAGCGTCCAGACCGTGAAGACCTTGATGGCGCACCGCCAGGAAAGCCTTGTGATCGCCCAGATCGCCAGAATCGGCAAGAGCAGCCAGGCGTGGATCTTGGTCAGGAGGGCCAGCGACCAGAGGGCTCCTGCTGCCGCGATCGTACGAGCAGAGGCTGTCGGCTCCATGGCTCGCACGCCGGCCAGAAGAGCCGTGGTCCAGAACAGGCTGAGAAACGTATCCAACGCGGCCAGGTGGGCATGCGCGAACACTCGGGGCATGAAGAGGAGAGCCCAGCCGGCGCCGATCCCGGCGGCACGACTCCATCGTCGGCTGGATTCGGCGACGACGACTCCGACCAGGATCGCGTACCCCAGAGTGGGGGCCAGCCGGCCAGAGAGCACGTAAAGCCCTGTGGGGTCGGCCCCATTCAGCATGATCTGGAAGGGCTCACCGAGCGTCGAGGCCAGGCCCAGCAGCCAGCGTCCCAGCGGGGGATGCTCTGAGTTGTCACGGAAGACCCGCTCGACAACGCCCTTATCAAAGAACCGCCAGCCCTCCCTTCGCAAGGTGGCCACGTAGGTGCGGCCGGGACGCACGTCCAGAGGCTCGTCGATGGTCAGTCCCGGATCACCCAGCGTCAGCAGGACCGCCAGGCCGGCCGCGGTCGCCGCGGCCAGTCCCAGACGAGAGGGTGAAACAGCCGCGAGGGCTCCGCGGAACTTGTCCGCTCTGGCCTTCTCCATCATCGTCCAGGCTACCCGCTTTCCACCCTCGAGGGCACTCTCCTCGTTCGCTGATCGCCGCGTTTCACGGACCCAGGATGAGCGGTCCGGGAAACCAGATCAAGTGAGCAGTCGCCGACCGACCGGTTCCTGGACCGTGGGGGAGGGCCGCCGTGAATCATGATCGGGGTCGGGGTGTGCCTGGATCGTCGGCAACCTCGATCTTGACCTGGAAAAACCGACGAGCCCGAGATCCGCACCTGGCCGGGAACCAGGCAACGGCTCGAGCTCGAAGCTCCGGATCAGTATTCCGGGGTGGGCGTCGGATTCCTCGGGTAGATCGCCGCCTCTTGGGATCAGGGTTCCTCGGCTTTTTTCTGGGAAATCAGGCGACGGACTCGTTCGGCCAGCAGAGCACCGTCGAACGGCTTCTTGAACCCGTCGTTGAAGCCGAGCGAAAAGGTTTCCTCGCCGGGTTCGTCGCTGGTCAGTGCCAGCAGGATCGTGCCCTGATGGTCCGGGCTCTTGCGCAGATTCTGCGCAATCTGACCGGCCTCGATACGGCCCAGGGCCATGTCGATGATAATGCAGTCGGGGTGGAAGCTTTCGGCACGAATGCCGGCCTCGAAACCCGACGCCGCTGTCTCGATCCGGAAATCGTCGCTCTCGCGGAGATGGTCCCGGAGCACGGCCTGGAGCGGAGCGTCAGCCCCGACCACAAGGATTTTATTGTAAACCTCGGCCTCGAGATCGCCCAAGGGCATTCCATGCTCCTTGAGGAACCGCAGGAGGTGCTCCCGCGGGATGCGCCGATCCTGTGAGCCGGGGATTCGATAACCACGCAAGCGGCCCGAATCGAACCACTTGCTGACGGTCCGAGGCGCGACCTTACAGATTTTCGCGACCTGGCCGGTTGTAAAAACCTTTTTCATCTCGAGGACTCCACTCGCCCAGATTGGTGCGAGACCGCGGAGGTTTCCTCCTCCCTCCGGTTAGGAACCATGTCGGCGCGGTGACAGTCCCGGCTCGGCGGTTTTTCCGGCTCAGGCCGCCAGAGGCGAAGCTGAACCACCGCGAGAGACGGCAATCGTGCAAGACGCTCCGACCCCTCCCCCGTCCTTGATCGTGCCCCAGGGCAGAACGTTCCTCTCGACGTAACCATAGGCTCTTGGTGAGCCTCGGTCCGCTTCGGTCGGATCGTCGCCTGCGCCAGCGATTTGAGTGACGGATGGGGAACTCGACTCCCTCCGATCAAGGATGGAAGATCTTCCCGCCCCGGTCAGTGCGGAAAGCGGCCCGGTCCTTGGCCAGTCAAGGGGCTGAAGTTCGCCTTCTTGCCGTAGCGGACCTGACCGTCACTCCTAATATTCGAACCGCGCGGCGTGGGACTTTAGGAGGGGTCAGGAGTAGTTCCACCACAAAGGTCAATCGTCGGGCCTGGTAGGGTTGTAAAAGTCTAGCGGAGGGAAGGATTTGCGTCGTTCGAGGAAAAATTAAGCCAGCTCGATTCCCATATTAGGTTTCTGGGCCCGAAACCGGCGGCGAGCCGCGATTTGGGCCCGGACATCGAGCCAGGGAGGAGTCAGAACAGTCGGGACATACCACGCACTGGCATGTACGTTCGTTCGCCAAACGTTCAGTCAGACCGGCGACGGAACCAGTCCAGCAAGAGGGACCGAGGCGGCGGCGAGGTCGCATCGTCGCCGCTGGCCCGCTGAACTCCGTCGTCTTTCTTGGGAGAACTTTGCGACGCGGTGCCCGAGGCCGTGCTGGACGCGGTTGGCGAAGTCTTGGAAGAATCCGTGGCTGCTTGGGTAGTCTCCGCGCCTGGAACGCTGCCAG
>Ga0209048_10006073_pt1 | contig 11340 bp, 10 predicted proteins | sample FrelakmetCRP12CR_FD_187146 | JGI IMG/M metagenome (GOLD analysis project Ga0209048, IMG submission 187146) | Freshwater lake sediment microbial communities from the University of Notre Dame, USA, for methane emissions studies - CRP12 CR (SPAdes)... | ecosystem: Environmental > Aquatic >... | reverse complement strand
AAGAGGGGGAAAATTTTCTTACTGCAGCCATCAGGGAAGCAAAGGAAGAAACCGGACTGGATTTTGAAATTGACGATGATATAAAGCCGATAAAATTGCTTATCCACCGCCATGAAATGTATTTTTTCGCAAAAAACACGGCGGGCGAACCGGTGCTGGGCGGGCCTGAGCGCCAGCGCAACAGCCCGAACAATCATTATGAACTGGTTTGGGTGCCGGTGAAAAAATTAAATAATACCGATCTCAGGCCGAAGGAACTGAAAAAACGGATTGTGAATTTTTTTGCACAATAATATGGAGCCGGAAACTTTGTCGCCAAAGGCGAAAAAAATTATCAACGATTATTTCAACCTTCCTTTTGAAGGCGTATCCGGCGTACGCTGCCCCTACTTCAATAATTTATCAATCGGCAGGCGCGGACAACTGAGGGTTCTTATCGGCAAAGGCACACCCAAAGAAATTGTGGACGAAACAAAAATTATCGCCATTCAGTATAAAAGCGGAATTTTTGAACCCGGGGGCGGCTTCTCCCCCTTACTCGCCAATGCCACTAATGAGGAAAAAATCGGCACTATTAGAAAATTTTTAATTGACAACAGTATCGGCATTGATTGTTCCGGTTTTGCCAGCCACATTCTGGGGGCGCATATTATGGAAACCAAACAAATTGACATCCTGCCGCAGCTTGCGCTTTTGGGTGCAACTAATTTTTTCAGGCGGATTATCGTCAAAATGCGTCCGGTGGAAAATATCGGCGTGCGCTCGTTTGCCGATGACCGCCTGTCCGCACCGGTTCCGGACATAGCCGCGGCCAAAGCCTGCGATTATATCATTATGCTTAAAACCGGTCCGAGAAAAAACAGGAACCACATGGTAGTCATAACGGAAAATAATAACGGCACAATCAAATATGTGCACGCGCGCGCCTGGGACAGCGAGGGACAATACCGGCACGGCGTGTCGGAAGGAATAATAAAAATCACCAGGCCGGGCGGGGGCTTGCTCCAGCAGGAATGGGTGGAAAAAAGCAAAACCGGCCAGAATAACGAAACTTATCTGGAAGCCCAATGGGCGGAAAAATTGGAATTAAGAAGACTAAAAATATAGACTGAAGAATACTATGGATTGCAATCCGTTTTCACCCGTACTCATCCAGCAGGCGCTGGTATATCTGATGGCCTCCGCCGTAGGCGCTTTTTTTTGGGCGCCGCTATTAACCAAATTTTTATATAAACTGCATATCACCCGCCGCAACGATTATGATTTCACTCTCAAAGGCGGAAGACAGGAAAAAATCGGCACCCCCATTATGGGCGGATTGCTGGTAGTTGTTACCGTTTCAATAATTACATTGATTTTTAACTGGAACCGGGAAAACACTTACGTGCCCATCGGCGTCATGCTGATTTCCGCTGTTTTGGGAGCGGCCGATGATTTGCTCAATATTTTCGGTAAAAAAAGAAGGGACCGGAAACTGTCGCATGTCTGGATGCTTGTGCGCGTGCATAAAAAATGGTACATGCGCGTGGCCTATGCCCTGCTTCTTCCCTGGGAAGCCTACCGCAAGCTGGTCTCCATTTTTGGGTCGCATCCGGGCAAAGGCATTCAGGTGCATGAAAAACTCATCTTTCAATTCCTGGCCGGAGCGGTCACTGCCTGGTGGATTTATTTCAAACTGGGAGAACACTGGCATTCCCTCTGGATGCCGTTTAACGGCCAGATTTTTATCGGCTGGTGGACCATTCCTATCGTTATTTTTACGGTAATGTTTACGGCCAACGCGGTTAACATCACCGACGGAATGGACGGGTTGGCGGGCGGGTCGTTGATTATCACTTTTTTCGGCCTGATGATTATCAGCTGGACGGAAGGAAGGGCTTCATTCGCGCTCCTGGACGCCACCACCGTCGGCGCCCTGATCGCTTATACATATTTCAACGTCAAGCCGGCGCGGTTCCAGATGGGCGATGTAGGTTCCCTGGGCTTGGGGGCATTGTTTGCCATTAATGCCATCGCCATCAACCGCACCCTGCTTATTCCCCTGCTCGGCTTTATTTTTTTCGTGGAAATAACAACCGTGCTTTTGCAGGTTTTTTGCCGGCGGCTTTTTGGAAAACGGCTGTTTAAAATGGCGCCTTTGCACCACCATTTTGAATTCAAAGGCTGGCCGGAGGAAAAAATCGTCATGCGCTTCTGGCTCATACACGGGTTTGCCATTATCGTGGCGATTTGGATAAGCATGTATAAATGATATTCGATATTAAATATTTCTTTCGCTTTCCTCGACGCGAGTCGAGGGGTGGCCCGTTCTGGTCGGGCCAAACCCGCTCAAGAAACATTTAATATCTCATTCTGTTTTTTATGGACGGATATTTATCTTGGGACAATAAAACTATTGTGGATTTTTCTGAAAAGAACATTGAAGCCATGTATGCGCGCGGCTATGTTTTTACCAGGCTCGGAAAAGGAGCGATGACTCAAACACGGAGCCTGCGCATCGGCCTGGATAAATTTGAACTGAGCAGCGAGAACCGGCGGGTGCTGCGGAAGACCGAAGATATAATTTTGTCAGCTCTTGCCTTGCCCCACCCTCATTACGACTGGCGCATTCATAAATTGGGAGTGGAATTTTACAGCGCCAAATTCGGCCAGGGCACTTTTAGCGCCAACAAAATTAAGGAACTCCTCACCAGCCCGGAAAGTAATTTTAATCTACTGCTTGCTTATAAATTGCAGGAACGGGAAATCGGCTACTGCATCTGCGCGGACGCCGGCAAATTCCTGCATTACAGCTACCCGTTTTACTCCCTCGCGGAAGAGACGCCAAACATCGGCATCGGCATGATGACCAAGGCAATAGTCTACGCCAAAGAAAATCATAAAAAATATTTTTATCTGGGCAGCGCGCAAAATGCGGCGGCGATATACAAACTGCAATTTGCCGGGCTGGAATGGTTTGATGGAAAAGAGTGGCAGGCGGATGCGGGGGCATTAAAAAAAATATTAAGCGAGATATGAAGCACATTCATTTTATCGGCATCTGCGGCGTGGCCATGAGCGCGCTCGCCATTGCTTTCCATAAGAAGGGTTGGGAAGTTACAGGCAGCGATGTTGGGTTTTACCCTCCGATTTCGGATCATTTAACCAAACACAAAATCAAATTTTATCCCGGCTGGCATCCGGAAAAAATGATGAAAGACGGAATGCCGGACATTGTGGTAGTCGGCAATGTGGCCGGCTCGACCAACCCGGAACTGTTTGCCGCGCGCGAAAACAATATAAACTTCAAATCATATCCGGAAGTCGTGGCCGAGTATGTGGTGCAGGATCATTCCATAGTTTGTGCCGGCACTTACGGTAAGACTTCTTCCACCGCCCTGCTCACCTGGATTCTGAAAAAATGCGGATACGACCCTTCGTATATGTTCGGCGGTTTGAGTATAAACATTCCCGAAAGCGCCGAAATAAAGGCCGATGGCGGCCGCGCCGGCTGGAGCGTACTGGAAGGCGATGAATACAAAACCGCACGCTGGGATGACCGGCCGAAATTCAAACTTTACTCCCCCACCCATCTTCTGCTGACGGCCGCTTCCTGGGACCATGCCGATTTATACCCGACGGAAAAAAATTATCTGCAGGCATTCCGCGACCTGCTTTCCATGGTGCCCAAAAAAGGCCTGGCTGTCTGCTGCATTGACGGGGAAAACATCGGCAAGCTTATAAAGGAATTTCTCATCAAAAGCAAACTAATAACCTACGGCAAAAAAAATGCCGACTATACGTACGGAAAAATTATCCAATCCCCTGACGGCATGTCGCTCGAGATAAAACACGGCCGGCGCCTGTTTCAGATTAAAACAAAAATCATCGGCGCTCATATGGCTGAAAATATATGCGGATGTTTTGCCATGGCCAACGAAATAGGAATTGATGCTGAGAAAATAATCGCCGCCATTGCCGGTTTCGAAGGAATCAGACGACGTTTGGAAAAGCGCGCTCAGGGAAAATTTACGGCATACGACGACCTGGCGCACTCGCCTGCTAAAGCGCGCGCCACCTTGAAAACTTTGCGGCATATATACCCGGACAGTAAAATTTTTGCTATTTTTGAACCGAACACCGGCAACCGGCGGCCTCAGTCGGCTCCCGGTTATGACCGGGCATTTAAAGACGCCGATACAGTGATTATCGGCGCCCTCACTAAATTAAAAATGGACCCTAATGATCGGGAAAAACCTTTCGAAGGAGCTGATTTGACGAAAATTATTTCGAAAACCCATAAGAAGGTTTTCTTTATCGGCGATGATGAAAAATTAGTCGAATTTGTAATCAAAAAAACACGGCCGCATGATGTCGTCGTGTTTCTGGGGAGTCATGGCTTCCGCGGTATGATTGACAAAATTACGGATCTGGCGCGGAAATAATTATTTACCCTCATCCGCCACTTCCGCCTGCGCGTTATCGCCCTCCACAGCCGTAATCAGCAGGGTAATTCCGCAGATATTGCATTCCAAAGTCTGATCGTTCTGCAGATTGGGATACTTTGATAAATCAACCTCGTTTTTGCACTCCGGACAAATTAATTGCATAATGATGAAAATTAGGACAAGATTTATTATATAACATATCAACTAACCTGGCAAGGGATATGCAAACGCCGCAAAAATTACAAAAAAAACTGGCGCATGCCATCGGACTGACAATGCCGCTGTATTTTAAGCGCGAGGATCTGCATCCGCTGGGGTCTCATAAGGGCCGCTCCATACCCGTCATGATTAATGAGTACCGCCGGGACGGCTGGAAAAATTTTTGCATTTCTTCTTCGGGCAATGCCGCCCTGGCTGCGGCCCAATATATAAAAAATATCAACAGTGAACTCAAACAGAAAATCCGTTTGCAGATTTTTGTGGGAAAAAATATAGATGAAAAAAAACTGAAAATTTTGCGGCGCTTCGCCGCGGATAAAAATATTAATTTGACGCAAACAGACAATCCCAAGCAATTGGCTTTTCAGATGGACATGCGAAATGAGGCAAAAAATCTGCGCCAGTCCACCGATGATATTGCTTTAAAGGGATACGAATCGCTGGCCAATGAGCTGGCGAAAATAAAAAATTTGTCCGCCGTTTTTATACCTACTTCCAGCGGCACGGCCGCGCAGGGATTGTATGAAGGTTTCAAAAAAAATAATATTAATCCGGAAATACATATCGTACAGACTGTCGCCTGCCATCCGATTGCCGGATCTGTCATGATTGAAGCCGTAACATCTCCCCTTTCTGCGCCCAAGTCCGTCGCCTCGGCGATTGTGGATAAAATCGCCCACAGAAAATCGGAAGTGGCGGAGGCGGTAAAAAAATCACAGGGCGCGGGCTGGGTACCGGCTGAAGAAGAAATAAAATCGGCCATTAACCTGGTGAAAAAAAATACCGGCATTTCCGTTTCCTCCAACAGCGCCCTGTCGGTTGCCGGCCTGATGCTGGCGATAAAACATAATTGGCAATTCAACGGGCCGGTGGTGTGTCTGATTACCGGGGCATAAGACCTAATTCTAAATGGCTTTCTATAATTTTTAATTACTTAAAAACTCCGCATCTGAACGGAGTTTTTAAGATACATTTTAGATCAGGTTCTAGCTTTAAGACTCTCCAATTTTTCCACAAATGCCTGCCTCCGTGCTTTTCTTTCCTCACACAGTCTGACATATTCTTTTACAGAATAAATTTCATAATTAACACCTCCGCCCCTATCTATCAACTCTTCATTATTAGCTATATATAATAAAACCGTGTCATCATGCTTGGTAAGTAATTCTACTTTATCCCAATCAAAGAAAGGCAAGGAGGCTACACCCATTGATGCATGCAAGATATTACCGTCAGGGTGCTTTTTTAAAACATTCAAGGCTTCATCGCCGATATTTAACCCATCAGTAATATTTAGACCTTGCTTATCCAAAAATTTGGCCCTCGCCATGCGGTTTTCCAATACGGCAGAATGGTGTTCAATTATTTCTTTATTTACGTCTCCGCCCTGATCTCGTTGCCTGTATAATAAGTCTCCCCGATCACATATATCATTATAATCATCTTGTAGCCGCTTTAATTTTTGTATGGTTTCGAAAGAACCGAATATTTGGGATAAATGCGCCTGCATGTCAATTGTTCCGCCAATTGGATATTTTTCCCGAAACTCATCCAAAAGTTCCGAGCTATCCGCCTCATTTTCAACTTCCCACCCTCTCCTCTCAGATTCTTCCGCCTTTTTTTGCCTAGCATGGGCATCTGCTCCGATATCGACGATGGATCCGTCCGACATCAGTCTAAATGGACCACCCTTCCATATAACATATACATCTTTTTTCTGTTCTGGCTCTGGCGTACCAATATGCTCCGGGTTTCGCGCATCTAGATTTCGCATATAAATATATTATGCTTATGAATAAATACAAATTATTATTACACAAACAAATTGTTAATTCAAGCTATTTTTTCAATATTCCTGATAAAAAACGGCATCAAGACATAATTACTGCAGATTCATGACCACTATTTCATCAATGCCGTCAAAATTGACGTCCGCAGCCGCGACATTGATGCCGGCTCCGGCAAAACCGCTGGCGGTCTGAAAACCGGATATTATTTTTCCATCCTTTCCCATAACCTGAATCAGGTTTGTCCGCCCCGTATTTTGCCCGGTGATGATCTCGTCAATTTTATCGCCATTGACGTCGCCGGCGGCAATGCTGATGCTTTTGTTGCTTTGCGGCAAAATTGTTTTCGTTATTTTCTCCGTATTCGCGTTATAAAAAATCAGGCGCGCTTTTTGGCTCTGCAATGCCGATAAAATTATTTCTCCCCCGCTGCCTGTATTGCCGATGGCGGGATAAAAACCTCCTTTATACTGGCTGCCAAGAGGATAGAGATCATCTTTGATAACCGACCCGTAATAAGTGAGCAGGATCGCCTTGCCGCCTTTTGAACCGGTAATGATAATGCTGTCCTGTTTCTCGCGCCCGATTTTTCCGATGGCGATTCTGACTTCTCCCGTATAATTGGCGCCTAAAGGATAATCCTTGTACCACAGCGCGCCGCGGCTGTTCGTAATCTGCATCCTGTTTCCGGCGAGAACCACTTTCTCCATGGCGCCGTCGCCGTCCAGGTCCCCTTTGAAAATTTTCGCGCCGCCCGGCGCATCTTCCTCATAGGCAAAAAATCCGTTGCGGGCGCGGTTTCCGCTCAGGTCGTAAAACTGCAAAAAATTTCCGTTGGAAAAAACGATGTTGTCGATTGTCTGAAATGTTTTCAGCATCACCAGCCCGTCGCGCGCTCCCAGCGTGACTTTGCTCATAATGGAGCCGTCGTTGACCGCGGGATCCTGCCGGCCGGTAATTTTTTCGTATTCCCCGCCCAGATCAACTTCCTGCGACTGCGGCGTGGCGTTGACAATGGCAAGGCCGTTGGCATAATCCCGGCGCCAGACGTCTTCCTTGAAATTATTATACCCGCTGACCGAACGGGCCGCGCCGATGGCATCGCCCAAATTGACATCATACTCGTCGTAGGTCCAGATTTGCGCGTGGCTTTCCGTGCCATGGTCGAAACTGAAATAAACATTGTTTAATAAGAGGCTGCTGGTCAGGCCGAATCTCATCCGGCGGTAATTGTCGCTCTTGCCCGTGTTGCCGGTATTGGCATTGAAAACATACATTTTCGGACTGCGGTTAGAAGCGCGGTTTTTTTCCAGACCGGACATCAGGCCGGACCATGAGCCGCCCTTTTCCCAGGGCGTCGGATAATTTTCGTACATGCGGCCGTTGACGTATTGCTGCATGGAAGAAACGGAGCTGCCGTTGATAATAAGATAATTTACCCGCAAGCCGTTCAATTTTGTCAGCATGTAATTTATGCGGCTCACCCATTCATTATTGGCCCAGGTCGGATCGTCCCTTTGGCCGTCCCTGTTTAAGTCTATATCGCCGTTGTTGGTGCCGGAAATGCCGTCATTTACCCTGTCCAAAAATATTCCGTCCCAGACGCCCTGCGACAATATTTTTTTGTTTACATAATCCGTCAAATAATCCGCCCACTCCTGGCTCATATTTGTGCTTTTGAGCCCGGGCCAGTCGGATACGATATTTCCGCGGCTGTCGCGCAGCCACCAATTGTCTGCCACAGACAAATCTCCCCACAGCGCGCTTTCCGGATATTGTTTCCAGTTCGCGTTATAGCTGTCGCTCGGCACATAAGCCAGCATGATAATATCGGGGTGCAATCGCCTGATTTCATCTATGACGCTTTTGCGCACTATCGCCTGCTCCGGGCTGAGGATAAGCAAATCGTTCTTTGCTAGTTTGCGGATGCTGTCCGCGTCGGTCGGCAATGTGCCCAGATAATAATTTGCCAGAAGCGGTGCCGAACCGGCTCTGCCTAGCAATAAAAAAACGCTCAAAAAAATGGCGATACTGACGGAGGCTGCTGCGCGGTAAAAGCGAAGCATAATTTTTACATCTTAAAACCTGACAGCTTATTTTTCAAAATCCACCACATAACCCGGAACGGATGTTTTTTTATAGCCGTGCGCGCCGTGCATATCATCCAGACTGGCATTTTGCTGGCATCTATCTTTTTCCGGTTTTCGGACATGGCCGGCGAATTCCAGAACCCGATAAAATTTTCAATTTCGGCAAAATTGCCAAGCTTGATATTATGAACGACCGATGGATAGATAATGCCGCTGGGATCCATAAAAAAGAAATCGCGGCCGGGCGCGTTGGAAAGAACCGGATTTTTGCCGGTGATAAAATTATACATTCCGAACGCGAAGTAGGCGCGCAGCCATTTTTTCATATTCCAACTGCGCAGTTCCCTGTTTATCAGATAAAGATACTGGTCTTTCAAAAGCTTGCCCATCGGTCCCGCTTTTTCCTCCGTGGTTTCCGTTCCCAGGGCCATCCCTTCGGACATGGATTCATCGCTTAAATTTTGAAATTCAGTATTCTGTTTGCCGCCGAAATAAAATTCTGAGCTTTGTGCGAAACTGTGGGTAAACTGCACTCCCAGCTCGTTCGCCAAATCATAAACCCGGCGCAGATGCCTGACATTGCGTTCCGTGACCGTAAAACCGAGCCGTAAATTGGTAATACCCATGAGTTTTAAACCCTTGACCGTGCTCATCGCTTTTTCAAAACCGCCGGGAATGCCGCGCATCCGGTCGTGCATCTCGCCGATGCCGTCAAGGGAAATGGCTACGCCTACATCCGGCTTCAGAGCGAGGATCTTTTGCATCTGCACCAAAATCATTTCCGTGGCAAATCCGTTGGATGAAATGACAATACGGGCTTTAGGACAAGCCTTGCCGATGATGGAAATAATTTCCGGCAAATCCTTGCGCAAAAAAGGTTCGCCCCCGGAAATATTGATATCCAACAGGCTGTCAGGCAGTTTGGCATACTGCTTGGGCGGCAATTCGGGATAGCCGGATATTTTCCAGATATCGCACATCGTACAGCGCGAATTGCAGTTGTAGGTAACGGCCAAAACGCAATCAATGGGAAGACGGGGCATAAAATAATATTATTATAGTTTTATTATAGCTTGTTTTTATGCTATAATCAATATGGTTTAGCCCATGAAAATTTTATGTTTACTTATTTAAAACGATTTTCGCCCGATACCATTCTGGTGATTGCGGCGGCGCTTTTTACCATTATCAATCCTTATACCAGCCTGGATCTGCTGGCTTTTTTGCTGATCGCCTTTATTATCCTGCAAAAAATATTCGGCGAATATTTTATTCTTTTGCTTTTGGCCCTGCGCCCCGTTCTTGATTATTGGCGGGATTACAACATTTTTTCTTTCCGTACCTTTGACTTCAATATTAACGCCGCGCTTTCTTCTCTTTTGCTGTTGTGGTCAATTTATTTTTTTATCAGACACGGTGCGGAGTTTAAAAAAATTCCCGCCAAGTGGCCCTGGCTGATTTTTATTTTATGGTCCGCCTTTTCCGCAATTTACAGCTTTGACATAGCCTCGACCATCGGTGAAACGATGAAGGCGGCAAACTTGTTCGCGCTCTACGGCATCAGCTATACTCTGGCGGTCAGGGATTCTGAAAAATTTTCCAAGCGCTTGTGCTGGGCATTGGCCGCGGCGGCAATCGTGCCTTTTCTGGCCGCCATATATCAGTATTTTTCCGGTACCGGACTTGATATCGACGGGGTGCCAAACCGCATCTACGGCACGTTTGCGCATCCGAATATTCTGGCGACATTTGCCCTTCTGCTCTTAATGGTTTTATTTAAACAGACGATCGCACACAAAACGGAATTTTGGAAAAAACATCCCGGCTGGGATAAATTGGCGGGTATTTTTTTGCTTTTAATCATAGCGCTTACCTATACCCGCATTGCCTGGATAGGCACCGCCCTGTTCCTGGTGGCCACCGGCCTGATATATTTCCGCCGCGCCGTAATCTGGCTCATAGCAGGCGTAGCCGCTTTTTACGTGCTATTTTTCCCAATCAATGCCCTGCTGGTTGATAATTTCAATTTTAATCTGCAATCGTTCAGCATAATCGGGCGTTTAACATCAAGAAATGAAGAAGCTGATTCCATACAATGGCGCGCGGATATTGCCAATAAGGTCATGCCATTGTGGCAGGCCAGGCCATTACAAGGTTATGGCTACGGGTCTTTTGCTAAAGTATGGGATGACAACAAAGGAGTAGCCAATTTATGGGACAATACATCCGAGGCCCATAACGATTACCTAAAAGTGGGTTTTGAAGACGGGATTATCGGACTGATTTTGTTTTTATCCATATTCGCGGATATAATCTGGCGGCAATTTAAATATGGCCGCACGCATCATTGGATAAATATTGTGTTCATCACTTCTCTTGTGGTTTATCTGGTGCTGAGTGCATCGGACAACATGCTGCACCACACGCCCGTGATCTGGTGGATGTGGGCCGTCTGGGGCTGGTGGTCGAAAGAATACAGCGCATAAACAAAAAACCACCCAGAGAGAGGGGTTGTCAAGCCTGACAATAAATTGCCGAGCCGGACAATTGGGTGGTAATTTGCCGGACGCTATAAGCGCCCATTTTTAATCGCCAAAATTTGGTGAGCAAAAATGGGGAGAGGAAGGCAGCGGCCGAAATGGCTATGATTTCGCTGCCCTCCCCAGAGACTTCCAAAGAACATACTACGGCGGATACTTGGGCACCTCGCAGGCGCGGTTGGAATTGCAGCCGTGCACGTACGGGGATGCCCCGGGGATGATATTCACGCAGCCGGCGCTGGTCCATAACGACGGACCGCCGACGAGAACATCCCAG
>Ga0209048_10006072_pt1 | contig 11341 bp, 8 predicted proteins | sample FrelakmetCRP12CR_FD_187146 | JGI IMG/M metagenome (GOLD analysis project Ga0209048, IMG submission 187146) | Freshwater lake sediment microbial communities from the University of Notre Dame, USA, for methane emissions studies - CRP12 CR (SPAdes)... | ecosystem: Environmental > Aquatic >... | reverse complement strand
CATAATCCACCCAGGTGTGGCGAAAGAAGACCTGACGATGTTCCGCCACGCGGTCGAAGAGTCCCGGGTCCGCCACGGCCCGGACAGCGACGCCCTTGGCGATCAGGCACCAAAGGTCGTAGTAGTGTCGAGCCAGTCGCCGCTGTCGTGGCTTGTCAGCCGGCCGAAAGCTCTCTTCGTGGAGCAGGAACGCCTTCTCCCAGAATGTCCGGCGCGGCGCCACCGCACGCACCGAGAAGGCGGCATCGGCGAGAACCTCTGGAAGCGCCTCGGCAAGGTACGGTCGCAACACCGGCGACTCGGATGGTTCCGTGTCGGAACGAGCGCCAAGTTCGACCTTGACGACGCGTCGGATGTACGACGTCGGAGTCGGCAACGCGGTGACTACCCAGGGCAGCGGGTCTCACCTCTGCCCTGACAACGAGCTGACGCCGATCGACAACCCATCGGTACTGGTTGACGACCGATTCGCCCTGCGGGAGAGAGGAACCAATGAACCTGGAGCTACGCAATCGGCACCGCCGGACCAAGCATGCCCCCTCGCTGGCCACGGCTCACGATGACGCATCCGCTGAGATCGTCCGCGAACTCCGTCGGTGCCTGGCCGTCGCGAGCGGGTCAATCCTGGAGGCGAATCGGACCCTCAATCGAGCGGACGGCCTCATCGAGGCGCTGTGGAGCAGTATTGAGTATCGCCCGCCGAGCACGCCCGTGGCCCCTGCTGTAACGGAACTCGCCCCGACCAACCGCCTCTTGCGGGCTCCGGAGGTCAGGCGCATCAGCGGGCTGTCGAGGACCACCATCTGGCGCCTGGAGCAACGCGGGGACTTCCCGCGGCACGTCCAGATCACGAGGGGCTGCGTCGGTTGGCGTGTCGAGGACGTTGAGACTTGGGTCGCCGGGCGGCGCGAACGATGAGCGAGTCGGAGTGGAACCACGCCAATTACATCGACTGCACGAGAGACTAGAGAAGCTCAATGTCCGCAACGTCCTGTTTCGTCTGCTCCAAGATCTTGGTGAAGCAGGCCTTGCAGAAGCGTCGGGTGTTCGAGAATGGCTGGGACGGCTGGGGAACGTCGTAGCACTTCTCGTCCTTGATGATTCTGGCCTTACACCTACTGCACGAGCATAACCTGCCGGCTTCCACAGCGACGGGCCGGCCGAGCGACGCCCCGATGAGAGAAGGTGTCTTTCCTTTTGGCATGGTCTTACCCCCGGACCGACTGGAGTTTCTTCACTTCGCGCACCAGGCTATCCAGCACCTCAGGCAGGAGGTCCATCGCGCTCGCGAATTCCTCGCTCGTCCACTCTTGCCGACCCTTCCCGTTCGCAACCATCTGGCTGATCTTCCCGTTCACCATCTGGAAAGCAGCAACGAAGTTGTTCTTGGCGCCGATGCCCGGCTTCAGCTTGTACGGAAGGTCGACCCCTTCCGGCTTGAGGTCCGTGCGGTTCAAGAGGAGCTTCGCCGTTCGCTTCGCCTCCTCGTTCAGCCGAAGCTTCGCCTCCTGCCACTGCTTCGCCGGTATGACGCTGAAGGGCTGCGCGGCGGGCGAGCTTGTCCGGCCAGTCGACGCGCTCCGGCTGTTCTGAAGGACCTTCGCCGCAAGCGTCGGATCCAGGCCGAGAGCCTCAAGCTTCTTTTCGAGGTCCTCGATAATGTCCTTGTCCTCAGCAGTTGAGAAGTCCTCCTCGAAGAGTCGGTCCACGATCTCGTTGTTCACAACCATCTCCTCGTGGAGCTTGAGGCGCGCGTCGCCCTCCAGGACTTCTCGGGCGGGCTCGGGTTCCTTGCCGCCAGTTACCTCCTCCCAGAATCTCTGGTCGTCGTTCTCGAACTGTCTGAACTTCTTTAGTTGCTCGTCAAGGTTCAGTCCCACGTGGGTCACGATGTGCCCGTAGTTGTCGGGGTGCGTAGGGTCATTTTGGACGACAACGCGAAGGATTCGCCCCACAAACTGGATGTAGGGAGCCAAGCTCCGGAACGGCCGGAAGATCGCCGCCACGCTGAGCTTCGGATGGTCAAAGCCCTCGCCGAGCATCTGCACCTGGATGATGCAGTCCAGCACGCCGTTCCGCAGATCCCGCATCACCGCATTCTGCTCATCCGGCTCCTGCTGGCTGTGGATGATCGCCGCCTCGTAGCCGCGCTCCTTGTAGAGCGAGCGAACCCGCTGGGCATGATTGATGGAGCAGGCGACGCCGATAATCTGGTGCTTGGTTCCAGACAGGCGCAAGTTCTCCAGCTTCTCAAGGCTGTTGTCGACGATGCTGACGTTGCACGGCGCGGAGAGGGCGACGCCGCGGCTGAACCACTCCTCCTCCTTCATGGCGAGGACCTCCTCCAGCGTGAATACTTTCTCCTCTCCGTCGACCGTGAAGGTCAGTTCGGCGGGCGCTACGTAGCTTGCCCGCAGCTTCTTGATGTAACCCTTGATGCTGGCACTCTTGAACGGGTAGCGGAAGATCAGTTCCCCCTCGAGTTCCTGGCGGTCACTGCGGAATGGGGTCGCCGTGAGATTCACGACGTTCGCGTTCGGGAACTTCTCGAACACGCGTTTCCAACTCGGCGCCGCTCCGTGGTGTGCCTCGTCGACAATGATCATGTCGAAGAAGCTCTCGGGGAACCGCGTGAGCCACTTGTCGACGTTCGTCGCGAGCTGCTGGATGTTCGTCAGAACGATATGCGACTTCTCGCATACTGAGATGTTGCCGCTGTCGAGCGTGCAAACGTACGGGCCGGTCGCCATGTCCTTGTCGTCGAGAATGCGCATGCGGCGCCAGAAGCATTTCTGCTTGTTCGTGATGTCTAGCGACTTCAGGAGTTCGTCCTTGATCGTGAGGTTCGGCGCGATGATGAGGACGCGGCCCCTCGCGATGCCGAAAGGAAGAATTGAGGCGACGCCCGACTTCCCGCAGCCGACCGGCAGCTGGATGATCGCCTTCGAACCACGCTCAGACTGAAAGAACTCGGCGGCAGCTGCGTAGGCGTCCCGCTGCGGGTCTCTCAGGTTCGTGTTGCCCTCGATCAAGGCCGGCACGTCGAGGAAGAAGGTCTTGGGAGTGCGACTCTGCCGGAGCCAGTCCGTCACCGCGTCCTGGTCGTACATCCACTTCTTCCCGAGCCGCTTCGCAGGCAGCTTTCCCTCTCGTGTAAGAGCGTACAGCTTGGTCTTACCGATGCCGAGGTAGGTCGCCGCTTCGTCCGTGCTTAGCCAGTTTGCCATTTCATTACGATACCAAACAACATCACATGACATCAAGTGACATCGCATGACGCTCGCTGGGCCAGTCAATTGCGCACCATCCGGGAGATGTGACGCCCGCCGAACGTACTTCGGCCAGACCCACGGGAAAGAACGCGGGGGGGCGGACCGGCCGACAGGCCGCCGCCGCGGCCGGACCGTGGCGCGAGGAGGCGACGCCCAGCTCGTTCAATCCGTTTTCGCGGTCGGCGTGGATGCTGCTGGCGTTTCCGCCATCACCGCTTCGCCCCTGAGATCGCTGCATTTCGGTTCGAGAATCACGCCTGCGGCCGAACGCGGAGCCTCTGCTGAATCTGGTCGTAAATCGGAAGCGCGTTCTCCGACTCGATTGTGACGGCAATGCCGTAGCGAACCAGTTCGCCTCCGGACGAGCCAGCATCTTCCTTGCACCACACGCGGAGCACTAGGTGTCCGTCGTCGACAAACGGAACCGCGGCCGTTCCGAAGTACTGTTCATGGAACACGCTGCCGCGTTTCACGGTTGCGTCTGCTGGCTGAGGAGCCCCCTTTCTCTCGACACCCAGCGCCACGGGCGGCGGGTAGAGGGCGTCTGCCTCCAATCGCAACGATCGGTATCTCTGGTGACCCGACTTGATTGGGGAAAACCAAGCGACGGTTACCGTCAGCGAACGCGGATCCGTCACGCGCTCCAGACAGGCCGGGAGCGGAATTCGGTAACCATGCGCCGCTTCAGCGGCAATGGTGCCCGCTCCAACCAGCGTCGCGCGGTTGGCCGAACACTCCATGGCCACACCCACATCGGCGACGCCAAACCCAATAAAGCGTGAACAATTCTCCCCGCGTTCGATGAACCTATGGAGATCGGCTGGTCCGAAGATGCTCTTCAGTAGAATGTCGTCGGTTGCGTCCCACCTTGCTCCGTGCACCAACAGCGCCTTCACGACTACCGCATAGAAGTCCGGGGCGGTGTCTGCCAGCAGAGAACCTGCCTCACTGTCCATCATGGCATCGAAGATCTTGTGGCCGGCCCGAGTCGCCAGCGCGGTCGCGGAACTCGTCCCTCCACTCAAGGCCATGTAGTCGAGCTTCCCCTGTCCTGTTGGGTCCGGCGCAGCCGCGTTCAATCCGTACAGCCTCCGGGTTGGGCACACCTTCACGACAAGACCATCGCCCGCGCTCTGGAAGCGCAGATGCTCCCGTCCGGCCGGAAAGTACAGTTCGGGCTTCACCATCCGACGGTAGCCGAGACCCAATCCGGAGCTTACATTCGGCAGCCTCTCGTTCTCGAACGGATCGACGGCGAACTGCGCGCCCAACCGGGCGGAAACGTTGTCACGATGTTGCCCGCCGATCGTCAACGCGTTGAGCGATTCTGCAGGAGATAGCATCGTACGCTCCTGTTTGGCCGCGTTGATGGCAGCGACGACGGCCCGCTCACGGTCTTTGGGATCGGCTGCCTCGAACGCCGTCCACTGCTCATAGTCGGGAATCACCAAGGCATCGGTAACGTTCCCGCCACTGACCAAGAACAACACGTTGTAGCGATACGACAAGAAGTCCAACAGTCGCGCAAGAGGGCTCACCAATCCCGCGAATGGGCGACGGGTATCGCCCATGGAGAGATTGATCAGAAAGACCGTGGGCGCAGTCGCCTCCTGACCCTCGCTTCCCTTCATGCGCACGACCGCCCGATAGATGGTGTCGATGACGAGCCGGTCGGATTCCGTTCGCTCCTGCCCGTCTTCGCCGAGGATCATGACCGGGCGGACATACAGGGGGCGCGACAACGGCTGGTTTGGCTCGTTGCAGTCGCCGTGGACTATCAGCGATGCCATGGCCGTCCCGTGAACGCGTCCGGACACGAGCGTGCGACTTTGCAGGTCGTCTGGGTCGTCGAGCGTGAGACGGTTGACCAAGAGTGCGTGAGCGGGAACCGGAACCCCGTCGAGAAGGGCGGCCACCGGTTGCGCGGCGGCGGGCTGACCAGTCCGCTCTGCGACTGACTCGTCTTCCGCTGCCTCGACGTCCTGCGGATCCAGCATCAGACTCTGCGGCCGCAGGAACATCACGCCATCGGCCAACGCCAGCTTTACCGGCTGCTGCGATAACAGGTTCTGGACCTCACCTGACGGAATATCGATCAACATTCCGTGATAGGCGATCTCCGGAATGACGGCTTCGTGGACGACCTGCCCACCGCTTTCACCAACCAGCGTTCGCACGGTCTGCGACGCTTCCTCCCGACGACTCGGGTTGCCCCGGTACCACAACTCGACCTCTGTCCTCACTGGCCGATCAGGAAACCGTTCCGACTCCTCACGCCAAAAGGCCACGGTCTCTGCCGGAATCCGATCCTGCGGCCCCCAAGGCCGCAACGCATGGAGTTGGCCGAACAAATGCGCGAAAGGGGCACGTCCCTTGCCTAGGTTTCCGCCGGCCCTCCAAATCTCCCACAGCCGCACCAGCTCTTTCAGGGCCTGCACGTCGGGCATCGCGAGGTACAGGCGGCCCGGCACTCTTTTGTCCGATCGGTCTTGCCCTTTGGTGGCCTTGCGCTTGTCCTTGACGGCGAAGTCGTCGTCGGGCGCGAACGCCGTCTCGTATTCCGCCATCAGTTCGAAGCCGTCAACGCGGACGAGCGCGTTCAGGAAGTCTTCGACTGTACCAGCGATTTCAAAGACGACAACACGCTCCGGCGCGAGGGAGCTGGGATCGTCACGAAGCTCGATGGCGGCCGCTCCCTCTCTCGACAGCACGGAGTGCAGCCGGTCGAGCGTTGGTCCGAATTTCTCGCCCTGTCGCCCCTTGGACGGGAGTCGGATGGGTGTCGGCCCTGCGTGGCCGGGAGGCGCTGCGACGACGTTAGGACTCGGGAGACGGAGCAGTGGTCGAGTCGGCATCGCGATCTTCCTCTTGCGTCAGTTGACTGGCCCGCGCCGCCCAGAGTCTCAACTGGTCGTCCACGATGTGCTTGAGGCTCCTCTGCCCCATGGCGAGCACTTGACGCCTGCGAACGTCGAGGCAAAACTGCTCGGCCTCTGCAAAGCTGATCCTGCCAAGCCTCTTGGCGATCGAGGCTGCTGGAACACCGGCTCCCTCGCCGAATCGGGCGATGAATGCCTCGACGTATGCCGACAGTTCCTTGTAGGTGGGGAGCGGCAAGGTCACGCGTAACTGAAAGCGCCGCCAAGCAGCGCGATCGAGCAATTCAGGGTGATTTGTGGCTGCAGCAACAATCGTGTAACTGGGTAGTTCGTCGATCTGCATCAACAGAGAAGACACAACTCGCTTTATCTCCCCCGTCTCGTGGATGTCTCCGCGCTCCTTGCCGATTGCGTCGAACTCATCGAAGAAAAGGACACAGGGCGTCGTTCTCGCGTAGTCGAACACCCGCTTGAGACGAGCCGCCGTCTCTCCAAGGTAGCTGCCAATCATCGACTCGTAACGGACGACGAACAAAGAGACCGCCACTGCCTCGGCAATCGCCTCTGCGACCGTCGTCTTGCCATTCCCGGGCGGGCCAACGAGCAGAACACGACTTCGCGGCTCAATGCCGTGGGCGCGTAGTACATCGGCACGCTGCTGCTCCTCGATTAGTTGCTCGATGCCTTGGCGGGCGACATCGCTCAGCACAAGATCATCCAGCTGTCTTCGCGGCGTCACTTCCGAAATGAAGTCTCTGCCCCGATTTACCGGATCCGTCATGCCACCCAACATGCCTTGGCCGACTCCGTTGGCCTGAATGGCGGTTGAGAGCCGGTCTGCCAATACGCCGTGGTGCTTGGCACGCTCTTCAGCGATGATCGCCTCCGCTGCAGTCCGAAAGCCGCGTCTGTCACCGCTGGTCCCGGCTTTCACGAGAGAAATGAGGAGGTCACTGCGCGCCATTGGAGCCTCCAGAGGTCTTCCTCAGCTTCTCGACTGCCGCCTCAAGAAACCAGTAGTTGCGAGACACCGCAACATCCCGTTTGTCCAGCTCTTCGTCGATCTGCCTGATCACGTCTGCCGGTACCCGGACAGTGACCGGCACTCTTGACGGCAGCTGGCGGCGCTTGGCTGATGGCCCGTTCCGCCCCTTGCGATTCATAGTGACATCATAGTGCTGTCATTCTGCGGCATCAACGGAGGTTGTACCGGCAGAGCTTAGCACGGGCGTGGTTTGGCGGTATCTGCTCTGCGGATCGGTCTGGGTCTTGGCGTGAACCGCGATTCGGCGGCGGCCAAGCGACGCCGAAAGAACCGCCACCGCGGAAATGGGGTATTCGCCCGAAGACGAGAAAGGAAACCGGTAGGGCTGGACCTCCGCTAGCCGACCCGTGGACCCGGTACGACTCCACAGTACCGCCAACCCGTGAGAGTTTCCAACGATGTTTGCACCACCAATCTGCCAGAATTGTTCTGAGACTCCCCTAACAGACTGAAGAATAGGGCTGTAGCGCCGGTTCCAACTTGCTTCCCCTCGCAGGGAAGCCCTTCCGGGAATAGAAGGTGCTGGAACTGCTGTCTTTCAGGCGTATCAGCACTCTCCCAGACCTACACCACTCTGAAGTTGCGAGTTGGCTGTTGATGGGGGCCTCGTCGTGGCGCCCGCGGGCCAAGAGGCGGCTCAGCCCTGAGTCCAAAGATCAGAGCCTCGACGTCCGCCTGAAACACAGAGAGGTCCTTCGCTGCGGCTTCCTTAGATGCCCCCATTGTGCCGAAGACCTTCTCCATTACCTGGGATGTCTCCCTCGGGATTCCGTTGGGTTCACGTGTTCGTCCATACCGTCCAATCTCCACGCACAGCCCGCGATACACCCAATCGGTGATTAGCCCGACCGAATGGAGCCTGTAAGCCAACGCAGAAGCAGAGACGAGCCACGCCCTCTTCAGCTGTACGAGATGGGCGAGCGTCAGGACCACGGGCCTGGCGGTGGCCAAAATGCTCCGTCGCGGCATCAAGAAGGCTGAGGCGAACGACTGCGCGTCCTTTTCGACATCCCGGCCCCATCCTGCCCTGTGTCGATGAAGGATGAGATGCCCCAGCTCGTGGGCGGCGTCCATACGGCTGTGCTCGGCGGTCTTTACGGTGTTCAGGAACACGAAAGGCGTCTGTTGATGCCACAGGGAAAACGCGTCTACTCTCCGGTCTTCCGAAAGCGAGAATACTCGAACGCCGCGAGACTCAAGGAGGTGGAGCATGTTTCCAATTGGCCGCTCGCCAATGTTCCATTGCGCGCGGAGTGCCGTAGCGGCAGCCTCGGGTTCGTGACCTCGTAGATCTGGGAGTTGGGGACTCGGTAAGGTAAAGCGCCTGTCGATCCACTGGCTCAGTTCGAAGGCGATGGCGCCGGCTGCGAGCGCAGAGTCCCGCTTTGCAGCCGTCATCGACCTCAGGGCCCGAAAACTCGCCGCATCCGGTGTTGGCCCATCGAGGTCGGGCCGAAAAAAGAAGGCGATCGGAAAGCGGAGGGCGGCCGCCAAGGCGGTGAGCATCTCGACTGTCGGCGTCGCGAGCCCGGCCTCCCAGGCGTAGAGCGTTCGCGTGGTGATGCCGGCGCGACGCGCGAGTTCGGTCTTTGTCAGCCCTCGGCGTTTCCTCGCCAGCTGAATCCGCGTGGGATTTGGGTCGCTAGATGGCGTCACGGCGTCTCACGTCAACGATTGGGTTCAGGGGCGGTTCAGGTGCAGCAGAAAGAAGGACCGCGTCGAGCTGTTGAGGCGCCAACGGAATCCGCGGCCGCCATCGTCGGACGTACCCGTCGGCATCGATTGCCTGGGGGAACGACAGCTCTGAATACAGAGTTCCTTCGCGGCGGTCGTGCAGCAAGAACCACGTCGCGGCCTCGGGTGCTTCGCGCGACTCGATGATCCTCTCGTTGTCAACGACGTACCGTTCGTCGAGTGGTAGCTTCAGATTCGTGGCCACTGCCTCTTGCGTCACGACCCCCTTGGGCGACCGTGTCGTGACAGTGGTTCTCATGTCTCCCGTCCCTGGGTCCCCGCTCGCCACGGCTATCGCGACCATGCCGTCGGGGCGCACGACCGTAGAGAAATTCTTGTAATCCGACCTCGTCCAACCCAGTGGCGCCAACTGGTCAGCCAAGGCCCGCACAGTCTCAGCGAAGCGGTAGAATCCTGGTGCCATAGGAGGGTGGTTCCGAGTGCAGCTAGCAGCCGCCCCGTCACCAGCCAGGAGCGCGTTCAGCAGGATCTCTTCAGAGATCCCTATGTCCTCTAGCCGCAGTGGTTGGACCGCTTCTTCCGCTGAGCCGATCATCGTTCACATCCAGTGTTGGCGTTGACGACCGCAGGTTAACGACTTCCTATTTTATACACTCATCTGAGTGCAGAAAACAAGAAGAGTGTGAATCGACGAGGGAGAGGGCGACCGGTTCTCTGGTCTGGGCGCTGGCCCCCGGGAGGGCGATTCGGTCAAGGAATCGTCGGGCGAGCCGGGGTCGTACGCGCCGATACCCCCAGGGCGATGGGGTGCCGTTGGCAGTGAGCGTTGGCCATCGGAGGGGCATTGTCCGCCTCGCGCGGACGTCGGGCGTGCCTCGTTCTGCAGGAAGTCGTTGAACGGTCGACGGCGTGCCGCCCGAAGGTCGGTCGATCATGCTCATTTCGGTGAGGTCGGGCTAACACGACGGCGCTATCATACGACAGCGATGCGCAACCTGTTTGACCAGTACGACCAGCCCGAGAACCGGCTAAGCCACGCGCTAGCGGTCTCCTTGTACGAAGATCGCGCCCTTCTCCGCCGGTTCATCGACTGGATCGACGTGAAACCTCCGGAACGAGCGAAGGCGTTGATGATCGTCGAGCAGAGTTTGCCAGGCGACGTACCCCAGTCCGAGGAACAGGCCGAGCGCAAGGGGCTGCCAGACATCGTCATTCACGACGATGCCGCGTGGTGTCTCCTGATTGAGAGCAAGGTGCAGGCGGTCTTGACCGACGACCAACTCGCACGCCATGAGCGCACGCTGCGGCGCCGAGGGTTCGAGTCGGTCACCTGCGTGGCTCTCACGAAGACCGGGGCGCGCTCGCCCCGGGCGGTCGCCCGGACGTGGTCCGGTCTGTACGAATGGCTCGGGAAGAACGGTGCGCGTAGCGAGTGGTCCGAGCGGCTGCGATCGTACCTCCGTGTCGCCGAAGTGCGTCTGGCCCAGGAGGGATACCTGACGGAAGGGACGTTGACCATGTTCGACGGATTCCAGTTCTCAGCCGAAAACCCGTACAGCTACGGCGAGGCCAAGAGACTGCTCAAGCTCGCCCTGGCAGAACTCCGGGAGGATAGCTCCCTCAGGGCCTTAGGCATGGACCCCAAGGCGCAAGGGCGCCCGGCGATCACGGGGCGTGTCGGAAGCGCAGTCTGGGACTTCCTGTCGCTGGCCGACCGGCCAACGCGAGGCTCGTTCACCAGCTACCCCCACCTGACTCTGGCGGTCCACGGTGACCACCTTGAGGTGGCCATCACCATCCCGAATGGCGTCATCCGAGCGGTGCGAAGGAGACTGATCGACCTTGGCGCGGAGGGCCTCATCGAACTCAACGCACAGATCCTGAAGCGGGCGCGCCGCATCTTGTCGCTCGGCGGGCGGTTCGAAGCGTACGCCCTGCAGCGGCACTACGTCAGCCAGCGCTCGCAAGCGACCGTAGACGCCAGGATGACCTTCGACCTTCAGACATCCCAGCCCCGCGGCGTGGGGCGCGTCAAGCGCCAGGCCGAGTGGGTCAGCCTGTTCGCTGAGTTGCTGCGCGTTAAGCGAGCGAACATCCAGTTCGGCTACTGGGTTTCTCTGCCTTGGGGGACCAAGGGATTGGACAGCCGGGACTCGTTGAACCTGATCGCCGAGAGCTGGTGCGCGATGGAACCGCTGATCGACAGAGTGCGAGGCAAGTCATAACTCGTACAACACTGAGCGCGTGAGTCCCGCGGTCAATTCGCCAGCAGTTCGTCAAGAAGCCCCAGAATCTCCCTGAGTTTGCCCGTCGCGTCGGCGACCTTCTTCGCTTTGACGTGCTCGGTCCTACCTGCGATCAACAGAACGATCTCGAACACTTCATCTGAATGCCGACAGAGCGCCATCAGGAATTCGGCGCTGGGCGCATTCTTGGCGTCGAACCAGTTC
>Ga0209048_10006071_pt1 | contig 11341 bp, 7 predicted proteins | sample FrelakmetCRP12CR_FD_187146 | JGI IMG/M metagenome (GOLD analysis project Ga0209048, IMG submission 187146) | Freshwater lake sediment microbial communities from the University of Notre Dame, USA, for methane emissions studies - CRP12 CR (SPAdes)... | ecosystem: Environmental > Aquatic >... | reverse complement strand
CGCGGAAGCGGGAATCCAGGTTTTTAAACCTTTTCCCGGACCCCCGCGTTCGCGGGGGTGACGATTTGAGAAGCTTTTTGGACACGCTCTTAGAAAGGTTGGATTCTCGACTTCGCGTCGTTGCGCTTCTATTCTCCGATGATCTTCACAAGGACCCGTTTTTTCCTGCGACCGTCAAATTCACCGTAAAAGACTTGTTCCCAGGGTCCGAGGTCCAATTTGCCTCCTGTTATCGCGACGACCACCTCGCGACCCATGATTTGCCGTTTCATATGAGCGTCAGCATTATCTTCGCCCACATTGTGGCGGTATTGGGAAACCGGTTCATGAGGCGCCAGTCGCTCCAGCCAAATTTCATAGTCATGGTGCAGGCCGGCTTCGTCATCGTTGATGAATACCGAGGCCGTGATATGCATGGCGTTCACCAGCACCAGGCCCTCCCCAATGCCACTTTCCCGGAGGCATCCTTCAATCTGAGGTGTGATATTGATGAACGCCCTTCGGGTGGGCGCGTTGAACCAGAGTTCCTTGCGGTAAGATTTCATTGACCTTCTTTCCAACCCGTTAGTATCAGGAAGAAAACGGAAAAATAATCCGAAAGGTGCTTCCGACACCCGCTTGAGTATCCAATTCAATGTGGGTTCCATGCTTTTCCAGGATCTGCCTGGAGATGCTCAAACCCAATCCCGTTCCCTCAGATTTCCGCGTAAAGAAAGGATCAAAGATACGGTCCCGGTCCTCTTCCAGGATCCCACTACCGGTGTCCGTCACCTCCAGCAGCACAGCGGCCGGGTCTTCCTGAAACCGTGTTCTGACGGTGAGTGTCCCGCCCTCAGGCATGGCTTCAATGGCATTGATTATTAAGTTCATGATCACCTGGCTAATCTGACCAAAATCGACAACCAGCATGGGAATGGCTTCCCCTAGATCGAGCATCACTTCCATCTTGGTCCTTCGCAGATGCGATTTTGCCAGGTCATAGCAGTACCCGACAATTTCGTTCAAGTGATGAGGCAGGAACTGGGGATCGCGGGGTTTGGCAAAGCTGAGCACCTGATGGACAATGCGATCGATCTTTTTGATTTGCTGGACTACGTCGTCGAACATTTGTTGCTGTGAAAGGTCAAGGGGCAATTCCCGCTGCAGCAGTTGGGTGTTAAAGTTGATGGTGGCAAGGGGATTGCGTATTTCATGGGCAATCCCGGCGGCAAGAGTCCCGAGCGCTTTCAGTCTCTCCGTCTCCTGCAATCTGTGCTCTAATTTTCTTTCCTCGGTGACATCCTTCTCATAATAAACCACACGCTCCACATCATCTTCCGCATTCAGGACAGGGAAGGCGTAGTAGTGATAATATCCGCCCCACCTCACATGGGGCCCCTCCCTCTGCACCGGCTGACCGCCCCAGAGGCATGCCCAAATGGGACATTCAGGGGGAGGCTGATCCTGTCCGTAGAGAACTCTCGTATACTTCTTTCCGATGAGCTCCCTCATTTTCCCATAAACCTTTTCGCTGGTTCGATTGACGCGGAAAATGCGAAGCTGATTATCCACCAGGAAGATACTGTGTTGGATCGCATCGAAGCTGATTTCGAGCTCGCTTCTTGCCCGTTCAATAGACTCGAAGAGCTGCGCATTTTCGATCGCCACCCCCAGCTGATTGCCAATGGCCGTCAGGAACTCGCTTCTTTCAGGCCTGATTTGGAGATGGCCTTCGTTGGTTACATAGAGGAGCCCCAACACTTTGTTCTGATTTTTCAGGGGAATGCATATGACCTCATCGACCCCAGTCTCATACATTCGTTCGCGCAGTTGTGAGAAGAAAAGCTTGCTTACGGGGACCCAGTGGACCATTTTGTGATAACCAAAACGGCTCATGACTTCCGGGGCCACGGTAATCGCCTGGATGGCGTTTACCACCGAGGAATCGAAACCATAATGGGCAGCCAGTTCGAGCAACCATTGGTCCAGCGCAATGTCTTTAACAAGGTAGATCGCCCCCATCTTGAAGTCGAGGGTGTTCAGAATAGCTACCAGAGCCCTCTGCAGGACGTCTTCCAGGCGCGGTGAACTCTGCACTGCCGAGGAAATCTGAAACAGGATTTGCAGTTCGTGATGCTGCCGCAGGTATTCTTCCGGTGAGTGAAGGGGACTGGAGTTTTCTTTTGTTGCCGACGATTCCATCAACCTTTTGCCTATTTTCCCCGTGATTCGATGGCTTCCCATTGGGAGTGGATTACCCTGGCAACGCGGATCGATGCCGCATCAACCATTTTGCCATCGATCGCCAAAGAGCCGCATCCTTCCTTTTGGGCTTCCTGATAGGCATTCAGAATTCTCCGGGAGCGTTCGACATCTTCTGGAGAGGGCGTATACATTTCATTAATGATTTCAATCTGGTCAGGATGGATGACCCATTTGCCGTCGTAGCCGAGGGCGGCGCTGAGAATACAGGACCGACGCAGCCCTTCCGGGTTTTTATAATCCCCATAAGGCGCATCAATGGCTATCAATCCTGCCGCCTTGGCAGCCATCGCCATCCGGCTTAGCGGGAAATGCCAGCGATGTCCGGGATAGAAGTCTTCAACATCCCCGTGGCCGCTGATTCCTTTGCTCAGCATGGTGAGCGAGGCGCTGTAATCAGCCACGCCAAAAACCAGCGTTTCCAATCTAGGAGAGCTGAAGGCAATCTCCCCGACCCTGAGCATGCCTTCCGCCGTCTCGATAGAAGCTTCCAAGCCAATCGGTGTTCGAAATCCCATGCGCATTTCAATCTGGGTCAACAGATAGTCGATAGCCTTGATTTCAGCAGCATCATTGACCTTTGGAACCACAATGACGTCAATACAATCCCCGGCGGCTTCCACAACGTCGATGATGTCGCGATAGGCAAAGGAGGTGTCCATCCCGTTAATGCGATAGCAACGCACCTTGCCGCTCCAGTCCTGCTCTTTGAATGCGGCAATCACGCGCTTGCGGGCTTCTTCTTTTTCCTGGACGGGAACGCTGTCTTCGAGATCGAGCATAAGGACGTCGGTTGGAAGTGTGAAGGCTTTGAGGACCATCTTTTCGCGATTGGCGGGTACGGAGAGTGTTGAGCGACGCAAACGAATGGGCTTTTCCACTTTGGTCTCCTTATGCAGAAAACAGCACTGTGTGCCGGATGTTGAGCATGTGTGAGGGAGTATCGACACCCTGGATCGTATTCTCTGGTTTATGACTGCGGATGGTAGCGGCTCTCAAGAACTTCACAGTGTCGGCAGTCCGTTTTCCAACTTGCGTTTCTCCTTGATGGCAGCCTGAGCTGCAGCCAGAGTGGCCACAGGGACCCGATAGGGAGAACAGCTCACATAGTCCAGGCCAATACGGTGGCAGAACTCAACCGATGAAGGCTCACCACCGTGTTCTCCACAGATGCCTATCTTGAGTTCAGGCCTTACAGAGCGGCCTTTCTTCACGGCAATTTCCATCAGTCCGCCCACACCGACCTGATCCAGTCGGTTGAAAGGATCATGTTCCCAGATTTTATGGGTCAAGTAGGGCGGCAGAAACTTCCCCGCATCATCCCGGCTGATGCCATAGACCGTCTGGGTAAGATCATTGGTCCCGAAAGAGAAGAACTCCGCCACTTCGGCAATTTGGTCCGCCGTCATCGCGCCCCGAGGGACCTCGATCATGGTCCCTACCCGGTATTCCACTTCGATCCCGCATTCCTCCATCACCTCTTTTGCTATGGCGTCAACAACCTCCCTTTGGTTTTTCAATTCATTCACATGGCCGACCAGTGGAATCATTATCTCCGGATGGACGTCAATCCCCTCCTTTTCCACCTCACAGGCGGCTTCCAGGATGGCACGCGCCTGCATCGCCGTGATCTCAGGATAAACGATGCCCAGCCGGCAACCGCGATGTCCAAGCATCGGATTGGCTTCGTGTAAACTCACCACTTTTGCTTGGAGTTGTTCAAATGTCACTCCCATCTTATTCGCCAGTTTCTGGATATCTCGTTCATCGTGGGGTAGGAATTCGTGCAGCGGCGGATCCAGAGTACGAATAGTAACGGGTCTGCCTTGCATGACCCTGAATAACCCCTTGAAATCTTCCTTCTGCATGGGCAGGAGTGCGGCCAGCGCTCGCTCCCTTCCCTCGGGGTCCTCCGCCAGGATCATTTCCCGCACGGCATCGATCCGGTTGCCTTCAAAGAACATGTGTTCGGTCCGAGTCAAACCGATCCCTTCCGCCCCGAACGCAATAGCCTCCTCAGCCTGATTGGCCTGATCCGCATTGGTCCAGATCTCCAGGCGGCGGAATTCATCGGCCCAGCCGAGCAGGGCGACATAGTCCTGATAGACTTGTGATCGTTGGGGCGCCAGACTCTTGTCGATGAGAACTCTAAGGACCTCCGATGGGCGCGTCGGAATTTGCCCGGCGAAGACTTCCCCCGCCGTACCATCCAAAGAGAGGTATTGGCCCTCGCGAATGACCCGATCTCCGATCACCATCCGGCGGCCGTGGTAATCGATTTCAAGAGCCGAACAGCCAACAATACAGACTTTTCCCATCTGGCGGGCCACCAGAGCGGCATGTGAGGTCATCCCGCCGCGGGCGGTAAGAATGCCTCGCGACGCGTGCATGCCTCGAATAACGTCAGGTGAGGTTTCCAAGCGGACAAGAATGACGATTTCTCCTTTCCTCACCCATTCCTCTGCGTCTGCCGCATTAAAGACTACTCGTCCCGTTGCAGCACCTGGTCCTGCAGCCAAACCACGAGCCAGGATTGCCCCGTCTCTTTCCGCTTCCTGTTTGGCTCTAGGATCGAAGGTGGGGCGCAGAAGCTGGTTCATGTGATCGGGATCAACGCGCAGCAAGGCTTCTTCCTTGCTGATAATGCCTTCCCGCACCATGTCTACAGCGATCTTGAAGGAGGCAAAACCGGTGCGCTTGCCCGTACGGGTCTGAAGCATCCACAGCTTCCCTTGTTCAATGGTGAATTCGATGTCCTGCATATCACGGTAATGGCGATCGAGGCTGGTGCGAATACCATCGAGTTGCGCGTAGATTTCGGGCATCTCTTCTTCCAGAGAAAGGCCGCTCATGTCACCTTTCTGATGCCGGTTGATGGGCTCAGGCGTGCGTATCCCCGCCACAACATCCTCACCCTGTGCATTCATCAGATATTCGCCGTAGAAAATGTTTTGTCCGGTTGCAGGATTACGGGTAAAGGCCACGCCCGTGCCACAGTCCTCCCCCATGTTCCCGAAAACCATGGCCTGTATATTCACGGCAGTGCCCATATCCTCAGGGATATTGTTCAACTCCCGGTAGGCAATGGCTCGAGGATTGTTCCATGAACCAAAGACAGCGGTTATGGCGCCCCAGAGTTGGTCCATGGGGTCCTGGCGAAATTCGAGCTTCTTGCGCTCCCTGATGAGCGCTTTGTAACGCTCCACCAATTCTTTCATATCCGAAGCGCTGAGCTGATTGTCAAATTCCACTCCCTGCTTTTTTCTCGTTTCCTCGATGATTTCATCGAAAGGGTCGTGCTCGTCTTTGGATTCCGGTTTAAGCCCGAGGACAACATCGCCGTACATGTTCACAAACCGCCGATAGCAGTCATAGGCAAAGCGTTCATCCCCGGTCAATTTGACCAGACCCTGGACTGTGTGATCATTGAGGCCAAGATTCAGGACGGTGTCCATCATACCCGGCATGCTGCTTGCCGCCCCTGACCGTACCGAAACGAGCAGTGGATTTTCGGGGTCGCCAAATTTTCGCCCCATGATCTCTTCAAGCCTGTGGAGAGCTTTTTCGACCTGCCCTTTCAATTCCGGAGGATACTCTCCATTGTGTTGGTAATAATACGCGCAGATATCCGTGGTGATCGTAAAACCTGGAGGGACCGGAAGACCCAGATTTGCCATTTCCGCCAAGTTCGCCCCCTTGCCTCCGAGCAGTGCTTTCATTTGAGCCTTGCCGTCCGCGGTCCCGCCTCCAAAGAAGTAGACATATTTTGGCGCCATAGTTTTCTCTCCCCTCTTCTTAAAATGAGCATTCCGCAATCATGTGAGTCCAACATCCAGGCAGGTTGTGAAAAATGGATTTTAAAGCGTTGAATAATAGCAGGAAGTGTACCGGCACTGCAATACACTAAATGAATCGCCCGCCACAGCAGAACAAGTTTCTTCCTGACCGAGCGATTCATCGAATGCCGTCCCCTCGACAGGCCCGCATCAAGCCCAATCTTGTTGAATCAAAAGGATGTCACCATCCAATGGTCCGGTTGAAAAAGGCACCGGCAGGGTGGGGCTTGCCCGTGGACCATCCACGAACACCGGCACGGGCAAACCCGCCTCAGCGTGATTTGCCCGTGCCATCCTTGATTCAATCCTATTCAGGAATGGGGGAAGGGGAGGTGTTACAGTTCCAACCAGGAGTCGGAGAAAAGCGCATGGCCAAGGATGACTTTGGCCGTTTTCACATAGTCGGCTTCTTCTTTCGACAGCGAGGACATATCAATGCGTTCACCATCTTCCACTTTGTGGACCAGGGCTTCGAGGTCGGGCCGTTTCCCCCGGGCAATCTCGTGGAGTGGGGTATCGAAAGTATCGACGATAGCAGAATAGAGCCCATGCCGCTTCCAAATCATGAGCATGACCTGGTTGAGAATGGGCCGCAAATGCTCGGGTGGTCCGTTGGAAACATTCGAAAGCCCAATGGTGCTCCGGCAGCCCGGGGCAATGTCTGCGAGCATTTTCATGAATTCCAGAACGCTCATGATCTGTCCTTGCTGCACGTTAACCGGCGTCTGAATGGGATCGATGAGGATCCGTTCCGGAGCAATCCCAAACTCACCAGTCGCCCTGAACACCAGTTCGGCACAAAGCGCACCGCGTTCATTTTCATCTCGGGGCATGCCTTCCGGCCCCCAGAGGAGCCCCACAAAGTCCGCATCATACTGAGCGGCAAGGGGCAGCAAAGCGTCCATCCTTTCCGGGCGGACCATGATGGAGTTGATCAATGCGCGCCCTTTCTTATGGGCCTTGAGACCGGCTTCGATCGCCTTGATATTGGACGTGTCCAAGGCCAGAGGGAGATCAACCACCTCATGTATAACCGGCACAAGCCAACTCATCAATTCCACACCCGTTTTCCCTGCAGGACCGATGTTAAGGTCGACCCAGTCCATTCCAGCTTCTGCTTCCTGAATCGCCAGTTCCTGCAACGTCTTGGCATCTCTCTCTTTCAATGCCTTTCCATATTTGTTGCTCATAATGTTTACATTTTCACCAATGAGCTTCATGCTGCCTTCCTCCCTCCATCTCGCCTTTATTCCACTATGCCTTCCAAACCTTAAGAAACTTGGGTATCTGGCTTGCTTCCCTTGGACCTACTGTAACCGTCCAGCCACCAAGCTCTTCTTCAAGTTCTCCGCTGATCCCGGCGGCATAGCCCGGAATGACAACGGTCTTGTGCTTGACCTTATCCTTGATGCCGCATTTATTGATAAAGGTGCCCACGGATTCACCCGAGAATTTGCCTGCAGCCCATGCCGTCATAACCGAGAGCCCTTCAGTATCCTGAACGCAAAGCCATGACGGAATACGGCTGGACTCGATCTCTCCCGAAACAATGAAGTAGGTGAGTGAAAAGTTGCAGGTAACCAGAACGGGAGAATTCTCATCGGGGTTATTGATCGGGTAGATCCCCTGCTCGGCAGTCATGGGCCTCTGCGGGTCGGTATAGATGTTGAGCCGCTCCAAAAAGAGCGGGAACAGGGCGTGTGGCTGGAAATCGCTCATTGCTATCAGCGCCCCGTACTTGGCAACAAAAGTCGCAGCCACAATGGTTTCCTCCATTAAATTGGAGGCCATCTCATTAGCCATGACGATGGTGGGGAAACCCAGAGGACGAAACTTGTCCTTGAGCGCTGCTCTGCGGATGAGCACCTGGTCCTCGAATACCTTTTTCAACTCGCGGTTGCCGGTGTCAATGACCAGGTCTTTGAGTCCCATCCCGGTGAGTTTCTCCGTAAGAGCAATCACACTGTCGAGGCTGCCGTCACCCTTAACCGCAAGGGGGCAGGCTACCTCTTTGGCAAGTTCTCCAAGCGCATCGACATTGGCAGGAGTGGCCGCGTAAAGCAGCGGCTTCTTGTCTTTCAAATCCATTGCCGCGGCTTTCAGCACATCTACCTTGTCCGACTTCAGAATAAGACTGGCGCCGGTCCCATCGGAAATCTTTTTGGCAAGTGCCGTGAACTTGGCGGCATCTCCTGAATTGTCCTGTACGACAAACATTTCCGCCCGAAGCGTTAAACCCACGCGGTCATACTGACAGGCTTTGAAACGGTCCATTTTCCCGCTAACTGACGCATCATCCTCATCGGTGCTGACCACAGCAGCAAAACCCGGGGGATTAACGAAGGTTTTCTCGTGGCGGAAAAGGACGGTCTCACCGCCAACCTTAACAGCGTAATCACCGACTCCAATCGTCAAAGGTCGAATCGGCGGCGCAGATTCTGCTGAAAGTTTCTCTTTGGCTTCCTCGGAAACGTAAGGACACTTTTCCAGTTCGGCCTTGCCTCCTGCCAGATTCATGGCAAATGCCAGGCACGTTGGCACCCCACACTCACCGCAGTTGGTCTTGGGAAGCAACTTAAAGATCTGAATACCCGTCAAGCCCATATGCTTCTCTCCTCATCCTAGCAACACGTTTCAGAACGAACATTCCTACCCGCTCGCCCTCGATGCAGTTGAAACAAGCTTTTCCCCTCTCTCCACGTCCCCACACGGTGTCAGGTGTGGGTAAAAACCAGCCCATGGAGGGAGGGGCCAATAGCAAGGGGGTTGACTCTTTAGTCTAACGATGTCACCCCTGACGAAAACATCATCCCAAAACCGAATCCATGGTCAACGCTGGATGGCCTACCTGTTCCAGGAAGGCATAGATCTCATCCTCGCTGACTCCCTGTTCCTCGGTAGCAATCATGTCAATGAAGTTGGGAACCCCCAGTTCTTCTCCACGTTTCAGCAGACGCTCCCGGAGTTCCTCTTTGAGCATCTTTGGAATCCAAACCAGCCGCAGAAGACCCCCATCACCCACAATGAACTTGCGCTGCGTGATATTATACTTACTGTGACCCACAAAACCCGGTGTCACGTTGCCACCACCGATGGTGCCTGCCAGGGTGGTGAATTTCATACCGCTCGGAGTCATTCCCGGAAAATCTCGATTAACCGTCATGATCCCATTGCACATGGGCAGAATGGCGGCGATACACTCGCAGCAGCCGCAGGTGGTCATGGGATCGTAAACGATGCTGTAGAAGTTATAGCTGGAAATGGACTGACGTGAGGCCTTAAAGACAAAATCGTTCACGCCTTTCCAATTGCCCAGATTGGGGTCCAATGTTTCACCCTTTTGAATGGGTTGGTTTGGCCCGGTGGGATTGATCTCGAATGAAGCCTTGCAATCCAGCCAGTTATAGGCGCCGCACAGTCCGGTTCGCTCGGGGCTGATCACGCACACATGGGTCGGGGCAAAGGACTGGCAGAGGGTGCACGAGTAATAGGTCTCCGTTCCTTCGTCGGTCATGCCCTCGATGCGATCATCGCGAATCGTATAGGAGTGTTGCGCTATCGGCAGCATTTCCTTGACTTTCGCTTCATCGGTGTAGATTTTTACCTGACATTTGTCGAAGATGGCGCCGAAATCCTGATGAAACTTTGCATGCAAGATTTTGCCGATGTGTTCGAGGGTGAAACCCTTTTCGACTGCCTGTTTGCCGATGCGATACCAGGCGATGTCCCGCTGGCCGATATGCATGACCCCTTGAGCATAGTTCACCAAATGATGGATTTGACGCTCGAGAATGGGTTCATAGTCTTCCTGCATCTTGCGACCCGCTACCTCCACAAGGACTGCAAGCGGCAGCCTGCTTCCAGCTTGAACGTCTTTCATATCGGGGCCGAAGACATCCACCCTGCCGTCCTCCACCGCATCCATGTTGGCAATCTTCACCAGCTCGCAGCAGGGCGTTTTGCCGCCACCACACTCGAGATACACGTCATCCTTGCGCACCCGCTCACCCTCGAAAGCCGGCCCGTAGGCGATGGGTATGGGGATCTCCGTAACGGTGACCTTCAGACCGCGCACTTCGATGGATTTTGCGGTCATGTGCTCATAAGGCACGTTTGCAACCACGTGCTCATAGGTGCAGATACCGGTGGGGAGGACTTCGGGGATGTCAGTATCGGCAAGAGTGGGGAAGCCCCAGTTGATGGCGCCGGCTGCGTTAGCCGCCCACTCCGCATTCACCTCTCCCAGAGCGTTGACAAAAGCAAACACCCGGTCTTTGTTGTATTTCAGGATGGTTCGGTAATCACCCGGCTGTACGCCGCCAAAAGCCATGGCCGCCCGGTTGGCGAACCCCAGAGCAAAGACGGCGCCCGAGATGTCCGGGCCGAAAGGCACCAGGCGGGTGCCCCAGCCAACCTGCACGCCGGCTTCTATCAATTGTTCGGTAAAGGTAGTGCCCGACTGATGGGCACACATGAAGACGTAAAGATTTTTCTTTTGATAGTCCTCGGCGATCATTTTGGCGATTTCCGGGTTCGGTGCCGCCCCCACGATCGCCGCAAAGCCGGGGGCGCTGCCATCCACAAACTCGATACCGCGCTTGCGCATGATAGTGTCGTCAGCGGCCCCGAGCCAGATCTTCCCAGCCTCGACATCACAATCTTCTCCCGGCAGATAAAAATTGGGATCGTCTACATACCGGATGGCCTCGGCAACCTCCTCAGCCAATATCGCCGCCATTCCTGCATCCAGCAGATGTCCCAGATAGGGCACGTGAATAGTGCCTTTGATGTGGGGAGGCAGGAGTTCCTTACAACGATTGATTACTTTTTCGGCATCTGCCAGTTTCTCAACTTTGATGCCCAAAATTGAGTAAATAACAGGCAAATAATAGGCGGTATTGGGGAAGGCCAAGGGCTGGTTGGGACCATACTTATCCATCGCCTGTTTGAACTTACCATCCGCCTTGGAAACGATATTATAGGCGCCTTGAATCGCGGCAAAAGCGACTAACCTGGACATGGTTTACTCCTCTTCTTAAGGGCTGTTTTATCTTCACTTCTATAGCTGTAGAGCCGGCTCCAAGCCGACATTTTCCTGTCCATGGGGGGAATTCCGCCGGGACACCGGCGCCAATTCCCCCCCACGGCTCTTTAGCCCCCTGCGGCTCTTCGATCTTCCATACTGAACAGCTTCCGTTCGCGTTCCCCGAGAATGCCTAAAGCTGCTCGCTTCTTATCAATGTGGTCAATCATCAGGCGCGCTA